>Ga0310830_100612_pt1 | contig 22805 bp, 19 predicted proteins | sample WT_ome_5_FD_201301 | JGI IMG/M metagenome (GOLD analysis project Ga0310830, IMG submission 201301) | Sorghum-adapted microbial communities enriched on wild type (WT) sorghum from Joint BioEnergy Institute, Emeryville, California, United... ...
CTCCACCGAGGCGAACTCCACGACGATGCGGCCCTTGCGCTTGCCGAGGTCGACCTTCACCCGGGTCTCGAAGAGGTCGGAGAGGCGGTCGGAGAGCTCCTTGAGCTCGGGCGGTGGCGGCTGCTTGGTGGCGCGGCGGCGCTGGGTGGGGCCCGCGGTCGCCTCGCCGAGCTGCACGATCTCCTCGACCGCGCGCACCGAGAGCCCTTCGGCCACGATGCGCTTCGCGAGGTGCTCCTGGGCGGCGGGGTCGTCGAGCGCGAGCAGGGCCCGGGCGTGGCCCGCGCTCAGCACCCCCGAGGCGATCCGGTTGTGGATGGACGGCGGCAGGGTCAGCAGGCGCAGCGTGTTGGTGATGTGCGGGCGGGAGCGGCCGACCTTGCGGGCGAGCTGCTCGTGCGTCACGCCGAAGTCGTCGAGGAGCTGCCGGTAGGCGGCCGCCTCCTCCAGCGGGTTGAGCTGCACCCGCTGGAGGTTCTCGATCAGCGCCTCCCGGAGCATCTCCTCGTCCTGGGTGTTGCGCACGATCGCGGGAATCTGCTGGAGGCCCGCCATCTTGCAGGCCCGGAGGCGCCGCTCCCCCATGATGAGCTCGTACCGGCCGCCGTCCTTCGGCCGTACCACCACGGGCTGGAGCAGGCCGACCTCCTCAATGGACGTCGCCAGCTCGGCGAGCGCGTCCGGATCGAAGTTGTCACGCGGCTGCCGCGGGTTCGGATCGATCAGCTCGACGTCGATCTCCTGGAAGTACGCCCCGGCGACCGGCGCCGCCTCGGAGGTGCCGCCCTCCGGTCGGGCGGGTCCATGCTGCGCCATGGGCTGCACGATGGGACCGGTGGGGATGAGGGCGCCCAGCCCTTTCCCCAGTCCACGCCGCGGCCGGTTACTCACTTGCCCTCCCCACGTGGAAGACCCACGCGTTCAACGTCATGCTGCCGGTGCTCGGCGTCCCCCGCGCGCGCCGGCGGATCAGCCGGTCACACCCGCGCCGCGGAACGCGATCTCGCGGGCAGCGTCGGCGTAGGCCATCGCACCGCTCGAGCCCGGGTCGTAGGTGATGACCGACTGGCCGTAGCTCGGCGCCTCGGACACCCGGACGCTGCGCGGGATCACCGTCTTGAGGACCGTATCACCGAAGTGCGCCCGCACGTCCTCGGCGACCTGCGCGGCGAGCCGCGTCCGGCCGTCGTACATGGTGAGTAGCGCCGTGGAGACCGAGAGCTTCGGGTTCAGGTGGGCCCGCACCAGCTCGACGTTCTGCAGCAGCTGGCTCAGCCCTTCCAGCGCGTAGTACTCGCACTGGATGGGGATCAGCACCTCGGCCGCCGCGACCATGGCGTTCACCGTCAGCAGGCCGAGCGAGGGCGGGCAGTCGATGAAGATGTAGTCGAGCTCGATCTCGTTGAACTCGTTGATCGCCTTGAGCAGGCGCGACTCCCGGGCCACCATCGACACGAGCTCGATCTCCGCACCGGCGAGGTTGATCGTGGCGGGTGCGCAGTAGAGGTTCGGCATGTCCGGCACCGGCTTCACGATCTCCGCCAGCGGCAGGCCCTCGATCAGCACCTGGTAGACCGACGGCACGTCCCCGCGGTGCTCGATCGACAGCGCCGTCGAGGCGTTCCCCTGCGGGTCCAGGTCGATGACGAGCACGCGCAGACCGTGCATCGAGAGCGCGGCCGCGAGGTTCACCGCCGTGGTCGTCTTGCCGACGCCGCCCTTCTGGTTGGCGATCGTGATCACACGACGCTGCGGCGGGCGCGGCCACTCCTCCTGGCTACGAGAGGAGTAGCCGACCGTGGACGGGGACGGAGGAGTCGGAGTGGATGTTTCACGTGAAACCACGGAACTCATTGCCTCTCGTACCGGTGGCGAATCGCCGGAGGTCGGGGGAATCTGCGCATCACTTCTCGTCATTTCTACCGACTTTTGTGCGGATGCGGCAGTATCGGGCCGACCGGATCCGGAAGAGCGGCCGTTCGGTACGGCACCGCCGCCCGCCGGCCACCCCAGCTCCTGGCCTCCGGTCATCGCCGCCTCTTCCGCCGCCGCTTCTCCTGACCCCCCGAGCCGCGTCGCCCACCCCCGCGCCCGCCCGCCGGGCCGGTGCGCCCGGCGATCACACGGACGAGGGTGGCGGGCGGATCGACCTTACCGCGACCGACCGTGATCAGCTCGGCGTGGCGCGCCCCGGTCTTCCGCAGCGCGTCGCCGGCCGCCGCCAGCTCCTCGGCCGCGCGCTCCCCCTTCACGGCGAGGAGCTCGCCGCCCTCGACGAGCAGCGGCATCGACCACAGCAGCAGCCGGTCGAGCGGGGCGACGGCCCGGGCGCAGGCGACGTCGAACAGGCGCTCCCCCGCCACCTCCTCCGCCCGGCCGCGCAGCACCTCCGCGTTCTCGAGCTTGAGCGCCTCGACGCACTCCTCGAGGAAGACCGTCCTGCGCAGCAGCGGCTCGAGCAGGGTCACCGTGATATCCGGCCGGAGGATGGCGAGCACGATCCCGGGCAGGCCGGCCCCCGAACCGATGTCGACGAGCCGTACCCCCTTCGGAACCGCCTCGGCCACCACGGCGCAGTTCAGCAGGTGCCGGTCCCAGAGCCGCGGCACCTCGCGTGGCCCCAGCAGGCCGCGCACCACACCGGGCCCGGCCAGCAGCTCCGCGTACGCCTGCGCCTTGGTCCACGCCTCACCGGTGAAGATCTCGCGGGCCACCGCGGGCGCGTCGGGAAGTTCGTTGGTCTCCGCCATCACACACTCGTCATCACGATCTGCGAGTAAGCGTAGCCGCGGGCCCGCCGCCCCGGCGGCACCCGTTCCGGCGTCGGCCGCCCGTCTGCCACTGCTCCCGCCCTCCTCACACTCTGCCGCTCCGGGTGCGACGTACGGCACGCTCGCCCCCATCCTGTGGACAACGCGGTTCCGATCGCGCCGCCCGGGCCGGGCTCCGGTACCACCTTTCCACAGGCGTCCACCCCGCCGATCCGTGCCACGGCCACCGACGGCCCCGCGCGGGGACCGCGCCGGCACCCGGTCGCCGCGATCCGGTCGTATGGCGGGCACAAGGACGCGGCGTCATCCACAGCCTGTGGACAAGTCGTCACGCAACGGGATCCGGCCGGCCGGGGCGCGGCCGGCCGTACCGTCGCCCGGCGACCGCGGGGATCGCCCGGATCCGGCATCGGCCGATCCTCGCATACCGGACTTGCAGCCATACGGCTGTCGATTTCAGGAAACGCGAAGGCCGCCCACCCGGTGAGGTCGGCGGCCTGTGTGCGGACCCGGTGGAGCCGTCCGTGGCGGTCAGGCGGGGAAGACGACCACGTAGCGGTTGGGTTCCTCGCCCTCGGACTCGCTGTACAGCCCGGCCGCGGCCACGGCGTCGTGCACGCACTTGCGCTCGAACGGGGTCATCGGCGCGAGTGACTTCGGCTTGCCGGTGCGCTTGACCTCCTCGGCGACGGCGGCGCCGAGCTTGCTCAGCTCCTTGCGGCGACGCTCGCGGTACCCGCCGATGTCGAGCATGAGGCGCGACCGCTCGCCCGTCCGGCGGTGCACGGCCAGGCGGGTCAGCTCCTGCAGGGCCTCGAGGACCTCGCCCCGGGGGCCCACCAGCTCGGTGCTCTGGATGCCCACCACGGACACGACCGCGCGGTCGCCCTCGACGTCCATGTCGATGTCGCCGTCGAGATCGGCGATGTCGAGCAGCCCTTCGACGTAGTCGGCCGCGATCTCCCCCTCCTGCTCGAGGAGCGCGATGTCGGGAACCGGCCGGGCCTTGCCCGGATCGGCCGTCGCGGTGCCGGCCGCAGGCGTCTGTGCGTCGGTCACGTCGCGCCTCTCTTTCGTCATGACTTCTTGCTACCGGTCCTCTTGCTCCGCGGCTGCCGGCTGGGCTGCTGACGAATGATCTTAACCTTGGGCTTCGCCGGCTCCGGCGGCGGTTCGGGCTCCTTCTTGCGGATCCTCGCCAGCAGGCCGCGCTTGGGCTGCACCGGCAGCGGGTTGCCCTTCGCGTCGAACTGCGGCATCGGGTACCGGCTGTAGAACCAGTGCTGCTGGCCGAGGGTCCACAGGTTTGTGGTTACCCAGTAGAGAATCAGACCGAGCGGGAAACCCAGGCTGAAGATGGCGAACAGCGGCGAGATGTACATGAGCATCTTCTGCGACTGCGCCATCGGGTTGTCCGGCATCTGAGCCATCGACCGCTTCACGCTCTGCCGGACGGTGAGGAAGGTCGTCAGCGAGCTCGTCGCGACGAAGATGCCGAGGACGATCCGGGTGACCAGCGGGTCGGCGTCGAAGGCCGCGATGTCCGCGTCGCTCGTGAAGAACGTCGCCGGGATCGGCGCGCCGAAGATGTGGGCCGCGCGGGCGCTGTCCACCAGCTCCTGGGTCATGCCGAACTTGGCCTGCCCCTCGGCCATGGCCCGGAGCACGGTGAACATCGAGATGAAGATCGGGAACTGCGCCAGGATCGGCAGACAGCCACCAAGCGGGTTGACGCCCGCCTGCTGGTAGACCTTCATCACCTCTTCGTTGAGCTTCTGGCGGTTGTCCTTGTACCGCCTGCGGAGCTCCTGGATCTTGGGCGCCAGTTCCTGCATCTTCCGCGATGAGCGCATCTGCTTGAGGAAGAGCGGGAAGATGCACAGGCGCATGAGCACCGTGAGCGTGATGATGGTCAGCGCCCAGTTCAGGCCGCCATCCGGGGGAAGGAAGGTGCTGTAGCCCCGGTGGATCCAGGTGATCACAAAGGCGACAGCCTCATAGAGCCAATTCAGCCAGGACAGCTCCACTGAGCTAGCTCCCTTGCGTCTCGTCGTGGGTCCGCACCGGGCGGGGTGGCACCGGGTCGTACCCTCCGGGGTGGAAGGGGTGGCATCGTCCAATCCGGCGGATTGTCAGCCAGAGCCCGCGCAGCGCGCCGTGCACGGTGATCGCCTCGAGTCCATAGGCGCTGCACGACGGTGTGAACCGGCAGCGGGGACCGAGCAACGGACTGATGAAGGCCCGATAGAACCTGATCAACGCGGTCAGGATCCGGGCGGCCGGGCTGACCCCGGTGGTCTGTTGCGCCGTCATGCCTGTCCATCCGTCCGGGCCTGCGGGTCGGGCCCACGCCGCCCGAGTACACGATTCAGCGCGATGTCGAGTTCGGCGGCGAGTCGCTCACTTCGCGCGGACGCGGCCGGTGGATTGGCGCGTACCACAAGCAGGCTACCTCGCGGGAGGCGGTGCAGGCGGTCGCGCACCAGGTGTCGGAGACGCCGCTTCACCCGGTTCCTGGTGACCGCTCTGCCCACGGCCTTACTCACGACAAAGCCGACCAGCGGCGGTGCCTGCTGGTCGCCGTCGTCACGAATATGCAGATGGACCACGAGAGTCGGGCGCCCGGCTCGGCGGCCCCGTCGGATCGCGGCCTCGAAGTCCCGACTTCGCCGCATTCGGGAGGCGGACGGCAGCACGACTGACCTCCTGGGCGAGAGGTGCCACCCGGTGCCGACGAGGGTACTCCGGAGCGGATGCGCTCGGCCGGGGCAGGCGGATCCTCTCTCGGCTTATTCCCCCGGTGCCGTCGCCGCCCGTCGCATGCGCCGACGGGCGGCCCGGTCACTCCGGAGGACTCGGCCGCCCGTCAGACGGTCAGGCGCTTGCGGCCCTTGCGGCGCCGGGCGGCCAGGATCGCCCGACCGGCGCGCGTACGCATGCGCAGCCGGAAGCCGTGGGTCTTCGCGCGGCGGCGGTTGTTCGGCTGGTAAGTACGCTTGCTCACGGGTGGGCTCCATGCTTGAGACGCGTCCGCAGGCCCTGCGAACGCTGACGTCGGTTCGGATTGCCGTTGGCCGTCAGAGGGCATGCAGAAGCGTCACCTGACGAGCCGACCTTCGTACGTTACGGGCTGCGCCGCATCGTGGTCAAACCGGCCGTCGGTGGGTCTTTCACCACTCCCGGGTGGTCCTCGGTGACGCCTTGCCTCCGCACCCCCTCCGCTCGCGGCCCCCGGCACCAGGGCCGGGATGTGCAGTGATTATCCACTATTCCACAGGAGGGTTTTCCACCGGCGCCACCGTCATCCACAGAGTCGGCCCCGCAGCCCCCGCGCTGCCAGTAGGCTGTGGACAACGTCTTGAACAGGGATGTGCACAACGCTACTGTCGGCCCTCCAGAACCTTCCCTCCCGTGCGTGGATGTACTGGATATGACGCGCGCCGACTGTGCACACCATGTGGATTCGGTGTGGATTCCATGTGGATCACGGAGGGGTTCCTGCGGGAAGCGCGAGCGCGGGTGATGCGGACGCCGGGGCGAAGGCGGCGCCCACACGTGGGCGACCTGTGGACAACTGATCGCGGCAGGCGACCGGGGGCCGCGTAGGGAAGGAGGGATGAATCGTGGAGAGCATCGACCTCGGGGCGGTATGGGCGCGCGCGCTGGAGAACACCCTCGACGGGAGCGTGCCGTCGCAGCAGCGGGCCTGGCTCGCCATGACTCGTCCCTTCGGCCTGGTCAACGACACCGTCGTGCTCGCGGCCCCGAACGAGTTCGCCAAGGACGTCCTGGAGAGCAAGCTGCGGCCGCTGATCGCGCACGCCCTGTCCCAGGAGTTCGGGCGGCCGATGCGGGTCGCGGTCATGGTCGACCAGGCCGCGGCCGGTGACGGCGAGGAGCCGCAGCGGCCCCGGCCCCAGGGGGTGGGCAAGCCCGGCATGCCCGGCCCGTCGGTCGGCTATCCCCACTCTCCCCAGGCCGCGCCGGCGCATTATCCACAGGGTGGACAAGCGGGCCACTCCCTGGAAGCCCAGTTCAGGCCGGGTTCGGCGAGCCCGCACCGGCCGGGCGAGGGAGCGTCGTCCACTGACTATCCACAGCTTCATCCACAGTCCGCACAGTACTCCTATTCCTATGGGCCGGGCGCGCCCGGATACCCGGGACCCGGCCCGGGCGGGCCGGGTGGCACGCCGTACCCGGGTGCGATGGGCGGGCCGTCCGGCGGCCGGGCCGACACCCCTGTGGACGGCCCTGTGGATAACTCCGGGCGCGGCGGCGAGCACACCGGCGAGGGCGGCACCGGGCATTCCGCCGGGAACGCCCCGGATCGTCCGGCGGGGCAGGACGAGGGCGCCGCCGACGGCGCGGAGGACGAATCGGCGGACGGCGCCCAGGGCCGGTCCGGCGACAAGTTCGGGCCCCCGGTGCCGAGCCCGCTGCCGAACCGGTGGGAGAGCCGCACCGGGCGGACGAGCGAGACCGCCCGGCTCAACCCGAAGTACACGTTCGAGACCTTCGTCATCGGGTCGAGCAACCGGTTCGCGCACGCGGCCGCGGTCGCCGTGGCCGAGGCGCCGGCCAAGGCGTACAACCCCCTGTTCATCTACGGGGACTCCGGCCTGGGCAAGACCCACCTGCTGCACGCGATCGGCCACTACGCGCAGAGCCTCTACGACGGCGCGCGGGTCCGGTACGTGAGCTCCGAGGAGTTCACCAACGACTTCATCAACTCGATCCGCGACCACAAGGCCGACGCGTTCCGCGCGCGCTACCGGGCCGTGGACATCCTGCTCGTCGACGACATCCAGTTCCTCGAGGGCAAGGAGCAGACCCAGGAGGAGTTCTTCCACACCTTCAACACGCTGCACAACGCCAACAAGCAGATCGTGATCTCCAGCGACCGGGCGCCCAAGCAGCTGGTCACGCTCGAGGACCGGCTGCGCAACCGGTTCGAGTGGGGCCTGATCACCGATGTGCAGCCGCCCGAGCTGGAGACCCGGATCGCGATCCTGCGCAAGAAGGCCCGGCAGGAGGGGCTCGCCGCGCCGGACGAGGTGCTGGAGTACATCGCCAGCCGGATCTCCACGAACATCCGCGAGCTCGAGGGTGCGCTGATCCGGGTGACCGCGTTCGCCAGCCTCAACCGGCAGCCGGTCGACCTCCAGCTCGCCGAGATCGTGCTGAAGGACCTCATCACCGAGGACTCCGGCGGCGAGATCACGATCGCGCAGATCATGGCGCAGACCGCCGACTACTTCGGCCTGTCGGTCGAGGACCTGTGCGGCAGCTCGCGCTCCCGGGTGCTGGTGATCGCCCGACAGATCGCCATGTACCTGTGCCGGGAGCTCACCGACCTGTCCCTCCCCAAGATCGGGCAGCAGTTCGGCGGGCGCGACCACACCACGGTGATCCACGCCGACCGCAAGATCCGGCGGCTCATGGCGGAGCGGCGCTCGGTCTACATCCAGGTGACCGAACTCACCAACCGCATCAAACAGCAGGCGCGCAACGGCTGAAAAGCAACGCTGACCTCCACTGATACACAGCCTGTGGATAACGCTGTGGATCATCCTGTGGACCGCAGTGGATGACGCGGCGCCCCGGGCGGCCCGGGCTCCGGGCGCCGCGGTACGGCCGGCCGTACCGGGCGTCGCGCCGCCCGGGTGTGCACAAGTGGCCGGATCCTGGGGACAGAGCTGCGGAAAACCTGGGGATAACCTGAGGAAAACCGGGGTTGACCTGGGGATGCCGTGTGCACGGCGGCCGGGCCGATCGACAAAAGGGACATATACCCGGTGGATAACCGGTGGAAACCCAGTGGATAACCCGGGGGATCCGGTGGACAAGGCGGCCCGAGCCTGGGGACGGGGTGTGTGGATCGCCGCGTCATCCCCAGCCGCCCGGCGGCCATCCACCGCCCGCCCACAGCGCCCGTGGATAAAAGTACGGCCCTGACCTGCGGAAACGCTGGTTCTCCACAGTATCCACGGCCCCTAAGATGAAGACCCGTGTTTTCTCTCTAGGGAGAAATCAAACCTCATAGGAGGGCTCTGGCCGCGCGCTTCGCGACCTTGGAGAGTTGTCCACACCGAGGGCCGTGAGGCGCTAGCGTCTGTGGGGCACTCTGTGGGGACACCAGGACCCGTTGGCGGGGTCAGGGCCGAAGGGCGAGACACAGGAGGCGGATTCACGTGATGTTCCGGGTCGACCGAGACGTACTCGCGGAGGCCGTCGCATGGACGGCCCGCAGGCTGCCGACCCGACCGTCCCAGCCGGTGCTCGCCGGCATGCGACTGGAGGTCACCGAGGACCAGCAGCTCAAGCTGTCGAGCTTCGACTACGAGGTCTCGGCCGAGGTGACGCTGGAGCCGCAGGTCGGCGAACCCGGGGTGGTCCTCGTCTCCGGCAGGCTGCTCGCCGAGATCACCAAGGCGCTCCCCGCCCACCCCGTGGACTTCTCGGTGGACGGCACCAAGGCGGTGGTCACCTGCGGCAACTCCCGGTTCACGCTGCAGACGATGCCGGTGGACGAGTACCCGTCCCTGCCGGTCATGCCCCCGGCCGCGGGCCGGGTCGGCAGCGACGTGTTCGCCTCGGCCGTCGCGCAGGTCGCGGTCGCCGTGGGCAAGGACGACACGCTGCCGATGCTCACCGGCGTGCGCATGGAGATCGAGGGCGACACCATCACCCTCGCCGCCACCGACCGCTACCGGCTCGCCGTACGCGAGCTGAAGTGGCAGCCGAACTCCGACGACATCTCCGCGGTCGCGATGATTCCCGGCCGCACCCTCGCCGACATGGCGAAGACCCTCACCACGGGCGCCGAGGTGGAGATCGCGCTCAGCTCCACCGGCGGCGCCGGCGAGGGCATGATCGGGTTCTCCAGCGGCGGCCGCCGCACCACCACCCGGCTGCTCGACCCCGAGTTCCCCAAGTACCGTTCGCTGCTGCCCACCGAGTTCTCCGCCCGGGCCGACCTCGCCACCGGCCCGTTCGTGGAGGCGGTCAAGCGGGTCGCGCTCGTGGCCGAGCGCAACACCCCGGTACGGCTCGCCTTCACCCAGGGCGAGGTGGTCCTGGAGGCCGCGAGCGGCGACGAGGCCCAGGCCGTGGAGGTGCTCCCCGCCGAGTTCGAGGGCGAGGACATCAACATCGCGTTCAACCACCAGTTCCTGCTGGAGGGCCTGCAGGCGATCGACTCCGACGTGGCCCGCATGCAGTTCACCACCGCGACCAAGCCCGCCATCCTCACCGGCGGCAAGAACACCGAGGACGAGGAGGTGCCGGACTACCGGTACCTGATCATGCCGATCCGGCTGTCCGGCTAGGCTCGCCCACGTGGCGGGACAGGGCCCGGCACGCGAAGGCGACCCACAGGGAGTGAGGGACCGATGCAGATCGGCATGGTCGGGCTCGGCAGGATGGGCGGCAACATGGCCGAACGGCTGCGCCGCGGCGGCCACGAGGTGATCGGCTACGACCGGAATCCCGGGGTGAGCGACGTCGGCAGCCTGGCGGAGCTGGTCGACCGGCTCACGCCGCCGCGCACGGTGTGGGTGATGGTGCCCTCCGGCGAGCCCACCCGGGCGACCGTGGCCGAGCTCGCCGAGCTCCTCTCCCCCGGCGACCTCGTCGTCGACGGCGGCAACTCGCACTACGCCGACGACCGCGGGCACGCCGAGCGGCTCGGCGCGAAGGGCATCGGCTTCGTCGACGTCGGGGTGAGCGGCGGCGTGTGGGGGCTGGACCACGGGTACGCGCTCATGGTCGGCGGCACCGCCGAGGACGTCCGGCGGCTGATGCCGATCTTCGAGACGCTCAAGCCGGCAGGCGAGGACGGCTTCGTGCACGCCGGCGGCCACGGCGCGGGCCACTTCGCGAAGATGGTCCACAACGGCATCGAGTACGGCATGATGCAGGCCCTCGCCGAGGGCTGGGAGCTGCTCGAGGCCTCCGAACTCGTGACCGACGTCGCGGGCTGCTTCCGCAGCTGGCGCAGCGGCACGGTGATCCGGTCCTGGCTGCTCGACCTGCTCGTGCGGGCGCTGGAGGACGACGCGGAGCTGTCGCGGCTGCGCGGGTACGCCGAGGACTCCGGCGAGGGCCGCTGGGCCGTGCAGGCCGCCGTGGAGCATGCGGTGCCGCTGCCGGTCATCACCGCGGCCCTGTACGCGCGGTTCGCGTCCCGGCAGCCGGACTCCCCGGCGATGAAGGTGGTGGCGGCGCTGCGCAACCAGTTCGGCGGCCATGCCCTGACGAGCGCGACGAGCGCCGCTCCGGGCACCGCCGACCGGTCCGCGACGGGCGACGCCGCCGGCGCGGAGACGGATCCGCCGATTGAGACCGAAAAGTAATCCACAGGCTCCGCGAGATATCCACAGGTGGCCGTGTACACCGTCTGACCAGGTATGACAGGCGTTTCCGGGTCGCGAGCCGGAGGGTTATCCACAGCCTGCGGACGGTAATTGCCCCAGCTGTGGACAACCGTGCGGCCCCGGCGCACACCCCGGTCCCCGATTTGACGAACGCCCGCTGGCCGTTCTCACGCCCGGCGCCGGCCGCCGCCCGCGGCCCGGGCACGCCCGGGCGGCCGCTCGTCCGGCTACGCTCGGGGGAGTGCACGTCGCCCACCTGTCGCTGACCGACTTCCGCTCGTACCCGGCGGCCGAGCTCGAGCTGGAGCCGGGCGTGACCGCGTTCGTCGGGCCGAACGGGCACGGCAAGACGAACCTGGTCGAGGCGGTGGGCTACGTGGCGACCCAGTCGAGCCACCGGGTCGCCTCCGACGGCCCGCTGGTACGGCACGGCGCGGCCCGCGCGTTCGTGCGCGCGGCCGTGGTGCGCGACGACCGGCGGGCGCTCATCGAGCTGGAGATCAACCCGGGCCGGTCGAACCGGGCCCGGCTCAACCGTTCCCCCGTCCCCCGCGCCCGCGACGTGCTCGGCCTGCTGCGGTCGGTGCTGTTCGCCCCCGAGGACCTCGCCATGGTGAAGGGCGACCCGGCCGAGCGGCGCCGGTTCCTCGACGAGCTGCTGGTCGCCCGCGCCCCCCGGTTCGCCGGCGTGCGCGCGGACTACGAGCGGGTGCTCAAGCAGCGCGGCGCCCTGCTGCGCGCCGCCGCGGCCGCCCGGGCGGGCCGGGGCCGCAGCGCGCGGCGGCTGGAGGACGAGGCCGCGTTCGCCGCGGCCGGGGCCGGGGACGTGCTGAGCACACTCGAGGTGTGGGACGCGCACCTCGCCCGGATCGGGGCCGAGCTGCTCGCCGCCCGGCTCGACCTGGTGGAGGCGCTGCGGCCGCTGGTGGCCAAGGCGTACGCCGCGCTCGCCCCCTCCTCCGGCACCGCCGACCTGCGCTACCGCTCCAGCCTGTCCACGATCGGCGGGCAGGCCACGTTGTCCACCGGAGGTGGACCATTCGCACAGTCCACCGGAGGTGGACGATCCACAGAGTCCACCGGAGGTGGACGATCCACAGAGTCCACCGGAGGTGGACGATCCACAGAGTCCACAGACGGTGGACGATTCGCACAGCCTACGGCCGATGGCCGGGCGAGCGGCCCCGCCGTACCCGGGCCGGAGGACGTGCCCGAGGCGGGCCCGGCCGACCGGGCCGCGCTCGCCGCCGCGCTGCGCGAGGCCCTGCTCGCGGCCCGGCCAGCGGAGCTGGAGCGCGGGGTGAACCTGGTCGGCCCGCACCGCGACGACCTGGAGCTGCGCCTCGGCGACCTGCCCGCCCGCGGCTACGCCAGCCACGGCGAGTCCTGGTCGTTCGCGCTCGCGCTGCGGCTCGCCGCCTACGAGCTGCTGCGCGCCGACGGGGGCGGCGACCCGGTGCTCATCCTCGACGACGTCTTCGCCGAGCTCGACACCTTCCGCAGGCGCCGCCTCGCGGAGATCGTCGCCCCGGCCGAACAGGTCCTGATCACCGCGGCGGCCCCGGAGGACGTGCCCGCCGAGCTGCGTGGGGCCCGGTTCGACGTGGCGGAGGGGAGGGTCACACGTGTCCGCTGACGACGCCGCTAAGGCCCGCCGCGAGGTGAACGCCCGTGGCGCCGCCCAGGCGCGGGAGAAGCTCGCCCAGGCGAAGGCGGACGCCGCCCGCCGCGGCCGGCTGCCGCGCAGCGAGCCGCGCCGCGCCCGGCCCGGCGGGTCGGCGGCCGGGGGCGCGCGCCGCGAGTCCGGCGACCCGCTGCCGTTCGGCCGGGCGATCCGGGAGCTGCTCGCCGCCCGCGGCTGGGAGCGGGAGGCGGCGGTCGGTGGCGTGTTCGGCCGGTGGGCCGAGATCGTCGGCCCCGAGCTCGCCGCGCACACCCGGCCGGTGTCGTTCCGCGACGGCGAGGTGACGGTGGCGGCCGACTCGACCGCGTGGGCGACCCAGGTGCGGCTGCTCGCCGGCGTGCTGATCCGGCGGCTCAACGAGGAGCTCGGCGACGGCACGGTCACCCGGGTGCGGGTGCACGGGCCGCAGGGCGGCGGCCGCGCCCCGGGCGGCCTGCGCGTGCCCGGCCGCGGCCCCCGGGACACGTACGGCTGACGCGTCCCGCCGATCATCCGGCCGGGCATCGCAACCATGCGAAACCGGGACGTCCGCCCCGCCAAGAGGCGCTCACAGGCCACCGGGCGACGTGATGGTGTGGGTCACGTAGGGGGGATGCCGATCCCGGGGGTCGAGGCTCTACAGGCCGTTTGAGCGGCTGTAGTCGCCACGTCAGCCGGTCGGACCCGGTAGAATGGAGCCGGATTCCGGATACGGCCACCTGCGTGTCACCCCGGTTCGATACTGATTCCCTCCGGGTGACCGCATCGGGGGCATTCACGACGGTGACGGGCACCACAGGGACAGTGCATCGCTAGATGTCTGCCCTGTCGCGTGTCCGCGGCAGGAGGATTTCGCACTTGTCCTACGACGCTAGCTCAATCACCGTCCTCGAAGGACTGGAGGCGGTCCGCAAGCGCCCGGGTATGTACATCGGCTCGACGGGCGAACGCGGTCTGCACCACCTTGTCTACGAGATCGTAGACAACTCCGTCGACGAGGCGCTCGCCGGTTACTGCGACAACATCGAGGTCACCCTGCTGGCCGACGGCGGCGTACGGGTTGTGGACAACGGGCGCGGCATCCCCGTGGGCATCGTGGAGGGGGAGAACCGCTCGGCCCTCGAGGTGGTCCTCACCGTGCTGCACGCGGGTGGCAAGTTCGACAGCAAGTCGTACGCGGTCTCCGGTGGTCTGCACGGCGTCGGCGTCTCAGTGGTGAACGCCCTGTCCACGCGGCTGGAGGCGGAGGTGCGCCGGGACGGGTACGTCTGGCGCCAGAGCTACGAGCGGTCCCGCCCCGGCCCGCTGATTCAGGGCGAGCCCACCGAGGAGACCGGCACCACGATCGCCTTCTGGCCCGACCCGGAGGTGTTCGAGACCATCACCTGGAACTTCGAGACGCTCTCCCGGCGCTTCCAGGAGATGGCCTTCCTCAACCGGGGCCTCACCATCACGCTGCGCGACGAGCGTCCGGAGTACATCAACGGCGAACCGCACGTCGTCACCTACCACTACGAGGGCGGTCTTTCGGACTTCGTCCGGCACATCAACAGCAAGAAGGAGCCGATCCACGCCTCGATCATCTACTTCGAGGAGCATGGCGAGGGCATCTCGGTCGAGATCGCCATGCAGTGGAACGCCTCCTTCACCGAGTCGGTCTACACCTTCGCGAACACCATCAACACCGCCGAGGGCGGCACCCACGAGGAGGGCTTCCGCGCCGCGCTGACCTCGATCGTCAACCGGTACGCGCGCGAGCAGCGGTACCTCAAGGAGGGCAAGGACGACAACCTCACCGGTGAGGACGTCCGCGAGGGCCTGACCGCGATCATCTCGGTGAAGCTCACCGACCCGCAGTTCGAGGGTCAGACCAAGACCAAGCTGGGCAACACCGAGGCGAAGTCGTTCGTGCAGAAGGCGTGCAACGACCATCTGCGCGACTGGTTCGAGCGCAACCCGGGCGAGGCCAAGGAGATCATCCAGAAGGCCCTGCAGGCCTCCCGCGCCCGCATCGCCGCGCGCCAGGCCCGAGACCTGACGCGCCGCAAGTCGCTGCTCGAGTCCGGTTCCGGCCTGCCCGGCAAGCTCGCCGACTGCCAGTGGACCGACCCGGAGAAGTGCGAGCTGTTCATCGTCGAGGGCGACTCGGCGGGCGGCTCGGCCAAGGGCGGCCGTGACCCCAGGTTCCAGGCGATCCTGCCGATCCGCGGCAAGATCCTCAACGTCGAGAAGGCCCGGATCGACAAGGTCTTCCAGAACGCCGAGGTCCAGGCGCTCATCACCGCGCTCGGCACCGGGGTGCACGACGACTTCGACATCGGCAAGCTGCGCTACCACAAGCTGATCATCATGGCCGATGCGGACGTGGACGGGCAGCACATCCGCACGCTGCTGCTCACCCTGCTGTTCCGCTTCATGCGGCCGTTGATCGAGGCGGGCCACGTCTACCTCGCCCAGCCCCCGCTGTACAAGATCAAGTGGGACCGGCGCGGCGACGACGTCGACTACGCCTACAGCGACCGGGAGCGTGACGCGATCATCGAGGCGGGCATCGCGCAGGGCAAGCGCGACCCGCGGCTCCACGACGGCGTGCAGCGGTTCAAGGGGCTCGGCGAGATGAACCCGAACCAGCTCTGGGAGACCACGATGAACCCGGAGACCCGGCTGCTGCTCCAGGTCACGCTCGACGACGCCGCCCAGGCCGACGACCTGTTCACGGTGCTCATGGGCGAGGACGTCACGGCCCGGCGCGAGTTCATCATCCGGAACGCCCGGGACGTCCGCTTCCTCGATGTGTAGCGACAGCCGTACCCGAAGCGACGTGCGAGAGGACCTCCATCCGTGACGGAAGTCAACACCCCGCCCACACCGCCGGCCGATCGCGTGCAGCCGATCGACATCCAGTTCGAGATGCAGCGTAGTTACATCGACTACGCGATGTCGGTCATCGTGTCCCGCGCGCTGCCGGACGTGCGGGACGGCCTCAAGCCCGTGCACCGCCGGGTGCTGTACGCGATGTACGACGGCGGCTACCGGCCCGACCGGGGCTACTTCAAGTGCTCCCGGGTGGTCGGCGACGTCATGGGCTCCTACCACCCGCACGGTGACTCGTCGATCTACGACACCGTGGTACGGCTGGCGCAGCCATGGGCGATGCGCTACCCCCTCGTCGACGGCCAGGGGAACTTCGGCTCCCCGGGCAACGACCCTCCGGCGGCGATGCGGTACACCGAGTGCAAGCTCGCGCCGATCGCCATGGAGATGCTCCGTGACATCGAAAAGGAGACCGTCGACTTCCAGCCGAACTACGACGGTCGGTCACAGGAGCCGGAGGTGCTCCCGGCGCGGTTCCCGAACCTGCTGGTCAACGGCTCGTCGGGGATCGCCGTCGGCATGGCGACCAACATCCCCCCGCACAACCTCCGGGAGGTGGTCGAGGGGGTCAAGTGGGCGCTGCAGCACCCCGACGCGAGCGACGAGGAGATGCTCGAGGGCCTGATGGCCCGCATCAAGGGGCCGGACTTCCCCACCGGGGCGCTCATCGTCGGCCGCCGGGGCATCGAGGAGGCCTACCGCACCGGCCGCGGCTCGATCACCATGCGCGCCGTGGTCGAGATCGAGGAGGACGTCAAGGGGCGGCAGACGCTGGTCGTCACGGCCCTGCCGTACCAGGTCAACCCGGACAACCTCGCGCTGAAGATCGCCGAGCTGGTCAAGGAAGGCAAGATCAGCGGCATCGCGGACGTCCGGGACGAGACCTCCTCGCGCACCGGCCAGCGGCTGGTGATCGTGCTCAAGCGGGACGCGGTCCCCAAGGTCGTGCTGAACAACCTGTACAAGCACACCCAGCTGCAGGAGACGTTCGGCGCGAACATGCTCGCCCTGGTCGACGGCGTGCCCCGCACGCTGCGGCTCGACCAGTTCGTGCGGCACTACATCAACCACCAGATCGAGGTCGTCGTCCGGCGCACCCGGTTCCTGCTGCGCAAGGCCGAGGAGCGGGCGCACATCCTGCGCGCGCTGCTCAAGGCGCTGGAGCGCCTCGACGAGGTGATCGAGCTCATCCGGAACTCGCCGTCGGCCGCCCAGGCGTCGATCGGCCTGCAGGAGCTGCTCGAGATCGACGAGGTCCAGGCCCAGGCGATCCTCGACATGCAGCTCCGTAAGCTCGCCGCGCTCGAGCGCCAGCAGATCACCGACGAGTACGACGCGCTCATGGCGCAGATCGCCGACTACCACGACATCCTGGCCTCGCCGGAGCGGCAGCGGCAGATCATCGCCGACGAGCTCACCGAGATCGCGAACAAGTACGGCGACGACCGGCAGACCGAGATCATCGCCTACGACGGCGACGTGTCCGTCGAGGACCTGATCGCCGAAGAGGACATCGTCGTCACGATCACCCGCGGCGGCTACGCCAAGCGCACCAAGACCGACATGTACCGGGCGCAGAAGCGCGGCGGCAAGGGGGTGCGCGGGGCGCAGCTCCGCCAGGACGACATCGTCGAGCACTTCTTCGTCACCACGACCCACCACTGGCTGCTCGCCTTCACCAACAAGGGCCGCGTCTACCGGGTCAAGGCGTACGAGCTGCCGGAGGCGCCGCGGGACGGCCGCGGCCAGCACCTGGCGAACCTGCTCGCGATGCAGCCGGACGAGCGGGTGGTCGAGGTGCTCGCGCTGCGGGACTACAACGCCGCGCCGTACCTGGTGCTCGCCACCCGGGCCGGCCTGGTGAAGAAGACCCGGCTCAGTGAGTACGATTCGCCGCGTTCCGGTGGCCTCATCGCGATCAACCTGCGCGAGGATGACGAGGTGGTGGCGGCGCGCCTCGTCTCGGAGAACGACGACCTCCTGCTGGTCTCCCGCAACGCCATGTCGATCCGGTTCACCGCCTCGGACGAGGCGCTGCGTCCGATGGGCCGCGCCACCAGCGGCGTCATCGGGATGCGGTTCTCCGAGGGGGACGAGCTGCTGGCAATGAACGTGGTAAGTGATGGCGAAGACCTGTTGGTCGCGACCGAGGGTGGGTACGCCAAGCGCACGGCGGCGAGCCAGTATCCGGTTCAGGGCCGTGGTGGTAAGGGGGTGCTCACCGCGAAAATCGTCAGCTCCCGTGGGAAGCTGGTCGGAGCGGTAATGGTGAACCCCGAGGACGAGGTCTTCGCGATCACGTCCGCGGGCGGGGTGATCCGCACGAGCGCAGGCGAGATCAAGCAGAGCGGTCGGCAGACCATGGGGGTTCGTCTCATGAATCTCGCGGCGGGGGACAGCGTCGTCGCATTGGCCCGCAACGCCGAGTCGCGGGGCGACGACTCGCTGGACGCCGGCGCGCCGCAGAACGAGCAGAACCCGGCAGGAGACCAGTAATGAGCAGCCAGGCGAACTCCGGCGGCGCCAGTACGGGCACGTCCGGCAACCGTAACCAACCGCCGGCGGGCGGCCCTCCGGCGGCGGCGACCCAGCCCCGCGAGCACGCGGGGGACCAGCAGCGGGACGGCGCGACGCACCCCGCGGGCGGGGGCGCCTCCGCCGCGGAGCCGACCGCGCCGCACCGGCGGGACGCCGTGGGCGGCCCGGCGGACGACAACGCCACGCGACGGGTACGGCCGGACAAGGCGTGGTCGGCGGGGGACGGGCCGGCCGCGGCCGGCCCCGGTGTCGGCGTGCGGCAGGATCCGGGTGGCGGCGCGGCCGCCGACTCGCCCGCGCCACCACCGCCCGCTCCTCCGGCGCCGGTGGCCAAGCCGGCCGGGAAGGCCGGCAAGGGGGACCGTCAGCCGCGTAAGGCCCACCTGATCCTGCGCCGCATCGAGCCGTGGTCGGCGATGAAGTTCAGCTTCGTCATCGCCCTGGTCTGCTTCGTGGTGCTGTTCGTGGCCGTCGCGGTCCTGTACGCCGTGCTGTCCGGCCTCGGCGTGTTCGAGTCGATCACGTCGACGGTGAACCAGCTGACCCAGGGCGACAACCAGCAGGCGACGATCGACATCGCCTCCTGGTTCGAGCCGGTGCGCATCCTCGGCTACACGGCGCTGCTCGGCGCGGTCAACGTCGTGCTCATCACCGCTCTCGCCACCCTGGGTGCGGTGATCTACAACCTGTCCGCCCAGCTCGTCGGCGGGATCGAGGTGACGTTCAGCGAGGCCGAGTGACCCAGGCTGCCCGGGAGTCCGCCCTCGGCGAGGGCGGACTCCCACCCGCCCGGCCGCTCCCCGCCCACGGCGGAAAATCGCGGCGCGAGCACCTCTCGGAACGCGGTAAGCTTTACTCAGCCAGAGCGACGGATTCGCGTCCGAGCCACGGATGCGATACGCTCACTACCGCCCAAAGGGCACGGGGCTATAGCTCAGTCGGTTAGAGCGCTTCCCTGATAAGGAAGAGGTCTCTGGTTCAAGTCCAGATAGCCCCACCACCGCCAGAAGGCCGTTCCCCGGCAGGGTGAGCGGCCTTTTCGCATGTCCGGGTGACCGACCGCGTGACGCACGGATCACTCGTCGGAGATCCGGCCCATGACCACCGCGCCGGCCTGCACCATCGGCGGTCGCGCGATAGGCGAGGTCGGTCGCGGCCCTGTGGCCGACTGGCCGGGAGATCTCTTCGAGCGGGATCCCGGGATCCGGCGGCGATGTCCGGGGTTCTCAGGGCCACGTCGTCCGGATCGGGCGGTGCGCTCAGGGTGCGCCGGAACGCGGGCCAACGCACGCGGCGGGCAACGCCCCAGGCCGAGGCGAACACCACGCCCTGTCTCGCTCGGCGTCGGCGAGCATCCTCTGCTGAGTCTCCCGATGTGCTGCGGCGGAGCGAGCGTCCTCCTTCGCGGTGTCGCCGCCGGCCGTGCTCTGCACACCACACGGGTGGTGCGGTGGACCGTTCGGCGGCCGGCTCATCCACAGCGGTGGCCCGATCGGTGGACACGGCGGGCAGGTGCTCGATCCGCTCCCCCGGCCGAGATGTCGGATATCGCCGGGGCCGGGCCGTGATTGCGAGGGCGGTGCCGAGCGACGCCGGGACCCGGCGGGCGCGGGGACGGGCGCGGCGTCCACACCCTCGCCCCGGCTGTGGACGGCCGTTCTCGTCGGTTTCGCGGGTTGTGGGTGACGTGCCCAGGCCGTCCACACGTTCGGCCGGTGCCGCCGGTGCGATTCGGGGTGGCTGCTCCCGGGTGCGTCGGCCGCCGGAAGTGGTGGGTCGGCTGAAGACGTGGGCCCGTGTCCGGCGTGGCGGGCGGGCAACTGTGGCGCTGGCAGGCCGTACACCGGATACCGGCCCGGGTGAGATCGGCCGTACCGTGCTGTGGAGAGCACCGGGCGGGGCAGGGGACGCCGGACGGTCGCATCGGGATGGTGGGTGGTCATGCATCGGAGCCGGGTGTGTCACATCGTGATCGACGTGGACGATCTTGACCGGGGTTTCGCGTTCTGGTCGGCCGCGCTCGACGCCACCGAGGAGCCGCTAGGCCCGCAGAGCTCCGGCATCTACCGCAAGCTCCGGCTGCCGGATTCGGACATCCGGGTCCTCCTCCAGGCCACCCGCGACCCGAAGACGTCGAAGGAGCGCGTGCACATCGACATCGAGACCGACGACGTGGCGGCCGAGGTGCGCAGGCTGGAGGCGCTCGGGGCGACCCGCTGGGACCACCAGCGGGAGCGCGGCTTCGACTTCTGGGTCATGCGGGACCCGTGGGGCAACGAGTTCTGCGTGCTGCAGCCGGAGTACCCCGAGCTGCTCGCCCGCCGCCGTCCCTGGCCGGATCCCGCCGCCGGGGCGTGACCGGGCCGCGCCGGGCCGCCCCGCCGGCCGTCATCCCACGGGCGCGCCGGACTCGCGGAGGAGGGCGGCGAGCCGGGCGGCGTTGACCTGGGCGTAGTCCCGGTAGCAGTTGTTCATCAGCACGTGTGTGACGGCGGCGTCCTCGGCGAGGCGGCGGAGCCGCGGCGCCCACTGCCGGAGCTCCTCCTCGCCGTAGCGGTAGCCGAAGCGCTCGTGGACGTCCTTGCTCGTCCACTTGTCCGAGTGGCCGTGGAAACGGACCACCGCGAGGTCGGCGGTCGCCGCGAGGATCGGCGGGATCGAGCTGGGATACCCCTGCGGCATGTCCACGCACACGTACGGCACGCCGTACGAGGCGAGGAAGTCAAGGGTCTCGGCCCGGTTCTCCTCGCTCATCCAGGTGTGGTTGCGGAACTCGAGGCAGATCCGCAGCGGGGCGCAGCGCGCGCGGCACTCGAGGATGTACCGCTTGTTGCGCCTGCCGATCGGGAACCACTGCGGGAACTGGAACAGGATCGCCCCGAGCTTGCCCGCCTCGTGCAGCGGGGCGAGCGCCGCGAGGAAGCGGTCCCACACCTCGTCGGTCACCTTCGGGTCGAGGTCCCGCAGGTAGTAGGTGGGCTTGGCCTCCCCGAGGCGCTCCCGCAGGTCCCGGTAGAACGCGCCCGGCCGAGTCGGATGCTGGGTGAGCAGCGAGAACGCCTTGACGTTGAAGGTGAAGCCGGGCGGGGTGCGGTCGCGCCACAGCGCGACCGTGGCCTCCGCGGGCGGCGCGTAGTAGGTGGAGTCGACCTCGACGATGGGGAAGTGCCCGGCGTAGTAGGCGAGCCGTTCCTCCGCCGTGGTGACGTGCTCCGGGTACCAGCCGGACGCGAGCAGCGTGCGGTCGGTCCAGGAGGCGGTGCCCACCAGGATCCGCGCCATACCCTCCCTCTGCTCAGACCACCTGCCAGGTATGCCTCGCGAGGAAGGCGTGGTCGCCCGCGGCGTACTCGGCGAAGCAGCGCCGCAGCTCCGCGAGGTCGGCGATCACGGTGCGCCGCATCTCCCCGGCCGCGCTGTCCTTGAACTCCAGCTCGTAGCCGCCGGCGATCGGGGACACCTGCAGGAAGTGCCTGCCGAAGTTGACAAGCGCGAGGAACGGGTTCTGCGGCGACAGCGTGCCGAGCGCGTCGTGCACCAGCCCCAGGTCCGGATCGACGATGATCATGCCGTCGCCGGTGCGGAGCTGCATGCCGGGGTGCACGCCGACCGGCTCCAGGTTGTGGACGAGGTCGCGTACCGGGTCATAGCAGACCAGGCCGTGCCTACGCGCCAGCGCGAACGCCTGGATGGAGACGGCGTCGGCGACCTCCGGCTCCATCGTCACCACCGCGTGCCCGGGGTGCTCCTCGACCGCCACGTCGGGGAAGAGCGCGGAGAGCGCCGCGACGAAGGCCCCGACCGCGGGATGCGGGGCGGCGTCGGCGCCGTCGGCGAACCCTTGGCGCAGCCGCGCCGCCCGCTCCCGCGGGATGGGCTTGTCCTCATGCCATACGACCAGTTCGAAACGCACGATCCATGGTCGCACGCCCGGACCGGTGGTCAGCGGCGCTTGGCGGAGGCGATCCCCGGCGGCGCCGCGGCGAGGGCCTTGTGGATGGCGTCGACGAGGGCGAGCGCCGACTCCTCGGTGAGCTCGAGCGCCACCCGGGCCGAGGGGCCCTCGGCGGGGTTGACGAAGTCGATGTTCACCGTGTGCTCGTGGGTCGAGTGGTACGGGTGGTCGACGTAGACGCGGCCCTCGCGGACGGTGAACCAGCCCGAGGCGCCCTTGCCCGCGCCGTCGCAGTCGAAGGACTCGGTGACGTAGGTGCACATGGCGGCGATCCTCCCCCGGTCAGGCGGACAGGTGACGGCCGAAGAAGTCGAACACCTTCTTCCACCCGTCCACGGCGGCCTCGGGCCGGTACGAGTTCCGGTCGACCGCGAAGAACGCGTGACCGGCGTTCGGGTAGGTGTGGAACTCGAACTGCTTGCCCAGCTTCTCCAGCTCGGCGGCGAGGGTGTTCACCTCCTCGGGGCTCGGCGCGGTGTCCTCCGCCCCGAACAGGCCGAGCAGCGGGCAGGACAGGTCGGGCGCCTTCGACAGCAGCGACGTCATCTTCACCGGGAAGTCGGGCGGGGTCGAGTTGACCACGAAGCCGCCGTAGCAGTCCACGGCCGCGTCGATCTGCAGCGAGCAGG
>Ga0310830_100624_pt1 | contig 22490 bp, 20 predicted proteins | sample WT_ome_5_FD_201301 | JGI IMG/M metagenome (GOLD analysis project Ga0310830, IMG submission 201301) | Sorghum-adapted microbial communities enriched on wild type (WT) sorghum from Joint BioEnergy Institute, Emeryville, California, United... ...
ACGCCCGCCGGCGGCACAGTGCCTGCGACGGCCTAGCACCGATCGACTACGAACGATTGATGGCCGAGGCTCGGAGGGCCGACGCCGCATAGCGGAGTCCTCCACGCTTCGGGGGGATTGACACCGCGACTACAGACAGCATGACGAGGCCGCCCCGCTCAAGTACCAAGACCCCCCAAGGTGCTGCGCACCGGCCGGGTGCGGCGCAAGCGGCGCCGCCGGGCTGAGGAGCGCCGTGGCCGGCTGGTCAACATGACGATGATCGACCAGCGGCCCGAGGAGGCGGCCGACCGGGAGGTCGCCGGGCACTGGGAAGGCGACCTGATCACCGGGGAGTCCAACCGCTCGGCTATCGGCACACTGGTGGAGCGGTCGAGCCGGTACACGATCCTGCTGTACCTTCCAGGACGGCACACCGCCGAGGCTGTGCGCGACGCGGTCATCGAGGCGATGAAGGACCTGCCGGTGCAGCTTCGCCGCTCGTTGACCTGGGACCAGGGCAGCGAGATGGCGATGCATGCCGACATCGCCGAGGCGTTGGGCATGCCCGTGTACTTCTGTGAGAAGGCCAGCCCGTGGCAGCGGCCCAGCAACGAGAACACCAACGGGCTGCTGCGCCAATACTTCCCGAAGGGCACCGACCTGCGCCGCCACGACGCCGACGAGCTGAACACCCGTCCCCGCAAGACGCTGGCGTGGCAGACCCCCGCCGCAACGTTGGCCGCGGCCGCGGCCCGGTCCTGAAGCTCCTAAACTGGTCGGCGCCTGACAGGATGGCCGCATGGCACAGATGCGCCGCCGCGACCCCGAGCCGCCGCCCGGCCCGCCGAGGATCGAGTTCAAGCCCGGCATGGCCAACGAGATGCTGCGCGAGTTGGCGCCGCTGCTCGCCGAAGAGGGAATTGACATCAATAATATAGAGGTTGATGATATCGAGACGTTACGGCGGGCTATGAACCGGGCCGTCGAGCGGCAGAACATGGCCCTGTTCACGCCGGTCGGCGAACGGCGCGACGTGGCCGCTGCCGCGCTGCGACTGGTGGTGGAGGCCATCGCCGACGGCGACACCGAGGTCGCCTCGGCGATCCTGGACCAGGTTCAGCCGGAATCGCCGGACAACTCGGCGCCGGAGGTCTCCGCCTGCATCGGCATCGCACTGGGCCTGCTCGACGAATGGCTCGGCAGTCACGACGGGAGCACGCCGCCGCGGTTGGCCGACCGGGTCCGGCTTCCCAAAGGGCACTGGGTCGGTGAGCGTGCCGCCCGCGACATTCTCGCCCTGGCCGCCAAGGGACGCGCCTTCCGCTCGCTCGGTTCGCTCCTCACCCGCCAGGGCGGGCCGCAGGTGCTCTACGGCAGCGCCCTCGCCCTCACCGCGACGATCCGCGCCTGGTCCACCGACACGCCAGTGCCCGAGCTTGCTCACACACTCATTCGCTGAGCTGACCCATTACGATCTCCGCCATAGGTCGCTGTGTTGCGATGATCCCTGGATTCCCCCGACCCCTCATTTGACCCCCATCCGCACCGGAAACCGCGACGGCGAACCCGAATGTCGATCGGTTTGCTCGCGACCGGACCCGAGACGGCGCCGCTCGTCGCCGGCGCGGCGGCGCTGCTCTCGCTCGGCGGCGCGCTCGTTCTCATGCGACGCGCTCGCGCGTAGCCGCGGGATCTCCCCGGCGTCGCGCCAGAATTGGCCTCGCGCCGAGGCGTCGACCCCTTCTCACAGCCCCAGCGCGACTCGGTGGTACGCCTCGCTCCAGCGCAACTCCTTCTCGAACGCGTCGACGGTCGTGGACTTGTCGATGACGAGCAGCTCGATCACCGACATCCGGGCGAAGTCGCGCACGACATCGAGGCGGCGATCTGGGTCGTCACCGCCGTGTGGTGGGCCGTGTCGGCGAGGAGCCACGCGGTCGCGGCGGTGCGGAAGTCGGGCCTCGGGCGCCAGCCCGCGTGGCCGACCGGGAGGCGCGGTATGGGCGCCGGGGGTTCGACGAGGTCGACGACGTTCGCGGTGAGCCGGAAACCGGTCGCGTTGGTCGGTGAGGGCGATCACGCGCGCGGGCCTGGTGGGACACCCCGGCGCGCGCGGCGACGTCTCGCAGGCTCGGCGGTTCGGTGCGATCGGTCACGCAGTCACCCCGTACGGCGCGACGGGAGGCGTCAGTCTTGACCCACCGATTGGATAGTGGCACTATCCATATCTGGATAGTGGAACTATCTAAGAAGGAGATCCGGTGCCGCTCGTCCCCGTCATCGCAACCCTCGTGTTCCGCGCGCTCGGCGCCGCCGGCGTGCGACGGTTCGCGACCTGGACCCCGAGCATCGCCCACGGGCTCGCGGTCTTCCTCCTCGTCACGGCGTCCGCGCACTTCGTCCCCGACGGGAGCGGCTTCCCGACGACGCACGGCGACCTCGTGGCGATGGTCCCGCCGTTCGTGCCGTTCCCGGAGCTCGTCGTGTACGGCACCGGCGTCCTCGAGCTCGCGGGCGCGGCCGGGCTCGTCCTCGGCCGCACGCGCCTCCTCGCCGCCCTCGCGCTCGCGGCGCTGTTCGTCGCGCTCCTGCCCGCGAACGTCTACGCCGCGCTCGACGGCCAAGACGTCACGCCGCTCTGGCGGCGGGTGCCGGAGCAGGCGCTCTACATCGGCCTCGCCCTCGCCGTCGCCTACGGCACCCGGCAGGCCCGGGTCCGTCGGTCGAACGAGGCGGCGGAACCCGACGGAGCGCACGACCATGCCGCGGAGGGGGCGCCGGAGTCCTCGCGTTCGACCCGCTGAGCCCTCGTCGCCCCGCCCGGCGGCGGCATCGGGACGACCGCGCCCGTCAAGCCGGGACGAGGCCGAGCGTGCCCTCGACGTGCTGCGGCGCGTCATCACCGACCGTACGAACCCCGTGCTGCGTGAGATTCGCGTCCGTCGACCCCTTTACCCGGCCAGGTTCTGCTCCCGGTACCCGGGCAAACGTGCGTGAGCACGCCGCTGGGCCACCGGACTACTGGGGGTCAGGGGGGTCGTCGGTTCAAACCCGGCCAGCCCGACAGCGGGAGGGTTTCCGCAGGTAACAGGCTCGCGGGAACCCTCCTTTTCATAGCTTCACATGGATGTCAGGTCGAGCATGCCGCTGCTGGACTCCTTGACCCGACCGGCATGACGACGAGAACGCCCGCCATGCCAGGGTCACCCATCGAGCCGGTCGGCGCCGCCCTCGGCCGCCGTCGCCCCGCTTGCCCGGCCGCCCGGGTAGGCCTTCGAGCGCGGCGGCCTGGCGCTCCGCGCAACGACGTCGCCTCGTCCCCGGGCAGAGCGAGTGCCACGGCGCCGGCCACGTGGGCGGGTCGCCGTACCCCTGCGTGATGCGCTGTCCCGCGCCGACGGCCGGCGGCGCCGAGGGCTCGGCACGGACGGCGACGAAGGAGGCGACCTGCGGCGCGGCTCACCCGGGCCTTCGAGATGATTGCAACCTCCCGGCGAGCCGGCGGCCTCTTCGGGGCGAGCCAAGGAATGGAGGGTGTGCGTGGGGCAGGCCGACGCCGACCAGGAGTACACGGAGTTCGTCGCGGCCCGGTTGGGCAGACTGCACCGGCTGGCGTACCTGCTCACGGGCGACCCGCATCGCGCCGACGACGTGGTCGCGCAGGCATTGACAGACGTGTACCTCAAGTGGTCGAAGGTACGCGCCTCCGACAATCCTGACGGCTACGTGCGGACGATGGTCGTGCGCGCGTTCATCCACGAACGCCGGCGGGCCTGGTCGGCGCGGGTGGTGCTCACCGAGGAGACGCCCGACCGCGCCGTGCCGCCGACCGAGATCGAGGACGCGAACGTGCTCCGCGCGGCCCTGAATCGCCTGCCCCCGCGCCAACGAGCCGTGCTGATCCTTCGATTCATTGAAGACCTTTCGGTGGAGGAGGTCGCGCAGTTGCTGGGCTGCTCGACCGGCACCGTCAAGAGCCAGACGTCGCACGGCTTGGCGACGCTGCGACGGGTACTCGGAGACGCGGCCGTCGCCGACATCGGGCCGGGCCGGAAGGAGGGACAGCGTGAACGAGCACGAGGACGTCCGGAGGCTGCTCCGACCGCTTGACACGGCGCCGCCTCGTCCGTCGAAAGTGGACATCGGCCAGGTGGTCGCCGTGGGACGCCGTCTTCGTCGGCGGCGCCGGATCGCCGCCGCCTCGGGAATCGTCCTCAGCACGGCCATCGCTGCGGCGGCCGTGCCTGTCATCTTCGCCGCCACGACCCCGGCCGGTCCGGTCACCGCCCCGGCGACGGACCGGACCCTCACGCCGACCGCCACCACCGACGGGACGGTGCCGCCCGAGCCGCCCGCACCACCGACCTCGTGTGTGCCCAGTCGGCTGGACCCGCCGGTAGGCGCAACGTTCGAGGTGCACGACAGCGATTCCACTGGACGGTTCGTGGTCGGCGTCGGCCTGGTTGACGGGGGCGTCGTCCCGCTGCTGTGGGACAACGGTCAGTTCACGGTGCTCGAGCTACCCGTGGACGAGCTGGGGTCCTCACTCGTCGTCAACGCCCAGGGCGACGTCGCCGGAAGCGGGTATGTGCAGGACGGTTCCACCTGGTTCCCGACGCCCTGGGTGTACCGCGACGGCACCTACACCATCCTGCCGCAGCTCGACGGTTACTCGTTTCAAGAGATCGCTGACATCAACGATCGGGGCGACATTCTCGGCCGGGGCTACCAGCTGGATCCGAGTAACCCCAATGCCCGCGACATGGTCGGGGTGGTGTGGTCCGGCTCCGACCTGACGCCGAGGGTCCTGCCCAGACCCGCCCCGGTCTGGACCACGGTCTGGGCGATCGACGACGACGGTACGGTCATCGGTACTGTCGGGACGGAGCACCGCGGCCCGGCTGACTCCCCGGACCGGGTACGTGCGGTGGTGTGGGCACCTGACGGGAGCGTCCGGGACCTTCCCGCCCCCTCGGGGTACGGACCGAGTACGGTTGCCTTCTCGGTGCGAAACGGCTGGGTGCTCGGAGGCTACGAGAACCCAGCAATGGACTGGCCCGCCAACGAGGAGTACGCGCGGTGGTACCTGCCGAGCGGGTTGGTCGAGCCGCTCGGCGACCAGTGGCGGGGCGTCTCCGACATCAACCGCCACGGCTGGTACGTCGGCCAGGTCGAGGTCGAGGGTGAGCGGCGGGCCGCGGTCGCCTACGGCGGCGAGCCGGTCCTGCTGCCCCCACCGAACGGTCTCCGGCAGGGAACCGCCACCCACATCAACGACGACGGCACGGTGATCGTGGGAAGCCTGAAGAGTGAATCCGGCGGCGAACAGCCGTTCCTGGTGGCCGTGCGGTGGCTCTGCTCCTGAGGACGTCGCGTCCGGGGTTGACGCAGGCGTCGGTGCTCCAGGCCGGTGGCGTCAGACCCTGGGCCGGGCTCGGCGCGCTGGTGGGGCGTGGCCGGTCCAGCTGGTCGCGGCGGTCACCGGCCGGGCGGCGACGCACGCGCGGCTGATGCGAGTGTTCGGGAAACACCCACAACGTGGTGGGTCGTTCCCTACGATCTCGGAGAAGCCCCGGGGTGAGGCGCTGGCCTCGCCACCAGTGTCGATGCGGGTCGACCAGACCGGCACCGTGACGTGGAAGGCGACGACCGGGAGTCCATTGGGGGAGCACAGACAGACGCCGCCATCTCCGTGCGGCTGGATAGGTTCCGGCATCATCGTGCCGGGCGCACTGGGGCGACTCTCCGGGGTGTGCTGCGCGATCACCCCGGCGACATCCGGCTCGCGAAGGGTGGGTCCCGTCGACCGGGGTAGCCGGTGAACCTCGCCGCGGTTCTGCTCGGCCTGGGTTCGGCCGTGCTCTTCGCGGTCGGCTGGGCCATGGAGCAGAGCACGACCAAGCTGGAGAAGCCCACTCGGACCCTGGATCCCCGGCTCGTTCTCCATCTGCTGCGCCGCCCACGGTGGGTCCTCGGCTGGGTGCCGGTCACCGGTGCCGTCGTCCTGCAGGCGCTGGCGCTGCGCGTCGGCCCACTCGCGCTCATCCAGCCGCTGCTGCTGGCCGGCGTGTTCCTCGCGGTTCCGCTGTCGGCAGCCTTCAACCGGCAACCGCCGCAGCGGCGCGACTTCGTCGTCGTCGCCCTGGGCGTGGCGGGACTCAGCGCGTTCCTCGCGGCCGCCGACCCTCAGCCGGGCGTGCCCGAGGCGTCCTTCGTCGTCTGGCTCCCGGTCATCGTCGCCGTCGCCGTGCTCTTCGCCGTGTGTCTGGGCCTGGCCTGGCGGCTCACGGATGCCTCTCGCGGCATCCTGCTCGGGGTCGGCACCGGTCTGCTGTACGGCTTTGACGTCTCGTTGCTGAAGACGATCACGGCCCAACTCGGCGGCGGCCTGGCGGCGGTGTTCACCAGCTGGCATGTGTATGCGCTGATGCTCGGCGGCCTCGTCGCGCTGGTCCTCAACCAGAACGCCTTCCAAAGTGGCCGGATCGCCGCGCCGCTGACCACGATCGCCCTCGTCGACCCGATCGTCAGCGTCGTCATCGGCGTCACCGTGTATCAGGAGACGCTGCGCCTGCACGGCGTCCGCCTCCCCGTGGTCGTTGTCGCGGCCGCGCTGATCGTCTCCGCGCTCTGGCTCGCCCGCCGGTCACGCTGACGAGCTCGACGCTGCCCTGGTGCCCTCATGGGGCAGCCGCCGGCGCCCGCGGCGGTCCGTCAGCCGACGGCCGCGAGGACTCAGAGCAGGACGGCGGCGCCCAGGACCCACACACCGGCCCGACGGCGGCGATTCGCGGCGTCGATCCGGCCCCGCACGGCATCTGCCAGCGTCCATCCACCCCAGACGGTCGCCACGCCGAACGCCCCCAGCGACGCGGTGAGGACGACCGTGCTGGCGGGATTCAGCGTCCGGCCAGTGACGAGCAGCCAGGACAGGAGGGCGGCGGCGAGCCCGCCGAGCGACGGGCTGACCGAACACTCAACGAGGACTATCCATCGCCCTTCACGCGAACGATCGGTTCGTCGACCGGGGGGACCATTCGCACTGACGGTCAGCAAAGTCAACAACCCGCCATCCGTAGAGGGGATGAGCACGACGATCAGAAGGTCCGCCCCCGGTTGACTACGCCGAGACGTGGTGGCCGACCGCCCGGCGCATTCGGTGCCGGGTCGTCGTTGGGGAAACACTGGGCCTGACCACCCGGCGTTCCCGGTCGCTTTCGTCGTCACCGGGCGTCGGCGACGTCGGGGTGTCCTCGTCGACGCCGAAACCGATGCGCTGCCACCGGCCGTCCTCGTCGCGCCGGGCGTAGCCGTCGCGTCCGTTGGCGACCACCACCACGTAACCGGTGTCGGTGCGGTGCACGACCAGCGCGTGGGAGGAGAGGTTCTTCGCCGGGTCCTCCAGCTTGGGCAGTTCCCTGGCCAACCGGTCGCGTGTCGCGTCGTCGACCTCCCAGCTCGTTTCCCAGGTGACACCACCGTCGTGAATCTGTTCGACTCGGAGGTGGCCGGGGACCACTCGGTAGCAGACGGCCGGCTCGTCGGGCACGCACGCTTGTTTCTGCTCGGCGTCGGCCCGCGCAACCTCCGCGTCGACCAGCGGGATCTCGTCGTCGTGTCGAAGCCAACGCCAGGTCCGGCCCCCGTCCTGGCTGATCTTCGCCCACGTCCACTCGGAGATGTCCTGACGGGGGACGTCGATCTCACCGACGACCATTGCGCCGCGCCAACTGGCGACCGCGACGGCCTGGGGATACTAAATCTCCGAGGTCGCCGCTACCGCGAGCACGGCGGCGGGCAGCACCACCACCGTCCGGGCCAGCCGGACCAGGCGACGCGCCACCGGACGGCGGCGGGCCCTCGTCCACACCCACCAGGCCAGGGCCAGCCCGGGCAGCGTCAGCAGGTCGGTGGCGTCGGCCCGGATGAGCGACGGAACGGCCACGGCGCTGCACACCGCCGAGGCGGCGGCGGCGCCCGCCGCGGTGCTCTTGACGATGACGAACCCGATCCCGACTCCGGCGACGCCGATGACGGCCGCGGCCCGCGCGGACAGTCGCGGCACCAGGAGGGTCACGACGACGGCCAGCAGCGGCGGCGCGAGTACCAGGCCCGCCAGGTCGCTCAGCTTGCCGGTGACCAGGCCTGGATAGGCGGCCTTGAGCACATGGTCGTTGACCACCATCACCACGAGCGCCAGCACCGTGACCGGATGGGACAACCAGGCCAGGGAGACGGCCGCCCCCTGGTCGGCCGGGACCGAGGCAGTCGACACGTCACGCAGTGTGCCGAGGCGGGGTCACGTCTGCGTCGCGTCAGCACGACGATTCATGTACGACCCCGGCCCCGCACCGCTTTCTCGTCGGTCAATGGGATTCGCGAGTGACGCGGCTGCCACTGGACCCGACGAGGAAGTCGAGATCGGCGCCCGTGTTCGCCTGACGCACGGTGTCCACATAGAGCTTCTCCCAGCCTCGTGTGGGTGCGGCGAAGGCACGCACGGCGGCGGGCGCCGGTGGGCGGGCGTTGAGCTCCTCGTCCGGGATGTCGACGTCGAGGCGGCGTTTGGCCACATCGAGGACGATCACGTCGCCGTTGCGTACCTTGGCCAGCGGGCCACCGGCGGCGGCCTCCGGCGCGACGCGCAGGACGACCGTTCCGTACGCGGTGCCGCTCATCCGCCCGTCGCAGATCCGAACCATGTCCCGTATTCCGCGAGCGAGCAGCTTCGCCGGGAGCGGCATGTTGGAAACCTCGGGCATGCCGGGGTAGCCCTTGGGACCGCAGCCACGGAGGATCAGCACCGAGTCGGGGGTCACCTCGAGGTCGGGGTCGTCGAGTCGTTCGTGCAGGTCCTCGATCGAGTCGAAGACGACCGCCGGGCCCCGATGGGCGAGCAACTCCGGGGAGGCGGCCGCGGGTTTGATCACCGCGCCGTCGGGGGCGAGGTTGCCGTAGAGAACGGCAATGCCGGCCTCCGCTTGCAGCGGCGCGGATCTGGGTCGGATCACCTCAGGGTCGTAGATGGTCGCATTGTCGAGGTAGGAGACCAGCGGCCGACCGGTGACGGTGAGTGCCGACGGGTCGAGCAGGTCACGGATTTCGGCGAGGACGGCGTGCAGCCCACCGGCCCGGAAGAAGTCGTCCATCAGGAACCGGCCGGCCGGCTGCAGGTTGACCAGCAGCGGCACCCCGGACCCGGTGCGATCGAAGTCGTCCAGCGTCAGCTCGACGCCGAGCCGCCCGGCGATCGCGAGCAGGTGCAGGACGGCGTTGGTGGAGCCGCCGAGCGCGGCGAGCGCGACGATCGCGTTGAGAAAGGACGCACGGGTGAGCACGGTGCTCGGCCGCCGGTCGGCGAAGACCATCTCGACGGCGAGCACCCCGGTCGCGTGGGCTGCCTCCAGCAGGCGGCTGTCGGACGCCGGCGTTCCCGCGATGCCCGGCAAGGTCATGCCGAGCACCTCGGTCAGCAGCCCCATCGTCGAGGCGGTGCCCATCGTGTTGCAGTGCCCGCGACTGCGAATCATCGACGATTCGGAGCGTGCGAATTCGGCTGCGCTCAGCGTGCCGGCGCGCACCTCTTCGCTGAGCCGCCACACGTCGGTGCCGCAACCAAGGGGGATACCGCGGAACGTGCCGGTGAGCATCGGACCACCGGGCACCACGACGGCGGGCAGATCCACCGAGGCGGCGGCCATGAGAAGCGCGGGAATCGTCTTGTCGCACCCACCGAGCAGCACCACACCGTCGATGGGGTTGCCCCGAAGCAGCTCCTCGGTCGCCATCGCGGCCATGTTGCGCCACAGCATCGCGGTGGGCCTGACCTGTGTCTCACCGAGGGAGGGCACGGGAAGGTTCAGCGGGATGCCGCCGGCCTGGTAGATGCCGTTGGCGACGCTACGGGCGACTTCGTTCAGATGGGCGTTGCACGGGGTCAGGTCGGAGGCCGTGTTCGCGATGGCAATGTGCGGACGGCGGCCGTCAAAGGCGTCGGCGGGCAGACCACGACGCATCCAGGCGCGGTGCATGTAGCTGTTGCGGTCCATGCCCCCGTACCACTGAGCGCTTCGTAGGCTACCCATGACCCGTCCTCCATCAAAAGTTCGAACAATGTAAAGCCATCCCCATGCTTCGGCATCGCGTCGGTGACTGTAGCGCCGGCGCGGCCGGAATCGAAAGGGTGATCGGTTGAGATCTACGCCGCGGCGACGTTTGAGTCAGATATAGAAGTGTTTGTAAAAGAAGCGGCGAAAGGGAAGCCTGGACTGCTAAGGGTCGATCGGGGCCCTGGCCGCGCTGGTCGCGCCCGCGTGGTGGTCCCGACGGCGCCGGTCAATGGGGGCGACGCGCGCCGTGGCCAGTCCCTGAACCGACCCTGCGCGCCTTCGTGATGCCGGCGGTCGGCTCCGGTGAGTGGGCTACGGCCGCTACGTGCTGCGTGACGAGTTCCTGCGGCTCACGTCGGAGCTCACCCGGGTCGTATTGATGACCATGTTGTGGCGGATGGCTTGATACGACCACCCATGGCCCGCGCGCTCCGGCCGGGGCTGGGTGTGTTGATCACGGGCTTCCATGGCGCGCCAGCTCCTCTCTCGTCCGCCTTTAGTTGATCTATCCAAGCCAACAACGTTGTAAAGAGCTATTTACAACGTGGTAAAGCGACTGTAGCGTGTCGTCAGCGGTCGGCCAGCGGGGGTGCCCGGCCACACCAGGCAGAGAGGTGGGTGATCGTCGTGCGACATCGTCGGTACTCCCGAGGGGCCTTGAGATCCGTCGCGGCCGTTGCTGTCTCGGTCGGGTTGGTGCTGGGCGGGGCGAGCGTGGCGAGCGCCGAGGACGAGGTGGACCTGACGCCGGGCCCGCACATCTTCGCGGATCCCGACTCGCCGACGGGGTACACGGGGCGTTTCGTGTACTACAACCCGGAGGCGACCAGCGTGCGGTTTGTTGGTGACCTCCTGTTGCGCAACTGGGAGGATCCCAGCGACACGCGCGTTTATCAGCCGCAGGAGTACCGGCCGGGTCTGATGCGGGGCGGCGGCGCGTACGACGCGGAGATGACGAGGGTCGGCGATGGTTACTGGGTGCACGAGGTGCCGCTGGCCGCCGGCCCCAACCAGTACTGGTTCTATGTGGACAACAACACGAGCCTGTGGGTGGCCGACCCGGCGAACCCGCCGATCTTCGCTCCGGACGGCCTGACCGGCACGGCCCGGCGTGCCTTCAACGCCGTATACGTGCCGTATGACCCGGAGAAGCAGAACTACGAACCCCTGGCGGAGCGTGTGATCGCAAATCCGCGGCCGGACGCGCCGCACGGCACGTGGAGCTACGTGCCGATTCAGATCGGCACGACCACGCGGACGATGGGGGTCTATCTCCCGCCGGGGTACGACCCGGACCGGCCCGAGCCGTACAAGACGATCTACCTGCAGCACGGCGGCGGTCAGGACCAGTCCGACTGGATGAACATCGGCAGCGTCCCGCACATCATGGACAACCTGCTCCAGGACGGTCTGACCGAGCCCGCGGTCGTCGTCACGACGAACTCGGCGTACCTGGGCGCCTCGCCGTACAACAACCTGACCAACATCATCATCATCCCGTTCGTCGAGAGCAACTACAACGTCTCGACGGACCGGATGGACCGGGCGTTCGCCGGCCTGTCGTTGGGTGCGTTGATGACCACCAACATCATCAACAACAACCCGCTGCGGTTCGGCTACTACGGTGTCTACAGCTTTGGCGCCAACATCAACCCGAATACGCCGAACCTCAAGGAAGCCTATATCCATATCGGCTGCGGTATTTGGGACAACCTGAATCTGTGCCCGACTCAGGCCGCGCTCGACAACCTGAACGGATTCGCGAACTACAAGTACAGCCTCATTGCCGGCGGTCACGACTTCAACACCTGGCCGCAGCTGTTCGCGATCTTTGCCCGGGACTATCTGTGGCAGCCGCGGGCGTTCGTGAACAACGCTCCGGTGTTCGCGGCGGGTGGTGAGTCGCAGTCGGTGGATGAGAATCGGACGTTGACGTTCACCGTGGAGGCGACCGATCCGGATGGGGATGAGCTGACCTACTCGGCCAGTGGTCTGCCGGCTGGGGCGAGCTTCGATCCGGTGACCAGGACGTTCTCGTGGACGCCGGACTACACGCAGGCGGGGGAGTACACGGTCACGTTCACGGCCAGCGACGGGGACAAGTGGTACAGCCTGTCGGCCAGCCAGGATGTGACGATCACGGTCCGCGATGTGACGGTGGCTGAGCAGCTTTCCGGTTTGAAGGATGCCGTGGCCGCCCTGGGCGTGAACGGCGGTATCAAGAACGCGTTGACGGTGAAGCTGGATCAGGCGGCCAAGCTGCTGCAGCAGGGCAAGACCGCGGAGGCGGTGAGCCTGCTGTCGGCGGACTTCATCGGCCAGGTCACCAGCTTGCTGGGTGAGGGCAAGCTGACGCAGGCCGAGGCCGACGCGCTCATCACGGCCGCCCAGGAAACGATCCAGAACATCAACTCATAGCCGACTGAGTCCGCCCTCGGAGTGGGGCGAGTCGCTGGATCGTGCTCCATGGGAGGGTATCCATGAACGTCTACAAAGGCGCGACTGGATACCCTCCCTCTCGGTCGGTATGTGTCGCTGGTTGGTCCGCCTGTTAACCCACGCGTCGTTGTTCGTCCAAACGGGCTGTGGTTTTCCCAAGCGCGTCACGGATCACTCGTGTTGCCCCGCCTGGTCCGCCAACACGGAGGGGCTCACGGCCGACGCGTGCGCCGGCTCAGGGTCCACGAATCCGGTGGACTCGCGGGCCACGACCCGGTAGTCGGCCAGGATCTGCCGGGGCGGCACCTTGGTGTCCTTCTCGTTGATTCGCTCGAGCAACAACTCGACGGCCACCTCGGCGATCTGGTCCCGACCGGGGTCGACGCTCGACATCGACGGCACCGAGAACCGCGCCTCGTCGATGTTGTCGAACCCGATCACCGCGACGTCGTCCGGCACGCGAACGCCCGCCTCGCCCAACGCGCGCAGCGCCCCCAGGCCGAGCGTGTCGTTGAACGTGAACACGGCGTCGAACTTGACGCGGTCGGCCAAGAGGTCGCGCATCGCGGCGGCACCGTTCTCGCGATGCCAGGGGGCGGCGACCCGCACGAGCGCCGGGTCGTACGGGATGCCGGCCGCCTCCAGCGCTTCCCGGTATCCGCGCACCCGAAGGTTGGCCGACCGGATGTCGTCTCGATGGGTCGGGTGCGCCCCGATCACCGCGATCCGCCGGCGGCCGATCTCGATCAGGTGTTCGGTGGCGGCACGGGCCGCGCCCACGTTGTGCATGGTGACGTGGTCGGTGGGGCCGCCGAAGATGCGCTCGCCGAGCAGCACGAGCGGGAACGGCACGTCCAGGAGCGCGACGTCTTCCTGACCGAGCTGCTCGGGGCTGAAAAGAAGCCCATCGGTCAGCCGCAACCGGTGTCCGGACAGAACCGCGATCTCGCGTTCGCGAGTGGCCCCCGTCTGGTCGACGAGGACCTCGACGCCCCGTCGCTCGGCCGCGCGGATGACGGCGTCGGCGAGTTCCGCGAAGTAGTTCTGGCGCAGCTCCGGGATCGCGAGCCCGATGACTCCGGTCTTGCCGGAACGCAGCCCGCGGGCCGAGAGATTGGGGCGGTAGTTGAGCGCGGCGATCGCCGAGCGCACGCGGTCACGCGTTGCCGGCCGGACGTGTGGGTAGTTGTTGATGACGTTCGAAACCGTCTTGACCGACACGCCGGCTACGCGCGCAACGTCGTGCATGGTGGGGGCGATTTCATCCCTCCTCATGGCACCGCGACCACTGAGCTGCGATTTGGAGCAAGTGTAGCGGCGTGGCATCGGTCGTCGGCCGAGCGAGAAACGAGTCCCTGCTGCCGCTCCATGGCGATACCTCCGGAAGCTAGTGGTGGTGCCTCACGTGTCATGGCCGCTGACGGATGGTAAGCACGCGTTGGCGAGATTGGCTCACGCGGGGTCGACCGGCGACCGCGGCCGCTCCGGTCGCCAGGTCATGCGGACGGGAGCCCGACCGTAACGGCCCGGTGGGCAATTGGCCAGAGGGAACCCGGTGGACCTGCCGTGGGTCGGGCGGCGTCCCGGTCGTGATCGACCCGGTGGGCGGCGGCTGGATCGATGCCCCACGAGCCGCGGCCCCGGCCGGGATGGGCGGGCTGGGCCGGAATCGTCTTCCGGTGGCCGTGATCCCGGGCCCCTGGCTTGGCCAAGCGGGCCCTTTTTGAGTCTTGACAGCGCGGGCGCTCTCCGCGATAGTCGTGACCTACAACGTTAGAAATACAACGTGAGAAACGGGCTAGACGTACCGAGACCGGACATACACGTCCCACTTCGCCGTTCCGGTGCGCGGCACTGGCGAAGCTGGTCCGCATCGAAAGGAATCTCATTGTGAAGACCAAGCGAGTCCTCGCTGCGTCGCTCGCTGTCGTGGTCGCGGGCACGCTCGCGTCTTGCTCCTCCGGTGGAGGAGAGGACGGGGGGAACGACGCAACGAACTGCACCAACACCATCCCGAAGCCCGACCTGCCGGTGGTCACGCTCTGGGCCTGGTACCCGAACATGGAGCGCGTAGCCGACAACTTCAACAACCTGCACGACGACGTCCAGGTCTGCTGGACGAACGTCGGTGCCGGTGGTGCGGAGTACGACAAGTTCCAGACGGCGATCACCGCTGGCAGCGGAGCCCCCGACGTCATCATGATCGAGGCCGACCGCATCGCGGTCTTCCAGGCCCAGGGCGCGCTCGTCGACCTGAAGGACCTCGGCTACGAGGCCGTCAAGAACAACTTCAGCGAGGGTGCCTGGAAGGACATGACCGTCGGTGACGGCATCTATGGCGTCCCGGTCGACGGTGGCCCGATGGCGATGATCTACCGCAAGGACATCTTCGACCAGTACGGCATCACGCCTCCGACCACCTGGGCCGAGTACGAGGCGGCCGCGCAGAAGGTGAAGGACGCTGGCGGTCCGCTGTTCGGCGACTTCGGCGCGAACGTGCCGGCGGCCATCCTGGCGCTGCTGTACCAGAACGGCGCCGAGCCGTTCACCTACGACCCCGCCGCCGGCGGCGAGATCGGCATCAACCTCAACAGCAACGAAGTCAAGGAAGTGCTCGAGTACTGGGCCGGCCTCGTCGCCAAGGGCCTCGTGGGCACGCAGGACCAGTTCACCCCGGAGTACATCTCCGGCGTGATCGCTGGTGACTACGCGACCTACATCTCCGCCGCCTGGGCGCCCGGCTACCTCCAGGGGGCCGGCGTCGGCGAGGGTGCCGACGCGGACGTGTGGCGCACCGCCCCGCTGCCGCAGTGGGATCCGGACAACCCGGTGTACGTGAACTGGGGCGGGTCCGCCTTCTCGGTGACCAACCAGGCGAAGGACAAGGCGCTCGCCGCCAAGGTCGCCTTCGGAATCTACGCCGACGACGCGTCGCTGCGGGACGGCTGGGAGAACCAGATCATCTTCCCGCTCAACCTCAGCGTGCTCAACGACCCCGAGTTTATCGACGCCGAGATCAAGTTCTTCGGCGGCCAGCAGGCCAACAAGGAGGTGTATGTCCCGGCGGCCAACGGCTACAAGGGCATGACCTACACGCCGCTCCAGCAGTTCTTCTACTCGTCGTTCACCGAGCAGATCGCCGCGATCAACGACGGGTCCAAGAGCGGGTCCCAGGCGGCGGAAGACCTGCACGAGGCCGTGGTGGCCTACGCGAAGGAACAAGGGTTCACTGTCAAGTGACCTGAACCGGCGGGCCGGTCCGTGGGAACACGGACCGGCTCTCCGTCGCACCTTTCCAGACCGGAGACATCATGACCGCATCGACCAGCGACCCCGTGCTCTCCCCGGAACAGCGCCCATCTCCACCCACCCCGGGCTCGCCGGCACCGTCGACCACCGAACCCGGGCGACCGAAGAGGCGCCGCCGGGCCTTGACCTCACGGCAGAACCTGACCGGGTGGGCGTTCGTCGGGCCCTTCGGCATCATCTTCCTCGCCCTCCTCGTGCTCCCGATCGGCTACGCGCTCTACCTGAGCCTGTTCCAGAAGAGACTGATCGGCGGGACCACGTTCGTCCTGTTCGACAACTACATCAAGGCGTTCAAGGATCCCTCGTTCCTTGATGGGGTCTGGTTCGTCATCCGGTTCTCGCTGGTGCTCATCCCGATCCAGATGGCCATCTCGTTGGCCATCGCGCTGATCCTCGACCAGATCACGAGCAAGTTCGCCCGGTTCGCGCGTCTCATGATCTTCCTGCCGTACGCGATCCCCACGGTCATCGGCGCCCTGATGTGGGGGTTCCTGTACAGCAAGAACTTCGGTCCCATCGCGGACCTCTTCGGCGCCTTCGGCGCGCAGGGACCGGACTTTCTCAGCAGGGACTTGATCTTCTACGGTCTGCTGAACGCCGTGACCTGGCAGTGGGCCGGCTACTACATGGTCATCCTGTACGCCGCACTGCAGGGGATTGACTCGAGCCTGTACGAGGCCGCGCGCATCGACGGTGCCTCCCAGTGGCAGATCATCTACCGAATCAAGATCCCGCTGGTGGCGCCGGCGCTCGTCCTCATCCTCGTGTTCGCCCTCATCGGAACGCTGCAATTCTTCAACGAGCCGAGGATCCTGCAGGAGCTCGCGGCTGGCGCCATCCCAGATGACTTCACCCCGAACATGTACGCGTACCAGCAGGCGTTCACCCTGGCGAACAGTAACTACAGTTCGACGATTTCCTTCGCACTGGGCTTCGTCGTGTTCGTCTGCGTCTACGTATTCCTGTTCTTCACCCGCAAGCGAGGGAACATCCTGTCATGAGCGCCACCCAGGTCGAGGCTACCCAGGGCGAGCGTAGGCGAGCTCGTCGAGCACCGGGCAGCATTCCTCTGCACATCGTGCTCGCGCTGCTGGTGATCTACTTCCTGATCCCCTTCTGGTGGGTCGTCGTCAACAGCTCGAAGGACTCGGCCGGGCTGTTCGGCGGCGGTAGCGCCCTCTGGTTCGCGCCCGAGGTCAAGTATATTGACAATCTCAAGCACCTTTTCACCTACAACGGCAGCCTCTACGGGCGCTGGTTGGCGAACTCGGCCCTGTACGCCTTCACGGGCGGTGTTGGCGCGACGGTGCTGGCGGTGCTCGCCGGATACGGGTTTGCGAAGTACACCTTCATCGGCCGCCGCGCCGGGTTCTCGATTCTGCTCGGCGCGGTCATGGTTCCGGCGACCGCACTCGTCATCCCGACCTTCATCCTGTTCTCCCAGGTGAAGCTGACGAACACGATCTGGTCAGTGATCCTGCCGAGCCTGCTCAACCCGTTCGGCGTCTTCCTCATGAACCTGTACGCGCGCGACGTGGTGCCCGACGAACTGCTGGATGCCGCCCGCATCGACGGTGCGGGCGAGTTCCGGACGTTCGTCAAGGTTGCGTTGCCGCTCATGCGGCCGGCGATCGTCACGGTGCTGCTGCTGTCGGTCGTGTCGACGTGGAACAACTACTTCCTCCCGCTCGCGATGCTCGTGGACAGCCGCCTCTTCCCGGTGACCGTCGGGATCGGGGTCTGGCAGTCCACCGCGTCCACCTACGGAGCGGCGGGAGACAACGTATTCAGTCTGGTCATCATCGGCTCGCTGGTCTCGATCATCCCGCTGATCATCGCGTTCCTTTCCCTGCAGCGCTACTGGCGAGGAGGGCTGACCGTTGGCGCCCTGAAGTAACGACCGTTCGTATTCTCGAAATCGGCCGGTACTGAGAAACTGAGGAAAATCTTGATCTCCGCACGTCTCACCATCGACCCGCATTTTGTCGTCGGGCCGATTAACCGCAGGCTGTTCGGTTCCTTCGTCGAGCACCTCGGGCGATGTGTCTACAACGGCATCTACGAGCCGTCGCATCCCGACGCGGACGAGGACGGGTTTCGGCGCGACGTGATCGCGCTCGTCCGTGAGCTCGGTGTGACCACGATCCGGTACCCCGGGGGCAATTTCGTCTCGGGGTACCGCTGGGAGGACGGCATCGGGCCCCGCGAGAAACGCCCTCGGCGTCTCGATCTCGCCTGGCACTCGACCGAGACGAATGAAATCGGTCTCGATGAGTTCGTGAAGTGGCTCAAGAAGGTCGACTGCGAGCTCATGTACGCGGTGAACCTGGGAACGCGGGGAGTGCAGGAAGCACTCGACGTGCTTGAGTACGCGAACATCAGGTCCGGCACCACGCTGTCGGATCTGCGGGTCGCGAACGGTGCGCCCGAGCCCTACAACATCCGCATGTGGTGCCTGGGCAACGAGATGGACGGTCCGTGGCAGCTCGGGCACGGCACCCCGCACGAGTACGGCCGGCTGGCCGTCAAGACCGCACGCGCGATGCGGCAGATCGATCCGACGCTGGAGCTCGTGGTGTGCGGAAGCTCGAACTCGCGGATGCCGCTCTTTGCGAACTGGGAGCGGATCGTGCTCGAGGAGACGTACGACGAGGTCGACTACATCTCGTGCCACGCCTACTACGAGCCGCACGACGGAGACTACGGGAGCTTTTTGGCGTCGGCGGTGAACATGGACCAGTTCATCGACTCCATCGTCGCCACCGCCGACCACGTCAAGGCGGTGCGCGACAGTAAGAAAACCATCAACATTTCATTTGATGAGTGGAACGTCTGGTACTACTCGCGTTATGCCGAGGTCGACCGCATCACCGGCATCGACGACTGGCCGGTCGCCCCACGCCTGCTCGAGGACGCCTACTCGGTCATCGACGCGGTGGTCGTCGGAAACCTGCTCATCTCGTTGCTGCGGCACGCCGACCGGGTGACGTCCGCGAGCCTCGCGCAACTGGTGAACGTGATCGCGCCGATCATGACCGAGCCCGGAGGGCCGGCCTGGCGGCAGACGACCTTCTTCCCGTTCGCGCTCACCTCGCGGCTGGCTCGCGGCGTGACCCTCAAGCTCAAGCTGGAGAGCCCGACCTACCACACCGCCCTGTACGGCGAGGTGGGCGTCGTGGACGCGGTGGCCACGCATGACGCGAACACGGGCCACGCGGCGGTCTTCATGGTCAACCGCAGCCTCACGGAGCCGGTCGAGATGACGGTCGATGTCAGCAGCCTCGGCCCGGTGGAGGTCGTCGACGCGCAGACCCTCCACGACGACGACATCCACGCGAAGAACACGCTGGATGACCAGAAGAGGGTTCACCTCAAGCCCAACACCACGTACTCCATCAGCGGCGGCACGCTGCGGATCACGCTGCCGCCGGTGTCCTGGACGGCGGTGAGCCTGCGATGAGCGGCACGACCATCCTTCGCGTCGAAGGCACCGCGATCACCGCCGGGGACAAGCCGATCCTGCTTCGCGGGTTCGGGCTCGGCGGATGGATGAACATGGAGAACTTCATCACCGGATATCCGGGAACGGAGTCCCAGATGCGCCGGGCCCTACTGCGGACCATGGGCCGGGAGGTGTACGACCGCTTCTTCGACCGCTTCCTCGAGGTGTTCTTCACGGAGGACGATGCCGCGTACCTCGCGTCGCTCGGCCTCAACTGCCTGCGCATCCCGTTCAACTACCGGCACTTCGAGGACGACAGCGAGCCGTTCACCATCAAGCCGGAGGGTTTCCGGCTGCTCGACCGGGTGGTCGACACGTGCGCCCGGCACGGGATCTACACGATCCTCGACCTCCACGCCGTTCCCGGCGCCCAGAACCAGCACTGGCACAGCGACAACCCGACGCAATGGGCGTGGTTCTGGACACACCGGCACTTCCAGGACCGGGTCGTCCACCTCTGGGAGAACATCGCCGAGCATTACCGCGGGAACCCGTGGGTCGCGGGGTACAACCCGATCAACGAGCCGGCCGACGTCGAAGGCCGCACGATCGGGCCGTTCTACCGAAGGCTCGAGGCGGCGATTCGGGCGGTCGACCCCGAGCACATCCTGTTCCTGGACGGCAACCGGTACTCGACCCAGTTCGATCAGCTCGGCGATCCCCTGCCCAACACCGTCTACACGGCTCACGATTACGCCCTCCCCGGCTTCGTCGACGGCGGCCCGTACCCGGGCGTTTCGCGGGGGCAGTACGTCGACCGCGACCGGGTCGAGGAGACGTTCGTCGCGCGGACGGCGTACATGCGCGAGACGGGCACGCCGATATGGATCGGTGAGTTCGGTCCGGTGTACACCGGTGACCCCCGACGCGACGAGATGCGCTACCAGCTGCTGCGGGACCAGCTCGAGATCTACGCCCGGCACGGCGCCAGCTGGTCGCTGTGGACATACAAGGACATCGGGCTGCAGGGCGTGGTGTACGCCCGCCCCGATTCCGAGTACCTACGCAGGATCGCACCGGTGGTGGCGAAGAAGGCCCGCCTGGGCGTCGACTCGTGGGGCACGACGGACGAGCACATTCGGCACATCATGCAACCGATCGAGGAGCTCTTCGCCCGCGAGTTTCCCGACTTCGCGCCGTACCCGTGGGGAGCTCGGCGGTGGATCGCCGGCCACGTGCGCCACGTGATGCTCGCCGAGGCGATGGTGGACGACTTCGCCCGGTGCTTCGCCGGGGTTGGGGGCGAGGAGGCGGAGCGGCTGGCCGACGCGTTCGCCTTCGCGAACTGCCAGGTTCGGACGCCGCTCGCCGACATTCTCGCCGCCGCCGTCGGAGCCCGAAGGTGAGGCACGTGTGCGACGGAGGTCCGCTGGCGAGAGCACTACGGCCGGCCCGCCCGACGACCGGGCGTCGGCGCGCCGGCCGCCGGCGGTCGGAGTAGGGCCAGTGGCGCGCGGCGGCCCGGAGAGCACGGCACGCCCGTCCGCGATGACCGACGTCGCCCGGCTCGCCGGGGTCTCCCACATGACCGTGTCGCGGGTGCTCAACGACCACCCCCACGTCCGGCCCCAGACGCGTCAGCGGGTGCTCGACGCGATGCGGAAGCTCGACTTCAAGCCGAACACGGCCGCCCGCGCGCTCGCCAGCCGGCATTCCAACCTGCTCGGGATCGTCACCGTCGACACCACGCTGTTCGGACCAGCCGCCATGGTCTACGGCTTCGAACAGGCGGCCCGAGACGCGGGGTACTTCGTGACGATCGCGACCGTCCGCTCGCTGACCGTGAAGGCCGTGGTCAGTGCGGTGGACCGACTGCGCGAACAGGCGGTCGAGGGCATCGTGGCCGTCGTGCCGGACGACGTCGGCGCGGGCGTCTTGAGATCGATATCTTCCGATCTTCCCGTTATCGCCATCGGCGTGGGCGACGGCCTGGACGTTCCGACCGTCGGGGTCGACAACGCCGCCGGTGCGGCCATGGCCACGCAGCACCTGCTCCGGCTCGGGCACGCGACCGTGCACCACATCGCGGGCCCGCAGAGCTGGCCGGAGGCTCGGGAACGACTGTCGGGTTGGCGCCAGGCGCTGCTGGCCGCGGGCGCGCCCGTTCCTCAGTGGCGGGCCGGCGACTGGAGTGCCCGATCCGGGTACGTACTGGGCCGGCAGCTGGTCGATGACGAGGTCACCGCCGTCTTCTGCGCCAATGACCACATGGCGCTGGGCGTCCTGCGCGCCTTCGCGGAAGCGGGCCGGCGGGTGCCGGCCGACGTCAGCGTCGTCGGCTTCGACGACATTCCCGAGGCGCCGTTCATGATCCCGCCGTTGACGACCGTGCGACAGGACTTCGGCGCGCTCGGCCGGCGCAGTGTGGAGCTCCTCCGTGCGCTGGGGACCGGCGGCGACGTCGGCGGCCCGCGGAGCGTCCGGCTCACGCCGGAGCTGAAGATCCGCCGGAGTACGGCCCCGCCCCCGCGGTTGACCGATGCTCCCCCGACGTAGCTGAGGCAGGGATGCTGCCCGACCGCGGGGGCGCCCACGCGGGCCAGCGGTTCCCGTTCGGTCGTCGGCCTGGTCGCCGGGTCCCGGTCGCGGGCACCTAGGCTGGACGGCCGTCGCCGGGGGATCCGCCGCGGAGGGCGTCGTCGATCGGCTCGATGAGGGTTGGACGCTGCGTTCTTCCGTTACGGCGTTGGTCCGGTACGCGGAGCGGGGAGAGCAGGATGCCGAAATGGTCCGTGGCGCGTTCAACCGGAACGCCCAGGCGTGCGTCGAAGCGCCGCCCGCTGCCGAGCGGCGCCCGGATCGTCCTGGTCACGGCCGTCACGCTGATCGGGCTGACGCTGGTCGTGCTCGGCGGGCTCGGGGTCGGCCTGCTGGGCTGGCTGCTCATCCATGGCCGTATGCCGAATGTCGCCAGCAAGCTTCTCCTCATCGGGTCGCTGGAGGCCTTCGGCGCGGCAGCCGTGTGGGGTGGGTGGACGGTGGTTGATGTTGTTCGCGGCCGGATCGACGCTGCCAACCGCCGCTGAGCTACCCCCGCTTTCACGGAGCGCTGGTTACCTGGCGCCGGTCGGCTCCAGGGTGGTGCCGGACGGGTCCGGCTGATCGATGTTAGCGGTGTACCAGGCGGCTTCGTACTCGTCGGGGCTGCG
>Ga0310830_100631_pt1 | contig 22424 bp, 23 predicted proteins | sample WT_ome_5_FD_201301 | JGI IMG/M metagenome (GOLD analysis project Ga0310830, IMG submission 201301) | Sorghum-adapted microbial communities enriched on wild type (WT) sorghum from Joint BioEnergy Institute, Emeryville, California, United... ...
CGCAGCCCCGACGAGTACGAAGCCGCCTGGTACACCGCTAACATCGATCAGCCGGACCCGTCCGGCACCACCCTGGAGCCGACCGGCGCCAGGTAACCAGCGCTCCGTGAAAGCGGGGGTAGCTCAGATACGTACTCTCCGCCCAGAATCCGGCCACCGGCCTCACCACCTTCGGATCGCTGTTTGTGTATTCCGGCCTCGGGTCGGGTGGCAACGGACTGAGTAGCGAGGGAGCACCGTCGACCGAGCGACGAAGGAAGGCCACGTACCACGGGGAGCACCAGAATTGCGGTGCCGCTGAGGTCGCGGTGACAGTGGACCGGGGACAATGGCAAATGGACATTGCTCGGGCGCCCGGAGGCAAGCGGCACCAATTCGATCTGCTCATCTCCGCCAGGAGTGGCCGTCCCTACTGGGAGTGCTTCCCATCCGCCCATACGGCGGACTCTCCCTTGCCGGCGCAGCTTCCGCGTGGGGTCTCATGGCACGACACGCTGCCGGCGGTGCTGGCGTGGCTCGCCGCCACGGACGAAACCGACATCGAGGCGGCGGTCGCTCTCGCATCGAATCAGCGGTACCTCGTAACCTGGCCGACATCGGCGAAGGCTCGCCAGCTGAGGCGGGTGTGGCGAGCCCGCGGTCTGCCGCTGCCCTGAGACGTCGAGCCGCCGTACTCGGGCTGGCGGTACTGACGCCATCTCGAACGTACGGTGGTCCGCCCGACCGGCAACCGCCCCGCTACGACATGATCGGTGATCGCGCTCCGGCACGGCGACCGTCAACCGGCCGTCGGGACTGGCTGAGGACGCCGTCGCGCAGCTCCGGGTCGTGCATGACCAACCAGACCGCCCCGCAGTCCGCGGGTCCGGTCGCGCCCGGGTGGCACAGCGTGCACGGCTGGCCCGGCCGGAGCGGGCAGCGGGGTTGCACGACGCGGGCCACGGTGCCAGCGTCGCCGACTCACGACGGAGGTTGCCAGGGCCGAACGTCCCGCCCACCCGGCCGCGGCGCGAAGCGGCCCGGGCGGTGGGGCGCCCTAGCGTCCGAGCCCGCCGCCGTGGACACCGGCGCGGCGCCGGGGCGAGCGGGGCCGGCGCGCGAGCGACGCCCTCCCGAGTCCCCGCCGGTTCGGACGTCACTAGCCTGGCGACCGTGCGTGCGGTGGTGCAGACGGTGCTGCGAGCATCGGTGACGGTCGATGATGAGGTCGTCGGTTCGATCGGAAAGGGGCTGCTGGTGCTCGTCGGGGTGACCCATACCGACACCCCGGAGGTGGCCGAGACCATGGCCCGCAAGGTGCACGAGCTGCGCATCTTCGACGGTGACGAGTCGGCGGCGACGTTGGGCCTGCCGCTGCTCGTGGTGAGCCAGTTCACGCTCTACGGAGACGCCCGCCGCGGCCGCCGGCCGGGCTGGAGCGCGGCGGCGCCGGCCGAGGTCGCGCAGCCGCTGGTGGAGTCGTTCGTGGCCGCGCTGCGGCGGCGCGGGGCGCACGTCGAGACGGGCCGGTTCCGCGCCCACATGCTGGTGGAGAGCGTCAACGACGGCCCGCGCACCATCCTGCTCGACTCCGCCGCCTGACCGCCGCCCGGGCCGGCCTGGCGGTGGGCCGACCCCGCCCATCGACCTTGAGTCGACTCGGGTACGGTGCCGTGACTCCCACCACCGGGCCAGGCTCACGGGCCGGTGCAGAGCCGTTGCGGACCGTCGCCGTCCCGGGGCCGCCGACAGGCCGGACGGCACGCCCCGTCGGCGTGCCGAGCGTCGCGCCGTTTGCACCGACTCGCGCGGGGCTGTCCGAATCGGGCCTCGCTGTCCGTGTCGGTGCACGGCTGGATCGACGCCGGCCGGTATGATCGCCCGCACCTCCGGTCGACCGCGACCCGCACTGGGACCGACCCGGCCGCCGTGGCCGCTCGGCTCAACCTCGGCCCCGGGGTGGCCCGGGACGGTTACAGTCGGGAACTACCTTGGCGTGGGAGTTCGGAGCCGAGGCGCACGTCGACGACCTGTCAGGGAAGGTGCCGCAATGGAATGGCTTCTCGGCATCGGGTGCCCGGTGCTGCTCATCGTGGCGGTGGCCGGCTACGCCATCGTGGTGTACAACCGGTTGGTCCGCAGCCGGAACACGTACCAGAACGCGTATGCCCAGATCGACGTGCAGTTGGTCCGGCGGCATGACCTGATCCCGAACCTGGTGGAGACGGCCAAGGGCTACCTCAAGCACGAGCGGGAGACGCTGGAAGCGGTGATCCGGGCCCGGGCCAACGCCGTGGACGCGCAGGCCGCGGCCTCGAAGGCGCCCGGCGATCCCTCGGCCATGGGACAACTCGCCGGAGCGGAGAACGTCCTCACCCAGGCGCTCGGCCGGCTCTTCGCGCTCGCCGAGGCGTACCCCGACCTCAAGGCCAACCAGAACATGATGCAGCTCTCGGAGGAGCTGACCTCCACCGAGAACCGCGTGGCCTTCGCCCGCCAGGCGTACAACGACGCGGTGATGAACTACAACAACCAGCGCGAGGTGTTCCCGGCCAACCTGATCGCCGGCATGCTGGGCTTCAAGCCGGCCGCGCTGCTGGAGATCGAGCAGGCGCAGCGGCAGCCTCCCACGGTCTCGTTCTCGTGACCGCGACGGGCGTACGGCCAGCCAGCATGAGCTTTCTTGAGCGGCTATGAACTTCTTTGAACGCCAGCGGCTGCTGCGCCGGCAGTCCGGACGGCTCGTGTTCCTGTTCCTCGTGGCGGTGGCCGGGATCATCGCGGTCATCGATCTCGCGGTCGCCTTCGCGACCGGCGCGTTCACCAACGCCTCCGGTGGCCAGCTCGTCGCGAACCTGGGCTTCACCAGCGTGGCGGTCGCGGTGACCATCGCGCTCGCCGCCCTGGTCCGCTCGGCGGCGCTGCGGGGCGGCGGCGGCGGTCGGGTGGCCCGGGAGCTGGGCGGCGTCCTGGTGCCGCCCGACACGCGCGATCCCGCGCTGCGGCGACTGCGCAACGTCGTCGAGGAGATGGCGATCGCCGCTGGCGTGAGCGTCCCCGAGATCTACGTCCTGCCCCATGAGCAGTCGATCAACGCCTTCGCCGCCGGGTGGTCCACATCGGACGCTGCCATCGCGGTCACCCAGGGTGCCCTGGACCGGCTCAACCGGGACGAGCTGCAGGGCGTCATCGGGCACGAGTTCAGCCACATCGTCAACGGCGACATGCGGCTGAACATCCGCCTCATCGGCCTGCTCTTCGGCATCCTGTTCCTGTCGATCATCGGCCGCAACCTGATGATCTTCGGCGGCGGGCACGGTGGACGCGGCGGCCGGGACAACCGGAACCCCATTCCGCTCATCGGCATCGCGCTGTTGATCGCCGGCGGCGTCGGCGTGCTGGTCGGCCGCATCATCCAGGCGTCGGTGTCCCGGCAACGGGAGTACCTCGCCGACGCCTCGGCCGTGCAGTACACCCGGCAGACGGCCGGGCTCGCCGGTGCGCTGAAGAAGATCGGCGGCCTGCCATCGGGCTCCCAGCTGCGCAGCCCGAAACGGGACGAGGTCGGGCACATGCTGTTCGGCCCCGGCTCGAGACTCTCGGGGCTCTTCGCCACCCACCCGCCCCTGGCCGACCGGATCAAGGCGCTCGATCCGACCTTCGATCCCGCCGAGTTCGCGCAGCTCCGGCAGCGCTGGGCGTCCCAGCCACCATCCGGCCTGGCCGAGGACCGGGCCCGCGGCCTGGTCGAGCCCGGCGTGACGCCGCCCGCCGAACCGGCGACGCTGCCCGACCCGGCCACCCGCGCGCCGGTGGACGCCGACGCCGTCATCGCGCGGGTCGCGACCGTGCCGGAGTCCACACCGGACTACGTCGCCGCCCTGATCGCCCAGATCCCCCAGCCGGTGCTGGAGCGGGCGCACGGAATCGACACGTGTGTGCCCCTGGTGCTCGGCCTGCTCATGGCCGACCACGAGCAGGCCCGCGCGGCCCAGCACGCGGAGCTGGCCCGCCACCACGGCCAGGAGCTCGCCGATGCGGCCCTCCGCGAGGCCCAGGAACTGGCCGGACTGCATCCGCTGCTGCGCGTGCCGCTGGCGGAGATCGCCTTCCCGGCGTTGAAGGCCCGCTCCGAGGCGGAGCGCCGCAACATCCTCGTGGCGGTCTCCGGGCTCATCCACGCGGATAACACCATCACCGTCCAGGAGTACTGCATCGCCCGGCTCATCTACAGCGAGCTGTACGAGTCGATGCAGCCGAAGCCGGCTCGCCACAGTGGCCGCGAGACCGCCGCCGCCCGGTGGGCCGAGATCGCCACGCTGCTCGCGGTGCTGGCCCAGGCCGGCTCGGACCCCGCGGTCGCCGAGCGGGCGTTCGCCGCTGGGCTCGCCCAGATCCTGCCGGGGCGGACCCTGCCCTACGCGCCCCCGCCGAACGGCGTCCTCGCGTTGGAGAACGGCTGGGCCGCCCTGGACGCGCTGCGGCCGGAGGACAAGCAGCGGCTGGTGTCCGCGATCGTCGCCACGATCGCCTACGACCAGACGATGTCGGTGGCCGAGTCGGAGCTCCTGCGGACCATCTGCGCGCTCATCCACTGCCCCATCCCGCCGCTCCCGCCGAGCCTGACGGCCGCCTAGCTGTTCTGCCCACGGAGGTTGGTGACGCGGCTGATGGGTGGTCGTCCGCCGAGTGCGGTGTGGGGCCGGTGGTGATTGTAGATGTGCTGCCATCGGGGGAAGGCGCGTCGGCGGGCGCGTTCACGCGGGTCGGCGGCGACACCGACCCGGCGTGGTTGGCCCTGGCCGCCTTCGCCACCGGGGCCGGGCTCGGTTTCGTCGGCGCCCCCACGATGGGCTCCCTGTACCGCACCCTGCCCGGCCACCTCGTGCCGCAGGGCAGCTCCGTGCTCTACATGCTCAACCAGATCGGAGCATCCATCGGTATCGCGGTCGTCGCGGTCATCGTCGACATCGCGGGGCGGGACGACCCGATGCGCGGCTTCCACGGCGTGTCCTGGTGGCTGGTCGCGACCGCGCTCGTCATCCTGGCCGGCAGCACCCTCCTGCCCGGGCACCCCGGCCGGACTCCGGCCACCCTGTTGCCGGCCGACCAGCCGGATTCGGCCAGCGAAGCCGCCGGTCAGGCGACAAACGCCACGCGCGACCCCGGGACATCAAATGCGATCGCATAGTCGCTCAGGAAGGCGGCGCCGATGCTCGCGCCCGGAAGCCCGTCGACGATGTGCACCGTGGGGGCTGGTCGGGTCCAGCCGGCGATGGACAGGTCACCGTCCAGCTCAGCCGCGAGGATCTCGAATTCACCCATGGCCCCTCGGCCGGTGCCGATGCGGGTCGGGGTCGTGCGCAGCGGCACCCGGACCGAGGACGGGACCGTGAGCAGGGCCGGTCCGCCGGTGTCGATGTCGGCGTCGAGCGTCACGTCGGCGGCCCGGACGCTGATGCGCGGCACGCCGAACGGACGAGTGAACCCGACGACGTGCGGCCCCTCCGCCACGGGACGGTTACGCGCCAGGTGCAGCGTGTTGCCGGGGTAGTCCAGGGTCGCGGTCAGCTCCTGGAACAGGCCGATCCCGATGATGCCGTCGGGCCGGATCTCCCCCAGCCCGACGCCGACGGTCGCCTCGACGCCGGCGAACTCCGCATCGGCGATGCCCACGGCGTCGACCCGGACGACGGGCGACGACCGTGGACCGGTGGGGCCGGCCTCCTGCACCACCCCGACCTGGGGCAGGCGGCTGGCCAGCGACTCGCTGACTCGCAGCGGAGCGGCCGAGCCGGTGTCGATGACGAACCGGTACGGCCCCGCCCCGTTCACCCGCAGCTCGACGGCCGGCAGGTGGGCGAGCCGGGTCAGCGGCGCCGCGGTCTGGTCGGCCAGTCGCGTCTCAGCCGGGCCGGTGGGTGGGCGCACCGGTGGGATCGGCGTACGGTCGGGGTCCGTGGGACGGTTGGCTGGGGCGGGCGTGACGGGCGAGGTGCAGCCAGCGAGCAGGCCGGTCAGCGCCACGCCGAGGAGGGTGCGGCGAGTCATCGTCATGGTGCCGGTTGTACCGGCCCCACGGTGACGTCCCGGTGACCGCGGCTGTCACCGGGTTGTCACCGTCCAGCGGCGACACTGGAGTCTTTCGACGGTCAGCGTCATTCCGGAAAGGGCGCACCGGATGCGAGTGCTGTTGGTGGAAGATCACGTGGAGCTCGCCGACACCGTGGCCGAGGTCCTCCGCCGAGAAGGTATGGCGGTCGATGTCGTGCACGATGGCGCCGACGCCCTGGCCCACGCCGAGGTGACCGCGTACGACGTCATCGTGCTGGACCGGGGCCTGCCCGTCCTGCCCGGCGACGAGGTGTGCCGCCACCTCGCGGCCGCGCGGTATCCGGGCCGGATCCTCATGCTGACCGCCGCCGGCACCGTCGAGGACCGGGTGGACGGTTTCGCCCTCGGCGCCGACGACTACCTGCCCAAGCCCTTCGCGCTGGCCGAGCTGATATCCCGCATCCGGGCCCTGGCCCGTCGCCGCGGTACACCGATTCCGCCCGTACTCGTCCGCGGGGACCTGCGCCTCGACCCGGCCCGACGGATCGCGAGCCGCGGCGGGCGGCGGCTGCCGTTGAGCCCGAAGGAGTTCGCGGTCCTCGAGCATCTGCTCGCCGCCGACGGCCGGGTCGTCTCGGCGGAGGAGCTGCTCGAGTCGGTGTGGGACGAGCACGCCGACCCGTTCACCACCACGGTCAAGGTCACCATCCGCCGGCTTCGGGCCAAGCTCGGCGATCCTCCGGTGATCCAGACCGTTCCCCAGGCCGGCTACCGGATCGAACCATGACCCGGTTCACCGTACGGCTCCGGCTCACGCTGATCTGCACGGCGCTCGTGGTGGTCTGCGGTGCGGTGTTGCTCGGCCTGACCTACGTCCTCGTGGCGCGCCTACCCCTCGTGGCCGAGTATCAGTCGCCGGTGCACCCCGGCGGACAGCCCTTGCCGGACCTTCCCCCGCTCACGCCAACGGCGCAGCAGCAGCGCGACGCCCACCTGCGGCAACTGCTCGGCCAGTCCGCGATCGCCCTCGCGATCACGGCCGTCGTCGCTTGTGGACTGAGCTGGTGGCTCGCCGGCCGGATCCTGAACCCGTTGCGCACCATCACGACGACCGTCCGGCGCATCTCAGCGAGCAGCCTGGACCAACGGCTCGCGCTCACCGGGCCACGGGATGAGCTCACCGAGCTCGGGGACACCTTCGACGACCTTCTGGCCCGGCTCGAGCGCTCCTTCGCGGCCCAACGCCGGTTCGTCGCCCACGCGTCCCACGAGCTGCGCACCCCGCTGACCGTGCTGCGCACACACCTGGAGGCCGCGGCCTCGCACCCGGACCCGAGCCCGGACTCCTGGCGCTCGGCGAACGAGCGCGCCCTGGCCGCCAGCGCGCACCTGGAACGGATCCTCGACGCGCTGCTGACCCTGGCCCGCAGCGAGGGTGGCCTGGACCGGTGGCAGCGCGTCGATCTCGCCGACGTCGCGGGCGACGTGGTCGAGGCCCGTCGGGCCGACCTCGAGGCCCGCCAGCTTCGCCTCGTCGCGGACCTCGAACCGGCCCCGGTCCTCGGGGACGAACGCCTCCTCGAACGCCTCGTCACCAACCTCGTCGACAACGCGTGCCGGTACAACCTCCCCGGCGGCTGTCTCACCGTGGTCACGCTCGCCGGAGCCGACGGGCCGACCCTGTCGGTGACGAACACCGGACGGGTCATCCCGGCCGACGCCGTGGCCCGCATAGTCCAGCCGTTTCAACGTCTCGACGCCGGGCCCGGGGCGGGGGTCGGCCTCGGGCTGTCCATCGTGGACGCCATCGCCGCCGCACACTCCGCACGCCTCGTGGTGCAGCCCAACGATGGTGGCGGCCTGACGGTCACCGTGCGCTTCCCACCCGGTCCGGCGTCCTGAGCGCTCTCGCCTGATCGGCGACCCACCGGAGCGGCCGGCCGCTGGCCGGGGCGATCAGCCACAACGGTGGTACCGCGAGACCCAGGCACGATCTGACCTGGCTCGGGCCGATGAGCCCGGTGACGATGGCGGCTGGGGCAACGGGCGCGCCGCGACCAAAGGCGGCGCAGGAGCGCAACGACGGACACCCCGTCTCGTCACCGCGTTCGGCCTGTTCGCGACCCGTATGCGTATCGGAGACGAGGTCGAGAGAAGCGAACCATGGCAGTTTCCGCCGAGGCGATCGGCACCTCTTACCGAGGTGGACGCGTGAAGAACACGACCGCCACCCTGACCGCCGTCGGGCTGGCGAGCGTGATGGTCCCTCTCGCGGTCACCGGACCCGCGGTGGCTTTGACATCGATGGGGACCGACCTATCGGGCAGTGGCCAGTCGGTCCAGTGGGTGCTCCACGCGTACAACGTCACGTTCGCGGCATCATTGCTCGCCGCGGGCGGCCTGGCCGACCGGCTCGGTCGTCGGCGGGCCCTGGTCATCGGGGCGCTCATCTACGCGTCGATGTCGCTGGTCTGCGCCCTGAGCACGCAGATCCTGCTGGTCGACATCGCCCGCGCGATCCAGGGAATCGGCTCGGCCGGCATCCTGACCAGTGGCGCCGCGATCCTGGCCGCCACCTTCGCGGGCCCGGCCCGGGCGCGCGCCTTCGGCGTGCTCGGAACCGCGTTCGGCGCCGGTCTCGCCCTCGGGCCGGTGGTGGCCGGCGTACTGGTCGACCTCGCGAACTGGCGAGCCGTCTTCCTCGTCAACCTGGCTTTCGCCGTGGTCGTCGTCGCCCTGAGCCCACGTCTGCTGGAGAGCCGAAGCCAGGGCGCACCCATCGACTGGCCCGGGCTGGCCACCTTCAGCGGCGCGCTGTTCCTGCTGACGCTGGGATTCGTCTCAGGGCAGACGGCCGGGTGGTCGAACGTCCGCACGATCGCGTCCTTCATCGGGTCCGGGCTGTTCATCGCGGCCTTCGCCGTTGTCGAGCGCCGTTCCGCCGCGCCGGTCTTCGACCTGTCACTGTTGCGCCGGCCGACCTTCCTGGCGGTGATGTCCCAGCCGTTCACGATCGTGTTCGGCTTCGTGATCCTGGTGGTCTATCTGCCGTCGTACGTCCAAGGTGTCGACGGCTACTCGCCCAGCGCCGCCGGGCTTCTCCTGCTGCCGCTGATGGCTCCCGTGTTCGTCCTGCCGATACTCATCGGTCAGGTCGCGGGACGGGTACCGGCCCGGTTCATATTGACGATCAGTTCCCTGCTGATCGCTGCCGGATCGTTCTGGCTGGTCACGCTTGAGCCTGGCCAGGACTGGTGGCGGGTCGCGGCGCCGCTGGTGGTCTTCGGACTCGGCGTGGGGTCGGCGTTCGGCGTGATGGACAACGCCGCGGTGAGCTCGGTTCCGGTGCAGGACGCGGGGATGGCGGCTGGCATGTTCAACACCATGCGCATCACCGGCGAGTCGATCGCGACCGCGGGTGCGGCGGCCCTGCTGGCGGGCGTCACCCTGGCCCATCTCCGGGCCTCGGCACCCGGCGTCTCCGACGACCACGCGCGGGCCATCGCGATCCAGTCGACCCAGGGCCGCATCGATGCCGCGTTGGCGGGTGTCCCGGCTGACCAGTACGCGAGCGCTCTTGCCGCCGCTCGGGACGGCCTCACCGCGGGAATGCACGCCACCGTGTTGGCCGTCGCGGTGCTGGCGTTCGTCGGGGCCGTCATCACCTTCCTGTCCATCCGCGACAGTGAGGTTGGCCAGTAGACATGCCGGCGATCGCTACGCCGGTGGACATCGCTGGGATGGCCCGACCTGTCCCATGCCCCCGGACCACGATCGGCCAAGCCCAGGATCTCCGGACCTCACGGGGTGGTTGCCCGGGCCAGCACGGCGAGCAGGTCAAGCGCGGCCTGGCTCGGGCTGTCCGCCTCCGCGGTGAACGTCACCAGGAACTGGTCATCATCGTCGTGCAGGCGCAGCGTCTCGTACTCGAGCTCCAGCCGTCCGACGTCCGGATGGTCGAGCACCTTGCGGCCGTGTCCCTTCTCACGCACGTCGTGGCGGGCCCACAGCTCGCGAAACTCCGCGCTCTTGGCGGAAAGCTCGGCCACGAGTTCCGCTATCCCGGGATCATTCGGATGACGACCGCTGGCGGCGCGCAGATGGGCGATGCTCTCCCGGGCGTTGGCCGCCCAGTTGACGTACAGCGACCGGCTCGGTGGGTGCAGGAACAGCAGCCAGATCATGTTCCGACGCGACGGCGGTAGCGCGCCGAAGTCACCGAGCAGGGCGGCGGCCATCCTGTTCCACGCCAGGACGTCCATGCGACGACCGAGCACGAACCCGGGCGTCGGGTCGAGCCGCTCGAGCAACCGCAGCACACCGGGGCGTACCCGTTGGGGCGGGCGCGGAGTGACCGATGGCGCGTGGTTGAGCAGCGTCACCATGTGCCGGTACTCGTCGGGCTCCAGCTGCAAAGCCCGTGCGAGCGCCTCCAGCACGGCGGTCGATGGCCTCAGCTTGCGGCCCTGTTCGAGACGCACGTAGTAGTCGACGCTCACGCCGGCCAGCTGAGCAACCTCCTCGCGTCGCAGGCCCGGAGTTCGCCGATGCTTGGTGGACGGCGGTAGCCCGCTGTCCTGCGGCGACAAGCGCTCGCGGCGGCTCCTCAGAAAGCGGGCGAACTCGGCGTGCGGATCCACAGGCCCATTGTCGACCTCGGCCGCGGCCGGTATCCAGGCCCCAGGAGTCCCACGCTGGCTCCGCCAGCGCCGCGTGAGCGGGCCTTGAGTCCCAGCCAGCAGATGGGTTTCGCGGCCTACCTCGGGTCGGCCGTGTTCCAGGGATAGGTGAAATCGGTCGTTCGAAGTCCCCACGCAGCGATCAGTTCCAGCAGGGCGGTCTCGCTGCCCGGAGTGGCCGACCGTACGAGTCGGGCGCCGACGTCGTAGTCCCAGCCGCCGACTGTCCGCTCGTCGTAGTCCCAGTGCTCCACGCGGAAGGCGCGGTTGGGATCCGAGCGTTGCCAGCCTTCCTGCTCGGCCTGGCGGTCCCGGGCGTCGAGGACGGGCGTGATGTCGACGAACGCGCGGCGCCCCGGCCCGGCGGGAACCTCGGCGACCAGGCGCTGGCCGAGCCGCAACGCGTTGAGGAGATCCGCCGGCCATGTGACCGTGAAGCCGTCCCCGGTCGACGACGCCTTCGCGGGGTCGGCAGGCTTGTCGTCAGTCACGCTGGACGCCCGCACCTGTTCGGCCAGCCGACGGCGGGCATGGTCGGCGGCCATGGTCAGACAGGTGACGGCGACGTACTCGCGGGTGGGCGACACCGCCTCCGCCTCGGGACCGATCAGCCAGCGCTGAACCTCGTCGATGTTGGCGTCGCGCAACGCCCGAACGATCTCCTCGAGTTCCTCCCGGCTGGCTTCCGCGACCGCATCCGACCGGAAACCGTCGTCGGGGATACCCCAGCGCCGGGCGAGACCGAGGAGCGGCCGAGCGGCCGGCAGCACGTGCTCGGGGTCGAGGTCAACCAGCCATACCCCGCACCATCCACAGGTGTCATTGCCCGACGATGGTCGCGCGCAGTGCCAGCACACCACCGACCCTGGACCGCCTGTCACGAGCCCGATTATCGCCGCCCACGATCGGGCGGCCGGATTGGATGCCGAGGACTCTGGTTCCCTCACCGGATCGCTCTGACAAGATTTCTCGCCGTCGCGGGCCGCGCCGGACGTACCCGTGCGCGCCGTGGCGAAGCTGGTTGGCTCGTTGGCGGCCGAACGCGTTGCAGTACGTCAAATCCGGGCGGGGGACGGACAACGAGGATGAGCGTTCCTGCTTAAGCGGATGTGAGCCGGGTGCGGCGGAGCAGTTGCGCGTTGAGGGCCACGATGATGGTCGAGGCGGACATGAGGACGGCGGCGACGGCGGGGCTGAGTGCGACGCCGGCCCAGGCGAGTACGCCGGCGGCGACGGGAATCGCGACCACGTTGTAGCCGGCGGCCCAGAGCAGGTTCTGGATCATCCGGCGATACGAGGCCTGGGACAGGCGAATGACGCTCGCGACCGCGCGGGGGTCGGACGAGGCGAGGACGACTCCGGCCGATTCCATCGCGACGTCGGTGCCGGCCCCGATGGCGATGCCGATGTCGGCGCGGGCCAGGGCCGGGGCGTCGTTGACACCGTCGCCGACCATGGCCACGGTCAGCCCACGGGCCTGCAGTTCGGCGACCTTGTCGTCCTTGTCGGCCGGCAGGACCTCGGCGAAGATCTCGTCGACGCCGGGCCGGAACCCCAGATCGGCGGCGACCGCCTCGGCGACCGGCCGGGCATCGCCGGTGATCATAGCGATCTTTTTCACGCCGAGCCGCCGGAGTTCCTCGATGGCCTGACGGGCCTCGGGGCGGACCTCGTCCTCCAGAGCCAGCGCCCCGACGATCCGCGGTGGGGTATCGATCCGCGCGAGGTAGAGCACCGAGGCGCCGCGGGCCGACCACGCCTCGGCGGCTCGGGCCAGCTCGGCGGGTACCGTCAGATTCCATTCGCCGAGCAGGGTGGGGCCACCGACTGCGTATCGTGTTCCAACAATAGTTGCCTGCACGCCGCGGCCGGGCAGCGACCGGAACTCCGACGCCGCCGCCGGCTGCGTACGGCTCGTGGCCGCGGCCACGATGGCGCGGGCCAGCGGATGCTCGCTGTCGGCCTCGACCCCGGCGGCCAGCCGCAGGACCTCCTCCTCGCTGGTGCCGTCGGTGCCGGCGACCGCGGTGACGGTGTGGACGCCTTTGGTCAGCGTGCCGGTCTTGTCGAACAGGACGGCGTCGACGGTCCGCATCCGCTCCAGGGCCAGGCGGTCCTTGACCAGGATCCCGGCCTTCGCCGCGACCGCGGTGGACAGGGCGATGACCAGTGGAATCGCCAACCCCAGGGCGTGCGGGCAGGCGATCACCAGCACGGTGACCGGACGCACGATGGCCTGATCGACCTGGCCGAGGAGCTGCCACACGGCGAACGTGATCACCGCGGCGGCGACGGCGACATAGAACAGCAGGGCGGCGAACCGGTCGGCCAGATCCTGCGCACGTCCGCCCTGCTGGGCCTGGGCGACCATGCGCTGGATGCCGGCCAGGGTGGTGTCCTCGCCGAGGGCGTCGACCTGAACGCGAACGGCGGAGTCGGTGGCGACCGTACCGGCGACCACGCGGTCGCCGACCGTCCGGGGCACCGGCCGCGACTCGCCGGTGATCATCGATTCATCGAGCTCGGCCGCACCCTCGACGATGTGCCCGTCCGCCGGAACTCGCGCGCCGGGCCGGACCAGGACGAGATCACCGACGCGCAGCTCGCTCAGCGGCACCCGCTGCGTCGTGCCGTCGGCCCCGACGCGCTCGGCCTCGTCGGGCAGCAGGGCGGCCAACGCGGCCAGCGCTCCCCGGGCCCGGCCGATCGCCTTCATCTCCTGCCAGTGCCCCAGCAGCATGATCGTCACCAGGGTGGCCAGCTCCCACCAGAACTCGAGGTCGAGCAGTCCGACGCTGCTGGCCAGGGAAGCCAGGAAGGCGACGACGATCGCGAGCGAGATCAGCAGCATCATGCCCGGCGCCCGGTCGCGGATCTCCCGGACGGCGCCGACCAGAAACGGCCAGCCGCCGTAGCCGAAGACCACCGAACCCAGCACCGGCGCGACCCACGAGACACCTGGGACGTCGAGCGAGTAGCCGAACCAGCCCATCACCGACTCACTGGTGACGAAGACCGGCACGGTCAACACCAGACAGATCAAGAACCGTCGCTTGAAGTCCTCCGGGTCATGCCCGGCATGCCGGTCGTGCGCCCGATGCCGACCCTCGTGGGCGGGCGCGGGCCGACCGGCGGCGGGCGTGCCGTGGCCGCCATGGGCGTCGCGTTCATGCACGACCGGTCGCTTGTGCTCGCCGTGGTGTCCGTGAGCGACCTGCACGGGCTCGGTGGCGGGCCCGCCCGCGTCGGGCCCACCGGGCGGCGTCGGCCCACCGCCGTGGGCGTGACCGTCCGGTGGGCGCTCGACCATCGGCGCGCCGTGGTCTGCGTGTTCGCCGCGCCGATGCTCAGGGTGCGAGCCGTGCTCGCCCTTCTGGCTCATCCATCGACCCCCGATCCCACCGTAGGGCACCGTCGGCCAATCGCCTGAAGAGTTTCGGCATCAGGGCCGGGGCCGCGGGCGATCCGCCTGCCGGCCTCGACTCCCGGAGTCGGCACGGCATCGGCGGCGCCTACACGGTGGCCCGCCGATGGCCGTACCGAGTCCGGCCCCTCGGCTTGTACACCGACAGGACCACGGCCACCAGCAACAGGACGAGCGCTCCGACGCTGTGCAGCGCGGGTGACACGTCACGCAGGGGTGCGGGGTCACCGCCGCTCCAGGTGCGTGCGGTGCTCTCGAGAGCGGTCAGGGTCTGCATGTACAGCAACAGGATGGTTGTGGCGACCAGGTTCATCACCAGCTTGATGATGACCCAGTAGTGGTGCACCAGGCCCCACTTGGTGCCCAGCGCCTGGACCAGTCCCGTGACGAGCGAGAGCACGCTGAGCGGAACGAGCATCGCCCAGCCCAGCGACGGCATGACCAGGTAGGCGGCCTGTACGAGGTGGCCATCGGTCGCGCTCATACCCACGATGGCGAGCACCAGGCTGGCCAGCACGGCGCCGAGCCAGCCGACCGAGGCGACGATGTGTGCGAGCAGCCCGAGCTTCCGCCAGGGTGGTGGCATCACCATCACGACCACGCCACGAGCGGCAGGTCCGAGGTCGGCCAGCCCGTGGGCGAGGACATGTGCTGTCGTGGCCCGTGCCCGAGGGCCAGCAGTACCACGACGAGTGCGGCCACGACGACTCCAGCGATGATGAAGCCGATTACCCATCGAGGCATTCCCTGATGTTGACGCGAGACGGGTTCGGGGCCGTTGGGGTGCTCCGGATCGGTCATGGCTTCCTCCGGTTGCTCAAGGTGTCGGACCCCGCCCACTTTTGCAATACAGACTGTCTCTGTCAAGACAGAGTGTCACACCGATGGCGACGTGTATGGTGGTCTCGTGCCGAGGTTGTGGGAGGACACGATCGACGCGCACCGGCGCAGCGTCGACGAGGCGATCCTGTCCGCGACAGTCGAGCTCGTGGCCGAGCACGGATTGGCGTCGGTCACGATGTCGCAGATCGCTGCCCGGGTCGGCATCGGCCGGGCGACCTTGTACAAGTACTACCCGGACGTGGAGTCCATCCTGGTCGCCTGGCACGAACGACAGATCGGCGCGCACCTCGCCCAGCTGGCCGAAGTGGGTCAGCAGCCTGGCCCGCCGCTGCGCCGGCTACGCGCCGTGCTGACGACCTATGCCACGATCTCGCGGCAGCGCCACGGCGACCAGCAGCTCGCCGCCCTGCTGCACTCAGCCGAGCATGTGCGGCGCGCCCAAGCCCACCTCCGTGACTTCGTCGCGGGCCTGATCGCCGAGGCAGCCACCGCCGGTGAGATCCGCACCGATATCCCGCCCGGCGAGCTCGCCGTCTACTGCCTGCACGCCCTGACCGCCGCCGGGGTTCTCCCGTCAGCTGCGGCGGTCGGCCGGCTGGTGGACGTCACCCTGACCGGGCTGCAGCCGCCCCAATAGTGAGCTGAACTCCCGCTGTGGCCTGACCACGACGAGGGCCGGCGGCCATCGCCGAGGCGGCACGTCGGGTTAGTGTATGCCCTCCGATATGTAGATCTGTCGCCGATAGACACGCGGCCTCTCAGTTACCCTCGTACGTTTGCGGTCCGGGCTACGTGACGGCATACGCCGCCGCCCCAGCCAACCGACGTGTGGCCGGTCGTGGTGCTTCCGCATCCGGAACGTGCTGGTGCTCGTGGTAATCGGGAAGAGAAGAAGCACGTCTGGTATGGCGCTTCACGCGTGGTAATGATGGTGATGGCGCAGACCGCTCGGGTGATGCCGTTGCTCCACCGAGCGGAAGGTCCGGTAAGTTCGCGGCGCACAGCGCGGCCGCTCGATTGCCTTGGCTGGACCCGTATCCGGCGCCGATTTCGACGAACCGCAGGACCGCACCGGCCCTGGTGGACCACCATGGGCCTCATGCGACTGGCGATTGCGATAGCCGGCCTCAGTCTGGTCGCGGGCGGCGGGACACCCCAGCCTTTCCACCAGCCCGATGCCACGGCCGTAGTAGCCGCCAGCACGGCGCACGCGGCGACCGTGACCGCGAACGGTCCCGGCGGTCAACCAGAGACGCACACCACGACCACCGCAATCGCGGAGTCCGGGCCGGTCACCACGACCACACTGCAGGTCAGGGACGGGCAGACGGTCGGCGTCGCCATGCCGATCACCGTCGAGTTCGACGAGGAAATCCCGCCCGAAGCGCGTCCAGAGATTCAGAAACGCCTGTCCGTGGAGACTAACCCCCCGCAGCCGGGCGTCTGGTCATGGGACCCGACCGGCAGCCAGGTCTGGTACCGCGCACCGGACTACTGGAAGCCGGGCACCACCATCACCGTACGCTCCAGCCTGGCCGGCGTGCCGTTGGGCAACGGAACCGTCGGCGACGCCGACCGCAGCGCCACCGTCACCGTCGGCAACAAGGTATTCATGTACGTCGCCAACAAGGCCAAGCACATGCAGGTCTACATCAACGACCAGCTGGTCCGCGTGCTGCCGGTGAGCCTGGGCAAGCCGAGCACGCCCTCGTCGTCGGGATTCATGGTGGTGATGAGCAAGGAACCGCAGGCCACCTTCGACACACGTGGGTCGGCCGACCCGTACGTCATCGACGTGCAGTGGGCGATGCGGCTGACCCGGGGCGGCGAGTACATCCACTCCGCGCCGTGGTCGGTCGGTGCCCAGGGCCGGTACAACGTCTCGCACGGCTGCACGAACCTCTCCCCGACGAACGCCAAGTGGCTCTTCGACCAGGCCCACATCGGCGACCCGATCATCGTGCGGGACACCGAGGACGCGCTCGATCAGGGCAACGGCTGGACCGCGTGGAACCTCCCCTGGTCGGAGTACGTCAAGGGCTCCGCGCTGCCGGTGCCGCCGGAGCTGGCCAACGCCCCCAGCGTCGATCCAGTAACCGGGATGCCGCCGGTGCCCACCACCACGGTCACGACCCCGGCACCCAGCCAGCCGCCCGCGACCTCCGGCCTGGATGCCGTCCGCCCCACCGACTGACCGGCTCGCCCGGGGGATCGAGTTCGACCACGACGCCTCCGGCTGGATCGTCACGGACATCTCCAACCAGTCGACCGGCTACTGCCCGGACCTGGACTCCTGGACCGCCGTCGCCGCGGTGCTCGACCGCGCCGGACTCCGGCGTCCCGCCTACTTCACCCAGCCGATCGTGTTCCGGGTCTGCACGAGGTGCCTCGCGGTCAACATCGTCCGCGACGCCGACTTCATCTGCGCCGTCTGTGGCGCCGACCTGCCGCGTGAGTGGAGCCTGGACCAACGCTGACCGCCGCCGGTGGCGGCTCGTCACATGTCCGCAGTGGAGTGTCGGCGGGCTACGTCGCGAGCTGGTGCAGCGTCACGCAGCACCGGTCTGCCCCTGGGTCCAGCGCGACCTCGATGTCATCCAGACCCAGTTCGCGCGTCATCGCCGTGACGAACTCGAGGTTCAGGCCACACACGAGCTCGCGGTCGTGCTGGGCCAATGCGTCGAACGGGCAGTTTGCCAAGACGATCTGGTTGCCCTCGGTTCGCGGTTCGTAGCCACACGAGGCCAGGACCGCGGCCAGTGATACCGGCCCACCACCGGCCTCCGCGCGCACCTCATCGCCGACGCGACGAGCCGCGGCCGCCGCCGCCCGGGCGACCGCGGTCGCGATGGGCTGGCCGGTCGTGGCGTTGTCACGGATGGCGTCGGCGAAGATCCGCCCGACCAGCTCGTAGCGGCGCTCGGGCAGGCTCACCGAGATCTCCTGCCTGGCCCGCCGGTACAGCTTGGCCGGCCGCCCGGCACCGGGTCCGCGACGACCCGAGAGCCGCCGAAACTCGACCTCGAGCAGGCCCTCCTCCACCAGGCGATCGAGGTGGAACTTCACCACGTGACGGGCGAGGCCGGTAGCGGCGGCAGCTTGATCGCGACTCACGGGCTCCGCCTGCGCCACGACGTACAGGTACAGGTCACGCCGGGCCGGTTCGGCCAGGGCACCGATGCGGCGCAGCTTCGTGACGAGCTTTTCGATCATCACCGGCCCGTTTCTAAAAGACACTGCACTTGACGTAAGAAGGTTCCACTTCTAACGTCCATCGTATCGTCCCTTAGAAGGTGGCTTGGGAGGGTCCATGACAACCACGGGCACCACCGAGGAGCGCGAGCTCGGGTCGCGGTCGACGAAACAGGCGTTCCGCTTGCTCCACACCGTCTTCACGGTCGCGCCGATCCTCTTTGGACTCGACAAGTTCTTCAATCTGCTCACTGAGTGGGAGCGGTATCTCGCTCCGGACATCGACCGTATCGTCCCCGGCTCGGCGCACCAGGCCATGCTCGCCGTCGGCGTGATCGAGATCGTCGCTGGCCTGCTGGTGGCGGTGCTGCCCCGCATCGGCGGGTACGTCGTTGCCGTATGGCTGCTCGCCATCATCGTGGACCTGCTGCTGATCGGCGACTACTACGACGTCGCGCTGCGCGACTTCGGTCTGCTCGTCGGCGCGCTGGCCCTGGCCCGTCTCGCCACGTCGTTCCCGACGATGCGGTGGTGGTCGCGGGACAGGAGCACGCGATGAGATCCCTGCTCATCGGTCGGCGAGCCGCGGTCGCCGTGATCGGAACCGTCACGCTGCTGGTCACACTGGCCGCGGTCGTACTCCGGGGCCAGGCCGACGCGGCCACGCCGCCCGCTCCTGACGCCGCCTCACACCACGGCGGGCATGGCGTTCCGAATGTCCCACGGACGGCTGGTCAGATCGCGCTGCATGACCAGATGCGCAAGCTCTGGGAGGACCACGTCACGTGGACCCGGCTGGCGATCGTCACCTTCGCGAGCGGCTCACCCGGATTCGATGCCACCGCGGCCCGCTTGTTGCAGAACCAGGTCGACATCGGCAACGCGATCAAGCCGTTCTACGGCGAGGCCGCCGGAGATCAGCTCACAGCCTTGCTCAACGACCACATCACCATCGCGGTGGAGCTGCTGCAGGCAGCGAAGGCCGGGAACACAGAAGCGTTCAACGACGCGAAAGCCCGGTGGTACGCGAACGCGGACGACATTGCCGACTTCCTCGCCGCGGCCAACCCGCGCTGGTGGCCCCGCGACACGATGCGTGCGGCCATGAGGACGCACCTGGATCAGACTCTGGCCGAAGCCGCCCACGAGCTCGCGGGTGACTACGCGGCCAGCGTCGCGGACTACGAGGAGATTCACCAACACATCCTGGCCATGGCCGATCTTCTGAGCTTCGGCATCTGGCGCCAGTTCCCAGGCTCTGTCCACTGAGGAATACCACTCTGCGTCATGCCGTCGACCGCAACGACGGTCAGCGTGATGTCGCCAGACGACTCGACCCGAGGAGGCCGCGATGCATGAGCGTGAGATACCCGTCCTGATCGTGGGTGGCAGCCTCGTCGGGCTGACGACCTCGCTGCTCCTGTCCGCCCGCGGTGTGCCGAACCTCGTCGTGGAACGGCACCAAGGGACGGCCATCCACCCCCGGGCGGCGTCCTTCCACCAGCGCAGCATGGAGATCTTTCGCAGTGTCGGCCTCCAGCAGGAGATCGAGGAGGCCGCGGCGCGCGAGTTCGTCCAGGGCGGCGCCATCGTGTCCGTGGAGAGCCTGAGCGGCAAGGAGCTGAAGTACTTCTTCCGGTCCTACAACGAGGGTGTCGAGGACCTGAGCCCGACGTCGCGGCTGTTCATCACGCAGGTCGGCCTGGAGCCGATCATCCGCCGGCGAGCCGCCAGGCTCGGTGCCGAGCACAGGTACGGCACCGAGATGGTCAGCTTCGAACAGTCCAGCGACGGGGTCCGGGCCGTCATCCGGCCCCGCGACGGAGGTGACGAAGAGCTCGTCCACGCCCAGTACCTGGTCGCCGCCGACGGGGCGCACAGCTCCATCCGCCAGCGCCTCGGCATCCCCATGCTCGGCCGGGGCAACTTCGCCCACTGCGTCACCATCTACTTCCGGGCCGACGTGCGGCCGATGCTGCGGGGGCGCAACCTCAGCGTCGTCTACGTCAACCATCCGACGCTGCTGGGCTTCTTCCGCTTCTCCATCGAGGGTGACTCCGGCTTCCTCGCCGTGTTCGTCACGAGCGACGCGGATGGGAGCAACCGCACCACCGACATCGCCGCCGGGGCCACGATGGAGCGCTGCATCGAGTACGTCCGGACCGCACTGGGCTGCGGCCCGGAGGTACCGATCGAGATCGAGAACATCCAGCCGTGGCATGCCCAGGCGGGCTGGGCGGAGCGATTCTCGGACGGGCGGGTCCTGCTCGTCGGCGATGCCGCCCACGTCATGCCGCCCACCGGCGGATTCGGCGGCAACACCGGCATCGCGGATGCGCACAACCTGGCGTGGAAGCTCGCCGCGGTCCTCGACGGCTCCGCCGGGCCGGGCCTGCTCGCCACCTACGACGCCGAGCGGCGTCCCGCGGCCGCGCTGACCGTCGAGCAGGCCTACACGCGGTATGTGCTGCGGGTCGACTCCACGCTGCCGCAGGACGATCTGGCCCCGCCACTGGACGACGCCTCCATCGAGCTCGGCATCGTCTACCGCTCCGCGGCGATCGCCCCGAGCGTCGCGGACCCGACCGCACCCCCGGTGGATGACCCGCGCACACCGTCGGGCCGGCTCGGCACCCGCCTGCCGCACATACCGATCACGTGGAACGGCGCGACGGCCTCGTTGCTGGACGTCGTCGACGACAGCCTCGTCCTGCTCGCCGGGCCCGAGGGCGGCGCGTGGGTCGATGCCGCCGACAACGTGGCCCAGAAGCTGGGTGTCCGGCTGCGCGGGTACCGCGTCGGCCCCGACGCCGACCTCGTCGCCGACGCGCAGGCGTTCACGCGGGCCACCGGCATCGGCCCGGGCGGCGTGGTGCTGGTGCGGCCCGACGGCGTGCTCGCCTGGTCGGCCGCCGAGCCGGCCGCCGACCCCGCGGGCGGGGTGGCCGCCGTCGTGCGACAGATCCTGTGCCGCGACTAGCTTCCTGGCCGACGATGCTGGCGTGGCGCGGCCCGCTCAGAATCAGAAGGTGCTGAGGTCGGGTACGCGGAGGCCGGTATGGATTCGATGCGCAAGGTGAGTCAGCGACACCATCGGCGGCACCGCCGACATGGTCCGGCACATCCGAGCCGGCGCCGCCTGAGCTTGAGGGGGTGACGGTGTACGACCCCGAGCCGGTTCTACGGCGTTCCGTGTTCCGGTTCAACCTGGCGATCCTCGTCCTGATCGGCTCGATCGCCGTGTTGAGTCCGGTGGGCGCGCTGGTGGCGGGCATCGTCGCCGGTGAACCACTCACCTATGTCGCTGAGTTCGTCGGTGGGTGGCGACTGACCGAACCGTCGAATCTGATCACACTCCTGCTGTGGGGGGTCGCGGCGGCCAGCAGCATCCAGGCGATCCGGTACCGCGACATCAAGGGGACCCGGTTGCGACTGTCCCTGCTCTCCGTCGCTTCGCTGGTGGCCGGCGTCGGAGTCGCCGTCCTGGTCGAGATCATCGCCAACGGCTGACCGTACGCGGGTCGGGTCTGGCTGGGCGACCGCCGACCACGTGGTGGAGCCGCTCACCAGTCGTACGCCAGCGCCCGTGCCCACGGGAGCGCGCTTTCGCCGCCGCGGGATGCGGCCTGGGGTGGCCCCGCGCGGGAGCCACCCCAGGAACGGCATCGGCTACGGCCTACCCCGTGACACCGAACCCACAGGTCATGGTCGCGGGCCCCGAACCCGGGTAACAAATGTCGATGCCATCGCCGTAGGCGCCGAACGTGTCCGTACCAGCGTCGCCGTAGAGACGATCAACGACGCTGTCGCCGTAGTCCGTGAGACTGTCGTTGCCGTCACCGCCATAGAGGTAGTCCGATCCGCCACCACCGGTCAGGGAATCGTTGCCGGCGAAACCCCTGATGATGTCGTTGCCGGTGCCGCCGCTCAGGGAGTCGACCCCGTTCGAACCGTAGATGAGGTCGTTGCCGTTCCCGCCGTACACGTATCCCCCACCGCTGGTTCGGTTGTTGCGCCAGGCCTGCGCCGCCGGGGAGTTGTCCGAGTCCGCGGGCGCGCACTGCGTGGAGCTGTACCGTTGCTCGTAGCCCAGCAGGATGATGTTGTGGCCGGTACCGGTGGCGTAGATCTAGGGCGTGTCTCCTGGATCTTTGACGGCGGGTGGGATAGACCACTTTTGTGGTTGGTCGTCATGATTTGACGGATGCGGAGTGGGCTCGGTTGGAGCCGTTGTTGCCTGACCGTACGCCGCG
>Ga0310830_100645_pt1 | contig 22117 bp, 22 predicted proteins | sample WT_ome_5_FD_201301 | JGI IMG/M metagenome (GOLD analysis project Ga0310830, IMG submission 201301) | Sorghum-adapted microbial communities enriched on wild type (WT) sorghum from Joint BioEnergy Institute, Emeryville, California, United... ...
CCAGTTCGAGAGCGGTGCTGCCCGGCCGAGCGCTGAGACCATCGGACGGCTCAGCGAGGTGCTCAAGGTGCCAATCGGGTTCTTCGCCAGGCCGGTGAGCCAGACCCACGAGGGTTTCTTCCGGTCCCTTCGGCGGACGTCCGTCGCGGACCGGAGACGAGCCCGCGCGATCGCCCACCTTGCCCACGACTTGGCTGTGGAGGCTGCGCGAAGCGGCCACCTCCCGCAACACTCCGTCCCACATCTTCCGGTGACCGACCTCGACGCCAGTCGCGAGGAGATCGAGCGCGTCGTCGCGCAGGTCCGGGCAAAATGGAGGATCCCGCCTGGTCCGATCAGGGACGTAGTGCGTCTCTTGGAGGAACATGGCGTCGCCGTGATCCGCCTTCCGCTCGACACAATCGACGTCGACGCGTTCTCGCTACCGTTCTCCGATCACCCGGTCGTGGTCCTCGGTACCGACAAGAGCGACCGGGCTCGTTCGCGGTTCGACGCGGCCCACGAACTCGGTCACTTGGTCATGCACGGCGAACAGATCTGGGGGGTCCCCCAGGTGGAGACTCAGGCTCACATGTTCGCGGCGGAGCTACTCCTCCCAGCTGCCGAGATCCGGGACCAACTACCCCAGACCGCCGACTGGCCCCGGCTGTTCGCGCTCAAGCAGCACTGGCAGGTGTCCCTGGCGGCCTTGCTGATGCGCGCACGGTCGCTCGGCGTCATGAGTGAAAACACATACCTGTCGGCCGTCAAGGCCGCCTCAGCCCGCGGCTGGCGCCGACGAGAACCAGTCCCGCTCGGAACACCCGAGGAACCGACCCGTCTTCGCAACTTCGTCAGATCCCCCGCCGGTATGGCGGCGCAGGCGGAGCTACCGTCAGCCCTCATTGCAGCAATTACGGCCTGAGACTGGCAAGCCCTGAACCTGAGTCGACCGGGGCGTATGTCCCGAGGCGAAGGCCGGCCTAGAAGAGCTGTACGATCTGTGGGTGGAGTTCGCGCCGTCGGTGAGCTGGATGTAGGGGTCGGCCACTCACGCGGGCCGAAGCCCGCGACACGGGAGCCAGCGCCGGCCCGACGTCGCAGGCGGAACGGGCGTGGCCCGTTATGGTCGACCCATGCCTGGCTCCCGCCCCAGCGGCTTCCTGTTTGGCGCCAGCGCGGAAGATCTGGCCAAGTTCGTGCTGGGCACCTTCGCGTTTGTCACGCCCGTGCCCTACCCGGTCGACGTCGGTCACGACTTCCACTGCGTGCTGCACCGGCGCGCCGCCGACCGTCGAACGCTGCGGGCCGGGCCGGCGTTCTCGGTGCAAGTGAAGTCTGGTGAGGTGCCCCCGTACGAGGCCGGCCCCGCCGCCGAGTGGCTGGCCGACCAAGAGTCGCCGTTGTTCCTGTGTCTGGTCGACCGGCCGAACCTGACCTGCGCGATCTACTCGACGTGGAACGTCCACAACGCACACCTGTTGCACGGCCCTCTGCGCACGGTCCTCGAACCCGACGCCGAGTTCTCGTTGCCCCGCCGCGTTGACGACACGCTGTACGTCCCGCTCGGGCCGCCGGTTCTGCGCCTGCGACCCGACGACGTCGTGGATCCGGTGGCTGCGGCGCGGTGCGCCGACATCCTCGAACCATGGATCCTCATCGAACGGCAAATCATCGTCGGACGCCGGGCCGGGATGTTCTGGGTCGAAGGACCCGCCGAATGGACCACCAACCAGCCACTGGCCAGCCATGGCCAGAAGTTCATCGGCGAGATGTACCGCAACCCGAAGAACCTGGCGCGGTGCGTGCGCAACCTGGTCCGCTCCGCCGTCGCCGCACGCCGTGTCATCGATATGTACCAGGACCAGGGCCACCTGCAGGGCTGGCCGCAGGCCGCCGCGATCGACGACCTGCTCGCGGCCTTCGCCGAGCAGATCCGAGCCGACCCGCTGGCCGACCGGGTGATGCGCCGCCGGGCGCAGGAGCAAGCCGCGCGCGCCGCTGCGGGTACGGCTCGGCGTCCAGACCATAGGTGACACTAACTAAGCAGCGTTGACGCGATCCGTGCTGTGGTAGCACCCGATTACCGGGTTACCGGGTTCACGAAAGGGCGCATGGCGCAGGTTAGGCATGAGTTACGGCAGTCTCGGCGTCAGACCAAGGACTGTACGCCACCGCACAACGTTCACGTCTTGGACTCATGCGCACGGGCTACCCTGCGTCGGACGAGCACCCTACGAGCACCCGATCCTCTATAGTGGACTCAGGGTCAGACGGGCAAAATACGTTTCCGCAGGTCATCGCCCTAAATGCAAAGGAGACTATCGACAAGATGGTGAAGGCCGAGACGATTAAAAGTCCGCAGCTCTACCGTTGAGCTAGCGCCCCGAGGCCGTGTACGACGGTACCGGACGGGCCGTGGGCGTCCGCAGCCTGTTTCCCACCCTGGCCGCCCCTGCCAGCACCACCCACCCCACACGCTAATGATCTTGGTTGGCGAACGGCCGATCGGACGTACGTTCTAAGTTTGGTGATCCAGAGAGAAGAAGGCATCGCCACGGTGGCCGGGCAGCATGCTCGACGCCCGGCTACCCGGGTCGACTGTCCGCCGGCGCGAGCTCTGTCGGTGGGCGCCCCCTCGGTGCCCCGACGCCTACCGAGCGAGGCTGGAGGGGCCGCCACACCGGCCTTCCGCCGGCCGGCCGAGGCGGCGGCGTTCCGGCGGGAGGAGGCGCGGCGCGGGCGTCTCGACGGCGACATCGTCGAGGCCGTGCTGCGCGCCGACGGCCACGGGTGATGCGGGCCGACGCTTGATCGCCTACATGATCAGGTCGAAGATCTGAGTGGCGACCTCCCAGTGCCCGGACAGTGGCGTTGTGATCGATGGATCCAATATCTTAAATGTTTTCGCCAGTGCGACGCTGAGGCCTCCCACGATGAGTACGAGCCGATCCTGCGTCTCGGCGCTCAGCTCCACGACCAGCGGCGGGCGGGCGGCGAGATACTCCAGGATCGGCGCGAGCTCGATCTCCTCGTCGAGGTCGCGAAACTCGTGGATCCGTTCCTGCAGGCCCTTGGTGATGGGCAGATCCTGTGGTTCCAGGACATCGCGCCCGTTCGACTTCGCGTGCGCCTGCCCGATGAGCAGCAGATCATAGAGCTTGTCGTAGACGAAGTCCTGGTAACGCTTGAGATCGCTCTTGTCGACATCGACTCCGGCCGCAAGGCGGAAAAAGCGCTCGAACTTGGCGACGCCCATGATTGGCATGATCCCTCCTTCGAAGCGTGGAACCACCGCGACCAGGTGAGTCCGCTGGGTTGCCTGTGACGAACTGTGCCGGAGTGCTTGATGATCGAGCCGCTCGCCTTGTGAGGCCGGGCCGCGTTTCTGGGGGCGCCGCTTGCCGCGCTGGGCAAGGAGCCCGCCCTCGAGAATAGCGTCGGACACGGTCCGTCTTGGTCGACTTCTCCCGGCAACTCAGACCGGTCGACTGACGAGGTCGGCCACGGCGCCATCGAGCTTGATGGGACCGCACAGCACCGGGCCGATCCGGTCAGCGATGGCGGCCGCCCGGCATGATCGCGAAAACCGGCGGCAACGACGATCGACTCGTCGCCGCCGTGGTGGATGACGAGTTCGTGGCCCTGGTCGTCAGCCGATTTGACGTCAACCCGCGGACCAACAAGACTCCGTTGCTCGTCACCCTCACGTTCTGACATAGGTAACGTCTTGACCGAGGAGAGCGCATGACCCGCACCGTGGTGATCAGCGGTGGCGGCACCGGAATCGGCCGGGCGGTGGCGCAGCGCTTCGCGGCCGACGGCGACCGGATCGTCCTCATTGGACGGCGCGGCGAGATCCTGCAGGCCGCCGCCGCGGAGCTGGCCACCGACGCGGCGAAGGTGCACACCGTGAGCGCTGACCTGTCCGACGTCGAGCAGGCCGGCGCCGCGGCGGCTGAGATCGCGGCCCACGGCCCGGTTGACGTGCTGGTGGCGGCCGCCGGGGGCAACGTCATCCTCGGCGCCGAGCCCGAACGCACCGCCGGGCTGGCCGGGGTCGCCTGGCACTGGACCGAGAACTTCCGCACCAACACCCTCACCGCTGTCCTACTCGTCGAGGCGCTGCGCCCTCACCTGGCCGACAACGCCCGGATCGTGCTGGTGAGCTCGATCGCCGTCTACCGCGGCTCGGGCAGTGGCTCCTACGCCGCCAGCAAGGCCGCCCTGCACCCGTACGCCTACGACCTGGCCGCCGCCCTCGGCGAGCGCGGCATCACGGTCAACGTCGTCGCCCCCGGCTACATCGCGGGAACCGAGTTCTTCCGGGGCACCCTCTCGGCCGAGCGGGAGCGCACTCTCATCGCCCAGACCCACACCGGGCGGCCCGGCACCCCGGCCGATGTCGCCGCCGCCGTGCACTGGCTCGCCTCACCGGAGGCCGGGCACATCACCGGGCAGATCATCCAGATCAACGGCGGCGCCGAACGCGGGCGGTAACAGGCGTCGGCGAGGCGCCGCGAATACTGATGGACGGTCGTTCAAGCAAACTCGCGCTCGGCGGAGGTCCCGCTAGCGCTAGCCGAGGCCACGGTGCGCTGCCCAGCGCGCACTGGCCTGGTCGGCCGCCTTGACGACCAGCGCCGTCAGCTCGGGTCTCGGGGGAACAGGAAACGACACGTAGGTTCCCTTGCCACCGTTCGTCGGGCGCCCGTACGCCTTCGCCGCCAGATGTCCGTCGGGGAGCAGCCTGACGTTGATGGTCGTCAGCGTGAATTCCTCCCCGCGACGGGTGTCTTTCCATTGGAGGGCAGGCGGAACATTGACATTGAGCGCCAGCGCGGTGACTTCAGGCGTGATATCGGAAGTCATGACTTCATTGTGTCACGGGTCACCAGTCTCGCCATCGCCGAGTACGTCCCCGACGTCATCGACGGGAGTCCCCTGGGCTGACATCCAAGGTGAAAATGGTGTGATGAGCACGCCGGGATCGGGTGTACGACTGTCGGAACTGCTGGCGGCGCTCTCGCTCGGGATCGACCTCGGCATGGGTCACCCCATGGAGCACGTGCTGCGCCAGAGCTTCATTGCGCTGCGACTCGCCGGCAAGCTCGGGTTCGATGCGCCGCAGCGGCAGGTGGTGTACTACTCGTCGCTGCTGGCCTGGGTCGGATGCCATGTCGACGCGTACGAGCAGGCGAGGTGGTTTGGGCCGAGCGGCGACGGAACGGGCACGCCTGGCGGCCGCCTTCCCGACTGAAGGTTGGCGGGTGATCAACGACGTCGCCGAGAATCATTGGCGCACGGTCGACGCCCTGATGGAGCGACTAGCGCTGGATTCCACGGTTCGCGACTGTGTCGCCCAGACGTTCGAGCGATGGGACGGTAAGGGCTATCCGCAGCGGTTGCGCAGCGCCGAGCTGCATCTCGCCGCGCTACTGGTGAACCTCGCCGATGTGGTCGAGGTCTTCCACCAAGCGGGCGGGGTTGAGGCGGCCGTCGCTATCGCCCGCGAGCGCCGCAGCACCCAGTTCGACCCGGAACTGGTTGACCTGTTCTGCGACCACGCCGATGAGATATTCGCCGAACTGGACGTGGTGACAAGCTGGAATGCGTTGATGGCGGTCGAACCGCACCTGGACCACGAGCTCGACGACGACGAGCTCGACAATGCGCTGGCGGCGATCGCTGACTTCGTTGACCGCAAGTCCCCGTACACGCTCGGCCACTCGCGCGGCGTCGCCGACCTCGCCGAGCGCACCGCGGCGGAGTTGGGGCTCGCCGAGGACGGGACGAGCATGATCCGGCGGGCTGGCCTGGTCCACGACCTGGGGCGACTCGGGGTTTCCAACGCGATCTGGGAGAAGCCGGAGCCGCTCTCCGCTGGCGACTGGGAGCGGGTACGCCTGCATCCGTACCTGAGTGAACGGATGCTGACGTCGTGCTCGGCGCTGGCTGGCGTCGCGACGGTGGCCGGGCAGCATTATGAGCGCCTCGACCGGTCCGGCTATCCGGGTCGGCTGTCCGGCGACGCGATCTCTGTCGGTGGGCGCGTCCTCGGTGCCGCGGACGCCTACCGAGCCAGGCTGGAAGAGCGGCCACACCGGCCCGCGGCCGACCCGGCCGAGGCGGCGGCGTTCCTGCGGGAGGAGGCGCGGCGCGGGCGTCTCGACGGCGACATCGTCGAGGCCGTGCTGCGCGCCGACGGCCACCGGGCCCGGCGCCGCCGCCCCTGGCCGGCCGGGCTGACCACCCGCGAGGTCGAGATCCTGCGCCTGGTGGCCCGCGGGCTGTCCCACAAGGAGATCGCGGCCCGGCTGGTCATCTCCCGCAAAACCGCCAGCAACCATGTCGAGCGGATCTACGCCAAGATCGGCGCGAACAACCGGGCGATGGCGGCGCTCTTCGCCGTCAAGCACGGCCTGGTCGACGAAACATAGGGTGCACGCCCCATGCACGGGCCAGGTCGGGACCGTACGGTCTGGCCCATGGACACGACCACAGTGGACGAGGAGGCGGCTGGAGCCTTCACCGGGCGTCTCTTCGAGATCTTCACCGACGCCGCCCTGGCCTACCTGATCCACATCGGGCACACGACCGGGCTCTTCGCGGCCGCCGCCGCGGACCCGGCGACCAGCGCCGCTTGGCCGACCGGGCCGGGTTGCAGGAGCGCTACGTACGCGAGTCGCTCGCCGCGATGGCCTCCGCCCAGATCGTCGAGTACGACGCGGCCTCGGAGACCTTCTGGCTGCCCCGCGAGCACGCCGCCAGCCTCACCGGTGACGGCGTGGCCAACCTGGCCCCGATCGCGCTGCTCACCACCCTGCTCGGCCGCAACGTGGATGGCGTCGCTACCGCCTTCCCTCGGCGCTTCCCATCGCCGTGATACGCCTCCTCCGCCGGGCCTACGTCGCTGGCGCGCCCCGGGTGCCGAGGAACGCCTCGGCCACTCTCGGGTCGGTGCGCAGTTCGGAGACCTCGCCGGAGAGCGACACGGTGCCCTGCTCGATGACGTAGGCGCGGTGGGCCACATCGAAGCTCGCGGCGGCGTTCTGCTCGACCATGAGGATGGCGATGCCGAAATTGCTGATCTCGGCGACCTTCTCCATGATCTGGTCGACGATCGCCGGAGCCAGCCCCATCGACGGCTCATCTAGCAGGAGCATCTTGGGGTCGGCCATGAGCGCCCGGCCGAAGGCGAGCATCTGCTGCTCACCGCCGCTGAGCAGACCTCCCGGCGACTTCGCGCGTTCCTTGAGGATGGGGAACATCTCCAGCACCATGGCCAAGAGCTCCTGCTGGCGTTGCCGGGACCGCAGCCCGTACGCGCCCAGCAGGAGGTTCTCGTGCACCGTCAGCGGGCCGATGATGTGCCGGCCCTCAGGCACCAGGATCAGTCCTCGACGGGCCAGGCTGTGCGCCTTAAGGCGGGAGATGTCCGCGCCGTTGAACCGGACCCACCCGCTGTGGGCCACGGCACCAGCGATGGCGTTGAGTGTTGAGCTCTTGCCGGCGCCGTTGGAGCCGAGCACGGCCACGATCTCACCGGCGTCAACGGTCAGGTCGATGCCACGGACCGCGTGCAGCTGGCCGTAGCGGACGTGCAGGTCGCGCACCTCAAGCAGTGGCATGCTTCTTCCCCAGGTAGGCCTCTTGCACGACGGGCAACGCCGCGACCTCCTTCGGCGCGCCGTGGGCCACCACGGTGCCGAAGTTCATCACGTAGAGGTGATCACAAAGATCGAGCATGAGACGGACGTCGTGCTCGATGATGAGCACGCACATTCCGTCGCTGGTGGCCAGATCCCGCACGATTTCGGCGATGCCGTAGCGCTCCGCGCGGTTCATGCCCGCCACCGGCTCGTCGAGCAGCAGCAGCCGGCAGCCCGTCGCCAGCGCCCGGGCGATCTCGACCCGCCGCTGGTTGCCGTAGGAGAGGGCGGCGGGCGAAAGCTTGCGGAACTGGGCGATGCCCAGACGTTCGAGCGCCGCCTAGGTGACCTCGGTGGTGATCCGGTTGCGCTCGCGCCGGCCCAGCCGTCGGCCCGACTTGTCGTGGCTCCACACGGCGTCGGCGCCTGACGCGACGTTCTCGAACACCGACAGGCTGGGCAGCAGCCGGATGTTCTGGAAGGTGCGGGCAACCCCGCGGCGGGCCAGCTGGAAGGTGGGCAGCCGGGTCACGTCCTGCCCATCGAAAAAGATCGACCCGGAGGTCAGCGGCGTCATCCTCGAGATCCCATTGACCAGGGTGGTCTTGCCCGACCCGTTGGGTCCGACGATGCCGTAGACGCGGCCCGCCTCGGCGCTCATGGTCACGCCGTTGACGGCCCGGACCCCGCCGAACCACACCTTGGCGTTGTCGACCTGCAGCAACGCGCCCACCGTCACTATCCTTCCTGGACGAGCGCGGCCGCCCGGGCCGCCCGCACCTTGTCCCGCAGCCACGTGAAGCCGTTAACCGCGAGTCGGGCCACGCCCTCCCGGGCCCAGACCGCCATGATGACGATGAGTAGCCCTTCGCAGACCGGCCGCCAGTCGCCGGCGAACTCCAGCACCTGTGTCAGGCTCACGGCGATGACTGCGCCGACGATGGGTCCGACCCAGATGGTCGTCCCGCCGATGATGACGACCGCTAGCGCGCTGACCAGCGCGGAGAAGCCGATGTTCGCCGGCTGGAAGGCGAAGAACAACGAGGCGTACAGAGAGCCGGCCAGCCCGCCGAGGGCGGCGCTGAGCACGAAGATCACGTGGCGGCGCAGGTCGACGTTGACGCCGAGCCCACGGCTCAGATGCTCGTCGACCCGCATCAGCTCCAGCGTGCGGCGGCTGCGCCCGCGCTCGGCCAGCGCGAACAGCGCCGCGATGACGACGACCAGGGCAAGCAGCGACCACGTACTGACCTGGGGGATGATGCCCACGATCCCCAGGGTGCCGCCGGTCACTGGGGTCCAGTTGAGCGCCAGGATCTGCACGAGCATGTTGAACGCGATCGTCGCCATACCAAGGTAGAGAGCCCTTAGCCGCCACAGAACCAGCGACAGCACCAGGCTGACGACCGCGGCGAGCAGCACCGCGACCGACGCAGCCCCAAGGAAGGACCACCCCTGCTTCAGCAGGTAGGCCGTGGTGTAGCCGCCGATCGCGTAGAACCCGATGGTGCCCAGCGAGAAGATCCCGGCGCGCAACACGATGTAGAGGCTGTATCCGACGAGGATGTTGACCAGGATGTCCTGGAACAGCAACTCGTTCGAGTAGAACCAATCCGCGATCGTCATACTCGTTGCCACCTTGGCTTCGGCAGCAGGCCCTGCGGCCGCAGCAGCAGAAGGACCAGGATGAGCGCGAACGCCACCGCGTCGGTGTAGGTGCCGCCCAGCGTCAGGCCCACGATGGTCTCGGCGAAGGCGAGCACGAAGGCGCCGAGCACCGCGCCCCAGATGTTGCCCACGCCGCCGAGAATGATGACGGCGAAGGCCTTGAGCAGGAACGGTTCGCCGAACGTGGCGCCGAACGCTCCCGCCCGCACCGCCAGCAGCACCCCGGCCACGCCGGCCATCGCGCCGCTGACGAACATCGTGAAGGTCGCTAGTCGGACCGGACTGGCTCCGGCGAGGCTGGCCATGTAGGGATCCTCGGCGACCGCGCGGATCGCGCGCCCGACGCGGGTCGCGCGGACGAACCACGCCAGCAACAGCACCATCGCCAGCGACGTCACCAGAATCACGATCTGGATGTTGGTCAACCGCAGCCCACCGAGCACGATGGGTCGGATCTCGAAGACGTCGCGCGGCAGGCCGACCGGAACGTGGTGCGTCACCATCTCGGCGAAGCCGACAATGGCGCCGGAGGCGCCGACGCTCGCGAGCAGAGTCGCGAGTTCCGCGTCGACCACGCCGCTGGCGCGTCGGCGGATCGGCGCGTAGGCGAGAACCTCAAGCAGTACCGCCAGGAGCCCGGCGGCGACGAACGCGATCAGAAGTGCGACCGGTAGCGGGACGCTGCCGAAGCCCTCGGTGAACAGGTAGACCGCCAACGTGCCCAGCATGAAGATGGACCCGTGGGCCAGGTTCAGCACCTTGAGCACGCCCCACGACAGGGTCAGACCCATCGCGAACAGCGAGTAGATCGCGCCGACCGACAAGGCGTTCACCAGTTGATTGATCATGTTCGTCTCCCCGAGCTCCCGGCGGAACTGTCTTGGCGACGTGCTACGGCGAGACCAGGTGCGGGCGGCCGTCCCGGAACACCTGGATGACGCCAGGAGTCCGCGAGTCGCGCTCCGGAATGAGGACCAGCGGGTCGCCCGTGGCGCCGGAGACCTTGCCTTCGCTGTAGACCTTCTGCAGCGCTTCCTTGAACGACTCCCGCGTGAGGTCGCCCTCGATCAGCTTCGCGGCGGCCAGAATGACCTGAACCCCGTCGTACGTCTCGGCCGCGAACGAGTCGGGCAGCTTACCGTCGTTGGCTGCCTTGAACGCCTCGACGAAGGCCTTCCCGGACTCAGTGGTGGTCGCCGGGCTGAAGGTCTCGGTGTAGATGGTGCCGTCGGCCTCGGCGCCCAGCGGCGGCAGCACGTTACCGGCCAGCGGCGGTCCACCGAGCACAGTGCCCTGCCAGCCGGCGGCGTGCAGCGCCTGGATCACGTTGGCGTTGATCGCACCGCCGAAGCTGACGAAGACGGAGTCGGGGTTGGCCGCCGCGATCTCGCTGGCGAAGCTGGAGAAGTCGGTCTGCGAGCCGGGTGCACTGAAGGTCTTCACCACTTCGATCCCGACCTCCTTCGCCGAGGCCGGCCAGACGCGGTCACCGATGTCCTTAATGGTCGGCGAGTCGTTCTGGTAGATCAGGGCATTGGTCTTGATGCCCTGCGACGCCGCGTACTCGGCGAGCGCCGGGTAGAAGAACTCCTGTGGCGTCGAGGCCCGGAACACAAAGTCACCCTGGTCGATGACTCCGGCGGAGTAGGACTGGACCGCCACGAGCGGGATGCCCGAGGACTGCGCGAGCGGCGCGATCGCCACCGCCTGCTGGCTGCCACCGCCGAACATCATCACCGGCAGGTTCCGGTTGCGGATGATCTCGTTCGCCTCGCTAAGGGCGGTGTTGGGGTCCGATGCGCTGTCGTGGACCTCCAGGGTGATGTCGAACTCGCCGGACTTGTTGGCCAGGTCGACTGCCAGTTGGGCGCCGAGCAGGTCGGACTGGCCGTAGACGCCGAGCGGGCCGGTGAGGTCGAAGATCACCGGAAGCGTGAAGGAGATCTTTGCGTCAGATGACGTGGGCGCTTCGGAATCAGACGACGAACATCCCGCCAGCATGGCGGCCGTCAGCACCGGGGTGACCCCGATGACCGCCCAGCGGACAAGGCGGGAGGGGACGCGATGCTTCATCGCAACTCCAATCGATCACTCGACTGCCGAGTGCGGTCGATGCGCTAATGCGTGCGAAGAATCTACCAACCGTTTGGCATACAGACAAGAAAAAGGTTCGGGTCAAGGGTTATGAATAGGACTGGCGGAACCCGGTTCTGATCAATCGGCGGGGAGGTAGCGGCCGGGTCGCGGCCGCTGCCGCTCGGGGCCCTCGACAATGCGAACGGGGTTGATCATCCCTTCCGGTCGGGCATGCCTGGTCGGAATCGTGCCCGGAACCATGACATCGGCTGCGTGGTGGAGGCCGGCATCGCCTACGCGGGGCTCGTCTGTCCGGCGCGGGCGCTGGTGTCGCCGCTCGCCTGGGTGGCGAGGGATCGGACGGGTGGCGCCTCGGTGATGCCCGCAGCCTCGAGCTCGGCGATCAGCGAGTTTCGGAGCTCGAACTTCTTCACCTTCGTTCCCGACATCGGCCACTCGGTCACGAACCTGACGTACCGGGGGACCTTGTAGCTCGCGATCTTTCCGACGCAGAAATCGATGATCTCCTGTTCGGTGACCTCGACCCCCGGGGCCCGCTCGATGAATGCGGCCGGCACCTCGTTCAGGCGAGCGTCAGGCACGCCGACGACCTGCACGACGCGCACGCCGGGATGCCGGGCGAGGTAATCCTCGATTTCGATGGCGGCGACGTTCTCTCCACCGACCTTCAGCATGTCCTTGAGTCGGCCGCCGTACACGAGGTTACCGTCCGGGCGGATCATGGCCCGGTCGCCGGTGTGGAAGAATCCTTCGTCGTCGATGGATTTCGCGGTCTGCTCGGGGTCCTTGTAGTAGCCCTCGAACATCGAGTAGCCACGGAAGCAGAGTTCACCCATCGTCCCATCCGGCACCCGTTCGCCCGTCTCCGGGTCGACGATCTTTATCTCCATGCCGTCGACCACCCGGCCCACCGTGTTGAGCCTGACCTCCAGCGGATCGTCGCGCCGCGACATGGTGAGGTTGGTGGCGGACTCCGTCGACCCGTACGAGCTCACCTGCGCGGCCCACGGCATCCGCTGCTCGTACTGGGCCAGCCGCTCGGGCGTAGCGATGTTCTGGATGATGCGCACGAAGCTGAGGTCGGTCTTCTCAAAGTCGGGGTGGTTGATGATGGGCTGCCAGATCGCCTCGAAGGCCGGGTAGAGGACCGTGCACCGCTCGGCCGAGATCGTGCGCAGCGCCTCGGTCGCGTCGAAGTGGCCGGGATGGCAGTACTTGGCACCCTGCGAGAAGGCGCCCAGCATCGGCACTATCCCTCCACAGTGGAACAATGGCAACGGGTCCCAGATCGCGTCGGAGCGGGTGAGCTCGAACCGGGTGACCGCTACCTTTTCGCCCTGGCGGGTCAGCGCCTCGTGCGTGAGCAGGCAGCCCTTCGGCCGCGCCGTCGTGCCCGAGGTGTACATCAGCAGCGCGATGTCCCGGACCCGCACACGGCTCTGCCGGATCTTGACCTCCTCGGTCGGCACCGATTCGCCGGCCGCGTAGAACTCGGCGGCTGACATGAAACCGGGCGGCTGGCTGGTGAAGCTGACGATGTGGGTCAGGTCAGGGGCGATCTCCGCCCGCCGACGGGCCGGGTCGCCGCCGTCGGCGAAGACCGCGCTGACCAGCGCTGGATAGTCAGTGCCGCGCGGGTCGCTGCCGGTCAGCAACACCTTGACGTCGGCGTGGCTGATGATGTAGCCGGCCTCCTCGGTCTTGAACCGGCCGTTGATCGGCACCGCGATGGCGCCAATCTTCGCGGTCCCCAGGAGGGCCAACACGTACGTCAGACAGTTGTGCATGAGGATGCCGACCTTGTCGCCCCGCTCGACGCCCAGGGCGATGAGTGAGGCAGCGAACCGGTCGGACTGGTAGGACAACTCGGGGTAGGTGAGGCGGTCCGGTCCGATGACGAGGGCGACGTTGTCTCCGATCTCCGCCTGGCGGTCGACCAGGTCGCCGATGGTACTCACAGCGGTCCACATGGCCCGACGCTCCTTTAGCTGCTTTTGGAACGCTGCTGGATCTTGGTCTGTATGCCGGAATGCTGCTGTACCGGCAACCAGGGGACGGCGCTCGGGGAAAGCTCCGGCGTGGCGACCGAGATCACACTACTACCAGACGTTTGATAGGTACAGAGCCGGCACTAGGTGCCGCGAGACTTCACAACGCGGGTGCGGGCGTAATCGCCGCGGACGAGGAGCTCCTGGGCGAGCACGCCGACGACACGACCGTCACGGTCACGCACGACTCCGGTGACCAGAGCCCGCCCTCCGTGCGCCGTGAGCGAGTAGTGGGCGAAGTGCAGCCAATCGTCGGCCCGCGCGTCCCCGCGCCACCAGAACGCGTGGTCCAGGCTGGCGGCGACGAAGCCGGCATGCGCTCCCGGGTCCTCGTGGCGGGCCAATGTCGCGCCGACCAATCGATAGTCGCTCAGGTAGGCCACCAGCGCCCGATGCAGCACACGATCAGCGGGCAGCGTGCCGCGCTGCCGCGGTCGCAACCAGAACACTTGGTGGGGGCCGGATGCCGGATCGCCGTCCGTGGCCGGGCGGTGGGGTCGGATCTCAAAGACACTGCCCATGTACGCGTCCGGACCGTGGAACAGCTCGCTGTGCTCGAACGGCGCCCAGTTCGCGTGCTCCGGGCCCACCCACCCGTCGGGCGAGCGCGCCACCGGGTGGGTGGGCCCAGCGGCTCCGAACTCGAAGATTCCCGAGAAGAGCATGCGCTCGCCCTGGCTGGCCCACACCTCGCGGAGCGCTCGGCCGGGTTGGTCGACGACCTGCTCCACGCGATAGTGCACTGGCGCATCGATGTCGCCGGGCACATAAAACCGCGCGTGCATCGACTGGGGCAGTAGCCCGCGGTCCACGGTACGGGCGGCGGCGAGGATCGCCTGGCCGATCAGCTGGCCGCCGTAGAGGCGACCACCCGCCATCCAGTGACTCGGCCCGACAAAGCAGCCGGGCTGGGCCAGCGGCTCCAGCCGAGCCAACCGGTCGAGCGGCATCGGGGGGCCGATGCGAACGGTCGCGGGCACCGCTACCCCGCCTCCGCCGCTAGGCGGCGCTGCAGCGCGAGCCGATCGGTGACCAGTTGGCCGGCCACCACGGCCCCGTCGACCACGGTCACCTGGCCGGCGCAGTAGAGGTCGGCCGGTCGGCCGGCCGCCTGCTCGCTGCCGCGGAGCCCGCCGGCATAGACGCCGTGGACGACGACGTGGAAGGCGGCCCGGCTTCCCGCGCTGAACAGGTCGAGGATCTCCGTCTCGGCGTCGTCGAGCCGCGCCCGCTCGCTGGCCCCGACCGCTTCGTCGTCCACCCACCCCGGTTTCGCGTTCAGCACGCCGCCCGCCAGCAGCCACTCCCGCACGACGCGCTCGGTATCCGGGTCCGGGTCGAGGACCGGGGTCAGCCAAGGGTCGTTGGCCGGTGGCGGGATCGTCGCGGGCAGCACGCCCTCCAGCTGCAGCCTCCGGGTGTAGTAGTCCTGCTCGACGCGACACTCGGTGAGCCGCTCGCCGTTCCAGCGGTAGAGGCTAACGCCCCGCCAGGCGGCTTCGCGACCGTACACAAGGGACCGTCCGTGTTCCGTGAAGCACAGCGATGCTCGATCGGGGCTGATGATGAGGTCGTGCACCGTGAACCCCAGCCCCGGGAACTGCCGGTACTGCTTGCGGGTGGCCGGCTTGTACTGCGCCTCGCGGCCCTGCGCGACGAACGGCCCCATGCGGAAGACGTAGTCGTCGACGATGACCTGGTCGGCGACGTCGAAGTCGTGCGCCGCCGTGTAGCCGAAGGAGTACCGGCGGAGCACCTGGGCCAGCGGTGGCACCTCCGTGACCTGCGTCATCGCCGCCGGCGTGCCAGCTCTTGGTTCCACCACGGCTCAGTCCACCAGCTCGAGAATAGTCGCGTTGGCCATGCCGCCGCCCTCGCAGATCGCCTGCAGGCCGAAGCGGATGCCATTGCGGCGCATGTGATGCACCATCGTCGTCAGGATTCGGGCCCCGGTGCACCCGAGCGGGTGGCCCAGCGCGATGGCGCCGCCGTTGGGGTTGAGCCGCTCGGTGTCGGGCTTGATCTCATCCTCCCACGCCCCAATGACCGGGGCAAATGCCTCGTTGACCTCGTAGACGCCGATCTCGTCGAGGGAGAGACCTGACTTGGCGAGGATCTTGCGCGTGGCCGGGATGGGGCCGGTAAGCATGGTGACCGGGTCCACGCCGACCACTGTGGAGGAATGGAAGCGCGCGATCGGCCGCAGGCCGAACTCGGTGGCCTTCTGTGGGGTCATGATGAGCAGGGCGGCGGCGCCGTCGGAGATCTGCGAGGCGTTGCCGGCGGTGATCACGCCGTCTTCCTTGAACGCCGGCTTGAGCGTCGCGAGGACCTCCAGCGTCGTGTCCGGGCGCGGGCCCTCGTCGGTGTCGACCGTCGTCGGGGTGCCGTCCGCGGTCACGGTCGGGACCGGGACGATCTCGTCCTTGAACCGCCCGCCGGAGATCGCCGCGGCCGCTCGCTCCTGGGACCGCACCGCGATGCTGTCCAAGCGCGTGCGGTCCAGGCCCCACCGTTGCGCGATCATCTCCGCGCTCAGGCCCTGCGGCACCAGAGAGTCGCCGTAGCGTTCGACGATGCCGGAGGCCAGGTTCGGGTGGCCAGGCCCGTTGTCGACAGTGGAGAACATCGGCACGCGTGACATCGACTCCACGCCACCGGCGATGACGACGTCGTAATGGCCAGCCATCACGCCGGCCGCGGCGAAGGTCGCCGCCTGCTGGGACGAACCGCATTGCCGGTCGACCGTCGTCGCCGGCACGCTCTCCGGCCAGCCGGCCGCGAGCACGCCGTACCGGCCGATGTTCATGGCCTGCTCGCCGATCTGGCTCACGCAGCCCCAGATGACGTCGTCCACGACAGCGGGGTCGATGCCCGTCCGTTCGACCAGGGCCTTCAGAACGATGGCCGTCAGGTCGACGGCATGGACGCGGGACAGCGCCCCGCCCCGGCGCCCGATCGGCGTGCGGACCGCTTCGACGATGACCGCTTCGCGCATGGGGAGAACTCCTCCTGTGCCGTTGCCCCCGGGCGGGGGTCAGTAGATGGTGGTGGGTGGGCCCCCGCCGTCGACGACGAGCACGTGCCCCGTGATGTAGGAGTCGCGCCGGGACAGGAACGCCACGGCGTCGGCGACGTCCTCCGGGCGACACACCCGCCGGAACGGATACGTGGAGGCGAGGTCGGCGATGGACCTACGGCTGTTCGCCTCGACCAGCCGTGAGCCCATCTCGGTGTCGACCAGGCCCGGCGCCACGGCATTCACCCGCACGCCGTGGGCCCGCTCCTCGAGCGCGAGGACCCGAACCAGGGCCTGGCCCGCCATCTTGCCCGCCGCGTAGGGCGCGGTGTTCGGGGGCAGAGACGACGTCACCGTGCTGCCGATCACGACGATCGACCCAAACCCAGCCGCCCGCATGCCGGGCAGGACGGCCTCCGCCAGCTCGACCACCGCGAGCGCGTGCAGCTGGAACTGGTCGAGGTACTCCTCCCGCGTGCTGTCGACGACGGTGTGACCGCGCGAGGCCATGCCCGCGTTGCTCACCACGATGGACAGTGGGCCGAGCTCCGCGGCCGCCTCCCGAGCGAGCCGTCCCGCCGCGCCGGGCTGGCGGATGTCGGCCGGCAGCGCGATCGCGATGCCGCCCCGGCTCTCGATCTCCTTGCAGACGGCCTGCGCCGCCTCTTTGTCCCGCCGGTACGACAGGGCCACCGACGCTCCGAGACCGGCCAGCTTCAACGCGATGGCCCGGCCGACACCGCGGGAGCCGCCCGTGACCAGCGCCCGCAGCCCGTCGAGACGGGCCTCTCCCCCCGGCTCGCTCATGAGAACGACCGGGGCAGGCCCAGGTTCTCGGCGATGCTGTTGCGGGCTGCCTCGTTCGTGATCGGGCCGATGCGGAACAGCCGGGCGTCGCGCCAGTAGCGCTGCATGTCCGTCTCAGCGCTGTAGCCCATGCCACCGAAGATCTGCAGACCCAGGTCGGCGGCTCGACAGGCGTGTTCGGACGCCACCACCTTGGCCATGTTCGACTCTTGCCCGCTCGGCAGGCCCTGGCTCTGCAGCCACGCCGCCCTGTAGACCATGAGCTCGGTCTGGGCCTGACCCATCGCTATGTCCGCCACGTAGTGCTGGAGTATCTGGAACCGCCCGATCGGCCCGCCGAAGGCCTCGCGCTCGCGCATGTAGCGCAACGCGTCCTCGAGGACGCCGTCGATGATGCCCAGGCACAGGGCGGACAGGATGACGCGCTCATTGTTGATGGTCGGCAGCAGCATGTACCAGGCCTGGTCGGGCTCGCCGAGCACGTTCTCGTCCGGCACGAACACGTTGTCGAGGAAGACGTCGCACGAGCCCAGGGCCCGCATGCCCAGCTTCGGGATCTCCCGGATGGTGACGCCCTCGCTCTTCGTCGGCAGGATGAACAGGGTCACGCCTTGGTGGCGCTTCTCCACCTTCTCGTTGGTGCGTGCCAGCAGGTAGATGTAGTCGGCGACATGGGACATCGAGCTCCACGTCTTCTGCCCGTTGATGACCCAGCCGCCGTCGACCTTCTTGGCGCTGGTGCGCATGGCGCCGAGCACGTCGGTGCCCCCGCCCGGCTCAGTAAAGCCGATGGCCCACTTGTCCTGGCCAGCGGCCAGCCGCGGCAGGTACTTCCGCTTCTGCTCCTCCGTACCGTAAAGGCCCACGGACTTCGCGCAGGCGAAGGAGGGGATGCCCCAGACCCAGGCCAGGCCGCCGAGCGTCCGCGCGAGGCCCCGCGCGAGGATCACCTGGGTGATGACGTCGCCGCCCTGCCCGCCGTACTCCTCAGGAATGCCGACGCCGTGGAAGCCGGCCGCCGTCATCTTGTCCCACAGCTCGAACGGCCAGTTGTGCTCGTCGGCCTCCAGCTTGCGAGCCCAGGACTTGGGCGCCTCCTTCTCGGTCCACTCGCGTACGAACTTGGCGAAGTCCTCCTGCTCCGTAGTGAGACTGAAGTCCATCGTGCTTTCCTCGTTTCTGTAAGCCGTGACGCCTGCTCGGACGGTTGAGGACCTGCTCCCGCCGCTATGGAATGACGACGATCTTTCCGTACGCTTCGCCGGAGGCCAGTCGCGCGACCGCAGCCGGGGCGTCGTCGAGGCTGAACGTTGAATCGATCATCGGGGCGATGTCCCGGTCGGCGCAGAACCGGGCCAGCCGCGCGAGATCGGCGACCCGGCCCATCGCCGAGCCGAAGACCGTGACGTGGCGCAGAAACAGGGGGTTGAGGTCGAGCGTGACCTCGCCCCCGGTGGTCGCGCCGGCCACCACGACCCGGCCGCCGGGACGCACCGATCGCATCGAGTGCTCCCAGGTTGCCGCCCCCACTGTCTCAACCACGACGTCGACCCGCTCCGGCAGCCGCTCGCCGGTGGCGAAGACGCGGTCGGCACCGTTGCTGAGCGCGAGCGCCCGCTTGGTCTCCGATCGGCTGGTGGCCCAAACCCGGGCACCCGCGTGCGCGGCCAGAGCGATCGCCGCGCTCGCGACGCCGCCCCCGACGCCCTGCACCAGCACCGTCTCACCAGGCTGCAGGCGGGCCTTGGCGAAGAGCATGAAGTACGCGGTCAGCCAGGCCGTCGGCAGGCAGCAGGCTTGCTCGAAGGTCAGCGCCGGCGGCTTGTCGACGAGGTTGCGCGCGGGCACGACCACGCGCTCCGCGAGACCACCGACGCCGGCGTCGGCGAGCATGGCTCGCTCGGGATCGAGCAGTTCGTCGCCGTTGCCCCGGGCCGGGTCGGCAAGCAGCGAATGTACGATGACCTCCCGGCCATCATCGGTCACGCCTGCCACATCCGATCCGAGGATCAGCGGCAACTCGTGGCGGCGACCGACGCCCCGGATCGTCCACAGGTCATGGTGGTTCAGCGATGCGGCACGGACGGTAACGCCGACCCAACCCTCCCGGACGACCGGCTCGCCGACATCCATGATCTTGACGCTACTCGGCGGGTCGTCTTGCTCCACCCGCGTCATGACGGCGGCACGCACAGGCGTCATGCTAGGTCTCTACCAGACGTTTGGTCAACGATCAGGCTTGACGATTCCCGACATGGGATCGATCCCGTAGGATGGAGGTGGCCTGACCCTCTACCAAACGGACGGTCGCGAGATGTCTTTGGGAACCGCGACGGGCCTGCCCAGCGTGCTCATGGCACTGCGTCGCTACGTCTACGGCTTCGTCAACAGCCACGACTTCGACGTCGCGCGCACCGTCATCGCCGAGGACTACGTCCTGCACGCCGGCACCGTCACGCTCGCCGGCCGCGAGGACGTCTACCTGCCGGCGGTCGCTGATCAGATGCGCCAGTTTCCGCAGCTCAGCTATACGGTTCACGACCTGATCACCGACGGGGAGAGCGTGGGCGTGGTGTTCACCGAACACGGTCGCTCGCTGACCCACCCCGACCGGGCCGCGGCCTGGCTCAACGTCGGCATCTATCGCGGACGAGACACCCAGCTCGTCGAGTGCTGGGTCGAGCAGGATCTCTTCAGCCGTCGGCGTCAGCTCGAAGCGGGCGTCACCGACCCCATCCTCCCAGTCGCCGTCGACCCCTGGTCAGGCCACGACGGCGTGGCGACCCGTCGCGCGGACGAGTTGGTCGACGCCTGGGTACGGTCCCTCAAGGCGTGGCCCCCCGACGGGGTCGAGCTCGACCCGGGGCCGCTGTCCGCCGAGCAGCCAAGGATAGACGTCGATCAGATCACGGTGAATGCGGTGGTGACCGAGTGGCCCCGTGTGGCCTTCAACATCACCGTGCGTGGCCGCTATGCGGGTGGCCTGCCCGGCTGGGATGATGTGACCGGTGCGCCGATCGTGGACTCCGCCGGGCTGTTCGGCCAGGTGACGGCGGGCGGGTTGGACGACCTTCGTGGCGTCAGCAACCGGGCGACCGTCCAACGGCAGCTCAAGGAGCAACGGCGTCTCAAGAACCGCGGTGCCCCGGACACCCGGTGACACCACAGACACAGAGGGACGAGGCACAGTTCGAGGAGTCGAGATGGCAGCGAAGAGGGCGAAGGCCGCCCCTCCGGCCCTCGCCGGGGACTCGGAGGCGCCCGCTCGGTCCCGGCGCGCCAACGCACGCGCCCAGCAGATCATGGACGTGGCCGAGAAGCTGTTCCACGAGCAGGGCTACGCCGCGACGTCGATGGACGACATCGCGCGCGAGACGGGCCTGCTCAAGGGCAGCCTCTACTACTACATCTCCAGCAAGGAAGATTTGCTGTACTGGATCGTCCAGGACGTCCACGAGGTCTCCCACGCCCAGCTCGAGGAAGTCCGCCAGCGTCGGGATCTCTCCGCCTTTGAACGGATCCTGTACTTCGTCGAGCAGCAGGTCATCTACAACGCGCACAACGTGACGCGGGTGGCGGTGTACCACCACGAGTGGCACCGGCTCGAGGGCGACCGCCTCGAGGAGGTGCGCAAGCGCCGGGCGGAGTACAACGCCAGCCTGCGGGCTCTGATCGATGAAGCCAAACGTGCAGGAGAACTCCCGTCCGATCTCGACTCCCGGCTGGCGGTGAGCTCGGTGCTCGCCGTGATCTGCTGGCCCTACACGTGGTACCGGGGAGGCACACTTGCCCCCGCCCGGCTCGCGAAGTTCTGCGCCAACTTCGTCCGCGGCGGCCTGCTCAGCTCCGGCTCGGCCTGACCGCTGGCTGACCACAAGGTCAGCCGGCGCGGTCCGGCTCGTCGGCGAAGCGTCCGCCGGTCCGGGCCAGCTCCGTCAGGCGTGCGCCGGGCGGGAAGGCCTCGGAGCCCAGCTTGTCGCACAGCGCGCGGACCTCCGCCAGCCCGGTCTCGTCGGCCCAGTGGAAGGGACCGCCGAGCGCGCGCGGGAAGCCGATGCCCAGCACCGAGGCGACGTCGCCCTCGGCGGGGCTGCGCAGCGTGCCGTCGTCCCAGCACAGGAAGCATTCCGTCGCGAAGGCCAGGAGCAGGCGGTCGCGGACCTCCTCCTCCGTCGTCGCGCGAGGCGTCACCCCGAGGATCGTCGCGACGTCGGGGTTCACCCCGGCCCGCTTGCCCTCGACATATCGATAGAACCCTACCCCCTGGCGGCGACCCTCGATGCCGGCGCCGATCAGGGTCACCAGCGCCTGCCGCACTCCGGCGACGTCGAGGCGCTGCGCCATCACCTTCTCCGCGACCTGGGTGATGCTGGCCTTGACCACCAGGTCGAGCGTCGCCTCGTCGCAGGCCTGCAACGGCCCCACGGGGAAGCCCGCCGCCTTCGCGCCGGCCTCGATCGTCTCGGCCGGTGTGCCGTCAAGGAGCAGCCGGATCCCCTCGATCAGCCACCGCGCGTAGACGCGGGAGGTGAAGAAGCCCGGACGGTCGGCGACCACCACCGGCACCTTGCCGAGCACACGGGCCAGCGCGGCGGCTCGCTCGACGGTCTGCGGTGACGTCCCCGCGTGCGGCACCAGCTCGACGAGCGGCATCCGCTCCACCGGGGAGAAGAAGTGCATGCCCAGGAACCGGCTGGGATTTGCCAGCGCGGACGCGAGACTGTGCACCGGGATCGCGGAGGTGTTCGTGGCGATGAGGGCATCGGCCCGTGCCACCTGCTCGATGGCGCGCAGCGTCTCGCGCTTGAGGTCGGGCAGTTCGAAAACCGCCTCGATGACGGCATCCG
>Ga0310830_100651_pt1 | contig 22046 bp, 23 predicted proteins | sample WT_ome_5_FD_201301 | JGI IMG/M metagenome (GOLD analysis project Ga0310830, IMG submission 201301) | Sorghum-adapted microbial communities enriched on wild type (WT) sorghum from Joint BioEnergy Institute, Emeryville, California, United... ...
TATTATTCCGATAATCATGAAGATGCAATCATAATGTGGTGCGAGCTGCCAAGGTCGCAGTCGGAAACCGGGGAAGGAAGCGAAGGTTTGTGGTGAAGCAAGAGCAAGATGTGTATATTTTGGCGGTGGAGACGAGCTGTGACGAAACCTCAGCCGCCGTGGTGAAGAACGGAACGGAGGTGCTGAGCAACCTGATCGCCAGTCAGATTGAAACGCACCGGGCGTTTGGCGGCGTGGTGCCGGAGGTCGCTTCGCGCAAGCATGTCGAGAGCATTACGCGGATGCTGGAAGAAGCCGTACAGGAGGCGGGGATTGCGCCGGAATCGTTGTCGGCGATCGCCGTGACGGAAGGGCCGGGTTTGGTCGGTGCTCTGCTCGTTGGCATCATGGCAGCGAAGAGCCTCGCGTTCGCCTTAGATAAGCCCCTGATTGGCGTTCATCATATTGCCGGTCACATCTACGCCAACCGCTTGGAGGCGGAGATGGTGTATCCGTCCATGGCGCTGGTGGTTTCGGGCGGTCATACCGAGCTGGTGCTGATGGAGCGGGAAGGAAGCTTCCGTCTGCTTGGACGGACGCGCGATGATGCCGTCGGTGAAGCTTACGACAAGGTGGCTCGGGCGCTGGGATTCCCGTATCCCGGCGGTCCCTTCGTGGACAAGCTGGCTGCGGAGGCGGAGGAAGCCGAAGAGCTGCCGCGGGCGTGGCTGGAGCCGGATTCTTACGATTTCAGCTTAAGCGGACTCAAATCGGCCGTACTGAACGCAGTGAATCAGCACAAAATGCGCGGGGAGGACGGCTACCAAGCAGCGATTGCTCGCGGATTCCAAGAGTCGGTCATTGAAGTGCTGGTGGAAAAAGCGATCCGCGCGGTCAAGGCAACCGGCTCCCGCCAACTGCTGCTCTGTGGGGGCGTCGCTGCGAATCGCGGGCTGCGTGCGGCACTGACCGAGCGCTGTGAGCGCGAAGGCATCGCTTTGTTGATCCCCTCGCTGAAGTATTGTACCGACAACGCCGCGATGATTGGCGCTGCCGCCTATTTGAAATGGCGCAGCGGTGAATTTTCCGATCTGGAGCTGAAAGCGGAGCCTTCTCTTTCGCTGGAGGGCTGGTCTGTAAGCGAGGGGTAGGGTTCAAAACGAAGCATTGCCAAAACAAAAGCCGGACAGTTTGTCCGGCCTTTTTCTAATTCGATTCCCGAGATCACCAGGTTTTATAAACGTTGTCGTTTTCCTGTTTGGTGTTATTTTTGGCAGAAGAGGTTGTTTCGGGGTTCGCCGTCGCCGTTGCTGCCGCAGTTTCCTTCAATGCGGCGTTGTCGACCTTGTCCGCTCCGCCCATTTTGCTGGTTCCTTCAAACACGCTGCCTTCTTCAATAGACAGGGAAGAGGCGACCATGTTCCCGAACAGCTTGCCTTTCGATGTGATGGACAGTTTGTTCTTCGCATGAACGTTGCCGTTGACGGTACCGGCGATGATGATATTACGGGCCAAAATATTGGAATGGACCACGCCCTTCTCCCCAACCGTCACATCTCCTTCGCACTCGATGTCGCCGGTGATTTGTCCTTCGATGCGCACGCCGGCATCCGAGCGGATTTTCCCTTCAAAAATGCTGCCTTCCCCGATTAGCGTATCTGTCGTGTTTGGGTCCAGCTTCACGGATTTGGCATTATTCCTTAATTTCATGAATTAATCTTCCTCTCCGGGTTTTCTAAGGTAATCGGCCGGGTCGACCGTACTGCCGTTCTTAACGACCTCAATGTGCAAATGGGGGCCGGTGCTGCGGCCAGTGGAGCCCAGCTCCGCAATGATATCGCCTTGTTTGACGGAGTCGCCCACTTTGGTCAAAATCTTGCTTAAATGCATATAGTTTGTTTTTAATCCCGAGGGATGGGAAATCGTGATATAGTTGCCGCGAGCGCTGGTGCGTCCAGTTTCAATAACCTTGCCGTTGGCTGCGGCGTAAACGGGATCGCCGGTGCTTCCCCCGATGTCCATACCGGCATGCTTCGTTAACCTCCCGGTAAACGGATCTTCCCGTTCCCCATATTCGGAGGTAATTCGAGTGGACACCGTAGGCCAATAGGTTGGTAAGATCGCCATCAGCGCCTTGTATTCCTCGACGGCTACCTTAGTCTGCTCCAGCCGCTGCTGTAAGCCGGGCATCTCCTTTAAGGAGGTCGTAATGCTATCCTTCGTCTCCTGAACGAGATTCGCGATATCCTGATCAGTCAGCGGAATTGATTCTCCGCCAACTCCGCCCTCAGCACTGAGAGAGGCCTTCGCAGGAGTGTTGGCGGCGGCTGCGGTTTTGTCCTTCTTTTTGCCGGTGCCGCCGTTCGTGAGCGATTGAAGCTCGGCCTCCAATTGCTCCAGCTCGCTCATCTTCGACTCGATCGTTTTCGATTTTTCCGACAGCTCCATCAGTTCGTTTAACAGCCGATCAATCTCCTGCTCTTTGTTCACGACGGTGTTCCTGAACTGGTTCGACGAATCTGACAACTGGGCTTCCAGCGTCCCAATCCGGTTCGTATGGGTGCGGTTCATCGCATAGAGAACCAATACTGATGTGAGCAGCACCGCTGTGGCGGCCAGAATGGCCAGTAAGTAGAACAAGCGAAATTTGAAACGGAACACGGGGCTGGTACCTTCCGGTACAACGAGCAGCGTGTAACGCCGGTTCACGTTTTTTTTGAATCGAAACTTCATTTCTTCCTCCTGATCTTCTTGAGTTGAGTCTGTTATGATGTAGGACCAAGATCATACCTAATTAAAGCCAATACAACTATTTCGGCAAATTGTGGCAAATCCCTTTTTCATTTTAAAAAAATTTGTAACTATTTTCACGGGGGAAGCAGGATTTTGTCGAAGGGAAGCGAAATGAGAAATGATTGGAAATGACTTGTTTCCTATAGGTGAGGAGGTAATTATGATCAGAATTGCCGGAATCGACGTTGGCAATGACAGCGTTAAGGTAGTAGTTGACGGTTCGCAACGACCGATCATTATTCCGAGTATCGTTTCTCCCGGATATGATAGACATGTGCTGCAAGAAGAGGACTCTCCGCTGAAAGCGCTGGATGTTCGCGTCTATAGCCCTAAATTAAAGAGAAACAACCAGCGGTATTTTGTAGGCCTGTTGGCGATGGAGGACCAGGACAACTCGGAGCTGGAGGAAACGGACAACAAGGCGACCAGCGACCAGTCTCTGGTTGTAGCGCTGACGGCGTTAGCCTATGCGGCCCTTGCCGGACAGACCTATCCGACTACGGGCGCCGGAATTGAAGAGGTGGAATACATCCTGGGCACGGGATTGCCGGTCCGCACGTATGTAGCCTTCCATCAAGCGTTCGAAGAGCGGTTAACCGGGGAGCATGAAGTGACGTTCTTGTCCACGCCGGAGCTGCGGGGGCGCACGGTACGTATTAACATCCGTCGTACGATCGTTTCGGTCGAAGGTGCGGCCGCCTTGTTCCATTTGGCTACCAACGAAACGCTTCAAATGCGAAATGAAGAGCTGCAAAACGGCTGCATCGGGATTTGTGAAATCGGCGCTTTGACCACGGACTTCCCGGTGGTGAAGCGGATGAATATCGATAATCAGTTCAGTACTGGCGAACAGTTTGGCCTCGCTACCTATCTGGATTCGATTATTCGTGATGTGGAGGACCAGTTCGGTTATCGCTTCCCGAGTCGTACGAAGCTGATCGGGCGCATTCGCAACCGTGAGTTCATCATCCAAAGAGTAGGGGAAGGACAAGCGGATATTCGTCCGATCGTGGATATGTATTTCAGCCGGGCGGCGCAGAAGTTGGTGGATCTGATCCGCAAGCGGTGGAAGAAATACCCGGATATCGAGTGCTTCTACGTCCTGGGCGGCGGCGCAGCAGCGTTGAAATCGTACCTGATCGAAGCGGCTGGCCCGATGCGTCTGCGGTTTGAAGAGAACAGTGAGATTCTGAACGTGATGGGTTACTTGAAGCTGGCTAAGAACAAGGCTGGCCAACAACCTAACCCGGCGTAAGCAACGGAGTTTTGTTCCGGCGGTGAATGGACCGCCGGATTTTTTATGCGAAAAATCGAGCACATTTTGACGTTTTCGGTGATTTTGGCGGAAGATATATGAAATTTCATGTAGATTTGACCCCCAAGGAGCCAAAAGCAGAAAATCTGTATGAAAAATCGAGTGCATTTTGGTTTTTTGCGCTTCGGCACCGTTTTTTATGCGAAAAATCGAGTACAATAGGGCGGAGTAGAGGGCATATTCTTTAAATTTCATCCTTCAGGTATAATAAGGAAAAACCGAAGGAGGCTGGGAGCCTTGAGCTACAAAAATGCCTTTATTCGCGTATCAGCCGATTGTCCCGTCGACCGCGGGATTGTCCCGGTGTCGACAAGAGCTGCAAAACCAGCCCATCTGATTCAATATGAGCTGCTCTCCCAAGCTCCGTACCGGTACAATCATGAGGAACTGCTGTTCGAGGTCCATATCCGTCACAAGCAGATTCCGGAAACGATCGTTCGGGAACGCCGACAAGAGATCTGGGAGGAGTTGTTCAGCAAGTCTCACCCCTGCCTGCGGGCTTCGATGCTCCCTAAGAAATATGGCTGGGGCGTCCATTACGATGAGCAAGGGAAGATTGCGATCTATGGCATGGAATCGCCGGACTACCAACGGTTCGCCGCCTCAACCGAGCTTCAGCAGCTGAATGCAATGAGGTCGAGCCGGAAGTAAACTCGTTATAGTTGGCAAACATTAGAGCCGTTGTGGAGGGATTGGAATGGGGAAAATGTTTGATTCGTTGCTGCCGGAACATGAAGCTTTTATTCACCGGCAGCATCTCTTTTTTGTGGGCTCCGCCCCCCTAAGTGCCGAGGGGCATGTGAACCTGTCGCCCAAAGGGTATGACGCGTTGCGGATTCTTTCATCTAACGAGGTGGCTTATCTGGATTTGACAGGCAGCGGGAACGAGACGGCAGCCCATCTGATGGAGAATGGCCGGATAACGATCATGTTTGCCGCCTTCGAAGGCCAACCGTTGATTTTGCGTTTATATGGCAAAGGCCGGGTGATTCTGCCGGGATCGGAGGATTGGGATCGGCTTGAGGGACTTTTTCCTAAATTAATTGGAGCACGTCAAATCATTCTGGTGTCCGTCTACGGCGTTCAAACCTCCTGCGGCTTTGGTGTTCCGCTGTTCAGCTATGAAGGGGATCGCGAGACCTTGATCAAATGGGCAGATAACAAAGGCGACACCGGGCTAGCGGATTACCGCCGCCAGAAGAACGCGGTCAGCTTGGACGGCTTGCCGTCGTCTTTTGCGGAATAAAGTATATAGGAGAGATAAAAACATGGTGGAGGAAATTCAAGGGGAATTGTACACAGTGGAGACGTTGCGGGCGGATTTGAAGGCGCTGGGCGTAAAGGAAGGCACCACGTTGCTTGTTCATTCCTCGTTTAAATCGTTAGGAAAATGGGTGTGCGGCGGTCCAACGGCGGTTGTGCTCGCTTTGGAGGCGGCGCTTGGGGAGCAAGGCACCTTGGTGATGCCTACCCATTCCAACGACCTTGGTGATCCGTCCCGCTGGCAGAATCCGCCGGTACCACAGGCCTGGTGGGATACGATCCGTGAGCAGATGCCGGCATACGATCCCGATCTGACTCCGCTGTGGTACATGGGCGTCATTCCGGATACCTTTCGTCGGCAGCAAGGTACAATACGCAGCGGTCATCCGCAGGTGTCGTTTGCGGCAAGAGGCCGAGAGGCGCTGAAGATCACCGCCGATCACGGTTTGGAGTATGGGCTCGGTGAGCGCTCGCCGCTGGCGCGAATTTACGAGCTGGGTGGAGAAGTTTTGCTGCTTGGTGTGGGGCACGAAAACAATACGTCGATCCATTTGGCGGAATGCCGGGCGAACTATCCAGGCAAACAGATCTACACGGCTAAGGCCCCGATGCGGGTTCATGGGGAAAAACGCTGGGTAGAGTTTACCGAGCTGGAGTACGATTCGGATGATTTTGAGCGGTTGGGCGCCGACTTTGCGCGGGACACCGGGTTGGTGAAGCAGGGACAAGTTGCCGGGGCTACTGCGCTCCTGATGCCTCAACGGGAGCTGGTGGATTATGCAGTAGGATGGCTGGAGCGCCATCGGACTTCATAAATTACGGGTTATTCCGTGGTGAAGTAGAAAAAGAACAACGGATACTGCTCCAATACGATCGAATTGTGTTCCAGTTCCCGTTTTATTGGTACAGCTGTCCGCCTCTGCTGAAGAAGTGGTTTGACGATGTCCTGACTTTCGGCTGGGCTTATGGCCCTGGGGGAGGGAACTTGCTTGGCAAAGAGTTTATGCTCGCCATTATGACTGGCGGAACGGAAGTCAGCTACAGGTCAGGCGGCGATAACTCGTCTACGATCAGCGAGTTCTTGCGACCGATCGAAAAAACGTTAGCCCGATGCAACGGAACCCTGCTTCCGGCATTCGTGGCTTATGGTGTCAAGCGTGCGAGTGCGGCGGAGTTGGCCGAAACGGCCGCAAAGTACATGGAATTCATCCGGTCCCCCCGAGCCGTGCTCGTCCATTGATTTTAAAAAAGGGACCGTCCTGAAGAGGTCAGAAGCGCTCTTCGGGACGGTCCCTCTAATTTAGCTTGAGGATCATGTTCTGCTGGGTATAACGATAATTAATGTGATGAATCCTCGTCGATTCCGTATTCGACCTCAAGGTCCCAACCCAGCATCCCGCCTAGAAAATTGTGAACCCGTTCAAAGCCCTGCGCCTGCAAGAAACTGGCAACTTCATAGCTGCGTGAACCGCTGCGGCACACAAACACATATTCCTGCTTCGGATCGAGCTCATCCATCCGCTCCGGAATGTCCCCCATCGGGATCAGGGGAATCCCGGGAATATGGCCGGCTTCATACTCGAATGGTTCACGCACATCGATTACGATCGTCTCGTTGGCGGGATCCTGAAGCAAGGCGTGCAATTCGTCCTTATCGATATGGGAGATGCCTCCGATCATTTGGGGCATGGTATCAGTCCTCTTTTCCATGAGTAGGATAGTTTCTTCTTTCGTTTAACCTCCGGCACCTGTCGGCTCGTCAAATATCCCCATGCTCAAGTATCTCTCTCCGGTATCCGGTGCGATGCATAATACGCGTTTGCCTGGGCCTAAACGTCTGGCCAATTGGATCCCCGCCCAGACCGATGCCCCGGACGACGGTCCAACTAGGATGCCTTCGCGAGCGGCCAAGCGCCGGGTCGTTTCCAGGGCATCCTCATCGCTGACTTGGACGATCTCGTCATAGATGGCGGTATTCAGCACCGGCGGGATAAACCCGGGGCTGGTTCCCACCAGCTTGTGCGGGCCCGGTTCTCCGCCGGACAGCACTGGAGATCCTTGCGGTTCAACGACGGTGATATGAAGGTTTGGGATCTTACTCCGCAAATATTCCCCGGTTCCGGTAATCGTGCCGCCTGTCCCAGCCGTGGCGACAAACCCGTCGAGCCGGCCTTCCATTTGCTGCACGATCTCCGGCCCGGTTGTCAGCCGGTGGATGTCTGGATTTGCCGGGTTCTGGAACTGCTGCGGCATAAAGCTGCCGGGGATCTGGGCCAGCAGCTCTTTGGCTCTGGCAATCGCCCCGGGCATCCGCTGCGCTGCAGGCGTGAGCACGACCTCAGCTCCGTATGCCTCCAGCAAGCGAATCCGTTCCTTTGTCATGTTGTCCGGCATGACCAGAATGATCCGGTACCCCTTGGCTGCGGCGTTCATCGCCAGCCCAATCCCCGTATTCCCGCTGGTCGGCTCAATAATCGTAGCCCCGGGGGCGAGCCGGCCTGCTTGTTCAGCCGTCCGCAGCATATGGGCAGCCGCCCGGTCCTTGACGCTTCCGCTCGGATTGGCAAACTCCAGCTTGACGTAGACGTCTGCTTCCTGCGGTGAGACGAGCCGGTTTAATTTGACGACCGGAGTCTCGCCGATCAGCTCGGTGACGTTTTGGACTGTTTTACGAGTCATGGCGGTTTGGCCCCTATCTCTAAAATTTAAAGTTATTTTATTATTCTACTCGGGAACCTCCTATGGTTTCAAGCAAGCGCCTTTTAAGAGCAGAATAAAGCCGGGTAACCCAACGTATGGGGCCCGGCAGATTCGGATTGAGTTAGATTGAAGTGTTCGCTTTACCAAGTGGATAAAGCGGTCCGTTTCCAAGTGTCTTTGGCCACGCAGATGTATATATAGTTCTCATCCCAAGCGATATCTCCAGGATTCCCCGGAGCCTTGGAGGAAGCCGGAGTGTGGGATTCGCGAATACGGATGCGATCCCCTTGGATATCCAAGGCGCTTTGTGGGTCGTCTGTGCCGATGCCAACTTGGCCGTTCTCTCGTTTGACCGTAAGCGCGCTGTCGATCGCTTCTCCTTCGTCTGAGTAACGGATCAGGTTAAAATCCGCTCCAGCGTTATTGCCGCTAAGCTCAGCGCTGTTGGCGCGCAGGCTCCAAAGCGGAGTCGTGGCATTATCCTTACCGGTGACGGCGAATTGCACGTCCCGATTGCCTTCGCCAGCTACCCGCAAAATGCCGTCCATGACGTTGAAGTTGGACGAATGGGTACGAATCTCCGCAACGTCGGTATCATAAGGAATCTCCAGGCGGGTAAACAGCTGATCTTTATATTCCCCAGTCGGCGACATCGTGGTTTCAATCGAAATATGCTTATGATCATGTTGTTCCGGATTGTTCGCTTTATCATGCGAGATAATCGCGGTTTTGTCTTTGCCTTGCTCATCGGCCCAGGCGATAGCCGGTTTGGCGCGGTCTCCTGTCCATTGAAGACGAATCAGGTCGGACAGATGACCTTCACTTTCGATCCATTGCTTATTCGTTGACAGATGAAGCCGTTCATTTTCCGGAAGGGCCAGCCCTCCGCCAGGCAGCTTGGATTCCGTAAAAGGGGAAGTCGTGGAAGAAGCGCCTTTGGATGTGCCAAGCATTTGGCATCCTCCCACAAAGATGAGGCTGACGCCTAGTGCGGCGATTGAAGCGCATTTGACAAATTTCATTCCATTCTCTCCTTTTCGGTGAATATTTGACGGCGTATGTGTTTTTTCGGCCGCAACTCTATTAGAGATCATAAAGATTTTAAAATGGGCAGGGCAATAGGCATTTCGAATGGTTTCAAAGGGCGCGAAGCGGAGATGATGGCGAAATGGAAGAAAAATGGGAGGGAAGCATCAGAAGCTTGGGATGGTTGGGAAGTAAAGCATGAGCTTGGAGAAAGTTGAGGAGATAGACCTAAGACGAAAGTTTTGTCAAGTTGTGGACAAGGTTATCCACAGCTTGTTAGCTTTCTTTGTGAAAATTGGATGAAAGCGCGGTGTGTCGGTCGATGAATCTGGTTTCAGAAAACGATAAGTTATATTTTCAGAAAACTGTGGATAATGTGAATAATTTAGTGGATAAAACTAGCATGCGACAAAAAACGACGATATCCCTGCAAAAAAACGGCCCAGCGGGCCGTTTTGAAGTATCAACGATTCTGCATAATGGGGATAAAGTTGTGAATAACTTGAACGAGAAAAGATGAACATTTGCTAAAAATTTGTGAGCCTACCCCTCGGCCAGCGTTTCCCATTCCTCATATGCGGAGGAAAGCTGCTCTTTCCGACGGTCAATCTCGTCTTGTCGCTCTTGAACTGCGGTATAGTCCTGATACACCTCAGGAAGGGCCAGTTCGCTTTCGAGTTGGGCGATTTCATCCTCCAACTTGGAGATCAACGCCTCCAACTGCTCGATGCGGCGTTGGCGGTTTCGTTCCTCCCGTTTGGCCTGCTTATCGGCTTCATAGGAAGCAGCACCGGATTTGGCGGCAGGTGCCTCCAGCTCGGCCTGCTTCTGAGCGGAATTTACGGACACCTTCGCAGTTCCATTTGTTGCCTGATCGGCGGCGAGTTCAGCCAGCTCTTGTTTTTTCGCCAAATAATCATCATAATTACCCAGGAAATGTTCTGCCCCGTTCGGATGCAATTCGACAATCCGCTCAGCCATCTTGTTCAGGAAATAACGGTCATGGGATATGAACAGGAGCGTTCCGTCGTATTCAATTAATGCGGACTCCAGCACTTCCTTGCTGAATAGGTCTAAATGGTTGGTCGGTTCGTCCAGAATCAGGACGTTGGCTTTTAGCAACATTAGCTTGGCCAGCGCCACCCGAGCTTTCTCACCGCCGCTTAACGCCGCCACTTTCTTGAGCACGTCGTCACCGCTGAACAGGAAATTGCCCAGCACGCTGCGAATTCGGGCTTCTTCGATATGTGGAAATGCGCTCCACACTTCCTCCAATACGGTGTTGGCCGGGTTCAGATGCGTTTGCTCCTGGTCGTAATAGCCAATCTTGACCTTAGCTCCCCAGGTAATGGTCCCATCGGTTGGCTTCAGCTCGCCAGTCAGAATTTTTAATAAGGTAGATTTCCCGATCCCGTTTGGTCCGATCAAAGCAACGGTTTCGCCGCGGTACAGGTCGAAGTTGACGTCTTGGAACAGCGGCTTGGACTTGTCCGCAAACGCGTAGGACAGGCCGTTGACGTGCAGTACTTCTTTCCCCGTCATCACTTCGGCTTCGAAGGAGAAGCTTGCGCGTTTTGGGTCGCCGAGCGGACGATCGAGAACTTCCATCTTCTCTAACGCTTTACGTCGGCTTTGCGCCCGTTTCGTTGTGGAAGCTCGAACGATGTTCTTCTGAATAAATGCTTCCATCCGGGCGATTTCATCCTGTTGTTTCTCATATTGCTTCAGCTGGCTTTCGTACTCCGCCGCCTTCAACTCGATATACCGGCTGTAGTTGCCTGTGTAGCGGCGCGATTGATGGCGTTCAATCTCTACGATGGCTGTGACGAGCCGATCTAAGAAATACCGGTCATGCGAGACGACCAGCAGGGCGCCGGAATAATTGCGCAAGTAGTCTTCAAGCCAGGTTAACGTTGCGATATCAAGGTGGTTGGTTGGTTCGTCCAACATCAGCAGGTCAGGGGCCTGAAGCAGGATTCGGGCAAGGGCGAGCCGGGTTTTCTGTCCGCCGCTTAATGTTGCGATAGGTGTGTCCGGTGGAAAATCGCCAAATCCCATGCCGTGCAGTACCATCCGGATGCGAGTTTCCATTTCATAGCCGCCGTGGTCTTTGAACCAGTCGGATTTCAGCGCATAGCGGTCAAGCAATTCCTGATGCGCTTTCTCATCCCGGGCCAGCTCCGGATCAGCAATCTGTTCTTCCATTCGGCGCAGCTCACGTTCCGTTTCGATGAGCGGGGCGAACACCGCCAGCATCTCTTCCCAGATGGTGCGATCCGATTGCAATCCGCTGTTTTGCGCTAGGTATCCGATCGTCGTTTCTTTGGCTTTGAAAATTTGTCCCCCATCATAAGAGAGTTCGCCGGCTAAAATTTGCAGAAACGTCGATTTGCCCGCACCGTTGACGCCTACAAGACCGATCCGGTCCCGTTCAAGCACCTGAAGGTTTATGCCTTCCAGCACGGGGGTCACGCCGTATAATTTTGTAATGTTCGAAGCTTGAAGCAGCATAACGGTTTCGATCCTCCAAAAAAAGATTTGCAGTCCGTGCATGATAAATGTGATAGATTTGGTGAAACACGTACCTTCAGTGTACATGAAACCAACGCGAAATGCATCGCTGATTGCTTGAAAGTTCAGCTTTTGCAAAGCGGATGCATTAGTTTTCATTTTGATATAACAATGATACACTAAGGAAGAGATCAGCCGGGTTCGTCCAAGCCACTTGAACGAAGGCCGGCTAATGGAAGGCAGGAGCGGAAAGGGAGGTTTCATATGGAGCCAGCGGATGCCAAAAAAGAGCTGCGCCAGCGGATGTTGGCGGTTCGCGCCGAAATCCCGGAAGCTTCCCGTACGGAACAATCCTTGGCCGCCAGCCGAATGGCGGAGCTGGAGGTACTAAGCCCCTTGCGGGCGCAGCGCGGCGGGAAGTTAAACGTATTCTGCTACGTTTCTTTCCGGGATGAGCCGAATACGCTGGCCTTCATGGACAGCTGCCAGGCCCAAGGAGACCGGTTGCTTGTGCCGAAGATTGGTGCGCAGCGCAGCCTAACGTTGCATGAGGTGACCGGAATGGCTGACTTAGTGCCAGGTACCTGGGGGATTCTGGAGCCGGCTGCGCATACGGTCATCTGGCCTCCCGAGCTCTATCCCGAGATCGATGTGATTGTGGTTCCGGGGCTGGCTTTTGATCTGAAGGGAGGGCGCATCGGATTTGGCGGCGGGTATTACGATCGCCTGATCGACGAATTGGCTCGCCGCAGCGGCGGCTTAAACCAGGTTGTCCTCGGCGCCCTCGCCCTGGAAGAGCTGATCCTGCCGGAGGCGATCCCGATGGAATCGCATGACTTCCGCTTGGATCTGCTGTTTACGGCAAAAGGAACGATATATATGAAGGAAAGTAGTGATAAGCTTGGCAAACTCGGAATCAGGGCAAGGCATGACGCATTTTAATGAACAAGGACGCGCCCGGATGGTGGACATTTCCGGGAAATCAGCAACCGTTCGCGTCGCCGTGGCAGAGACGAAAATCACCATGCTCCCATCCACCCTCGAGGCGATTAAGGAAGGTCGGATTGGCAAAGGGGATGTGCTCGCCGTCGCCCAGGTCGCTGGGATTCAAGGGGCCAAACGGACGTCCGATTGGATTCCGATGTGTCACCCGCTGGCGCTCACCGGCGTCAACATTACGTTTGGCGACAATGGACGGGACGAGCTGTATATTGAAGCCACGGTGAAGACGGAAGGCAAGACCGGCGTGGAGATGGAGGCGCTCACCGCGGTGTCGGCTGCGGCGCTGACCGTGTATGACATGTGCAAAGCGCTGCAAAAGGACATGGTTATCGGTCCGACGCTGCTGCGTTCGAAATCCGGCGGCAAAAGCGGAGATTATGTGCGTTCGTAATATTTGCGGCGGCTGTTAGATTTTGATATAGATAAAGAAGATAAGCTTGCAGTTGAAAATCAGCATGAATCGACATGATCCGGCATTACGTTGGACTTCAAAGGGAGTTCCTATATGGATGAGGAGGGTGACTTCATGGTTTGGAAAACAGCGATCCTTACCGCCAGCGACAAAGGAGCAAGGGGAGAACGTGAAGATACGAGCGCCCAAGTAATCCGTGAGCTGGTGGAGGAAGAATTGGGCGGCGAGATCGTGGAATACCGGATTGTCCCCGATGAACCGGATGAAATTATCGCCGCATTGATTGAAATGACCGATTATTTTCACGCTGATTTGGTGCTGACAACAGGGGGGACGGAGCTGGCGATTCGGGACGTGACGCCGGAAGCCACCCGCCGGGTAATCGAACGTGAAGTGCCCGGGATGGCAGAGGCCATGCGGTACCGATTAATGCAGAAGAACCCTGCGGCGATGTTGTTCCGGGGAATCGTGGGCATTCGCGGACGGACGCTGATTGTGAACTTGCCGGGAACGCCTAAAGGAGTGCATGAAAATTTGGCAGCGATCATGGATCAACTGCCGGAAGCGCTGCTGATGGTAACGGGACAATTCCGTTTATAGTTCGATGTTCTGTTCGTTACACAATTACGGGACTTATTTTTCTACTACTTCGCGAAGTTGTTAAAGAAATAGACTGTAACTGTGATATTCGTTATGGTATGATGTGGGCGAGTGATTTTTATTGGAAGACCTTGTCGATTTCAATGCTGTAACGAAAGGAGATTTCCCATGGGCGCAGGCGGATTTTTGTTGATTGTGATCGCGGCGTTGCTGTTATTTGGTCCAAATAAATTACCTGATCTGGGGCGGGCGGTTGGACGCACGTTCCGTGAATTCAAGGAGGCTACCCGGGATATCGTTGATGATCAGCCGGAAGCCAGAAGAGCGGAGCCCGCACCGCAACCACAGGTAGAGGGTCCCAAACCGGACGACCGCCGTCTTCCCGAATAATCGGGAGCAGCCAATCAGTTGCATAGACGTAACCTTGATCCCTTCCTTAGCGGAGGGATTTTGCTTGAGATGGGAAGGGAAGCCCGGCGGGGAAAGGAGAACCTGAGATGTCGGAGAAAGACAAAGCGCAAAGTCTCGTAGATCATTTAACCGAATTGCGGCGGCGATTGGTAGCGGTTTGCATCGTGTTTGTCGTGGTGCTGGTGGCGGCTTTTTTCGTCGTTGATCCGATCTATCACTTCTTGACGAGAAACGCCCTATCCGGCGTGACCATCGAATTGAACGCGTTTTCGTTCTGGGACGGCGTTGGCGTGTATATGAAAATTGCGATGTTGGTTGCCTTTGGGATCACGCTGCCCTTTACGTTGTACCAGGTATGGGCGTTTGTCAGCCCCGGCTTGAAGCCCCAGGAACGCCGAGCGACCGCGAGGTATATCCCGTATGTGTTCGTCTTTTTTCTGGCAGGTCTGGCCTTTGGTTACTATGTGGTATTCCCGCTGGCGATGACGTTCACCGGTTCATTAAATAAAGAGCTGGGACTCGTCGAGACCTACGGAATGGCGGACTATTTCAAATTTCTGACCAATATCGTGCTGCCGATTTCGTTGTTGTTCGAGCTGCCGTTGATTATTTTGTTTCTGACGCAGCTGCGAATCTTAACGCCGATGCGGCTGAAGAAGATGCGCCGGGTCGCGTATTTCGCACTTGTGGTCATCTCGGTGATGATCACGCCGGCGGATTTGTTCTCTGCCTTCCTGGTGCTGATCCCGCTGATTCTGCTTTATGAGCTGAGCGTGCTCTTGTCCAAACGGGTATATGCGAAGCAGCAGGCGGCGGATGCGGCACGAGCGGAAATGTATAAATGAAAGAACGCGCCTTTGCGTAAGTGGGGCGCGTTTTTCTTTTGGCCGGGCAGGGCTTGGCTTGGTTGGCGAGTGCTGTGTGGGCGGCGCTAGTGGAGGGGGAGTCGCCGCCCGGGTGAGTTGTCCGCCCTTTGCCTTGAGTGGAACGAAGGGGGAGTTGTAGGCAAAGGGCCCCAAGGCGGGCGTAAACTCTGTACGGCTACTTCCCCCTCTTTTGTGCGGCCCAAGTAGCGGCACGCCAGGCATAGACGCAGGCGAAAAACCGCGTGCCCTGCCACTGCCAAGGCGGGTTTTGGGCGAGTGGCGTGAGGGCCGCGGTAGTGGAGGGAGTCGCCGCCCGGGCGCGCGAGAAAGCCCTGTAGCCTGAGCGAGCCGCTGCCATGTAAGCGAGTCGATCTCGCGGTGAGGGGGCCGCTGACTCGGTGAGGGAACTTGTGTGCGTTGATGGGCTCCGGCGAACACCGTTGAGGCGAACCTGCGCGCTAACGCTTGCCAGCAACGCTATTGGGCCCAAAACGGGGGCGATGAGAATCTAACGCTGATGAGAGAGCTTAATTGCCCGTTTCGTCCTCGAAACGGGGCCCTTTGGAGTAAATAAGCTCGCTGGCAAGCGTTAGAAAAGAAATTCCCCTTATTTAGCCGAAATAAGCGCTGTGGAAAGCGTTAGCCGGAACAGATCACGGCGCCCGGCGGGCTAGGAGCAGGTAAGCGCAGTCAGGCGCAACTAGAACAGTACGCAACTAGAACAGTAAAAGTAACTTGCGCGGCGGTAGCGTAATGAGTTGGCAATTGGGAACTCGCGGAGTAACTAAAATTAGCGGCACCAGAGTCACTTGCGGATCAACAACAGAAGAACTGCAGGAATAGTGACAGAAGTGACTGTGGCAGTGACAGTGACAGTGACTATTGGCAGTGACTGTGACTGTGGCAACAACAGCAACAACAGCCGAGACACCTGCAGCCACAGCGAACCTGCGCTCCAACGCTTGCCAGCTACGCTATTTCGTCTAAAACAGGGGGTGTTGTGCATCCTTAACCCTGAAGAGGGCTGCAAACTAGCCCTTTTCGCCGCCCTAAACTCCCCAAGATGGACGTGAACTTTGTACGGTGATCCCCCCTCTTTTTTGCGGCCCAATCCCCCGGCACCAAGCCCGCAGACCATGCTCGTCCATTCCTTCGGAATATTTATCCAAGTGCAAGGATACAATGGGAAGGGCACGCTATTAATCCTATGAAACAAAGAAAAAAATTTGTACAAAGGAACTTGAAATCTATTCGCAACTTGAGTAATATAAAAGTGGTTGTTAGCACTTGGGATGATCGAGTGCTAATATTAATGACAACATCTACACATAACACCACATATTTAAAGGAGGCTGTTTTTTCATGATCAAACCTTTAGGTGAACGCGTTCTCGTGCAACCGATCGAGCAAGAGGAGACAACGGCATTTGGCATCGTGCTTCCAGACACAGCCAAAGAAAAACCACAGGAAGGTAAAGTCATCGCCGTTGGCAGCGGAACTTTGAAAGATGGCGTCCGCGTTCCGTTGGAAGTGAAAGAAGGAGACCGCGTTATTTTCTCCAAATATGCTGGCACTGAAGTGAAATACGAAGGCAAAGAATATTTGATTATGAAAGAAAGCGACATCCACGCGATCATCGGCTAATCCGCCGATTCGTATCTGAACGAATATCTACACAACTATATGGGAGGTAATTGAACAATGGCAAAAGAGATTAAATTCAGTGAAGACGCCCGCCACGCGATGCTTCGTGGGGTTGACGCTTTGGCAAACGCAGTAAAAGTAACGCTCGGTCCTAAAGGCCGCAACGTTGTACTGGAGAAGAAATTCGGCAGCCCGCTCATCACGAATGACGGCGTAACGATCGCAAAGGAAATCGAACTGGAAAACGCCTTTGAAAACATGGGTGCTCAGCTCGTTAAAGAAGTTGCGACGAAAACCAATGATGTAGCCGGTGACGGTACGACAACGGCAACGGTTCTGGCACAAGCCCTGATCCGTGAAGGTCTGAAGAACGTTACTGCCGGCGCTAGCCCAATCGGCCTGCGTAAAGGGATCGACAAAGCGGTTCGCGCTGCAGTCGAAGAACTGAAGAAGATCTCCAAAACGATCGAAGGCAAACAATCGATCGCTCAAGTTGCTGCAATCTCCGCGGCTGACGAAGAAGTTGGCGAACTGATCGCTGAAGCGATGGAGAAAGTAGGTAAAGACGGCGTAATCACGGTTGAAGAATCCCGTGGCTTTGCAACGGAGCTTGAAGTGGTTGAAGGGATGCAATTCGACCGCGGTTATGTATCTCCTTACATGATTACAGATACGGACAAAATGGAAGCCGTACTTGAAAATCCATACATCCTGATCACCGACAAGAAGATCAGCAGCACGCAAGAAATCCTGCCAATTCTGGAGAAAATCGTACAACAATCCAGACCGCTGCTTATCATTGCTGAGGACATCGAAGGCGAAGCTCAAGCCATGCTGATCGTGAACAAACTGCGTGGTACGTTCAGTGCGGTAGCTGTTAAGGCTCCTGGCTTCGGCGACCGTCGTGAAGCGATGCTGCAAGATATCGCTGCTCTGACTGGCGGCCAAGTGATCACAGAGAAACTTGGTCTGGATCTGAAGAGCACGACGATCGAGCAATTGGGTAACGCTCGTCAAGTTATCGTTACGAAAGAAAATACGACCATCGTGGACGGCAGCGGTGACAAAGCCGACATCGATGCTCGCGTAAACCAAATCCGTGCGCAACTGGAAGAAACGACTTCCGAGTTCGACAAAGAAAAACTGCAAGAACGTCTGGCTAAACTGGCTGGCGGCGTAGCCGTTATCAAAGTTGGTGCAGCTACGGAAACTGAACTGAAAGAACGCAAACTGCGTATCGAAGACGCACTGAACGCTACGCGTGCAGCTGTTGAAGAAGGTATCGTTTCCGGCGGTGGCGTAGCCCTCGTGAACGTATACAATGCAGTAGCTGCGGTTGAAGCAACTGGCGACGAAAAAACGGGCGTTAACATCGTGCTTCGCGCTCTGGAAGAGCCAGTTCGTACGATCGCTGCAAACGCTGGCGAAGAAGGCTCCGTTATCGTGGATCGCCTGAAGAAAGAACCAGTTGGCATCGGCTACAATGCGGCTACTGGCGAATGGGTGAACATGATCGAAGCAGGTATCGTTGACCCTGCGAAAGTAACTCGTTCCGCATTGCAACACGCAGCTTCCGTTGCAGGCCTGTTCCTGACAACTGAAGCCGTGATCGCGGACAAACCAGAACCAGAAAAACCGGCTGCTCCAGACATGGGCGGTATGGGCGGCATGATGTAAGATAGGCTTTAAAGTCTAGCCTAAAGAGGTCTCTCTTTTGAGAGGCCTCTTTTTTTGTCTTCTTATAATATGCAAATGGACGCTCCGTGTAGATTACAGCGGGATCCAATCCACGATTATCACCATGTCGTCAATTTATAGTTAAAATGGCACGAAAGCTCATTATAATGGCTATAAAAGTTGTGTAATCTGTCTATGTTGTCGTATATTTTAAGTCAAATGCCAAGGAGGCTTACTAACAAATGATTCGCATTGGCAAAATCAGCTATTGGCACGTTCATGCAGAAGATTACACGAAGCAGGCACTAGAGCATCCTGAGACGAAGCTGGCTGCGATTTGGGATGAACTTCCCGAACGCGGGCAGGCCAAAGCGGCGCAGTATGGAGTACCGTACTATGCTTCACTGGATGAGATGCTTGCGCAGGACGACATCGACGCGGTTATTGTGGATGCACCAACGAATATGCACCGCGACGTCATGGTGAAGGCGGCGGAGGCAGGTAAACATATTTTCACGGAGAAAGTTATCGCCCCTACGGCTAAGGAAGTTTCGGATATTCTCGCTGCGGTTCGAAAAGCGGGCGTGAGGCTGATGGTTTCCCTGCCGCGCCTGTATGACGGTTACACGCAGACGATTGATCGGGTGCTCCAAGGCGGCAAGCTCGGCAAGCTGACGATGGCACGGGTGCGGCTGTCGCATAACGGCGCGACGGCGAACTGGCTGCCTGAACATTTCTTCTCGAAGGAGCAGTGTGGCGGCGGTGCCCTTATCGATTTGGGCTGCCATCCGATGTACCTGGTGCGGCGTTTCTTGGGGATGCCAGAGAGTGTAAGTGCGAATTTCGGCTATGTGACAGGGAAGGAAGTCGAAGACAACGCCGTAGCCATTCTGCGTTATGCGGAAGGGGCGATTGGCATCGTTGAAGCGGGCTTTGTGAACAGCCACTCGCCGTTCTCCATCGAGCTTCACGGAACGGAAGGCACGCTGTTGTACGGATTCCCGGATGAAGTTCCAGTCGTTCGTTACAACGGCGGCAGCGAACAGTGGGAGAAGCTGGAACTGGATGACCGATTACCTTATGCCTTCAGCCAATGGGTGGAACATATCAAGCTAGGCACCGAAGCGACGGACAATATCGCAGCAGCTGTGGATCTGACTAAACTCATGGAAGCATCGAATCGTTCGGTAGCGGAAGGCCGGCCGATTCGGATCGACGAACTGGCTGAATAAACATAACAGATGACCATTGAAGGAAAAGAGGGATCAAGATGCGGGCAGATCATCGCGAATCGACAGGGAAGAAGCCAACTGACCGTAAAACGGCGGGGAGCGCGAGTCCTTTTCCGTACGCCAGAATGGCGGAAAGACAGGATGCACTCGACCGACTGGAGCTGCAATTCCGCTGGGGCGGTTACGGCATTCGCGTGCTGCGCTGCCATCTGGCCTCGTTTCCTCCTGGACATATCATTCAGTTTCATAAGCACTCGGGCTATGAATTTCATTATATTCCGAAAGGCAAAGGCAAAGTTATTCTCGTCGACCAGACCTATGATCTCCACGAGGGCATGTTCTATTTGACCGGACCGGATCTGGTGCACTATCAGGAGTCAGACCCGGAAGATCCAATGTATGAACTATGCCTTCATCTGGAGATCGAGCCGCTGGAGGCGGGCGGCCAACCTGGCGGCTGGGGAGACGAGTTGGAGGCAGCGGAGGCGGAGGAGTGCATCACCTCGTTGGATCGTTTGCCCGTCGCACCGGTCGTTGACCGGTTCCATGCGATGAGTGGTTTTTTGGAAGCGTATCGTATATTGGAGGAACAACCGATCGGCTTCTACACGCTGCTGAAGCAGGAAATCGTGCAGATTTTGCTGCGCACCGTTCGCGTGCTGGACCGGGCCGATGACAGAACGGGAATTCCTGAGAGAGATATGAGCTTCCATCGATACAAGTTGGCCACGCAATACATTCAGGACAACGAAAGCATGCCGATCTCGCTGGAACAGGTTGCAGAAGCCATCGGGATCAGCCCGCGGCAGCTTCAGCGGATCTTCCGAAGTGAAGGGCGGACGACGTTCCGCGATTATTTGGAGCATACGCGGCTGACCGCGATCTGTTCGGACCTGCTCCTGACGGACAAAGCGATTGAGGAGATCGCCATTGCCCACGGTTTCGCGAATCCAAACTATCTGTACCCGGTGTTCAAGAGCAAGTATGAAGTAACGCCAAGCGCGTACCGCAAAATGCACGCGGGCGAGCATTCGGCACCCATTCCAAACGAGAGAAGGAAGCGAGCATATGAGTAAACATGTACGTATCGGCATTATCGGAAGCGGCGGAATTGCCAAAGCCCACGTATCGGCTTACCGGAAGCTTCCGTTCGTAGAGATCGTGGCAGTCGCCGACGTGATCCCCGGCAAAGCCGCGGATTTCGTGGAGGCGCTGCAATTGGACGGAGCGGCAGCCTATGACGGCCATCGCAAGCTGCTCGAGCAAGAGCTGGACGCCGTCAGCATCTGTACGCCAAACGTCTCACATCACGAGACAACGGTGGATTCGCTGAAGGCAGGCAAGCAAGTGTTGTTGGAAAAACCGATGTCCGTCACGTTAGCGGAGGCGCTGGAGATGACGCAAGTGGCCCGCGACACCGGCAACATGTTAACGATCGGGTTCCAGCCCCGCTATGACCCGAATATGAAGCTGTTGCAGGAAATTGTGCAATCCGGTCGGTTAGGCAAGGTCTATTACGCCGAGACGGGCGGCGGCCGTCGGCGTGGTATGCCGGGAGGCACGTTTATCAGCAAGAAGCTGGCTGGAGCCGGGGCGATGGCGGATATCGGCTGCTACTCGCTGGATATGGCGTTAAATACGCTGGGTTATCCTCGTCCGCTCACGGTATCTGCCTTTACGTCGAACCATTTCGGCCGCAATCCGCTTTACCATCCCGAAGCATCCAAGTTTGAAGTGGAGGATTTCGGTGTGGCGATGGTTCGCTTCGAGAACGATCTGGTGTTGCAGTTCAAAATCTCCTGGGCCATGCACATGGACACGTTAGGCGCAACGATGTTCCTCGGTACCGATGCGGGACTCAAGGTTACACCGGCAGGCAGCGGTCCTTGGTCTGGTGTATGGGACGGTGCGGTAGGTTCGGTTACGCTGTACCACGACGAATACGGTCGGAATACCCAGACGCCGATTCCACTCATCGAGCACAAACTGAACTTGTTCGATGAGAAGGTCCGGGACTTTGCTGAAGCGGTGCGCGACGGTCGTCCTGCACCGATCCCCGGCGAGCAAATTTTGATCCAACAAGCGATCATTGACGGCGTGCTGCGTTCCGCTGAAGCGGGGCGCGAGGTGTCTGTAGAACTCCCGCGGAATGATTAATCTTTCATCTATATTCGTTTTATCTCAACAGCCCCTGCGCTTCTTGGCAGGGGCTGTTTATGCGATGTCGCAAAAATGAGGGGGAATGCAGGATTCAACCGACTTCATGTTGAACAATATAAGGAATCTCATGGAAAAGGTGGGATATTTAAGATAACACAGCCATTCTAACTATGGGAAGTATTCTGACATAATCGTGATGGAGTTGTGAAGAGAAAAAGGCGCAGTGAGGCAATGTAAATAACCTATTCAATCAACAAAATTTTGCATTAGGGCTGGTTTTACATTGTCTTAGGAATTCTCTCTCATCTAACATATTATGAAAATTTTGAATATTTAACACTCGATTTACAAAAATAAATGCCATATTTCAAATGATCTATGTTAGAATAAGTGACAAATTGGGGTTCGGGAGGATGCAAATGTGGACTTATCTGATTCGTCGAGCTATTCAATCG
>Ga0310830_100655_pt1 | contig 21933 bp, 20 predicted proteins | sample WT_ome_5_FD_201301 | JGI IMG/M metagenome (GOLD analysis project Ga0310830, IMG submission 201301) | Sorghum-adapted microbial communities enriched on wild type (WT) sorghum from Joint BioEnergy Institute, Emeryville, California, United... ...
GAAAAACGAAGACGCGGGAATCAACAGGGGACACAAGTCTCACTTCCTCGAAATACCCAGATGTTTGTCCCCTGCCCGCGTCTCGTTTTGGAGCGGACATCATTCGCTTCTGTGCTGGGCGTCAAGCAAGCGAGCGGGCCTGATCTCCCATGTGCCGCGGACTTTGTCTACACGCTGTGCAGCCCCTGCCATGGGGCTGCTGTTTTTTTTGCTCTCTGGAGCCCATACGCCCTCGTCCTCAAAAATAACAAAAAGGAGCAGGGCCATCACTCGGCCCCACTCCCGGAACTTCCCCGCCCCAACAGGCAAAGGGGGTTCGCTGATTAGTAGGTGTTCATGTATTGTTCGCGTTCCCAATCGTGGACGCGGGTACGGAACATATCCCATTCGATTTCTTTTGCCTCGGTGAAGTGTACCAGGGCATGCTCACCCAGCGCTTCGCAGATGACCGGATCGGCCTTCAGGCAGTCGATCGCTTCCTTCAGGGTTGCCGGCAGGCTTTCGATGCCGGAAGCTTCGCGCTCTTCTTCGGTCATCACGTAGATGTTGCGGTCCACCGACGGCGGCAGCTCCAGTTTTTTCTTGATGCCGTCCAGCCCTGCTTTCAGCATGACAGCGAGAGCCAGGTACGGGTTTGCAGCCGGGTCCGGGTTGCGCACTTCAATCCGCGTGCTCAAACCACGGGAAGCCGGGATGCGTACCAGCGGGGAGCGGTTTTTCGCCGACCAGGCCACATAGCACGGCGCTTCATAGCCGGGCACCAGACGCTTGTAAGAGTTTACCAGCGGGTTGGTGATGGCGGCAAATCCGCGTGCATGGTGCAGAATGCCGGCCAGGTAGTGTTTAGCCGTTTGGCTGAGGCCCAGCGGATCAGATTCGTCGTAGAACGCATTTTCTTTGTTGCGGAAGAGAGATTGGTGAGCGTGCATGCCGGAACCGTTCACGCCAAACAGCGGCTTCGGCATGAACGTCGCATGCAGGCCGTGTTGACGGGCAATGGTTTTCACCACCAGTTTGAAGGTGACGATTTGGTCAGCCGCCTGCAGCGCGTCGGCGTATTTAAAGTCAATTTCGTGCTGACCCGGTGCTACTTCGTGGTGGGATGCTTCAATTTCGAAGCCCATTTTTTCCAGGGTAAGCACGATGTCGCGGCGGCAGTTTTCACCAAGGTCGAGCGGCGCGAAGTCAAAATAACCGCCCTGGTCGTTCAGATCGAGTGTCGGTTCCCCTTTCTCGTTAATCTTGAAGAGGAAAAACTCCGGTTCCGAACCGACATTAAAAGCAGTGAAGCCCATCTCTTCTGCTTCCTTCAGTGCACGTTTCAGGATATAGCGCGGGTCCCCTTCAAACGGGGTGCCGTCTGGCATGTAGACGTCACAGATCAAACGTGCCACTTTGCCGTGCTCGGTGCCCCACGGGAAAACCACCCAGGTATCCAGATCCGGCACCAGGTACATGTCGGATTCCTCGATACGCACAAAGCCCTCGATGGACGAACCGTCAAACATCATTTTGTTGTCCAGTGCCTTGGGCAGTTGGGAGAGCGGAATCTCCACGTTTTTAATGACCCCCATCAGGTCGGTAAACTGCAGGCGGATGTACCTGACATCCTCCTCATGGGCCAGACGCAAAATGTCTTCCTTGGTGTACTTGCTCACGTTTCTCTCCTCCTATCGCGTTTGTTGGCTTGTATTAGTGGAAGAAGCGCGAAAGCTCTCCACGTATCAACGCATTCTCGCCGTGGCGAGTCGCGTTGTTAAACATGATTTGCTGCTTCAAAAGCTGATGCAGTTCCTTTTCGGACATTTCCTTCCGCTTGGCCTCGGAAGTGGCAGTGATCTCCGTCTTTTCCGCGGCGGACTGCTGCATCTGCAGCACCTGCTTGATGCCGGCGATGTTGAGTCCTTTTTCGATCAGCGCCTTGATTTCCAGCAAGCGATCGACGTCGTTAAAGGAGAAGAGTCGCTGCTTCCCTTCCGTACGTGCCGGCTGAATCAGTCCGTTTTGCTCGTAATAACGGATTTGCCGGGCGGTCAGATCGGTCAACTTCATGACGATCCCGATTGGAAAGAGAGCCATGTTTCGACGAATGTCATCACTCATGACGTGTCCCTCCTCTTCTCAATCCTTGATTGTATTGTATGCGTTATTAAGAATCCTGTCAATGGATGTTAGAAAAGATTACACAAAATGATGCATCTTTCGGCAAATCAACGCGAAAAAACGGGAAGCGTCTCTTGCAACGCTCCCCGTTTGCAGGCAATTGACTCGTTCACGCCGGTCTGCGACGCCTACGTATTCGGCAGTTCCAGCAGCCCTTTTTCCAACAGGAGGTCCAGCGCGGTCAGGATGCCCACCTTGACATGGGAGTAGGTCAAACCGCCCTGCACGAAGCCCAGGTACGGCGGACGAATCGGGCCGTCTGCGGAAAACTCAATGCTCGCCCCCTGGATGAACGTGCCGGCCGCCATGATGACCGGATCGGCGTATCCGGGCATGTCACTCGGATAAGGGGTGACGTGGGAATCGACCGGTGCCGCCTTCTGGATGCCCTGACAAAACGCGATCAATCGCTCCGCCGAACCAAATTCGACCGATTGGATCAGGTCGGTGCGCGGCTCGTGCCACAGCGGATTGGTCCGAAAGCCCAGCCGCTCCAAGAGTGCGGATGAAAAAATCGCCCCTTTGAGCGCTTCGCCAACCACATGAGGAGCGAGGAAAAAGCCCTGGTACATTTCCAACAGGGAGTACAGCGACGCTCCTCCCTCCGCGCCGATGCCGGGAGCGGCCATCCGGTAGGAAGCGAGCTTCACCAGGTCCTGTCTGCCGACGATGTATCCGCCGGTCTTGACCAGACCGCCGCCCGGGTTTTTGATCAGCGAACCTGCCATGATGTCCGCGCCCACCTGCAGCGGCTCCCGCTCCTCGGTAAACTCTCCGTAGCAGTTGTCCACAAAGACGATCAGTTCCGGATTCCGCCCTTTGACAAAGCGAATCATCTCTTCCAGCTTGGCGATGGTAAACGACGGACGATCAGCGTATCCGCGGGAACGCTGGATGCCGATCACCTTTGTATTCGGGGTGATCGCCTCGGCCACAGCGGCAAAGTCAACTTCCCCCTCCGGCGTCAGCGGCACATAGCGGTACCCGATGCCATAGTCCTTCAGCGAGCCTTGTCCCTCGCCGCGCACACCTACTACTTCTTCCAGCGTGTCATACGGTTTGCCGGTGATGTACAGCAGTTCGTCGCCGGGACGGAGCAGGCCGAACAGGCAGATGGCGATCGCGTGCGTGCCGGAGATGATGTGCGGCCGGACCAAGGCCGCCTCCCCGCCAAACACGTCCGCATAAATCGCTTCCAGCGTCGCACGGCCCGTGTCATCGTAGCCGTATCCCGTCGACGGCGCAAAGTGAAACTCGTTTACTTCATGCTTCTGAAACGAACGGAGCACCTTCAACTGGTTGTAGTCGACCAGGGCGGCAATCTCCTGATGCCGCCCGGCAATCATTGCTTCGACTTCCTGCACGATCGGGCGCAGCCGTTCTCCATGGGTGAATAATGAAAACATTGTCGTTCCTACCAACTCTCTTCTGCAATCTCTGGCTTGTCCAGGAGAAACGGGACAACTTTCCCGTAGATGGGATGGTCCCGGTTGATGCGTACGGTAATCAGATACGCGGCATTCGCTTCGTCAAACGTCTGCTCCATCTCGATACCTTCGCGGTGCAGCAGCGACACGATGTCTCCGCGCTCTACCGGCACTTTCAGCTTGATCCGGTCAAAGGAAGCGTAGACGTACGTTTCGATGCGCTCCAACAGCCGCTGCAAGTCTTCATCTCGCAGCGCGGAGATGAGAATGGAATCGTCCACCGGCGGCAAGTACGTGCCCTCGGGTATCAAATCAGCCTTGTTGAACACCACGAGCTGCGGGATTTCGTTCGCCCCAAGCTCACGCAGGATGCGCTCCACCACTTCCATGTGGATTTCCAGATCGGGATGGTGGCTGTCCACCACATGCAGGATCAGATCAGCTTCCTGAACGCCTTCCAGCGTAGAGCGGAAAGCAGCCACCAGCGTTGTCGGCAAATCCTGGATAAACCCGACGGTATCCGTGAGCAGCACCTCCATGCCGCTTGGCAGGGAAAGCTGCCTCGTCGTCGGGTCGAGGGTGGCAAACAGTTTGTCTTCCTGCAGGGTGTTCGCGGAGGTCAGCCGGTTTAACAGCGTGGATTTGCCGGCGTTGGTGTAGCCGACCAGCGCAATTTGATAGACGCTGTTTTTCTTGCGCCGCTCCCGGTGAAGCTGGCGGGTGCGCACGATGTCGGCCAGCTGCTGCTTCAGTTCGCTGATTCGCCGTCTGATGTGGCGCCGATCGCTCTCCAGCTTGGTCTCCCCGGGCCCGCGCGTGCCGATCCCGCCCCCCAGGCGGGAGAGCTGCTTGCCCTGTCCCGCCAGGCGCGGCAGCAGGTAATTGTACTGGGCCAGTTCCACCTGGATCTTGCCCTCCCGGGACTGCGCCCGTCCGGCAAAAATGTCCAGGATCAGCTGGGTGCGGTCGATTACCTTGCAGTCGAACACCGTGTCCAGGTTGCGGGTCTGACTGGGCGACAGCTCGTCGTTGAAGATGACCAGATCCACGTCCAGTTCCTGCGCGCGGTGGGCGATCTCCTGTATCTTGCCGCTGCCCAGATACCAGGCGGGATCGATGCGCTCGCGGTTTTGGGTGACCACGTCAAGCACGTCGACGCCGGCCGTCCGCGCCAGCTCGTGCAGTTCCTCCATTGAGAGACGTGCCCGCTCCGCATCGCGGTTATCCAAAAAACAGCCGACCAGAATGGCTGTTTCAACACGTTTGATCACATCGTCCACGTATTCACGTCCTTTCCCACCCTATCATACCACAATTCATCCGGTTGTCAGGAAGCGGGCCAGACAAAATCCTCCGGCAGCAGCGTCATCACCTCGTCGCGCGTCGGTTCCGCCACGTCCAATAGCCGCACTGCCTGTCTGCGGATGGCCTGTTCAATGGCGTTCCGAACATAGCGGGCGTTGCTGAAATTGACTTCAAACACATCGTTGCGCTTGCGCATCAGATGGTGTCGCAACTTTTCCCTGGCGGAGGGTGACAGCTTGTATTCCTTTCCCTCCACCATCAACTCGGCAATGCTGATCAGTTCGTCTACCGTGTAGTCGGCAAACCGCAGTTGAATGGGAAAGCGGGAAGGCAATCCGGGATTCAGCTCCAGAAATGCATCCATCTCATCGGTGTAGCCCGCCAGAATGCAGATAAAATCATTGCCGTGGTCTTCCAGTGCCTTTGTCAAACAATCAATTGCTTCCTTGCCAAAATCCTTTTCTCCGCCGCGCGCCAGGGAGTACGCCTCGTCGATGAACAAGATGCCGCCAAGCGCCTTTTTGATGAGCTCGCGCGTCTTTTGCGCGGTATGGCCGATAAATTCGCCGACGAGATCGGCCCGTTCCACTTCGATCAGATGTCCCTTGCTCAAAATGCCCATTTCGCGAAAGAGTTTGCCAAACAAGCGGGCGACCGTCGTCTTGCCGGTGCCCGGATTTCCTTTGAACACCATGTGGTAGACTTGCTTCTCCAGCTTCAGGTTGTGTTTTTCCCGCTCCTTGTTTACCCTCAGCAGCGCGTGGATCTCGTACATCAGCTTTTTGGCTTCACGCAAACCGATCAGTCGCTCCAGCTCGTCGAAGGCGGCGGCCACATTGCCGGGTGCGGTAGTGCGTACCTTGTCGGCCAATGTTTCCGGACGTTTGACCTTTTCCGGCCGGCGAAAGACTACCTGGATGCGGTTAGGAGCCTTGTCTGTCACGGAATCAGCCGGCGGTTGATTGCCCGACGGTTTCACCAGCGATCACCTGCCTCATGGTCATACATTAAGTATACGCATGGGGCTGGCAGACCTGCCCATTTTTTTCTACAGGGACGTATACCTGTGGACACCCGCCCGGCCAATCCGGTTGAAAAACCATGACATGACCAGCAGTCCGGCCATGCACCCGGAGAGAAACGGCACGACGCCGCCCAGCAGACGCGCCATCGTCCATGCGCCGCCAGCGCTCCATACCCACGCGGCAGCCGCGAACAGGCCGCATCCGCCCACACCCAGCCAATACAGCCATTTTATCCGGACCAAAAGACGTCTCCCGCCGACCACCATTGCCTGCCCGCGATGCACCATCCGCCAGAGTGCCAGCGCAATCAGCGACAAGCCAATGAGCGTACTGCCGTGCTGCAGCAGCTTGTAGAAGGGTATGTCCAAGCCCGCCAAAGGAAGCGGCACCCGTTGTTGCAGAAGCGGCAGGCGGCTGACCATGAACGCCCCCTGATGGGTAAACGCGTCCCAGACGATATGGGTGAGACTGCCGATTACCGCCGAATAGGAAAAGACCAGCCCATCGCGCAGCGAACCGATCATCCAAGGCTTGGCCGCAGCGTATCCCAGCCCCCGGTCAAACGGGGCGGGCAGGCAGGCGACCAGGGGGCGCTTGACGATGCGGTGAAAAAGTAAGGCCAACAGAAAACTGAGCGGCAGATCAAACACAAACAGGCCGACCAGGGTATGACTGACCGCGCTGTACGGCCTCAACCGGAAAAAGTATTCAAAATCGGGCGCCATGCTGCCAAAGACCAGTGCGGTAAAAGACAGCCAGCGAACGCGCCAGAAGGGCAGCACGATCGCCGGGTGGGCAAACGTGAACGGCAAAGAACCCACTCTCCATAAGATATTTTATGTAAACTTATAGGCTGTTTCATCCTGTCTGCTGCACCTGTTTTTTTGCGTGCCGGAACCAGTAAACCTGTCCCTGACAGTGAAAAAAGCCCGGATGGCTAAGATCCCGGCTTCGTTGGTGTGACGCTATGCTTGCTGATTGTTGTCTTGAGACATGAGCGACACGGGACGCTGCGGCGTGAACGTGGAAATGGCATGCTTGTATACAAGCTGCTGCTTACCTTCGCTGTCAATCACGATGGTAAAGTTGTCAAACGCTTTGATGTAGCCGCGCAGTTGAAACCCGTTTACCAGGTAGATGGTGACAGCGATGTTCTCCTTCCGCAAGTGGTTCAGGAACGTATCTTGAATGTTGATCGACTGTTTCATGTTCATTACCCCCTAAAAGGACTTGTATGTTATATATTCGGCAATCGCTGAAACTTTCCTGCCAATATCTGCTTGATTGTTTGGACGATCTTCGGACGCTCGGCGGGATCGGTCAGATCAAACCACTGCACCTCCGACATGCGCCGAAACCAGGACAGCTGGCGCTTGGCAAAATGGCGGGTCCGCTGCTTGATGTCGTTGACCGCCTTCTCCAGCGTGATCTCTCCGTACAAATACGGAATCAATTCCTTGTAACCCAGCCCCTGCATCGACGTCAGCGCCGAGCCGTACCCTTGATCCAACAGACGGCGCACCTCGTCCACCAGACCGGCTTCCAGCATCTTGTCCACGCGCTGGTTGATGCGCTCGTACAGCACGTGCCGCTCCATCGTCAATCCGATCATCAGCAGATCGTACGGGGAATGCTGGGCCCGATGTTGAAAATCAGACATTTTGGTGCCGGTCAATTCATAAATTTCCAAAGCGCGAATCACCCGTTTCACATCGTTGGGGTGAAGCCGTTCCGCTGTCAGCGGATCAATCGCGGCAAGCCGTCGATGAAGGGCCTCCGCTCCCTCCGTCTCGGCCAGGCGCTGCAGCCGGCTGCGCAGTTCCGGGTCCTGCTCCGCCTGGGCGAATTGAAAGCTGTGGGTGACCGACTCGATGTAGAGGCCGGTGCCGCCGACGATAAACGGCAGCTTTCCGCGCGCATTTATCTCGGTGATCAGCCGTGTCGCCGCTTTTTGAAACAGCGCCACAGAGTACTCTTCATCCGGATCGATAATGTCGATCAGGTGGTGCGGCACGCGCGCCCGCTCTTCCGGCGTCGCCTTGGCCGTCCCGATATCCATGCCGCGGTAGACCTGCATGGAATCGCCGGAAATGATTTCGCCGTCGAAGCATTCGGCCAGCTCAAGGCTCAGCTCCGTCTTGCCCACGGCGGTCGGGCCGACGATCACGACCAGTTTTTCCTTTGGTGGCAAAGTCACTCCCCTCCATCTGTCTCTTTATAGCTGTACACGACCTGATGGCCGCGCGTGCGAAACGGGGTAAACCCGAACCGCTCGTACAACCGTCCCGCTTTGCCTTCCTTCAGTACGACGCGCCGTTTGGCAACTCTGAGCGCCTCCGCCACCGCCTCCGCATCCAGCGGGGCCATGTTGGCGTGCTCGCGAATGCCGGCAATCCCGGTGGAGTCGTGTACCGTCCGCTCAAACATCGGATCGAAGTAAACTACGTCAAACGAGCGGTCCGGCAGGTCTTTCAGGATGTCGAGATGGTGGCCGTGTCTCACCTCGATCCGGCCCATCGCCTCGCGCAGCGCCTCTGAGTCGGTCGGATAGTGACGCAATCCGTCTGCGACCAGTATCGCGATGTGCTTTTCGGATTCAATCCCGACCACCCTGCCTGTTCGGCCGACAGCATGGGAAAAGACGATCGCGTCGGCACCCAGGCCGAGTGTGGCGTCCAGCACGCTGTCACCTGGTTGAATTTGGCAAGCGGCAAGCATAGTATCAGTATCGCCGCGCTCCATCCGCTTTATACGAAAGACGGCCGTGTTCGGATGAAAAAAGAACGGGCTCTTTCCCTCTGCTTCCAGGCGGACCCCTTTGGCGGTGACGATCAGCACCTCCGCCTCATTGTAGCGCCGGCGCAGCTCCTCAATCGAACAATCGCCCCGCTCGATGACCGGCAGGCCAAACTGTGCAGCCAGTTCAGCTGCGTGGCGGCGCGTCTCCTCGCTGGGTTTCAGTCCGGTGGTAATCAGCATCTACATCACCCGTTTAAACATTTTCTCCAAATCGTATGTGGAGAAGTGGATGATGATCGGCCGGCCGTGCGGACATGTAAACGGACTGGTCGTTTCGCGGAGCGTATTGAGCAAGCTTTCCATCTCCGCATGGGTCAGATAGCGGTTGGCCTTGATGGCAGCCTTGCAGGACATCATGATCGCCGCCTTCTCCCGCATCGCCCGTATGTCTGCTTCAGCCGCCTCGCCCGTCTCCAGCACAAACTGGATCAGCTCTTCGATCACTTCCAGTTCGCTGCCCTCCGGAAACCAGTGAGGATGGCCCCGCACAATGAACGTTCGACCGCCAAACGACTCGATATCGAGGCCAAACGAACGCAGCAGGGGCAGCTTTTTCTCCAGCTTCACCGCTTCCTGAGCCGTGCACTCCACGGTGTGGGGAAAGAGCAGCATCTGGCTGGCGACGCTCTCCTGCTTCAGTTTTTCCATGAAATACTCGTAGAAAATCCGCTCCTGCGCGGCGTGCTGGTCAATCAGATACATGCCGTTATCGTTCTGCGCCACGATGTAGGTGCCGTGTACCTGTCCGACCGGAAAAAGCAGGGGCACGGCCGATCTATCGCCGTCAGGCTGTGCAGCGGCTGGTTCCGCCTCGGGAGCGGGGAACTGGACAGCAGGCTGCTCTGTCTGCAGGCCATCTGCCGTCATCGGTGCGGTTTCTGCCGGCACCAGGGAAGCCGAATGATTATCGGCTGCAGGTGTTTCCAGCCCGCCGTCTGTACCGGCCGACGCGCTGCCCTCTCTATGAGACGTGCCGAGTGCTTTTGAAGTTGCAGTCAATTCTCCCGCTGCCGCATTTCCCTGCAGCGGAACGGATGCAGGCCGCTCCTGTGCTAGACCCGCGTACTCCCCACCCGATTCCTTTACGACCGTGGCGTCAGCTGGCGCATCTCCGCCCAGCCGCGGGGAGCGCGCTTGTGACGGGGCCTCCTGCCGTGCCAACCACTCCCGCAGACGCGGACTGGCCTCAAGATCGACGGCACGGGAGATGCTTTGGCTGCTCGCCGCTCCCGGTTTGGGCAGCTGCAGGTCAAACTGCGGCTGCACCACCTGTTCCACCACTTTTGCCTTACGCTCGGCTGCCATCGGCCGGACGATCTCCAGCCCCTGACGCAGCGTCTCCCGGACGGAACGCTCGATGGCGCCCAGCAGCTGATCTTCCTTGCTGAACCGAACCTCCAGCTTGGCGGGATGGACATTGACGTCGACGAGCGACGGGTCCATCTCGATCTGAAGCGTGACGATCGGATAGCGCCCGATCGGCAGCAGCGTGTGATAACCGCGCAGGATGGCGTTGTTCAGGCCAAAGTGGCGGACGTACCGGCCGTTGACCAGCGTGGACAGATAGGAGCGGTTGGCCCGCGTCATTTCCGTCTTGGAGACGAAGCCGGTCCAGCGGAAGTCCAGTGTCTCCCCGCTGATCGGCAGCAGCAGCTTGGCCACCTGGACGCCGTATATCGCCGCCATCACGTGCAGCAGCTTGCCGTCACCGGAGGTCTGCAGGAGCACTTTGCCGTTGTGCGTCAGGGTAAAGGCGATGGACGGGTACGTCAGCGCCAGCCGGTTGACGTAGTCGGAAATATGGCCGATTTCGGTGGCGATCGACTTCATGTACTTCAACCGGGCCGGCGTGTTGTAAAACAGGTCACGCACGCAAATATCCGTCCCTTTGACTGTGGCGGCGTCGGCAATGTTCGTAATTTGGCCGCCCTCGATCGTCAGGCGCGTCCCCACCTGGCTGCTGGAGGGACTGCTCGTCAGTTCCATCCGGGAGACAGCGGCGATACTGGGCAGGGCCTCGCCGCGAAACCCCAGGGTGCGAATCCGGAACAGGTCGCGTGTCGTGCGAATCTTGCTGGTCGCGTGCCGTTCAAAGGCCAGCTGGCAGTCTTCCCGGTCCATGCCGTGGCCGTTGTCCACCACGCGGATGAGCTGCAGCCCGCCTTCTTCCACGTGCACCTCGATCGCGCTAGCTCCGGCGTCCACCGCGTTTTCCACCAGTTCTTTCACGACCGAAGCCGGCCTCTCCACCACTTCACCGGCAGCGATCATATTGGCGAGATGCTCATCGAGCACTTGAATGTGTCCCATCGATCTCCTCCTTGGATCGGCCCGTTACGTTTTTTTCAGGCGCTGTCTCCACTCATACAGCTTCAGCATGGCTTCCATCGGCGTCATCTGGTTCAAATCCAGTTCGCGCAGCTCTGCCATCACGGTTTCTTCATCCGGCGACAGGCGGGACACGGGCTCCTCCTTCGCTGCGGACACAGGAGCCGCCCACAGCGCGTCCAAGGTCATCTGCACCTCCTGTGCCGATGTTGTGGCTGCATTCGCTTCCAGTCCGGCGAGAATCTCCCGCGCCCGCTCAATCACCCGGCCGGGCATCTCCGCCAGTTCGGCCACGTGGATGCCGTAGCTTTTGTCCGCCCGTCCCGGCTCGATTTTGTGCAGAAACAAGAGCTTGCCGTCACGCTCTTCGCAGCGAGCGTGCACATTGACCACGCCGGGAAGCGACTCTTCCAGGCCGGTCAGCTCGTGATAGTGCGTGGAAAAGAGCGTCTTGGCTCCGATCTTTTCGCGAATGTACTCGATCACTGCCTGCGCCAGCGCCATTCCGTCATAGGTGGACGTGCCGCGGCCAATCTCGTCCAGCAGGATCAGGCTTTGCGCGGTCGCTTTTTGCAAGGCGTGTTTGGTCTCCAGCATTTCCACCATGAAGGTGCTGTGTCCGCCGACTAGGTCGTCGGCTGCACCGATCCGGGTAAAAATCTGGTCCACCAGCGACAATTTTGCCGCTTTCGCCGGAACAAAGCAGCCGATCTGCGCCATGATGACGATGAGCGCGATCTGGCGCATATACGTGCTCTTTCCGGCCATGTTCGGGCCGGTAATGAGCAGGATCTGTCTGTCCGACTGGTTCATCTCCACGTCGTTGGCGACGTATTTTTCCCGATCCAGCACCGCTTCCACGACCGGGTGGCGCCCTTCGCGGATGACGCACTCGCCGGTCGTGACGAGTTCGGGCCGCACATAGCCGCGCTCATCGCTGACAGTGGCAAATGCCTGCAGCACGTCCACGGCGGCAATGCGTTCGGCCAGCCCCTGCAGGCGGGGAATGTGGGTGGCCACTTCGCTGCGGATGGCGGTAAACAGCTGGTACTCCAGCTCCACCATCTTTTCTTCCGCTTCCAGGATGAGCGCCTCTTTTTCCTTCAGCTCCGGGGTGATGAACCGTTCGGCATTGGCCAGTGTCTGTTTGCGCTCGTAGCGGCCGGCCGGCACGTTTGCCAGGTTGGCACGGGATACCTCGATGTAGTAGCCGAACACCTTGTTGAAGCCTACCTTCAGCGAACGGATGCCGGTTGCTTCCCGCTCCGCCTGTTCCAGTTGGGCAATCCAGTTCTTGCCTTCGCGGCTTGCCGTGTGCAGCTTGTCCAGGTACTCGTCATAGCCGGGCCGGATCAGACCGCCTTCGCGCACGGAAACCGGCGGGTCGTCAACCAGCGCCGACCGCAGGAAAGCAGCGATGTCGGCGCACTCGTCCATCCCTTCGGCCAGTTCGGTGAGCACGCGGGAGCCGGCGTTCAGCAGAAGCTGCCGCAGTTCAGGCACCGCTTCCAGCGACAAGCGAAGCTGCACCAGGTCGCGGGCGTTGGCGTTACCGTACGAGACACGTCCCGCCAAGCGTTCCAGATCGTAGACCCGATCCAGGCAGGCGCGGACGTCGGAACGCAGCAGCATATCCCCTTTCAAATGTTCCACCGCATCCAGCCGTGCTTCCAGTTCGCTTTTGTTCAACAGCGGCCGCTCAATCCAGCGGCGCAGAAGACGTCCGCCCATGGCTGTCTCGGTACGGTCCAGCAGCCACAGCAGCGAGCCTTTTTTGGACTTGTCGCGAATGGTTTCGGTCAGCTCCAGGTTGCGCCGGGAAAAGTTGTCCATCTGCAGGTACTGCTTGGCGTCATAGCGCTTGATCAGCCTCATGTGGGACAAACTTCGCTTCTGCGTGGAACCGATGTAGTGCAGGAGCGCATTTACCGCGAGGCGCATCGCCAGATCCAGCTCGCGCGCCTGATCCTGATACTGCTGATCGACGGCAAATGCGTTCACCGCCCCGGTTTCTATGTACGTGACCGGCATGTCGGGCTTCAGGTCCTGCGACAGACCGCACACCACCAGTTCCTTCGGCCGGTACTGCATCGCCTCGTCCAGCGCGGCTCCCGCCGTGCCAAACAGCGAGGTGACGTACATCTCGCCCGTGCTCATGTCACAGGCGGCAATACCCATTCGGCCGTCCGCTTCGGCGATCGCCGCCATGTAGTTGTTTTCCTTGTCCGTCAGCCATTTCCCCTCCATCATGGTCCCCGGGGTAATGACGCGGGTCACTTCGCGGCGGACGACACCCTTGGCCGCTTTCGGGTCTTCCACCTGTTCGCAGACAGCCACCTTGTACCCTTTTTTCAAAAGCTCGGCAATATAGGCGTCAGCCGAGTGATGCGGCACACCGCACATCGGGATACGCTCGTCCCCGCCGCCGTCCCGGCCGGTCAGCGTAATCTCCAGCTCACGCGAGGCGGTGATGGCATCGTCGAAAAACAGTTCGTAAAAATCACCTAAACGAAAAAATAAGAAAGTATCCGGGTACTCACGCTTGATCGCCAGATACTGTTGAATCATTGGGGTATACTGAGCCATGTTTTCAAATCTCCTAGCCTGCAATCTCGCCTGTACATTATAGCACGTCCGGCCGGGGAAGTTGAACCTCTTCCCCGCAGATCAGATGCGATTCGCATTCAGGTCAATATGGTTGCTCAGCCGATTTCCCAGGCCTTGCGCAGATCCTGCCCGGCCGGCCACGTTTCTCCCGCGAGCAGATAGGCAAAATAGCAATCGAGCGGGTCCCGGCTGTCGCGGTAGCAAGCGAGGCTTGAAAGCTCTTCCCATATGGCTTTCACGTACGGTGCCAACGTCTGTTTGTCGCCGCGGTAATACGCCCTGATGAGCGACACATCCAGATGAGGGCGGGCCGTCAACTGCTCGTGACAGGCGGCCACCAGCCGGGCGAGGTGCAGGATGCCTCGCGTCACATCCGGATGGACCAGCCAACTGGGCAGGGTGCGGTACTCAAACCCGCCGTGCGTCTTCTCCCGGATGTCTCCGAGGAATCCGTATCGGGGGCGCCGCTTCAAGCAGCCGGGGTCTTCCACCATGACCAACGGCAGGGCGAGATAGGCGTCCAACTTGCGGAGCAGGGAAAAGTCGAGGGCCACGCCGCTAAAGTGGATGTGCCCGCCGACGGGATAGCCGTCGAACGGCATGCCGCCCGCCAGCCACTCCACCGTCCTGTCCGTGATCTTGCGGCGGGCGAGCAAGAGCGCCTTCCGGATGCGGGCAAACAATTCATCCGGGTCGTCGGACGGCTCCGGACGCAGTTCGGCCAACGGGTGCTGATGCAGAGCCAGCTCTTCCCGATACCGGGTGGAATCGCACCCGACCACCCCGCCCTTGCCCATGTAGTCGGAGGCCAGTACCATCGAGCCGTCCGCTCCCCTCAGGGCAAACTCCGGGTCCGCTCCCAGCATCAGCCTGTCAGCGCTGCGCCTCTTTCTCTGGTTCAGCCACCAGTCCCGCGCCTCCCGCATAAACCGATCGGACATTTGGGCAGGCCAATACGGCGATACCCGCACCACTTTGACACGATGGGGCGAAGCGGCGGTCAGCAGCACTTCGCCGCACTCCAGCCCCGTGGCGTACAGGGCACGCACCGCCAGCTTGACGGCCACCTGCGCTTCCGGATCATTCGGCAGCCGCTCCACCGGCTCGAAGTGCTGCTCGCCCCACGGCTGGGACAGCCAGTGCGCCTTCTCCAGACTTTTTTCCAGGTGCAAGAGATGAAACTGATACAGTTGGACGCGATAGATCCGTGTCCCCGGCTCCGGACCAGCCTTTGCCGTCGCGATGCCGCTCATTTTGAGCAGTTTGTTGGCCTGGTTGCCCTTCGACAAACGATTAATGGCCGCCTTGATATTGGTCGGCATCACTTCGGTGTTGTATCGTCCGCCTGTCCCGGATGGCCTGCCGTTTTCACGTACGTGGATAAACATCATCCATCACCCCCGCTCTGCTGCTATAGCCTATGTGGCCCAGTGAAAAAAAGTGTGTGCCGGGACGGTTGCCCCGCCTGACCACCCGAAAAAAAGAAAAAAGAGGAGATGTGCCTCTCCTCTTAATCCAATTCGTCGAGCAATGTGGCCGAATCAAAGTCGTCAAACTCGTCGCTGCTGTCTTCGTAGTCACCGAGCAGGTGGAAGTCCTTGTCATCGCAGTTGTTGCAAACGACCACACACACTTTGGTTTCGCCAATAATTTCGACGGCAAATTCACTTTCCACTTTCACCGTGACAGTACCACCGCCGCTCAGTTCGGCTTTGACGCACTTCGGCTGTTCCACAGCCCGGGCGATAATTTCCAGGTCGCCGCGGCAATGTTTGTCGAAGAACGTAAGCGGAACGAGTACGGAGAACTTGACGGTTTCCCGCGTGACGTCGGTTTGGGTGTTATTGGCAAACGAGTACCACAGGTTGACGTCATACGTACCAGTCACTTCAACCGCATCCCCCGCCAGCTCCGCCTGGAAGTTCGTGTTTATCATCCAGCATCCGAGGACAGTCGAAGGAGTATGCGACGGAATGATGGTGTGGGTCGTTTGGGAGAATTTATGACCTTTACCGCAGACGGCTTTTGCGATGAGTTCCCGGCACTGCAGGTCTTTGTCTATACCCGACATTTCTTTACCTCCTCCATACAACGTTTCTGTACATTTGTATGCAGGGCATTCGACTAGGGTGCAAACACCCACTGTCATTTTGGGGAGGCTTGTCGGGAATTGATCGTGCCGTTTATTCGCCTGTTACGAACAGCAGCCGCGGGATTTTTCCGGTCCGCCGCCTGTTTCGCCGGTGAGCGGATTGCCGCCGGTGTCCAGGATGATGCGTTCGGACACCGTGTTGGCGATCACGTTTGTGACCATCTGCAGCAGATCGTTCACGTCCACTTGAGACTGTTTGAATTCAGTAACGATCGGAATTGCGTCCAGTTCCTCGTGAAGCTGGTTGTACTCCGCTTCCACTTTTTTCGCCAGCTCCGGTTTGTTCATCGATTCAAACATGACCATCTGTTTTTGTTTCTTCTTTAATTCCGCGATCAGCTCCTGAACGCGTTCGTTGTGTTTGATCTGCTGCTCGGCCCGTTTGTAGAAATCGACTTCCTTGGTGCGGGCAATCATTACAGCCAGTTCGCGGGCCTTTTCCAAAATCTCGTTGTGTGTGTACAGGCTTGTTTGTTCCATCGCTCCATTACACCTCGACTTTTGTCACGATCTCTCCGTGCAGGGTCCAAGTCTTCACGTCCGTGATCCGTACGTGAGCGAACTGACCAATCAGCGATTTGTCGCCGACGAAGTGCACCAGCTTGTTGGACCGGGTGCGGCCAGCCAGCACATTGGGGTTGTTTTTCGATTCGCCTTCCACCAGCACCTCGACGACCTGGTTGTGCAGCTTCTGGTTCTGCTCCAGGCTGATCTTCGCCATCAGCTCGTTCAGGCGGTAGAGACGCTCCTTTTTTACCTCCATCGGCACGTTGTCTTCCATGACGGCAGCCGGCGTACCTTCGCGAGGCGAATAAATGAAGGTATAGGCGGAGTCGTAACGGACCTCTTCCACGAGGGAGAGCGTTTCTTCGAATTGCTCATCAGTCTCGCCGGGGAAGCCGACGATAATGTCCGTGGAAAGCACCACGTTGGGAATCGCCGCTTTAATTTTACGCACCAATTCCAGGTAGTGTTCGCGCGTGTATTTGCGGGCCATCCGCTTCAGCACTTCGCTGGATCCGGACTGGACAGGCAGGTGGATGTGTTCCACCAGATTGCCCCCTTTGGCCAGGACTTCGATCAGACGGTCGTCAAAGTCGCGCGGGTGGCTGGTGGTAAAGCGGATGCGCGGAATGTCGATCTTGCGGATCTCGTCCAAAAGGTCGCCGAAGCCAAAGTGGATGTCTTGAAAATCCTTTCCATACGCATTGACGTTTTGACCGAGCAGGGTGACTTCCTTGAAGCCTTGGCGGGCCAGTTCGCGCACTTCTGCGATCACGTCTTCCGGACGGCGGCTGCGCTCCTTGCCGCGCGTGTACGGCACGATGCAGTACGTACAGAACTTGTCACAGCCGTACATGATGTTGACCCAACCCTTGATGTTGCCTTCGCGGATCTTCGGCATGTTTTCGATGATGTCGCCCTCTTTGGACCACACCTCGATCACCATTTCCTTGCTGAACATGGCGTCGCGCAGCAGCACCGGCAGGCGGTGAATGTTGTGCGTACCAAAGATGAGGTCAACATGCGGGAAGCTTTTCAGGATCTTGTTGACCACGCTTTCCTCCTGCGACATGCAGCCGCAGACGCCGAGGATCAGGTTGGGGTTGTTGTTTTTCACCCGCTTCATGTTGCCCAGTTCGCCAAACACCTTGTCTTCGGCGTTTTCCCGGATCGCACAGGTGTTGAACAGCACTACGTCCGCATCTTCTGCTTCTTCGGCCGGGCTGTAGCCCATTTGCTGAAGAATCCCGGCGATTGTCTCGGAGTCGTGCTCATTCATTTGACAGCCGTAGGTGCGTACGTAGTAGCGCTTGCCTTTCCCGATATCCTTCATGTCTTCCGGAATGGCGAAGTCGTAATGCACCTTAACCTCTTCCTTGCCGCGTTTTTTCGCGTCTTTCAAGGAAGGGGGCTGGAAGTACTTGGCGTAGTCTGCTGTTGTTTTCGGGGACTTGCCGGATTTTAAGTCCGTAGTCGCCTCAGTTTTCATTGTCATCTGTCTATCACCTCAGTAAGCATTGGTTTTACGGTTTACCATCAACACATTATAGCATAGAACATTTTATTTTAACGAATAAATCAGGAACTTCCAGTGAATCTTTCTGGAAAACCATTTTCCTGCGACTTTTTTCATATTTTTCTGAATCAGGCTGGTCCACGTGCAACATTGCCGACCCGTCCGCCGTCTGAATAGCAGCAAAACGATATATCCCGAACAGGAGGTTCCCATGAAGCGAGTCCTATCTGTTTTTCTGGCGGTTCTGATGATTCTGACTCTCGTGCCGTTCGTTCAGGCGGCGCCCTCGTTCTCCGATGTGCCCCGCAGCCATTGGGCCTACAAGGAAATCACCGAGATGGCGGCCAAAGGGATTATCAAGGGGTACGAGGACGGCAAATTCCGGCCCAACAATCAGGTCACACGCGCTGAATTTGCCAAGATCATGATTGCCGCGGCCGGCGTGGACATTCGCAAGAACAAGGTTAGTCAAACGTTTGTGGATGTGCCGAAGTCGCATTGGGCGTTCCTTTACGTGGAGCATGCCAAGCCATACCTGACAGGCTACAAGTCGGGCACCCGCTACTACTACAAGCCGGATCAGTACGCCGTCCGGGAAGACATCGCCGTGGCGCTGGTTCGCCTGCTCGGCTACGACCGCACGCACAAGGCGGACCAGGACGTGTTGAAACGTTTCCGCGACCATGAGCGAATTTCGCCCAACCTCCGCCCGTACATCGCCATCGCGATCCAGACCAATCTGATGAAAGGGTACAACAACGAGTTCCGTCCGCTTGATCCGATCACCCGCGCCGAAGCAGCCTCGCTCCTGTACCGTGCGCTTCTGGACCGAAACGATGACGAGACCAAAGTGGTTTTCCCCAACCCGGATAAACCGGAGCTGCCGCGCAGTGTAAGCGACAACTTCAGCGATACCGAACTGAAAAACTGGGACACCGATCATGCCGTCGGTACCTGGGGCGTCGTCAACAAGCAGGTGACTGCCATTTCCACCGAGAAAAATCTGCATCACTATTTCCTGCCGCTCATCTGGGATGAAGACAAAAACACGAAACGTTACGAATTGACCGTCGATGTCAACGTGAGCGGCTCCGATGGGCTGGGTGGCGTGTACTTCAACGGCAAGAACGGCGCAGCCCATGTCGTCTTCGTCAACAAAGACCGCGTCACGCTCGCCCGCGTGGAAGACGCCAAGGACGCCGACATTGACGTGATCGCGTCCGGTTCCTACAAGCTGAAAACGAGCAACCGGCTGAAAGTGGTCGTCGACGGCGACAGCGTCTCCATCTACATGAACGACCAGTTCCTCTTCAGACAGCAAAAAGTGAAACCAGAGGGTACCAAGCTGGGACTCTATCTGCAGCGTAACGCAACCAAAGACGCGCCACGCAGCATCACCTACCTGGATAACTTCTCCTTTACAGCACAGCCGTGACGCCGCACCGCTTCCGTTTCCAGGGACCCCTGAGCGGAAGCGGTTTTTTCTTTCCCGGCAAACTTGCTGCGGTGCAGATCACTAGAAATGAACAAGGTACAGTTGTATAATGGTAGCGATTCTTGACCGGGGAAGGAGTTTCCTATGACCTTTACTGTTACTCAGCCGTTCCGCTGGATGGATTCCGGTGTCTATCGGGACAATCCGCTGGAGCCGCTGATTCGCGACGAAGCGCTGGCTGCTTACATGAACCGGGACGACGCCCAACCAGTCATCCACCTGTGGGTGTACGACAAGGCGCTCTACCTGGGCCGCCGCGACGCCAAACTGCCGCGGCTGGAACAGGCGCTGCGCCAATTTGGTCAAGACGGCTTTGGCTGCGTGCTGCGCTCGTCCGGCGGAGCCTGTGTGCCGCTGGACGCGGGCGTGCTCAACCTCGCCTGTCTGCTGCCCGACACGTCGATTGCGATCGACGCTTTTTTCCAATTCGTCGCCCGGATGCTGCATGTGGGATTGCGCGAGTACGGCGACATGCAGTTTGGCGAAGTGACTGGTTCCTACTGCGCGGGCGAATACGACTTCTCGATTGGCGGCAAAAAAATCGGCGGCATGGCCCAACGGCGCACCCGCTTCGGGTCGATCCTGCAATTGTGCATCAACGTCGAGGAACAGCCGCGCGGTGCGTGGATGGAACGCTTCTACGCGAAAGCCGGCCTCGCTGACATGGACAATCACCGTCCCATTCCCTTCATCGACGGGAACACAGTGGGCAGCATCGCCGGATTGACCGGCCGCCCCGTTACCGTCTCGGACGTCAAGGAACGGCTGCTGACCGCCATCCGCAGGGAGTGGCCGATCAGCCCCGCACCGTTTGCCGTGCCCAAGACACTGGTGGAAGAATCCCGGCACCATCTCGCCGAGCGGTTGGGGTTGTTCGCGTTTACGGCGGATGAACTGATCAGGCCCGACTGGCATTTGCCGGGCTGATCCCCTATCATACCATGCACAGGGGAAAAGCGCCTCGTAAAGAGAGGCGCTTTTGATTTGCGTCACTTTTCGAAACGGTTAGACCGCTCATTGTAGCGCAAGAGTTCGTAGGAGCTTTTTTCCATCAAAGAGAAGCCGGTTTGATCAAGTGTACGTTCCAGCTGAAAATAGATCATCGTATGGCGCCTGGGGTCAATCTGAACGGTACCGTCCAGCAGTTCTGTCGTCTCTCCCTGTTTATGCCGGTAGGCGGCCACACCGCTCCACACTTCCTGATAGCCGGAAGACGTTTTTCGCAGCACGTACAGCGTGCGCTCCTGACCGTGGCTGGCCGGTTTTACCGTCGTCACCACCAGGTATCCGCCGCCGGCTTGCTGGAGACTGAAGAGAGGTTCATTCTTGCTGTAGGCGGGCTGATAGTCTCCATCTTCGCTTGCGTACACGACGAACAAGCCTTTTTCACCGTCCAGCGTGAGTGAACCGGCCAGATCGACGGGCTGCGAAGCCGACTGGTTCTGTGTAACCGTCGGCAGCGTCATGACATGTATCCGATCCGGCATTACGCGGGAGCGCAGTGAGGTGTCCAGCCGTTCGCGCATGTCTTCCACCATCCACGCAGGCACAGCCGACGTGCCCAATGCCTGCTCCGAGTGGCCGGCTGGCTTGATCAGCAAACGGCCGGCCAACAGCCCTATTCCGGCCGATACCAGCATCATCAAGGCGACCGCTCCCCAGATGGGTTTACGCATGACTATCCAACTCCTTGCATACATACAAAAAGACAATAGGCGTCCATCTGTAATACGATGGAACCAGCCATTCGGTTACACGTCCATCCGACCAACGTCCCGCGTACGGCACAAGGTCCTGCGAACAAGGTCCGCTTGTTCCCCGCCTTGAACGATTGTACGACATACTGCCGGGCTTTTTTTCAGGCAGGACTACCGTACGCTTACGCCATACGGTATCATAGAAGTGAACCACAAGGGTACGGTACTGCCGTGCCGTCAGAGACGAAAAAAGGTGGTGGATTGTTTGAAGCAGGTTGAGCAATTGCTGCACACCAAACTCAACGAATTGGTCATCGCTTCGACCAAGGTGGCCCACGTGCAGTTGGGCAATTCACTGGAACACGCGCTGCTCGTGCTTACCAAAACCGGATATTCTGCCATACCCGTACTGGACCACTCCTACCGGCTGCACGGCCAGATCAGCACCACAATGATCGTCAACAAGATATTGGGACTTGAACGGTTTGAATATGAAAAGCTGTCCGACTACACCGTCGATGACGTGATGAACACTAAAGTCCCCCGGATGAAAGAGTCAGATGAGTTTCTCAAAGCCTTGGAGATGTCGATTAATCATCCGTTTATCTGCATCGAGGATGACACCGGGATTTTTCAGGGCATCCTGACCCGCAGGTCGATTCTCGCGGTCCTCTACCGCCACTTCCGCAACCTCCCCTCCCCTGCTGCGGAAAAACAATTCACCGATCATTCATGAATACAGTAAGCGACAATTTACTCCGCTCGCCAATCGAGTAGGAGGGGGTGGCTAACCCCCGTCCTCTCACACCACCGTACGTACCGACCGGTATACGGCGGTTCACCAAGCTTGACGAAGTGTGAAATATCGCTGTATCAAACTCATCAGCCCTTGTTGTTGCCAGTAGGCAATACCAA
>Ga0310830_100656_pt1 | contig 21883 bp, 20 predicted proteins | sample WT_ome_5_FD_201301 | JGI IMG/M metagenome (GOLD analysis project Ga0310830, IMG submission 201301) | Sorghum-adapted microbial communities enriched on wild type (WT) sorghum from Joint BioEnergy Institute, Emeryville, California, United... ...
CAGGGGGCGGGGACGGGTGCGCATGAGGCGGCTCCTCGCAGGTCGCGCCGACGGGGTGGAAACGCGAGTCGGCCCGCTGGCCGGAGGCGTCGCGTCAGGTTCGGTCGAGTGCTGATCCTGGCATGCGCGCAGCGGAAACCACGAACGGGTATCGCCGTGACGGCGGCCACCGCGGCACCGGTTGTCCGGGCAGGGCTCCGGGCTGCCCCGCCCAACCTGCCGGTGACGCGGGCAGGAGGTGTCGCTTCGCCGGGCGGAGGCCGAACGGCGGGCACGGAGACGCGAGCGGCGGGCGGGCCCGAGCGGCAGGCACGTCGCCGCCGCGTGGCGTCAGTAGCTGGGGGGAATGACCCGCAGGTGGCCACGCCGACCGGTCTGTTGAGCGGTGTGCGGATCGGTCTGCGCCTCTTCGGGCGGACGGGGCGGCGCCGGGCGGGCCGCCTCGCGAACCGCCTCGGCGAGTGCCACGAGATCGTCGGTGGTCGGGGGCGGGGGCTCGAACTCGCCCTCGTGCCGGACCACCTCCCAGCCCCGCGGAGCTGTCAGATTCCGGGCATGCGGCTCGCAGAGATCGTACGTGTGCGGCTCAGCGAAGGCGGCGAGGGGGCCGACCACGGCCGTCGACTCGTTGTAGACATAGGTCAGCGTGGCGACGGCCGGTCGGGGGCAGCCGTTGCGGGAGCAACGCCGTGGTGACCTCACGGCGGCACGGTATCGCCATTACCGGCTTCATGGCCCCGCTTGGGCCTGCGACACGCCGATAAGTGTGATCACAGTTCGGAACCGCGACGCGACGGCGGCCGGCGGGCCGCGCGACACGTCGGCCGGTCGCGGCGGTCGGCGGGGCCCGGCCCGACCCCGGGCGACCCGCTCCGACACGGCCGAATCCACCGATCGACCCCGACCTGCCCGGGGCTACCCTGTCGTCGGGGCGGCACGCCCTCACCGAGTGAAGCGGGGGTGGAGATGACCAGTCCGGAGAACCGTCGCCCGGGCAACGGGCGTCGGACTCGCCGTGACCGGCACGGCCGGGGCCTACGCGGGCGCCTGGTCCCGGCCACCGTGCCGCTCGCGAGGACCAAGTCCGAGATATTCGACGATCTCGTGCTGGACACGGTGGAGACCCTCGAACGCCGGTTCGCCAAGGAGCTGGCCGGCGTCGAGTTCGCGGTCGAGGACGTCCCGCCGGAGCTGAACGTGTACGACTCCGACGTCCTCGAGGACGGGGAGGTCCCGCTGGCCCGACTCCTGCCCGGTCGCCCCGGCCGACACGAGGTGCCGCCGAGGATCGTGCTCTATCGCCGGCCGCTCGAGTTCCGGGCCATCGACCGCGATGATCTCGCCGACCTGGTGCACGACGTGATCATCGAGCAGGTGGCGAATCTCCTCGGCATCGATCCCGACGAACTGGCCTGACCCGGGCGGCCCCCACCACCCGGGTCGTCGCCAGCTCAGGCGACCCGACGCTTCAGCTTGCGTCGTTCGCGCTCGGACAACCCGCCCCAGATGCCGAACCGTTCGTCATGCCCGAGCGCGTACTCCAGGCACTCGGTCTTGACCTCACAGCGGGAGCAGATTCGCTTCGCCTCGCGGGTGGAACCCCCCTTCTCGGGAAAGAACGCCTCCGGGTCGGTCTGCGAGCACAACGCACGCTCCTGCCACTCCGGCGCGTCTCCGAGTAGGTCGGCCACCTCGAGTCGGCCGTCCATCCAGTTGCCTCCTTCTCGCGCACCGGCGTGTGGACGCCGGCGCAACCCCCCACGCGGAAGGCGTGTTTGTCCGCCCGGTAGCGATTTGATGCGCTCCGTACGAACAACCCCACTGAAATTACACGCGTGTCATACGTGCGTCGTCAAGCTGAACCTGCTATGTGAGGTCACCCCTACCGCGTGCCCGGACGAGTGTCGAGTCATCTCGGCCTCGCACCCGGGCCTATCGATTCAGACCCGGTACGGGTAACGCACGCCCGGCGAGTTGGTTCGGAAATCCGGCGTGGCGAGCCGTGACGCCCGGCCGAACCCGGGTGCCCCGGTCCGCGGGGTCCCCGACCTCGGGTCAGCCGACACGTCCGTACAGCGTGGTCCGGCGGCGGGCCGGCCTGCCGGCTGCCGCCGCGATCCGTTCGAGCTGCTCCACCGTCCGCGCCGAGCCGTGATCCGAACCCGCCATCCGGGAGATCGTCTCCTCCATGAGCGTCCCGCCCAGGTCGTTGCAGCCGCCGCGGAGCAGCTGCGCCGCGCCCTCGTCGCCGAGCTTGACCCAGGAGCACTGGATGTTGGCGATCCTGCCGTGCAGCAGCAACCGGGCCATCGCGTGCACGATCCGGTTCTCCCGCCAGGTGGGACCGGGTCGGGCGATACCGGCCAGGTAGATCGGCGCGTTCGTGTGCACGAACGGCAACGCCACGAACTCGGTGAAGCCGCCGGTCCGGTCCTGGATCCCGGCCAGGACCCGGAAATGCGCCAGCCACTGCCGCGGATGGTCGACGTGGCCGTACATCATCGTGGAGCTGGACCGGATCCCCAGCTCGTGGGCGGTGGTGATCACCTCGACCCAGGTGGCGGTGGGCAGTTTGCCCTTGGTCAGGACCCAGCGCACCTCGTCGTCGAGAATCTCGGCCGCCGTCCCGGGAATGGTGTCCAGGCCGGCGTCGCGCAGTTCGATCAGCCAGTCCCGGACCGACACGCCGGCCTTGGCCGCCCCGGTGACGATCTCCATCGGGGAGTACGCGTGCACGTGCATGCCCGGTACCCGGGCCTTCACCGCCCGCACCAGGTCGGCGTACGCGGTCACCGGCATCTTCGGGTCGATGCCGCCCTGCATACACACCTCGGTCGCGCCGACCGTCCACGCCTCCGCCGCCCGTTCGGCGACCTGCTCCACCGACAGCCGGTAGGCGTCGGCGTCCCGCTCCCGCTGGGCGAAGGCGCAGAACCGACATCCGACGTAGCAGACGTTGGAGAAGTTGATGTTGCGGTTGACGACGTACGTCACGTCGTCGCCGACGGCTGCCCGACGGACGTCGTCGGCGATCCGGCACACCTCGTCCAGGACCGCCCCGTCCGCCCCGAAGAGCGCCAGCGCGGCCGCCTCGTGCCGGGGTTCCAGCAGCGCCGCGGGGTTCTCGGACGCCAGCCGCAGCCCGGCGCGCAGGTCGCTGTCGAGCCGCTGGGGGGCCACCGCGGCGGCAGCCGCGGGCTGGGCCCCGCGCGCCGTCACCGGCACCCGCGCCGCCACCTCGGCCCAGTCGCCGTAGACGTGGTCGAAGTCACCGCGCCGGTCCCCGGTCCGCCCGGTGGTGTCGATGGTGGCGTGCAGGTCGGTCCGACCACCCGGCACGAAGGCGTCGTCCGGCTCCTGCCACGGCCGCCCCACCGGGCGGGCCTCGGCCCGGGCCAGCCCGGTCGCCGGGTCGGCCAGGGCGGCCACGTGTGCCGCCAACCGAGGGTCGAGCCAGGGCTCGCCCCGGCGCACGTACTCCGGATAGATGGTGAGACGTTCACTCAGCGTGAACCCGGCGGCGGCGGTCCGGGCCGCCAGTTCGTCCAGGTGCGGCCACGGGCGCTCCGGGTTGACGTGGTCCGGGGTCACCGGTGACACCCCGCCCCAGTCGTCGATCCCGGCCCGGAGCAGCAGGTCGTACTCGCCCTCGATCAGGTTCGGCGGCGCCTGGATCCGCGCCGCCGGCCCGAGCAGGATCCGGGCCACCGCCACGGTGGCGGCGAGGTCGTGCAGTTCGGCGTCGGGCATGCCGCGCATCGCGGTGTCCGGCTTGGCCCGGAAGTTCTGCACGATGACTTCCTGGATGTGGCCGTACTCCCGGGCGATGCGCCGGATCGCGAAGAGCGAGTCGACCCGCTCGGCGCGGGTCTCGCCGATCCCGATCAGGATGCCGGTGGTGAAGGGGATGCCGACCCGGCCGGCGTCGGTGAGGACCCGTAGCCGGACCGCCGGCTCCTTGTCCGGCGACCCGTAGTGCGGGCCGCCCGGCTCCGACCAGAGCCGGGTGGCGGTGGTCTCCAGCATCATCCCCATGCTCGGGGCGACCGGCTTGAGCCGCTGCAACTCCGCCCAGGAGAGCACCCCCGGGTTGAGGTGCGGCAGCAGACCGGTCTCCTCCAGGACGGCGATCGCGCAGGCCCGCAGGTAGTCGAGGGTGGAGTCGTAGCCCCGCTCGGTCAGCCACCGCCGCGCCTGGGGCCACCGCGCCTCGGGCCGGTCACCGAGCGTGAACAGCGCCTCCTTGCATCCCTGTGCCGCGCCGGCGACGGCGATCGCCAGCACCTCGTCCCGTTCCAGGAAGGCGGCGGGAAGCCGGTGCGGCACCGTGGCGAAGGTGCAGTAGTGACAGCGGTCCCGGCACAGCCGGGTGAGCGGAATGAAGACCTTCTTGGAGAAGGTGACGACCCCAGGTCTTCCGGCGTCGTGCAACCCGGCGTCCCGCAGCCGGCCGGCGATCGCCATCAGTTCGTCGAGGAACTCGCCGCGCGCGGCGAGCAGCGTGGTCGCCTCGTCCTGGTCGAGGGTACGTCCCTCCGCAGCCCGGCGCAGTGCCCGGCGCAGGCTGGCGGTGGTCGGCGCTACGTCACTCCCAACTGTCACTCGTGAAGCCTAGGCCGAACCGTCGGCGCTCCTCCCCCCGACGAACCGACGCCGCAGGTGGGAACGGCTGTGGCAACGGTCACAACCGGTGAGCCACGCCGGCGGCGCCCCCGCCCCGCCGGGGCCGCGGCTCACGCCCGGCCATCCTCCACACCGGACGGCGGTGGCGGCGATCCCGCCGACGGCTGCTGGCTCGCCGGGTCGATCCGCTGGGTCGGCTCGGCCGGGCCCGCCCCGCTGCCACGCTGTGGAATCACCCGGGTCTGCCCGGCTTCCTCGTCCGCCGCCTCCGGCACGACGGCACCGCCCGGTGCTCCCGGGGTCGGCGCCGGGCCCGGCGGGGTGAAGTGCGCGGCGGCGTAGCCGGGGCTGCCGTAACCGGTCGGTTGGCCGTAGCCGGCCGCCTCACCCGGGCCCTGCGGGTAGCCGGTGGGCGGGTAGCCGGGCTGTGGCTGACCGGGTACGTGCGGGTGGCCCGGGTACGGCCCACCGGGCGGGCCGTACGGCTGCGGGCCGTACGGCTGCGGGCCGTACGGCTGCGGCTGGCCGTAGACGCCTGGCTGCGGCCCGGGCTTCGGCGGGGCGAAGTGGACCCGCCACACCTGGTAGACCAGGAGCACGGCGACCCCCAGCACCGCCAGGCAGCCGGCCTGCTCCAGCACGGAGGTGAACGCCTCCCGGAACCGCGCCTCGGCCAGCCGACCGAAGAACGCGACGAGCAGCGTTGCCCCTCCGAAGAACACGGAGACCGCGTACTCACCGAGCGCGACCTGGGTGACCAGGAGCGCCCGAGGCGCCACCGGCGGCAGCAGTGTGACGAGCAGTACGGCCAGCAGCGGGTAGGCGGCCGGCTCCAGGCCGGCGAAGGCGTAGAAGACGCCCTGGGCCCGGTCGTCGAACTGTGAGCCCGGCCACCCGACGAAGAGATTGATGATCGCACTGAACAGGAAGAGGGCGTTCGCGCCGAGCAACACCAGCGCGATCAGTTCACGGATCCCCTTGATGATCAGACTGGCCTCTGGCGCCCCGGTCGGGGCGGGCCCGGGCTGGCTGGTCACAACCTCTCCCTCGAACGGTACGGACGGTGGCGACGCCTGAGCCTAGTCGGCCAACCCGCCCGCCGCCCGCGACGACCGGATAGGCGAGGATGTCTGCATGCGCATCGTGGTGTTGACCGGGGGGATCGGCGGTGCCCGCTTCCTCACCGGTGTCCGCGCGTACGCCCGCCGAACCGACGCCGAGGTGACGGCGGTGGTCAACGTCGGCGACGACGTGATCATGCACGGCCTGAGAATCTGCCCGGACCTGGACAGCGTCATGTACACGCTGGGTGGGGGTGCAGACCCGGAGCGTGGCTGGGGGCGGGCCAACGAGACCTGGACCGTCCGGGAGGAGCTCGCCGCGTACGGCGTGGAGCCGACCTGGTTCGGCCTCGGCGACCGCGACGTGGCGACCCACCTGGTCCGCACCACCATGCTCAACGCCGGTTACCCCCTCTCGGCGGTGACGGAGGCGCTCTGTGCCCGCTGGCGGCCGGGGGTCCGGCTCCTTCCCGCCACCGACGACCGCCTGGAGACCCACGTCGTGGTCAGTGACCCGGAGGCACCCGACGCGCCGCAGGGGGGCGCCCGCCGGGCGATCCACTTCCAGGAGTGGTGGGTACGCCACCGGGGCGAGCTGCCCACCCACCGGTTCGTCTTCGTCGGCGCCGAGACCGCCAAGCCGGCCCCCGGGGTGCTGGACGCGCTCGCCGCCGCGGACGTCGTCCTGCTCGCCCCGAGCAACCCGGTGGTGAGCATCGCGCCGATCCTCGCCGTGCCGGGGCTGCGGGAGGCGCTGGTCGGCAACCGGGCTCCGGTGGTCGGGGTGTCGCCGATCATCGGGGGTGCCCCGGTCCGCGGGATGGCGGACCGGTGCCTGGCCGTCCTCGGCGTGCCGTGCACCGCGGCCGGGGTCGGCGGGCTGTACGGTGCTCGTTCCGCGGACGGGCTGCTGGACGGTTGGCTGGTCGACACCACCGACGCCGGAACCGAGGTGCCCGGCCTGACCGTCCGCGCCGTCCCGCTGCGGATGACCGACGAGGCCACGACCGTGGCCATGGTCCACAGCGCGGTCACGCTGGCGCAGGAGAGCCGGGGAACCGGACAGAGTCGGGAGGGCTGACGGTGAAACTCGAGGTGCTGCCGGTCCTCGGCATCGGGGACGTCGCCGAGGGCGACGACCTCGCGGAGCTGATCGCCACCGCCGCACCGTGGCTGCGCGACGGCGACGTGCTGGTGGTGACCAGCAAGATCGTGTCGAAGGCGGAGGGTCGGCTGGTCGAGGTACCGGTCGACGGGCCGGAGCGGGAGGCGGCGCGGGCCGAGATCCTGGCCGCGGAGACGGCCCGCCCGGTGGCTCGACGCGGCGCGACCCGGATCGTCCAGACCCACCACGGCTTCGTGATGGCCTCGGCCGGGATCGACGCCTCCAACGTGGACCGGTCCCGGCTGGTGCTGCTGCCCAAGGACCCGGACGCCTCGGCTCGGGCGCTGCGGGCCGCGATACGGGAGCGGCACGGCGCCGACGTGGCGGTGATCATCTCGGACACCATGGGCCGGCCCTGGCGCAACGGCCTCACCGACGTGGCGCTCGGGGTCGCCGGCATGCCGGCGCTGCGGGACCACCGCGGCGAGGTCGACCCGTACGGCAACCGGCTGACCCTCACCCAGATGGCGGTGGTGGACGAGCTGGCCGGCGCCGCCGAACTGGTGAAGGGCAAGTGTGACCAGGTGCCGGTCGCGGTCATCCGGGGCTACCTCACCGCACCGGACCCCGCCGACGGCGACGGCGTGGTACCGGTCCTGGTCCGGGACGCCGCGCACGATCTCTTCTCGCTGGGTACCGCCGAGGCGCGGGCGGAGGGGCTGCGGGCCGCCGCCACGCTCGGCGAGTCCGCCCCGCCGGTCCCCCGGCCGGACCTGGTGCGGACCGCCACGGCGTCGCAGGCCCCGGCCGATGCCGCGCCCTCTCCGGCGGGGGTCGACCCCGCGGCGCTGGTCCGGGCGACCGAGACGGTGGCCGGGGTGGTCGCGCCCGGCACCCGTTTCACCCCGGTCACCGACGAACGGGTACGCGCCGGGCTCGGCGCCGACCTGCCCGCCGGGGCGGCCCTGCTCGACTGCCGGCCACCGGACGACGCCGGGCCGGCACCGGCGGCGCTGGTCAGGTTCGGCGCGGACCTGCACCGGCTGCGCGCCGCGCTCGCCGCCGAAGGGCTCGGGTCCACCGTCCTCGCGGCGCCGGACGGTGCCGCCGGGGCGGTCCTGTTGGTCGTCACCGCCGCCGAGCCGGCGGCCACGCCGGCCTGACCCCGCCCCGCGCGCCACGGCCGGCTCCGCGGCGCCGGCCGGTCAGGTCTCCAACATCGCCCGGCCGAGCGGGGTCAGGGTGTGCAGCACGGTGTTGCGGTCCCGACGGCTGACCACCAGCCCGGCGTTGCGCAGTACGGTGGTGTGCTGGCTGGCCGCCGCCGCGGAGATCCGCAGCCGCCGGGCCAGCTCGCCGGTGGAGCAGCCGTCGGCGACCGCCTCCAGCACGCCGGCCCTGGTCCGACCGAGCAGTGCGGCCAGCGCCGCCCGACCGCTCTCCCGGGTCGCCCGCCCGTTGACGGAACCACCGGGCTCCGGGGTGAGGCCGCCCAACCGGTCGACCGGGTAGACCAGCACCGGCGGCAGCTCGGGATCGACCAGGGTGACCGGTATCCGGGCGCAGAAGAACGACGGCACGAGCAGCAGCCCGCGCCCGCCCAGGTGGAACTCGCGCTCGACCGGGTAGTTCGGCACCTCCAGCACCCCGGAGTTCCACCGGGCCGCCGGCTGGAGGCTGGCCAGCAGCCCCTCCACACCGCCGTCGAGCACGGCCCGGGCACGCCGGTTCCGGTCCGCCTCCACCGCCGCCTGGATCCGCTCCCAGTACGGCGCGATCGCCGTCTCCTGGTACAGGCGCATCGAATCGGTGAGCTGGCGCAGCACCTCCACGTCGCCCCGGGCCAACGCGGCGGCGGAGTCGGGCAGCGGCAGCGGCTGCTCCGCCGCGAGGACGGCGAGGTCACGTCGCAACGACGTGATCGGGGTGGAGCGGACGGCGTCCAGCCCGGCGGCGAAGCCGTACTGGCTCTCGTACGGCGTGAGGAAGTCGGGAAAGTAGCCGCGGGGTGGGTTCAGCGCGAAGAGCAGCCGCAGCTCGTGTGGGCGGCTGTCGCGGCGCAGTCCGCCGGCCACGTCGCGTCGCCAGCCCGCCAGCACCGGATCCCGGCTTCTCCCCTGTAGCAGGTGCAGGCTCAGCACCAGCTCCCAGATCTGGTCGGCGGCGGGGGCCACCCGGGTCCGGGCGATGTCCTCGCTGGAGAAGACGATCCGCAGCATGGCAGCGCACTCCCGAGTCGCCGGGTCCGGTCCCCGGCGACCAGTCGACTCTACCCGGGCCCATCCACCACTGCCTTTCGACCAGAGCTGAAAAACCTCGACAGGCCGTGCGAGGACCCGGCATGCTCGGTGTGCCGATGGCGGATGGCCGGCCCCTGCGCGCCGGCTCTGACCCGGACGGCGCACCGGGGGGCAGGGGAGGACGGCGACAGCCCGGACGGCGAGCACGAGGGTTCGCGGCCATCGTCCGCGAAGATCGTCGTCCGGGCTGTCGTTCGCTCGGCTCACCGGGGTCGTCACGCCCCCCTGTCGGCACCGCCGGGCTCCGTGCCGGTCCACGGCGTGGTGCGGCTGCGGCGCGTCCGCGGTGTCGTACCAGAAACTCCCCCGTCCCTCCACAGCAGACGGTGGCACCCTCGTCGTTCCGACGCGCGCGGGCGCGGAGTGTGCCGATCGTGGTGCACGGCGCTCCCCTAGGCTGGTCGCCGTGCTCGACGCCCTCCACTCCGACACGGTGGCGGTGCTCACCGCCTGGCAACCCCCGACGCCCCGGGCGGCCGACGCGCGGGACCGGACGCTGCGACTGCTCGCCGACGGCCCGGTCGCGATGACCCGGGAGCACCGGCCCGGTCACGTCACCGCGAGCACGCTCGTGGTGGACGCGACCGGAAGCCGGGTGCTGCTCTGTCTGCACGGCAGGTACCGCCGCTGGGCGCAGCTCGGCGGGCACTGCGAGCCGGCGGACCGGACCCTGCTCGGGGCGGCGCGGCGCGAGGCGACCGAGGAGTCCGGGATCGACGGGTTGTGGTTCGACCCGGTCCCGATCGACCTGGACATCCACCCGGTCTCCTGTCACGGCGGATCGCTGCACCACGACGTGCGATTCGCCGCCGTCGCTCCGGCGGGGGCGGTCGAGCGGGTCAGCCCGGAGTCCCTGCGGCTCGGCTGGTTCCCGCCCGACGCCCTGCCCGGGGAGCTGCTCGACGCCACCGAGCAGTTGGTGGCGCCGGCGCTGGCCGTGTTCAGACGTAGCGCTCGTCGCCTCGCTCTTTGAGTTCGTCGACGAGCTTCTTGACGTCCTGCGCCCGGTCGCGGGAGCAGACCAGGAGCACGTCCGGGGTGTCCACGACGACCAGGTCCCGCACCCCGAGCGAGGCCACCAGCCGGCCGGAGTGGGGAACGACGACCAGCCCCGTGCTGTCCCGCAGCAGCACCCCGGGCTTCGCCTCCTCCGGACCGCCGTCGAGCACGACGTTGTCCGCTCCCCCGGCGGCGAGGACGTCACCGAGGGTGTCGAAGTCGCCGACGTCGTTCCAGCCGAAGTCGCCGGGTACGGTGGCGACCCGGCCGGCGGCGGCCGCCCCCTCCATCACCGCGTAGTCGACGGAGATCCTGGGCAGGGTCGGCCAGACCGTGCCGAGCACCTCCTCCCGTTGCGGGGTGTCCCAGGCGCGGGCGATCGCGGTCACCCCGGCGTGCAGGGCGGGTTGCTGCCGGGCCAGCTCCGCCAGAAAGACGTCGACCCGCCAGATGAACATGCTGGCGTTCCAGAGGTACCGGCCGGAGCGGAGGTACTCCCGCGCGACCTCGGCCGCCGGCTTCTCCGTGAACTCCTCGACCCGGCGCAGCGGACCCGGGCCGATCGGCTCGCCGCAACGCAGGTAGCCGTACCCGGTCTCGGGTCGCGTCGGGGTGATCCCCACCGTCATCAGCAGGCCCTGCTCGGCGCCGACGACCGCCTCCCGGACGGTCGCGGCCCAGGTCTGCGCGTCCCGGATCAGGTGGTCGGCGGCGAACGAGCCCATCACGGCCCGCGGTTCGCGGGTGGCGATCACGGCGGCGGCCAACGCGATGGCCGCACAGGAGTCCCGGGGGGAGGGCTCGACGAGGATGTTCTCCTCGGGCAGGCCGGTCAACTGCCGGGCGACGGCGGCAGCGTGCGCGACGCCGGTCACCACCATGGTCCGATCCGGTGTGGTCAGCGGGGCGAGCCGCGCCACGGTGGCCTGGAGCAGCGAGGCCTCGGTGCCGGTGAGCGGGTGCAGGAACTTGGGATGACCGGCCCGGGACAGCGGCCACAGACGCGTGCCACTGCCGCCGGCCGGGATTACGGCGAAGAGCATCAGCACATCATGCCGGACGCGGGCGCCCGGACGCTTCCCATGTCGTCACTACTTGCTATAGATCGCCTACCAAGAGTAGGCAGTCGTGTCGGTCGCGGCAGTCGAACCGGCCACAACGACCCGTCAGGCTCGCGCCCGGCTCCAGGCCGCCAGGTGCACCTCGGCGCTGGACTCCCAGGTGAACTCCTTGGCCCGGTCGAAGCCCGCCTTCGCCAACGCGAGCCGGCGCGACTCGTCGTCCAGCAGGGCACCGAGGTCCGCCGCGATCTGCTCCGGGTCCTCGCTGGTGTACGCGACCGCGTCGCCGCCGACCTCGGGCAGCGACAGCCGGGGCGTGGTGAGGACCGGGGCGGCGCAGGCCATCGCCTCCAGGATCGGCAACCCGAAACCCTCGCCGTACGACGGGTAGGCGGCGACCAGCGCGCCGCCGAGGAAGCCGGGCAGGTCGGCGTAGCGTAGGTAGCCGGGCCGGAGCAGCCGCAGGTGTCCCGGGACCTCGGCGACCGCGCGGTCGATCTCGTCGTCGTGCCCCTGGCCACCGGCGATCACCAGGGCTGGCGGGTCGGTGCGGTCCTTCACCGCGAGCACCCAGCCCCGGATCAGGTTCGGCACGTTCTTGCGCGGCTCCTTGGCGCCGAGAAACGCCACGTAGCTGTGCCCGCCCAGGCCGAGCCGGGCCCGGACCCGGGCCTTCTCCTCGTCGCTGGGGGCGTAGAACGCCGCCGGGTCGACCCCGTGGTATGCCACGTCGATGCGGGTCGGGTCGGCGTCGAGCAGCCGGATCAGCTCGTCCCGGGTCGCCTTGCTCGGCACGATCACCCGGTCGGCGCGACGGAGCGAGGTCTTGATCGCGCTGCGGAAGAACGTCCGGCGGGACTTGTCGTAGTGCTCGGGCTCGGTGAAGAACGTCGCGTCGTGCACCGTCACCGTCACCGGGCACCCCGCCCGCAGTGGGCAGGTGTAGAACGGCGAGTGGAGCACGTCCGCGCCGACCTGCTGAGCGAGCAGCGGCAACCCGGTCTGCTCCCAGGCGAGCCGGGCCGGCCGGTGCGCCACGGCCACCGGCGCCGCGATCACCTCGGCCCCCGGCAGCATTCGGGAGTAGCGCTCCACGTCCGTGCGCAGCGCGACCACGACCAACTCCAGACTTGACCCGATCGCCTTTCCCAGGGCGCCGAGCAGGCCGTCAACGTATCTACCAACGCCACCCCGGTCGGCGGGGACGCTGGTGGCGTCAATGAGCACGCGGGGCGGACGACCGGCGGTCACTGGGCGACTCCTCGGCTGAACGGTTGTGGGGAAGAACACTTGCCTCCAGCCTACGCCGCGCCAAGCGCGGCGCGACGACGGCGACCCGTCCGGGAAAACGTCTTTCCGGCGACCGTGATCATCGATGACCGAGCGTCGATCCGAGGTGACCGAAGGTCGGCCCGGCCGGTATCGTCGCGGGCCATGGCCGAGACCCTCGCCCAGCTCTTCGCCGCCGCGGTCGGCGTCGACCCGGCCCGGCCGCTGCTGACCTTCTACGACGACGCGACCGGCGACCGTGCCGAACTCTCCGGGGCGACCCTGGCCAACTGGGTCGCCAAGACCGCGAACCTGCTGGTCGACACGGCGGGTCTGGCGCCGGGCGACCCGGTCGGTGTCCTGCTCCCGCCGCACTGGCAGACCGCCGCCGTGCTGCTCGGCTGCTGGTCGGCCGGGGCCGAGGTGCGCACCGCGACGGCCGAGCCGGTCGACGTGCTCTTCGCCTCCGCCGACCGGCTCGACGAGGCCGCGGCCTGGCCGGCCGGTGAGCGGTACGCCCTCGCACTCGCCCCGCTCGCCGCGCCGCTGCGTGACCTCCCGGCCGGGTACGCCGACTACGTGGTCGAGGTCCGCGGACACGGCGACCACTTCACGCCGCACCCGGCGGGCGGGCCGCAGGACGCGGAGCTGGTCGGCCGGGCGGCCCGGCGCGCGACGCAGCTCGGGATCGGCGCGGGCGACCGGGTGCTCGTCGACGCGGCCCGGCACCCCGACCCGGTCGACTGGCTGCTCGCCCCGCTGGCCGCCCGGGCCAGCGTGGTGCTCTGCGGCCACCTCGACCCGGCGCGCCGCCCGGACCGGGTGGCGGCCGAGAAGGTGACCGTCGAGCTCGCCTGACCGGGCGGCGGACGGGTGGTCAGACGGCCGACCGGGGCGGCCCGATCACGCCACCGGCTCGGACCGGCCGGACGGGGAGGCCGGTTCGGGCCGGCGCCGCTCGCCGGCGAGGCGTACGAACGCGGCCAGCGACTCAGGGTTCGCCAGTGCCCCGGCCGCGGCGGCCGACTCCACCGGCGCCCCGGTGAGGATCCGCTTCACCGGCACCTCCAGCTTCTTCCCGGACAGGGTCCGGGGTACCGCGCCGACCTGGTGGATCTCGTCCGGCACGTGCCGGGGCGACAGCGCGGTCCGCAGCGCGCGGACGATCGTCGACCGCAGCGCCTCGTCCAGCTCCAGCCCGTCGGCGAGGACGACGAAGAGCAGCAGTTCGCCGGGGCCGCCCTCGGCGTCCTCCAGGTGGACGACGAGCGAGTCGAGCACCTCCGGCAGACCCTCCACCACCGAGTAGAACTCGGCCGTGCCGAGCCGTACCCCACCCCGGTTCAGGGTGGCGTCCGACCGGCCGGTGATCACGCAGGTCCCCCGCCCGGAGATCGTGATCCAGTCGCCGTGCCGCCACACCCCGGGGTACACGTCGAAGTACGCCTTCTGGTAGCGGCGCCCGTCCGGGTCGTTCCAGAACCCGACCGGCATGCTCGGCATCGGCGCGGTGATCACCAGCTCGCCGAGCTGGTCGATGACCGGGGTACCGTCCGCTGACCAGGCCTCCACCCGGGCGCCGAGGCAGCGGCAGGCGATCTCCCCGGCCACCACCGGCAGCAGCGGCACCCCGCCGACGAAACCGGTGCAGACGTCGGTGCCGCCGGAGAGCGAGTGGAGTTGCAGATCCCGCCCGACCGCGTCGTACACCCAGCGGAAGCCCTCGGCGGGCAGCGGCGCACCGGTGGAGCCGACCCCGCGCACCGCGCGCAGGTCGGCCAGCTCCGCCGGACGCAACCCGGCCTTGCGGCAGGCCAGCAGGAACGGCGCCGAGGTGCCGAAGTAGGTGACGCCGGTCTCGGCCGCCAGCCGCCACAGGGTGCCGAGGTCGGGCTCGGCCGGCTGGCCGGGCTCGGCCCGGACCGCCGGGTTACCGTCGAAGAGCACGATCGCCGCACCGACGGCCGGGCCGGACACCAGGTAGTTCCACATCATCCAGCCGGTGGTGGTGAACCAGAAGAACCGGTCACCGGGGCCGAGGTCGTGGTGCAGGGCGAGCATCTTGAGGTGTTCGAGCAGGATCCCACCGTGCCCGTGCACGATCGGCTTCGGCAGGCCCGTCGTGCCGGAGGAGTACAGCACGTAGAGCGGATGGTCGAAGGGCACCGGCGTGAAGGCCAACGGCTCGGTGGTCTCGGCCGCCAGCTCCGCCCACCCCAGCGCCCCGGCCGGCAGCCCGGCGTCCGGATCCAGGTAGGGCAGCACCACGGTGTGCCTGACCGACGGCAGCGACGCCCGCAGCTCGGCCACCTCGGCCCGGCGGTCGATCGCCCGGTCCCCGTACCGGTAGCCGTCGACGGCGACCAGCACCGACGGTTCGATCTGCCGCCAACGGTCGAGGACGCTGCGGGTGCCGAACTCGGGCGCGCAGGAGGAGAAGACGGCGCCGAGGCTCGCGGCGGCGAGCATCAGCACGAGGGTCTCCGGGATGTTCGGCGCGTACGCCGCGACCCGGTCCCCGGTGCGGACGCCGAGCCGGGCCAGACCGGCGCGGACCCGACGGACCTGCTCCCGCAGCTCGGCCGCGGTCAGGGTGACCGGCGCGCGGGTCTGGCTGTGCGCGATCACCACCGGCTCGTCGTCCCCGACCCCGGGCATCCGCAGCACGTGCTCGGCGTAGTTCAGGGTCGCCCCGGGAAACCAGCGGGCGCGCGGCATGCGGGCGTCGGCCAGCACGGCGGTCGGTTCGGAGTACGCCCGGACCTCGAAGAAGTCCCAGATCGACCGCCAGAAGGCGTCGAGGTCGGTCACCGACCACCGCCACAGCGCGTCGTAGTCGGCGACGTCGAGCCCGCGGTGGTCCCGCAGCCACCGCAGGTAGGCACCGATCCGGGACCGGTCGCGCACGTCGGCCGGCGGCGACCAGAGCACCTCACCAACCATGCCGCACTCCTCCCCTCGGCCAGCACGCCGCTGTGCTGGGTACCGCCATCCTGCCCTACCCGCCCTCGGCGTGCCCGCCCCGGTCAGCCGGAGCCGGGGCCCGCCCGACACCACGGTGGGCCTGGATCGCCCTGCGCCGGGCCAACCGGTGCCTCCGGCGGATCTCCGCCTCCCGGAACCGCCGCTCGTCCTCCGCCGTCTCGGGCAGCACCGGCCGGACCGGGCGCGGCCTGCCGGTCGCGTCCACCCCGACGAAGACCAGGTACGCGGTGACCACCTCGATCGGGGTTTCGTCGGCGCGGTCCCAACGCTCGGCGACCACCCGGACCCCGACCTCCATCGAGGTGTGGCCGGCCCAGTTCACCTGGGCGTGCGCGTGCACCAGGTCGCCCACCCGCACCGGCTCGACGAAGACGATCTCGTCGATCGCGGCCGTCACCGCCGTGCCGCCGCAGTGCCGGGCCGCCGCCGCGGCGGCCACGTCGTCGACGAGCTTCATCAGGACGCCGCCGTGCACGGTGCCGTACAGGTTGACATCGGCCGCCGTCATGATCCGGCTCAACGTCACCCGTGAGTACGAGGTCGGCCTGCCGACCGGCGTCGGGTCGGGGGATGTGGTCATGGCGGCAACGGTACGGCCCGACCCGCCGGCGCCGCCTCGCCGCGTGACGTCGGTTACCGCACCGCACCCGTCCCCGCCCGGGCGGCCGGGAGCCGACGCGTCCCCGCCTCGATCACCGAGCGATCCATGTCGGTAACCGCCGGCGAGATCCGTGGCGGAGCCGTACTCCGCGGGCTGACCCGCGCCGGGCGAGGCGGTACCGTGCGCGGATGCGACATCTCTGGAGCTTCCTCGCCGGGCTGGTGGCGGCACCGCTGACCTGTGTCCTGGTCGCCCTGGGTCAGGACGGGTCGGCCCGCACCGTCGCCCGCTGGGTGGATCTCGGCACCTACCACACGGCCAACCTGATCCAGGCCGCCGTCTACCTGGGGGTGGCGGGCATCGTGCTCGGTCTGCTGGGGACGCTGCGGGTCTCCCCGCTCGGTCCGTTCGTCGCCGGGCTGCTGCTCGTCGCCCCGTACGTCGGGCTCTTCGTCGACCCGTTCGCCGTGCGGAACGCGGTGCCGACGGACTGGAAGGTGTTCGGTGACCCGCTGCGGTTGGTGCCGATCCTGGACAACGGCACGACGTTCCTGATCGGTGCCCTGCTGCTGATGGCGGTCTTCAGCGGGAAGCGGTGGCGCCGCTGGCCGCGGCCGGCGGGTGGCGCGCCGGCCCCGGCGGCGTCCGGTGCCGGCGAGCCGGCCCCGACCGACTGGTCGGCGTTGGCCAGCCCGATCGACCCCGACACCAAACCGATGACGCTGGGCTATCCCGAGCCGGACACGGAACCGCTGCCGCCGCTACCGCGCCGCGAGGTCGGGAGGACGGGTTCGCCCTGGTCCGGGCCGCCCCGCGGCAGGCGGGACGACGCGGCGGGCGGGGACGCCGCGGACTGAGGAGCCCGGGCGGGTCGCCGGAGGCCCGCCCCGCACCTGCGGCGACGCCAGGGTTTGCCGGCCTCGGCTAGGGTGCGTGGAGACAACCGTGAGGAGGCGTGGAGTGCGACACCTCGGCTCGCTGCTCCTGGGGCTGATCAGCGCGCCACTACTGTGGATCCTCACCGGGGTGGGGGTGGTGCGGTTCAACAGGGGGATCCACGAGGAGGATTTCGGCCAGGTCGCCCTCGGTGCCGTCCTGCTCACCGTGGCGGGCCTGCTGGTCGCCGTACTCCTGGTCTCCCGGATCTCCCCGATCGGCCCGGCGGTCGTCGGGCTGTTCCATCTGGCGATGACGGCCTGGGCGGTGCTGGACTTCTCGTCGCAGCTCGACCTGCTGCCGCTTTTCTTCCTCGGCACCGAGTTCGCGCTCACCGCGCCGACCGGGGGGATGTCCGCGGTGCTGGCGGTCGCGATGCTGGCCACCCTGGTCGTCCCCCACCGCTGGGCGAGCCCACGGTCGGCCACGCCGAACCGGCCCGGTTTCCCGCCGTTCCCGACCCCCGGCCCCGGGGGCGGAGTGGGTGGCTCGTACCTCCCGCCCGGTGGCCCGTCGGCCTCACCCGGCGGGCCGTACGGGCCCGCCGGGCCGCCCGCCCATCCGCCGTACCCCGGTGCCGCCGTACCGAACCACGGCCCCGGCGGCACACCGTCGCCCGTCGGGCCCGCCGCCCACGGCCCGGCCGCGCCGCCGAGCCACCCGGCCGCCTCCCCGTACCACGGGCCGTCGCCGGGCGGAGCGTCCGGCGCGGGCCGGACGGCCTGGGGCCAGCCGTCCCTCGGCACGCCCGGTGCCCCGCCGTCGGCACCGGCCTTCACACCGCCGGCGCCCGAGACACCGACCCACACCCACACGCCACCGTCGGCCGGGCCGGCCGGACCGGGTTCCACCGCCTCGACAGCCGGGTCGGTGGGTGGGCGTGCCGACGAGACGGTCCGGCTTGGGGGACAGCCCGGCGACGACACGGACGCGACGACCCGGTCACTCGGCGGCGCCTGAGCCGTGGCCCGCCCCGCGACGGCCCCCGGGTGCGACCGTCCGGATGTCTGCACGCTCCGGCGCGTACGCGCCGTGCCGGACGGCCGGAGCTGTCGTCAGTCGCCGCCGGGCGCCTCCACCGCCGTGGCCCCGGCGTCGAAACCGATGCGGGCCAGCACACCCCAGCGCCCGTCCCGGTGGGTCAGCACGTAGATCGAGTCGAAGACGCCGAGCCGCCGCCCGTGCTGGTCGAGACGGAGGAACCGCACCTGGGCGTGCACCTGGGCGGGTGCGGCCTGCACGACGGTGACGCTCTCCCAGACGCTGCGCACCCAACCGGTGGCCAACAGCTGCGCCAGTTCGGGCTCCGCCTCGCGCACGTACGTCTCGGCATCGCCCCACACGGTGACGGCGCCCTCGTGTATCCGGATGTGGGGGTAGTGCAGGGTCTCGGCCCAGCGGCGGACGTCGTGGCTGTTGAGCGCCGCGAGGAACTCGTTCAGCGCCGCCAGGGCGCTCTCGACGGCCGGGCCGTGGGGCGACGTGACGACGCCGGACGATGCGACGGTGCTGGGCATCATGCTCCTTCGCGGCTTCAGTCGACGATGGCCTGGTGGACGAACTGGCGGAGCCGGGAGTGCAGCGGCAGCGCGCTCGACGGCATGAGCTGGCTGAGGAAGACCACGGTGATCTCCTCCCGTGGGTCGACCCAGAAGATCGTGCTCGCCGCGCTGTGCCAGCCGTACTCGCCGTCGCTGGACGGGACCTTGGTCCGCGCGCTGTCGAGCACCACGGCGAAGCCGAGCCCGAAGCCGACTCCCTCCCACGGCATCTCGGAGAAGACCGGACGCCCGACGGCCTTGAGGTCGGCGCCTCCGGGCAGGTGGTTGCGCACCATGTAGTCGACGGTGCGCGCGCCGAGCAGGCGTACGCCGTCGAGCTCTCCCCGGTTGAGCAGGAGCTGGCCGAACCGCAGGTAGTCGTTCAGCGTCGAGACGAGCCCGGCGCTGCCGGAGAGGCAGGAGGGGGGCACCGTGCCCATCACGCCCAGACCGTCGTTGCGGACCGCCCGCCCGGAGGCCGGGTCGACCACGTAGAAGGCGGCGAGCCGGTCCTTGTCGGCCGCGTCCACCACGAAGCCCGTGTCGCGCATGCCGAGCGGGGTGAAGATCCGGTCGGCGAAGAACCGGTCCAGCGACTGCCCGGACACCACCTCGATCACCCGCCCCAGCACGTCGCTGGAGACCCCGTAGTTCCACGCCGTGCCGGGCTGGAACAGCAGCGGCATCTCGGCCCAGGCGGCGCAGCACTCGGCGAGGCTCAACCCGGGTGGTGTGCTCCACTCGTAGCCGGCCGCGGTGTACAGCTCGTCGACCGGGTGGGCCCGGTGGAAGCCGTAGGTGAGGCCCGAGGTGTGGGTCAGCAGGTGCCAGACCCGGATCGGTTCGGTCAGCGGGTCGGTCACCGGACGGGACAGCGGGCCCCGCCGGTACACCCTGGTGTTGGCGAACTCGGGAATGTACTGCGAGACGGGGTCCTGCAGGCTGAGCAGCCCCTCCTCCACCAGGATCATCGCCGCGACCGACGTGACGGGTTTGGTCATCGACCAGAGCCGGAAGATCGTGTCGGGCTCGACCGGGAGGCCGGCCTCCCGGTCACGGAAGCCACCCGAGGCGCGGTACGCCAGCTCGCCGCGCCGGCTGATCGCGACCGTCCAGCCGGGAAGCCGGTCCGCCGCCACCAGGTCGTCGAGGTAGCGGCGCAGCCGTCGGAGACGGGTGGTGTCGAGCCCGACGTCGATCGGGCTGACCAGGTCGATATCTTCGTCTACAGTCATCCCTGCCACGCCCCTTTCGGGTCGTCTCCTGACGAATGTTCGATGATTGGCGAATAAACTAACATGATTGTCATCGACGAGTCACCGCCCGACCGTCCTGTTTGGACGGCTGTTTCCGGCGTGGTACCGACACCCCATCACCTCACGCGAGAGAGACAGGTGCCATGCCTGAACCGCTGACCCTTTCCGCCCACGAACTGCTGACCACCACCCGGGCCGTCCGCCGACGCCTCGACCTGACCCGGCCGGTCGAACCCGAGGTGATCAGGGAGTGCGTACGGCTCGCCTGCCAGGCGCCGACCGGCCGCAACCGCCAGCGGTGGGACTTCGTGGTGGTGACCGACCCGAAGCTCCGCAGCGGCCTGGCCGACCTCTACCGACTGGGCCTGACCGCGCCGACCCAGCGCGACCCGTACGACGGGGTGGACCGCTCGGCGGGCGACATCGAACGCCGCCTGCGGCTGTCCGCCAGCGCCCAGCACCTCTTCGAGCACCTGCACGAGGTGCCCGTGCTCGTCGTGCCCTGCGTGCGGGTGGTCCGCACGGCGAATCCGTCGATCGTCCAGCAGGCCAACACCTGGGGATCGATCCTGCCCGCCGTGTGGAGCTTCATGCTGGCCGCCCGCTCGTTCGGGCTGGGCACCGCGTGGACCACGCCCCACCTGCACTACGAGCGGGAGGCTGCCGAGCTGCTCGGCATCCCGTACGAGACGGTGATGCAGGTGGCGCTCGTGCCGCTGGCGTACACGATCGGTACCGACTTCCGACCCGGCCCCCGGGTGCCGGTCGAGGAGGTGCTGCACCACGACGGGTGGTGACCACATCGCGGCGGCTCACCACCCGGCCGCCCGGCCCGGCGCCAGGGCCCGGATCATCGCCCGCATCCCGGCCGCACCGGTCCCGAACTCGGGAGCCGGCAGGATGGCCAGCACCGGCGTGGTGATCCCGGCCTCGACGTACCGGGCGATGTGCTCCACACACCGCTGTGGTGGACCGTGGATCAGCAGCGCGTCCACGACGTCGTCGGGCACCGCCGCCGCGGCGGCGGCCCAGTCCCCCACCGCGGCGGCGGCGCGCAGGGCGGTGAGCCGCTCGCCCCGGCCCAGCCACTCGTGGAAGGCGCCGTAGGTGCGCGCGGTGAGAATCGGTGCCAGGAGTCGGCGACCGACGGCTCGGGCGTACCAGACGTCGGAGGTGGGGCAGACGAACAACCGGGCGACGAGCTCCACCCCGGGCCGGCCGAGTGCCTTGACGACCGCCGGAACGTCCTCCGCCGCCAGGAAGTTGGTCACCGCCCCGTCCGCCAGGGTGGCGGCCAGCCGCAGCATGCCGGGGCGCAGCGCACCCACCATCAGCCCCGGCGGCGGATCCGGTACGACGCTGAGCTGGAATCCCTCGATGCTGAAGGAACCGAAGTCGCCGGCGACGTACTCGCCGGCGAAGACCCGGCGCAGGAACCGCAGGGTGTCCCGGACCCGTTGGTAGGGCTTGTCGAACGGAATGCCGTTGATCGCCGTCACGAACCGTGGCCCGGAGGAACCGATGCCCAGGACGACCCGGCCCGGCGCGGCGTTGGCCAGGGTCGCCGCGGTCATCGCCAGCAGGGCCGGCCCGCGGGTCTGCACCGGCACCACGGCGGTGCCCAGCCGCAGGTCCGGCGCCCAGGCCGCGGCGAGGGCGAGCGGCACGAAGCCGTCGGCGTTGGCCGCCTCTCCGGTCCACACGTCGGTGTAACCCAGATCGGCCAGTTCCTCGATCAGCTGCCGGTGCTCGGACAGCGGTACGCCGTTGAGCGGCAGCGTCACCCCGTAACGCCTCACCGGGGCCACCCGCCCTGCGTCGGGGTGGTCAGCGGACCTCGGCGGCGAGCGGAAGCACGACGTCGAGCAGGCCCGGGAAGCGTGCGTCGACGGCCTCGCGACGCAGCGTCAGGTAGTGGCGGGTGCCCACGACCCGGGTGAAGGTCAGGCCGGCCTCGCGCAACACCCGGAAGTGGTGGGACATGGTCGACTTGGTGACCGGCAACCTGATCTCGTTGCAGCACAGCTCGCCGTCGGTGGCCAGCCGGGTGAGGATCTGCAACCGGATCGGGTCGCTCAACGCGTTGAACACCGCGCTGATACAGACGTCGTCGAGGGACGGATGGTGTGGTACCCGCATGCCGGTC
>Ga0310830_100667_pt1 | contig 21585 bp, 18 predicted proteins | sample WT_ome_5_FD_201301 | JGI IMG/M metagenome (GOLD analysis project Ga0310830, IMG submission 201301) | Sorghum-adapted microbial communities enriched on wild type (WT) sorghum from Joint BioEnergy Institute, Emeryville, California, United... ...
CAATTTCCTTCCGATCCGCCAGAATACGAATGAAGGGAAGTGAGCTGGCATGAATCTAACATGGACATGGGCTGACGTAGAAGCCCTCCAACAACACGTAGAGCAGCATGACGGAATTGCTTTGAAGTTAAATTGGGACACCTTACACTCCCGCAAGGAAGAGAGTGCCGCAGATTTGATCGAGTTCCGCGACGGGCAACTGGTCGCTTTCTTAGGCTTGTATCCGTTCGGAAGCACGCTGGAGGTCTGCGGCATGGTTCACCCGGATTACCGCAGACAAGGTATTTTCACCTCTCTGCTGCAGCGTGGGTTAAACCTAGCTACGGTGGGTTCGTATCCGAAGATCCTATTGAATGCTCCTGGGAACTCCGACTCGGCCAAGCATTTCCTTGCCGCCTATCCTTGCCGCTATGAATTCAGCGAATTTCAAATGAAGCACTCCCCTGAAGCGGCTTGCACGAATGCTCCGTCCAGAACGGCTCAAATCGCTCTCCGATCCGCGGAGGACACGGACCGACCGCTGCTCGCTCGCCTCGATCAGGAGGGATTTGATCTCCAGGCGGAGGAAGCCCGGTTGTACTACGAGAAGTTAACGGAGGAAGAAATTCGTCAGAACGAGCTCATCGTGCATGAAGGCGAAGCCGTTGGGAAAATTCGGGTGTCCCGTCGTGATCAGGAGGCTTGGATCTACGGCTTTGTTGTTACTTCATCCCGGAGGGGGCAAGGCATCGGTAGTACTGCTTTGCGTCAGGTGGTTGAACGCGAACGTGCCAAAGGCTTTGAGGTCTGGCTGGAAGTCGCACTCAACAACCCCCAAGCCAAGAAACTTTATGAACAGACGGGGTTTCGAATTTGCCGCTCCCAGGACTACTATGCTTATTTGCGTTGATTCTAAAACGAATCAGACCGCAGGCTCTACGGAAGAGCTCCTGCGGTCTTCGTTCATCTAATTATTCAAATGTCCAAACTGGGCCTGATGCAGCCGGCTGTAATGACCACCGGCGGCAATCAGCTCCTGATGGCGCCCCTGCTCAGTAATGCCCTCTTCTGTCACCACAACGATCCGGTCGGCATTTTTGATCGTAGCCAGCCGGTGAGCGATCACGAGTGTGGTTCTTCCCACGGACAGCTCGGCCAGCGATTGTTGGATCGCCTGCTCCGTTTCGGTATCCAGGGCGGATGTCGCTTCGTCCAAGATCAGGATCGGCGGATTTTTCAGGAACATTCTTGCGATCGCCAACCGTTGTTTTTGCCCGCCGGACAGCTTGACGCCGCGTTCACCAATCACCGTCTCCAATCCTTCCGGTTGCGAGCGAATGAAATCCTCGAGCTGTGCCCGCCGCGCTGCCTCCCAAATCTCCTCTTCTGTTGCCTCCAACTTGCCGTAAGCGATGTTCTCACGAATCGTCCCCGAGAAGAGATAAACGTCCTGCTGTACAATCCCTATATTGCGCCGCAGTGAGGACAGGGTTAGATCGCGAATATCCATCCCGTCGATGGTGATCCGTCCGCCATCCACATCATAGAAGCGCGGCAGCAAGCTGCATAGCGTAGTTTTGCCGGCACCTGACGGCCCTACGAAGGCGACGGTTTCCCCAGCTCGAATCTTCAAGCTGACGTCCTCCAACACGCGAGAAGCCCCTTCATAACCGAAAGAAACCCGATCGAAGTAAATGTCTCCCTTCAAGGTTCCAACGTCAATCGCATCCGGGGCATCGGCTACGTCCGGCTCCGTATCCATAATTTCCAGATAATGCTTGAAACCGGCAATCCCCTTCGGATAGCTTTCGATGATCGCATTGATTTTCTCAATCGGCCGGATGAACACGTTTGCCAGCAACAGGAAACCAACGAACTCTCCGTAAGTTAACTCCCCGTGAATAACAAACCAAGTTCCGCAAACCATCACGAACAACGAAACAAGCCGCATTAACATGTAGTTGATGGACAAGCTCCCCGCCATGATTTTATAAGCCCACAGCTTCGTAGCACGATAGGCGTTGTTGTTTTCCTCAAACAGCTTTTGCTCGTGCTTTTCGTTTGCAAACGCCTGAACAACACGGATGCCGCCGATATTCTCTTCCACGCGGGAATTGAAATCAGCGAGCGCGGAAAACAAGCCGCGGTAGGTCTTCGTCATTTTTCCATTGAAATAAAGCGCCGTCCAAACCAGCACCGGCACAACGAGGAAGGTCAGCACCGCCAGCTTCCAGTTAATCGACAGCATCAGCAGGAACGAGCCGATCAGGGTCATTCCGGCGATAAAGACGTCCTCTGGTCCGTGGTGCGCCAGCTCTCCGATATTGTCAAGATCGTTGGAGATTCGCGACATCAGTTGTCCGGTCTTATGATTATCATAGAAGCGGAAGGACAGCTTTTGCAGGTGATCAAACATCTTTTTGCGCATGGTCGTTTCAATGTTAACCCCCAGCATATGGCCCCAGTACGTGACGATGTAGTTCAACGCCGTGTTCAGGAGATATACACCTAGCAGCGCAGCCGAAGCCCAGATGATTAGCGCCCAGTCGCGACCCGGCAGCAGCTTGTCCACGAACTGGTTAACGGCGACCGGGAACCCGATCTCCAGCAGACCCGCCACCACAGCACAGGTGAAATCCAGAATAAACAAATGTTTATAAGGCCGGTAATATGAAAAAAAACGACGTAACATTTCCAATGCTCTCTCCTTGATCCTCTAAAACTTAGCATTTTATTGAAAGACTACCACATCCGCGGAATGATTTGAAGATCGTTTTCACCAGGAAGGTAGCATGCCGATAGAAAAATAAGGTACAATAACTACCGAATCTACAGAACTTAAGGACATGCCCGAACGGGCGGGCCGCATAAGGCGGCGGAAGGAAGGATCAACACATGTATGTAGCAAATGATTGGCAGGATTATGAAGTCATGGACACCGGAAACGGAGAAAAGCTGGAGCGCTGGGGGGACGTCATTTTGCGGCGCCCCGATCCGCAGATCATCTGGCCGATCGCCAATGAAGATCGCAGTTGGCGCGATGTGCACGGGCATTACCATCGCAGTTCCTCCGGCGGCGGACAATGGGAGATGAAGAAGCAGATCCCCGACCGTTGGACGATTTCCTATGACCGGTTGAAATTTTATATCCGCCCCACCAATTTCAAACATACCGGATTGTTTCCGGAACAAGCTGCCAACTGGCGGTGGATGATGGACAAGATCGCCGGCGCGGGTCGGCCGATTCAGGTGCTGAACCTGTTTGCATATACCGGCGGGGCCACTGTAGCCGCAGCTTCAGCTGGCGCTTCGGTTGTTCATGTCGATGCAGCGAAAGGGATGGTCCAATGGGCCAAAGAGAACCTGGCGCTGTCCGGTTTGGCTGACCGTCATGTACGCTTCATCACGGATGACGTGTTCAAGTTCGTACAGCGGGAGCAACGGCGCGGCAACCGATATGACGCGATTATCATGGACCCTCCGTCCTACGGGCGTGGTCCGGGTGGTGAGATGTGGAAGCTGGAGACGAGCCTCTACCCGTTTGTAGAGTCTTGCTTGTCGATCCTGTCGGACAAGCCGCTCTTCTTCCTTATTAACTCGTATACGACCGGCATTTCGCCTACCGTTCTGAACAACATTCTGACGATGACCGTCAAGAAGCGTTACGGGGGACGGATCTCGGCCGGTGAACTGGGCCTGCCGATCACCCGCTCAGGGCTTCATCTCCCTTGCGGCATTCTCGGACGCTGGGAGGAATAACCGATGGTTTCCGAAGTCAAGCGGACCTCGGGACAGCCGGCGATGGCGATCCTATATGAAGACAACCATCTGCTCGGCATCGAGAAGCCGGTGAACATCCCTACCCAGGAGGATGCCAGCGGAGACCCCGATCTGCTGAATTTGCTGAAGGCGGACATCAAGGAGCGGTATAGCAAGCCCGGTAACGTGTATCTCGGACTTGTGCATCGGCTGGATCGTCCGGTCGGAGGTGCCATGATCTTCGCCAAGACCTCCAAAGCCGCTTCACGGTTAGCGGAGATGGTGCGAAGCCGCCGATTCAACAAAACATATGTCGCCGTTGTACACGGAACGCCGCCGCAGCGGCAAGGGCGTTTGACGGATACGCTGCTTAAAGACGAACGCACCAATACCGTGTCTGTCGTTCCAGCGGGGACGCCCGGCGGCAAAGAGGCGCGGCTCGATTACCGGGTACTCGGCACTTCTGCATCGGAGCAGCTGAGCCTTGTGCAGGTGGAGCTGCATACCGGCCGGCCGCACCAGATCCGAGTGCAACTGAGCCACATCGGCTGCCCTCTGTATGGCGATCAGAAATATGGCGCAGGGTGGAATAAACCAGGCCAACAAATCGCCCTTTGGTCGTTGTACGTTGGATTTCCGCACCCGGTGACGAAGGAGCCGATCGATCTGATCTCCCTCCCGCCGCGTGCGTATCCGTGGGATCTATGGAAGGAAGAAACGTATACCCGCCTTGCAGCGTTGCTGCAGGCTGGGGGCAACGGAATCGAGATGTAAAAAGGCGGGACGTCTGAAGCTGACAAAATCAGCTCCTTGACGTCCCGCCTATTCATTAGACTCCCTCGTAGGCAAGTTCCTTATTTCGTCCCCGAAATTTTGCCCAACAGAAATACCAGCAGTTGTTGATTATGACTTGAGATGCGATTCAACACGCCGCTTAAATAGGCGTTGCGAACTTCGATCCCCCGGCGGACTTCGGATTGTCCTTTATCCGTAATCGACACCCACACGTTGCGGCGATCGTTCTCATCCCGGTCGCGGCGAATCAGTTCGCCCCGCTCCATACGGTCCAGCAGCATCGTTACTGCAGCCGGCGTCGTGGAGAGATACGGAATCAAATCGGACGGCTTCAGATTGCCCTGCTGCTCCAGCAGCTCCAGAACGGTCAACTGCGACGTCGTTAGTGTGGGAGCCAGCTCCTCCTCCATGTGGGTCTGATAATCCTTCACGATGAGATCAAGCAATCTGGCAAATTCAGCGGTATGCAATCTTATCCCTCCTTGCCTTACATCACCATTTGGATAATTCGCTGCTTCCTTCGCAAATTCCTGCTGCCTTGAAGCAATTATCCAAGGGTTTACGGCAAAGGGGCACCGTCCCGTTGTTTTTAACGGACGGAATACCGCCATCCGAAGGAATCCTCCCGCTCTCCGCGTTGGATTCCAGTCAATGTCTCGTACAGTTTTGCCGACAATGCTCCGGTTTGGCCTCCAGCAATCTCCATGTCATGACCTTCCCACGTCATGCTGCCGATCGGAGAGATGACCGCCGCCGTTCCGGTGCCAAACGCTTCTTCAAGTTTCCCTTCCTTATGGGCCTCGAACAGCTCTTCAATTGAGATCCGGCGTTCCTTAACGGGAACTCCCCACTCCCGAAGAAGATGAATGACCGAGTCCCGCGTGACACCAGCCAGAATACTGCCGTTTAGTTCGGGAGTGACCACTTCCCCGCCAATTTTGAAGAACACGTTCATGCTGCCCACTTCTTCGATATACTTCTTCTCGATTCCGTCAAGCCATAACACCTGGGAGAAGCCCAGCGACTTGACATCTTCCTGAGCTTTGATCCCTGCGGCATAGTTCCCCGAGGTTTTCGCTTCACCGGTACCGCCGCGAACGGCCCGAACGTACCGATCCTCCACATAGATGCGCACCGGATGGATCCCTTCGCGATAATAAGCCCCAACCGGCGATAAAATGACGATCAACCGATACTCCTCTGCGGCCCGCACCCCAAGACCTGCTTCAGTGGCAATAATAAACGGTCGGATATATAAAGAATTGCCTTCGCCTTCCGGCATCCACTCTTCCTCTAAAGCGAGCAGGCGGCAAATACCTTCCAGCACTTCCTCCGGATCCACCTGAGGAATCCCAAGACGTTCGCATGAATGATTCAACCGGCGTAAGTTCATATCTGGTCGGAACAATACGAGCTCTCCCTGCGGTGTCCGGTAAGCCTTCATACCCTCAAACACTTCTTGCCCGTAGTGGAACACCATCGCCGATGGATCCAGCGAAATCGGTCCATACGGCACGATTCGCGGATCGTGCCAGCCTTGATCTGCCGTATAATCCATAAGCAGCATATGATCGGTAAAATATTTGCCAAAGCCCAGCTGATCGGCAGCCGGCTTCGCTTTTTTAGCCGTCGTTAATGTGATGGACCAATTTCCCATATTCATTTCCTCTTTCCCTTTATCGGATTCACGAACTAACGAAGCAATAATTACTCTGTCTTTCACTATACCGATTCTTTCTTCATTGATCAATAACATCGTTTCAATTATAATCATTGACAACATCTATGTATTAAGGAGAATGATCCGCTATGGAGCATCGTTTATTGGAATATTTCATCGCGGTCGGGGAGGATTTGCACTTCACCAAAGCTGCGGAAAGACTGGGGATTACGCAGCCCACGCTCAGCCACCAAATTCGCTTGCTGGAGCAAGAGCTGGGGACGGCCCTCATTCAACGGATTGGTAAAAAAAACTACCTGACCCAAGCAGGAGCAATCCTGTTGGAGCACGCCCGCCGGGTGGTTTATGAGGTAGAGCAGGCAAAATTGGAAATCGGCCAGATTACCGGCGTACAGCGCGGGCAGCTCCGCATCGGATGCTCCGGCAACCACCTGCTGGAAGACAAGCTGATCTCTTTCCACCGTCAGTACCCCGGAATTGAGCTGACGGTGCTTGAGCTCGCCACCGAAGAGACCAGAGCCGGACTGCTCGCCAACCAGCTGGATCTCGGCGTCGTGTTTCTGCCGCTCCAGGATGAGCAAATCGTCAGCCGACCGCTGTTCGACGAGGCGCTGGTGCTGGTTGTCTCCAGCCAGCATGCTTATGCGGAGCTGCCGGAAGTGACGCTGGAGCAGGTTGCACAGCTGCCGCTGGTGCTCTTTCCGCCGAAGTTTTACGTGCGGCAACTGCTGGATACGGCATGCGCTGATCAGGGCATTGAGATCCGGCCAGTCATGGAGCTGTCGACGATGGAATCCCAGGTCCAGATGGTCATCCACCACGTCGGAGGTACGGTTCTCCCCGGCTCTTATGCCCGGACGTTAACTAGCACGAACCGCCGCGGCGGAATCACCGTTGTCCCGTTGGCACAGCCCGTTCCGCACAAAAACGTCGGGTTAGTCTATCGCAGAAGTACGTTTATGGATCCTACGCTCCAAGCATTCATCGATCATCTTACCGAGGATCACGAGGGAGCAGTTCAAGGCTCGATTTTAGCTCCGAAACGTTAATCCTTGCGCACGCAAAGCCTCTCTCAGCTTAGGCAAGGAAGCGGGGCCCATGCCATGAAATCGCAGCACCTCTTGCTCACTCAGCTCGGCCAACTTCTCCAAAGTCGTTACGCCATTTGCTTCCAAGGCTCGTCTAGCCGGCGCGGATAACCGCGACAGGAAATACGCTGCCGGTTCCCGCTCCTGTTCGCAGATCGGACAGGTTGGACAATCACTGCTTTTGTAGTAGATATGCCCTTTGGGGCAGGTCCTTTGTGTTTTTGTACTTGCCGCCATTCTCCATCTCCTTTCCATCACCACGCATTGTTTTAAAAAAAACTCCGGGGAAGTTTCAAGCCTTCCCCGAAGTTGATCGCTTATTCTTTGACGAAGAGATCCACGATCTCGTCGTTTTTGTCTACGGACATCATCGCTTTCCCTATGGACTTCCGGTCCGCGATTGGAGATTCTTCCGAGCTGAAGGTGTGCATTTGCCCTTCCTTCGTGACGGCCTGTAACAACACCGGCTCCTTGCAATGAATACCGCCAACTAAGCGGCTGCCGTTTGGTTTGACGCGTTTTCCTTCCTTAAATTCAAACGTCTGGACACCTTTGCCGCCCCGGCTTTGTACCGGATAGTCCAGCAGCAGGCTGCGCTTCGCGTAAGCCAAGTCGGATACGACAAGGACTTCGCCTTCCTCGCCTTCGACCCAGAGCGCGGCAACAACCTCATCGTCATCCTTCAGGTTGATCCCGCGTACCCCTGCGGATACCCGTCCCATCGGGTTCACTTCATCTTCGGCGAACCGGATCGCCATTCCCTGCTTCGTTAATAGCAGAATTTCCTGGTTGTTCCGGCTGACCGTGACGCTCAGCACTTCATCGCCGTCGCCAACCTTGCAGGCGGCCACCGCACCGGAGCGCTTCGTTTCGTATTCTTTCAGCTCGGTTCGCTTCACTTGACCGTTCTTGGTCACGAAGACCAGACTGAGCTCCGGATTCTCCTCGAAGCTCTTCACCGGAATCACGCTGACAATGCGATCTTCCTTGGCCAGCGGAATAACGTTGACGATCGCTGTCCCGTTATCCTTCCATTTAAACTCTGGAATCTGGTGCACCGGCAAGAGGAAGTATTGCCCCCGCTGCGTAAAGATCAGCAGGTTCTGCAAAGTATCTACCTCCAGCAAATACTTCATGTAGTCGCCTTCTTTGACCCCGGAGCCATCGCGCTCCCCGCCGGATCGCGTAAACGACAACATGCTGGTACGCTTGATGTACCCCTCATGGGAAATCGTAACCAGTACATCCTCTTGAGCCACCAGCACCTCAAGGTTGACCTTCAACTCCTCAACCTCGTCCTGAATGTGCGAACGGCGGTCGATCCCGTATTTGTCGCGGATCTCGAGCAGCTCTTTCTTGATCAGTGCGATCAGCTTCTTATCGCTTTCCAAGATGCCGCGCAACACGGTGATTTTCTTCTGGATGTCCTCCAGCTCTTTCTGCAGCGTCGTAATCTCCAGATTGGTTAAACGGTACAGCTGCAGGGTCAAGATCGCATCGGCCTGCCGTTCGGTGAAGCCGAACATCCATTGCAGGTTGTTTTGCGCATCTTGACGGTTCTTGGAGGCTTTGATGGCTGCGATGACCTCATCCAAAATGTTAAGCGCCTTGACCAAGCCCTCCAAAACGTGAGCACGGTCCTCCAGCTTCTCCAGCTCATATTGCGTTCGGTAGGTCACAACCTCGCGCTGGTGAGCAATGTAAGCTTCGAGCATCGCTTTGAGCCCCAGCTGACGCGGCGCCTTGTTAACGATCGCCACCATGTTAAAGTTGTAGGTGACTTGCAGGTCGGTTTTTTTCAGCAAATAGGCCAAAATCCCCTGAGCATCCGCATCCTTCTTCAACTCGACAACGATACGCAGTCCGTTCCGGCCGCTTTCATCCCGCACTTCGGCAATGCCGTCCACCTTTTTCTCCAGACGGATGTTTTCCATTGCCGTTACCAAGCGCGACTTCACCACCTGATAAGGAATCTCGGTGATAACAATCTGCTGCTTGCCGCCGCGTAGCGTCTCGATTTCTGTCTTGGAGCGCAAATAAATCCGGCCTTTACCGGTCTCATAAGCTTCCCGAATGCCTTCCTCGCCCATAATAATTCCGCCCGTCGGAAAATCCGGCCCTTTCACGAACAGCCGAATTTCCTCCAGCGTCATTTCCGGCTTCTCCATCAAGGCGATGCAGGCATCAATCACCTCGCGCAGGTTATGCGGCGGAATTTCGGTGGCAAACCCTGCGGAGATCCCGCTGGCCCCGTTGACCAGCAGGTTCGGAAAACGGGCCGGCAGGACGACGGGTTCCTTCGCCGTATTGTCGAAGTTGTCCTTAAACGGCACGGTCCGTTTCTCAATATCTCGCAAGAGCTCCATCGCGATCGCCGACAAGCGCGCTTCGGTATACCGCATCGCTGCAGCCGGGTCATCGTCCTGCGAACCCCAGTTGCCGTGACCGTCGATAAGCGCATGGCCCATCTTCCACGGCTGTGCCATCCGTACCATCCCTTCGTAGATCGAAGAGTCCCCGTGCGGATGGTAGTTCCCCATAACGTCCCCAACCGTCTTCGCCGATTTCCGGTACGGTTTGTCCGGGGTATTACCGGAATCGTACATCGCATACAATATCCGGCGTTGGACCGGCTTCAACCCGTCGCGAATGTCAGGGATCGCCCGGTCCTGAATAATATATTTGGAATACCGGCCAAAGCGGTCGCCTACAACCTCTTCCAAGAACGCCGGCAAAAAGTTTTCCAGCATGCTCACATCAATTCACCTTCTATTCCTCAAACTCCGTGAAATCCACGTTTTCCACGATCCATCGCTTGCGCGGATCGACCTTGTCCCCCATCAGCGTAGACACGCGGCGCTCCGCTTTGGCGGCGTCTTCGATCTGCACCTGCAGCATGGTCCGCGTTTCCGGATTCATCGTCGTTTCCCACAGCTGTTCGGGATTCATTTCTCCCAAACCTTTGTAGCGTTGCAGCTCGAAATTTTTGCCGAATTCTTTCAGGTAGTTCTGCAGCTGCTCGTCGGTCCACGCATATCTCACCGTCTCCAGCTTGCCGGAACGGCGGGTAATCTTGTACAACGGCGGTTGCGCGATATAGACCCGTCCCGCATCGATCAGCGGCTTCATATAACGGTAAAAGAACGTCAGGAGCAACACTTGAATGTGCGCACCGTCTGTATCGGCGTCGGTCATGATGATGATCTTGGAGAAGTTACTGTCCTCCAGGGTGAAATCCGGCCCGATGCCTGCGCCAATCGCCGAAATAATCGCCCGGTACTCGTCGTTTTTGAGAATATCCGCCAGCTTGGCCTTCTCCGGATTCATCGGCTTCCCTTTCAGCGGCAAAATTGCCTGAAGCTTCGAATCACGCCCCTGCTTGGCCGAACCGCCAGCGGAATCCCCTTCCACAATAAACAGCTCTGTGCGCGTATAATCCTTCGACTGCGCCGGCGTCAGCTTGCCGCCAAGGTTGGAGCTTTCGCTCCGCTTCTTGCCCGAACGCATTTCGTCGCGGGCTTTGCGGGCGGCCTCCCGTGCTTTGGAGGCTTGAACCGCCTTCTTGATCAGCGTCTGAGCAACCTGCGGGTTCTCTTCCAGGAACACCGCCATTTTCTCGCCGACGACTGATTCCACCGCACTGCGAGCCGATGCACTTCCGAGCTGGTCTTTCGTTTGACCGACAAACTCCACCTCGGACATCTTGACGCTGATGACAGCCATCATGCCTTCGCGCAAATCGTTGCCTTCGAGGTTTTTGTCCTTTTCCTTGAGCAAGCCGTTCTTCCGAGCATATTCGTTCATGACGCGGGTGTAAGCTGTCTTGAATCCGGTTTCATGCGTTCCCCCGCCCCGAGTTGGGATGGAGTTGACGAACGATACCAGCGTTTCGGTGTACCCTGCATTGTATTGCAGCGCCACTTCGACTTCGATATCCTCCCGCTCCGCATAGAAATGGATGACATCATGCAGCACGTCCTTCCCGTCATTAAGGAACTCCACGAACTGACTGGCTCCGCCCTCGTAAAAAAACTCGTCGGAACGGCCGACCCGCTCATCCTTCAAGGTCACCTTCAGGCCCGAATTCAGAAACGCGATCTCCTGCAATCGTTCCGCGAGCGTATCGTAGTTTAATCCGATCCCGCCGGTGAAGACGCGAATATCCGGTTTAAACGTTACCTTCGTGCCGGTCTTGTTCGTGTTGCCGATCACTTCAAGTCCAGTAACCGGCTCACCCACGTGTTCAATGCCTTTGTCATCAACCCAATATTCGAAGCGCATCCGGTGGATTTTTCCGTCCCGATAAATTTCCACTTCGAGCCACTCGGACAACGCGTTCGTTACCGAGGCCCCAACGCCGTGCAACCCGCCGGATTTCTTGTAACCCGATCCGCCAAACTTGCCGCCTGCATGCAGGATCGTATAGACGACTTGCGGCGTCGGTATCCCGGTTTTATGCATGCCGGTTGGAATCCCCCGGCCGTTATCGAGTACAGTGACCGATCCGTCCTTGTTCAGCGTAATGTCAATTTTCGTGCAGTACTTCGCCAGATGCTCGTCGACCGCGTTGTCAACGATCTCCCATACCAGATGATGTAGTCCCGACGAGCTCGTACTGCCAATATACATCCCTGGCCGTTTGCGTACCGCGACAAGCCCTTCGAGCACTTGAATGTCGTCCGCGTCGTATCCCGAAGACGGGCCATCGGCATTCGTGCCGGGTACGTCCTCGAACAAATCGATTTGTTCGGCCATTCATGCTCCCCCTTTAATTCTTTAGTCTACCTTTGTATGTAGTAGTCGAACAGATGTTTTGGTGCCTTTGTCCATTTTAATTCAAAATATCTTGTTTCGTAAAGACAAGGAATGAAACGACGAGGGCGCAAAGGCCCCAAATCGCCAGCACAGCCAGCGAAAATCCCAGCGTCATTCCCTCGATCGGAGCCGGTGTCCCCGCCAAATAATTCGTTAAACCAAGATTCACCATAAATAAATATTTGGCGCTGGTCCAGGAAGAAGCCATGTTCGTCAAAATATTTCCAGCGATCAGCGTCGCCATCATAATGACAATACTTGCCGATGTGCTGCGTACAAGCACTGACACCATAAACGCCAGGGCAGCCACCACCATGCTGACAAACCAGATCAGGCCGGCCTGCATGAATATATACAACCATTGCGGCACGGCATGTACACCCGAGATGTCTACTTCGGCCCCCCGCAGCTGGAATCCTGTAAATACCGGCATCGTCCATCCACGGTAACCAAAAAATAACCCTGAGATGAAATAGCAGATCACACAGGTTGATACAATGATCAAGGACACAAACATCATCAGCGTGATCAGCTTGCTCAAGAGAACCTTCCATCGCCTTACCGGCCGGGTGAGCAGCATTTTGACCGTTCCGCTCGTCCGTTCCGAAGAGACGATATCCGATCCCACGCCCATAATTAACAACGGAATGAACAGTGTGGCTGCGTTATCCAAGAACTCCCGGGTAAAGGAGACGCCGCCCGGTTCTCGCGGATTCACATCATGCTCCAAATAATACTTCAACTGCTGAATATAAATTTTACGGTATTTCTTCCATTCCTCCGGCACCCGGTCACTGCCCAGCGAATTCTGGTTGTCCGTGATCGCTTGCTGTACTTCCCTGCGCCAGTCCGCCCCGAACTTCTCCCGTTTGTCCTCCGCTTGTCGCAGCTGGGCATAAGCAAACATGGGAACCAGCACGATCAACACGAGCAAGATGACGTAAAAGCGTTTCTTTTTGATCATCTTGATCGTTTCATTTTTTACTAAAGGAAGAATGTTATTCAATGCTTTCACCTTCCGTCATCTCCAGGAACAGCTGCTCGAGCGTTGGATTCACCCTCTGCACCGCCTCCACTCGGACCCCTTCCTGCACCAAACGCTGGACGAGGCCTGGGATCAATTCCGGCTGCATTTGAGTGACGATCGCTCGGCCTTGAATCCCTGCGATGATCGTATCGTCCAGTACATTTCCGACTTCGGTGACCACGTTGACCCCGCTCGTCGACCGCAGCAGCCGCTCGCCGGGTTCCCGAGGCTCCAGCTCCCAGACGACATAACTTCGATTCGCCTGGATCAGCTCATCCACTTTGCCGACGGCGAGGACGCGCCCGCGCCCGATAATGGCCACCCGGTCGCACAGCAATTGTATTTCGCTAAGCAGATGGCTCGAGACAAATACAGCCATTCCTTCTTCCGCGAGTCGGCGGATGAAGCTGCGCATTTCTTTGATCCCCTTCGGATCCAGACCGTTTGTCGGTTCGTCCAGAATCAGAAGCTTTGGCCGGCCTAACAACGCTTGGGCAATGCCCAGCCGCTGACGCATACCAAGCGAATAGGTTTTCACTTTATCATCGATCCGGCCAGTCAACCCAACCATTTGCACAACTTCCTCAATCCGCTTCCCATCGATTCCCGGCATCATACGGGCGAAATGCTCGAGATTCTCCCGTCCAGTTAAATAGTTGTAAACCTCGGGATTTTCCACGATGGAGCCGACGCAGCGCAGCGCCAGCTCCGGTTCCCGCTGTACATGATATCCGCAAATATGTACTTGGCCTTCGGTTGGCCGAATTAAATCGACGAGCATGCGGATCGTGGTTGTTTTGCCAGCTCCATTCGGGCCAAGGAACCCAAAAATCTCCCCGCCATACACCTCAAAGTTCACATCGTGGACGATCCACTTCCGTCCGATTTTCTTCTTAAGCCCCTGCACCCTGAGGACAGGTTGAGGCTGCTCAGCAATGATCGGCTGCCGTGCTCCCATACCGTTCACTCCTTCATTGTAAACTCCAGCATTACACCGTCATTAGCGCGCGATGCTTTGGACCATCCGTTCGGCAATCGCCTGGTAGCCATCCCCGTTCGGATGAAAATGGTCGCTCGACAAATACCGGGACGCGTTATTCGTAAACAAGTCATAGGTCGGCACGACCAACGTCCCTTCATATTCCCCAAGCGTCTTCATCGCCATTGCGTTCCAGCGCGCGACCGCATCGTTTCCGATTTCGCGCATCCCCTCAAGATCGCTGAACGGGTTATATAACCCAACGTAGACGAGGAGCGCTTGCACGTTGATTTTCTTGATATGTGCTACGATTTTTTCAAAATCCGCCGAGCTCTTCTCAATCGCTGCTTCGATTTCCGCCTGAGATGGGACTTGCTGCCCTGAGGTTAATGCCTCCGTGCCGTCAAACAGATCATTGCCCCCAATCGACAACAGGATAATCCCCGACTGCTGCAGGGCATATTTCACGCCGGGATCGTCCAGCATCGGCAGCAGTTCCTTCGTGGTCAGACCGTTAATTCCCAAGTTGTTGATCAGTTTAGACGTGGCGCCCTCTTTATTAAAAAGTTCTACCGTCCGGCGGGCAAATCCGCTACCTGTATCGTCTCCAGTCCCTTTGGCCAAGGAATCCCCAATGGCCGTCACATCCCAAGCTCCTGCTTTCACAGCGGGTTTCGTTTGGGACGATGGAGCCGGCGAATGACCCGCAGCTGCCGACGGATCGGCAATATCCGACACCGCATATACGAATCCAGCGAGCAGAATTAATGTCGATACCAGTGACGCCAATCCCGCCCACCGCCAAATCCGGGACGTTCTGCTCATACAATCCCTCCTGTTTCCACGCAGTCCCTCATTCGCTCACGATGAGTCATTCTCCAACTTATGTAAATAACATAAAACTTCTTGCAAAGAGATGCAAATTTTCTCGAAAAAAGGACTAGCATTTTTAGAACGGCAGAGTTATAATTGTTCTTGTCCTTAAGAAACCTTACATTAAGGGTTATTAGCTTAGCTGGTAGAGCAGCCGACTCTTAATCGGCAGGTCGCAGGTTCGACCCCTGCATAACCCATTTATAGCATCCTCCACTGCATGGGCAGCTTGGGGGATGTTATTTTTTTGTGTACTTTTGGCGAAAAAAAGCGCGGGAATCGAGGGGATCACCTCGTTCTCGCGCTTCATCAGGCTTCATCGCGCTTTGAACCCTAGTTGCTTCAACGACTTATGGCCTCAATTGGCTCGAATGACTTTAATGTCGGCCGGAATCACTTTAGCGCCTTCGTATAACATAAACCGCCCGTTCTGCCACTCGATCCGCAGCAGCTTGCCGTCGTCTGACTGGTACTGCCAGACATGCTGCTCCCCGCCTTGCAGGAACGGCGTCTTGCCAACCACCGACACATAACCTCCGTATTCTTCTTCCAAATAGTACAGGGTTCCGTCAAGGTCCATCTGGCCCGGTACCTCGGTCGGATCGTTGAGCCGCCCGTCAATCGGCTCATAGAGGTGATACTGCAGCGACTCACGATCCTCGACCAGCAGATAGCGGATCTGACTGCCGTCCTGCAGCGTCAGCATCACCGCGTTACGCCCGCGATTACCTACCCGGCCGGTCACTTCGTAGGAAACGAGCGATACCTCACAGATGTCGCCCGGGGCCAGCGTGAGCATGCTCTTCTCCACGACGGGCGGCGCCGGTTTGGCAAACAGATTGCCGAGTCTTTTCCATACGCTCATGTTTGGTCTAGCCTCACTTTAGAATCAAGTCGCTTATTTTTTATCCTCATAGAGCTTCATCAACTCGGCCAATTCTGCTTCCACGGCTGCATCCTTGTTCAGGCTTTCGAACTCCTCATCCAAGGATTTCGCCTTCGCGTTCAGCTCATTGCTTGCTTCGGCTTGAGCTTCCATTTGCAGCATCTTCTCTTCCATCCGCTTCAGGCCGCTTGCTGCCGAATCGGAGTTAAACCCGGACATCGTCTTGTTGATTTCATTTTGTGCTTTAGCTGCATTGTAACGGGCAACCAGCGTTTCGCGTTTGTTCTTCATTTCCGTCAGCTGTTTGCGCATTTCCTCAAGCTTCGAACGGAGATTGTCAGCTGCGGCCTTGTTTTGCTCGTAGCTTGCCTTGTATTCTGCCATCTTCGCCTCAGCGGCTTTCTTCTCTTCGAGCGCGCGGCGAGCCAGGTCAACGTTTTGCGCCTGAGCTGCCTGATGCGCTTGCTGGGTGCGCCGCTCAACCAACGCTTGCTGTTCTTCATACAAGCCTTTAAACTTCTTCTCGATCGCGATTTGGGCGGCAACGGCCTTCTCCGCATCTTCGAGATCTTCTTGCATATCGCGGATATATTGGTCGGTCAATTTGATCGGATCCTCCGCTTTGTCAATCAAAGCGTTGATATTAGACATGGTCAAATCGCGTAATCTTTTGAAAATGGACATTTGCTCTTTCCTCCCGATTGAAATATCAGATTATGCTTATGTTTACGCTGCAAAGTTCGGGAGGTTTCAATAAAATATCGTAGAGACCTTATTTACCCATTTCCCGGCTATTTCCCGCTCTAACGGAACCAGAAGACGTTATTCACCTCAAGATGGCCCTTCTCCAGCCCCAATCCCCCAAATAAGGTCTTCTCGTTCCGTTAGAGTTCCCGATCCCGCCTGAACCGCCAAATAGCGTCTCTCCGTTCCGTTAGAACTCCATTATCCCGTTGAATCCCCCACCAACACAGCCCAACACCCGACTACTCACAAACACACTTCCCTCTCCCCAGCCTCCGCTAAAATACAACAAAGAGCCCAGCTCCCAAGCCGGGCTCTATCCTGCATCTGCCCACATTTCCTACGTCCTATTGCTTGATGAAAAAGAATAACGAACCTAAGGGAGTCTACGTCCGCATTTGGGAGCCGCTTGTCTTCCTTCCATTCGCATCAATGGACAAGTGGCGGACAAGAGCGGCCCGTGGTCGTTATTCTTTTTCACGGTCAGCAATAGGGCGAAGGAATCCCTCTACTTCCCAATAAACTCCTGTACCCAATACCCATTATAATATCCAACGCCAATTAGCTTGTATTTCGGGTTCAGGATATTCGCTTTATGGCCAGGACTGTCCATCCAATCCTTAACCACTTCCTCGGCGGAACGTTGCCCTTTGCCGATATTCTCTCCTGCGTAGATGTAGGTAATGTTGAACGCATCCATCATGTCGAAGGGAGAGCCGTATTTCGGCGACGTATGGCTGAAATAATCGGTTTTGAACATGTCGATGGCTTTGATTTTGGCCATTTTGCTCAGATTGGTATGTACAATCAGCGGCTTCAGACCCGCTTTCTTCCGCTCCTTGTTGACGAGCTCAACTACCTTGGACGCGTTCTCCGTCTGGATCTTCAAGTAGACCGCTGCAAGTAACTTCGACTGCGAGGAGTTGCTGGCAACTGCTGCAGCATGCGCCGTTTCCGTTCCAAAACCGGTTCCTCCTTGCCTCGTCGTCATCACCAAAACCAAAGCTGCCACCAACAGCCCGGACAAACCGATTTTGCTCCACTTCTTCATCATGGCGTGCTCCTCCCAGCCGAATTTCCTATCGCCGATTCTAGTTTTCGTTTCAAATTTTAACATATTTCGACGCCATCCGCTTGCTAAAAAAATGGAAAAAGGACGGCTCCAGAGCCGCCCTATCCACATCCTAAAAAGACCTTATTTCTTGCTTGCGTATTTCCGCATATCGAACGCTACCGCAGCCACGATAATGGCACCTTTAATGATTTGTTGCCAGTAAGGTCCTACACCTACGAACGTCAAGCCATAGTTGATGACCGTAAAGATCAGCACGCCTGCCATAATGCCTGGAACCGTACCAATCCCGCCGGTGGTGGACACGCCGCCAACGACGCAGGCTGCGATCGCATCTAGCTCGTACATGTTCCCATAGTTGTTCGTAGCACCGCCGGTTCTGGCTGCTTCCAGCACACCAGCCAAGCCATAAAGCGCCCCGGCAATCGAGTAAATCATAATCAAGTTTTTGGAGACGTTAATCCCTGATACTTTTGCAGCTTGTTGGTTACCGCCGATGGCGTACATATTTTTGCCAAGCCGGGTTTTATTGAACATCACCCAAACAATCGCACAAACCACAATCGCGATAATGACGATATAAGGAATCGAGAAGCTCCAGTTACTGAACAAGGAACCAGAACCCAACGTAGTAAAGTCGTTGCGCAAACCGCCAATCGGCTGGGATTGGTTCGGCTCCGTATCGAAATACAGGGAGTTGATCCCGTAGATGGCAACCATGGTACCGAGCGTCGCGATAAACGGTGGAACTTTAAACTTGGATACGATGACCCCGTTGATCAGACCAAAGATCAGACCTACAACAATTGCGATCAAAATCGGTACAAACAACGGAAGCTCCGGCAGGTTCGGGAAAAAGCGACGGGCATAATCGACCTCTTGCAGCATGGAGGCAGAGACGACAGCCGTCAATCCGACCATCCGGCCCGCGGACAAGTCGGTACCGCCGGTAATGAGGATAAACGCAACCCCAAGGGCGATGATAACCCGGGTGGACGATTGGATCAAAATATCGCGAAACGTATTTAGTCCGATAAAGCTTGGATCATAAGCGGCGATGCCGATAAGCAGCACGGCCAAAACGATATAAATGGCATTTTCGGTCACAAAGCTCTGAATTTTCTTTGTATTCATGATTTTCTCCTCCTTCAAATCCTTAGTGCTGGGCTGCCAGACGCATAATTTCTTCTTCCGTAGCCTTATCTCCATCCAATATTCCCGTAAGACGGCCTTCGGACATTACCATGACACGGTCGGACATCCCAAGCAGTTCAGGCATCTCGGATGAAATCATGATGATGCTCTTGCCTTGCTGTGCCAAATCCGCAATAATGGAATAAATTTCGTATTTTGCCCCGACGTCGATCCCGCGCGTCGGTTCGTCCAGCAGTAAAATTTCCGGGTTAGTGAGCAACCAACGGGCCAGCAACACCTTTTGCTGATTCCCGCCTGAAAGGTTCATGATCAGCGTTTTAGGCGACGGCGTTTTCGTCCGCAGCTTCTCAACCATTTGATTGGCTTCAGCCTTTTTCTTCCGCTCATTCAGCAGGCCAAAAGGCGTCACATAACGGTCAATGTTGGCAATAGCCGCATTCTCATGAACAGACAATACCGGGAAAATACCGGTTGTCCGGCGTTCCTCCGTCAATAGCGCCAATCCGTATTTTTTGGCTTCACTGGCGCTGCGGATCTTCACCTCTTTGCCGTGAATCGAGATGGTGCCGGACTGAATTTCACGAAGGCCAAACAACGCTTCGATTAACTCGGTGCGCTGCGCCCCAACCAGACCGCCTACGCCAAGGATCTCCCCTTTGCGCAATTCGAACGATACATCTTTAAAAGATTTTGGATCGACGGACGTCAGATGCTCTACCTTCATAATGACGCCGTTTGGCTTGTTGTGGCGATCCGGGAATCGCTGCGTGAGATCGCGCCCAACCATCTTGGAAATAATGAGGTCGGTCGTCATCTCCGACGCTGGCCACGTCCCAATCTTCTTGCCGTCACGCATGATCGTTACATCGTCGGAGATCCGCAAAATCTCCTCCATCTTGTGCGAGATATAGATGATCGACACCCCGCGCTTCTTCAAGTCGTTGATGATCCGGAATAGATGCTCAACCTCTACGCTTGTCAAGGAAGAGGTAGGTTCGTCCATCACGATAATCCGCGAGTTAAACGATACCGCCTTCGCGATCTCGATCGACTGGATTTTGGAAACGGACAGCTTGCCGACAATCGTATCCGGATCCAAATCAATATCTAATTGTTTAAACAGCTCTTCCGTATCCTGATACATCTTCTTATGGTCGACGAATTGGAAGGGTCCCCATCCTTTCATCGGGAAACGTCCGAGCCAGATATTTTCCATCACATTGCGGAAAGGTACCGGATGCAGCTCTTGGTGAATCATCGAGACCCCAAGCTTCAGCGCATCGCTGGAATTGTTGATTTCCGCTTTTTGACCATTCAAATAAATTTCACCGCTGTCCGGCTTATAAATCCCGAACAGACATTTCATCAGCGTGGATTTGCCGGCCCCATTCTCGCCCATCAGCGCATGAACGGTACCCGGTCGAACCTGCAGTGTTACGCCATCCAGCGCTTTAACGCCGGGAAATTCCTTGGTAATGCCCTTCATTTCGAGCATATATTCAGACATGGTTTTCGCCCCCTGATCATTTCTTCCGCTTTAGAGGCACAGCATCGTTTCCTCCTGTGTTCCTATCCCCTGTGAAAAAACAGGAGGTCCGTACCTTTCGGCATCGAACCTCCCATGTTGTTCTAGCGAATATGAGAAGTCCTGCTGATTGACCTGCTCGCCGTACTCTTATTTGAATTCAGCAGCGTTTTCCTTCGTTACTTTTTGGTATGGAATCCACACATATTGATTGTCGGTGATATCAAAACCTACGTTGTCTTTGCTGATCGCTTCGCCTTTGGCCAGCAAGGAAGCCAGGATAACCGCTGCTTTCCCTTGGTTCTCCGCATCGTTCAGAACCGTACCCAGCAATGTACCTTGTTCAAGCGCTTGCAGGGCTGGTGCCGTTGCGTCAACGCCTACAACCGGCATGTATTTGTCACCCGTGAAGTAACCAGCAGCTTTCAGAGCTTCGATCGCGCCGAGTGCCATGTCATCGTTGTTCGCAAGTACGGCTTCAATTTTATCGCCATTTGCGGCCAGGAAGGCTGCCATTTTCTCTTGGCCTTTTACGCGGTCCCACATGGCTGTGTCTTCAGCAACTTTTTCGACCTTAATGCCGGCATCTTCAATCGCTTGGACCGAATATTGCGTACGCAGCTCAGCATCTTGGTGTCCAGGTTCGCCCTTCAGCATAACGTATTGCAGCACGCCGTCACCATTCTTATCTGCTTCCGGATGAGCTTTCCAGTAGTCCACGATGATTTGACCGGACAGTGTACCGGATTCTTCAGCTCTCGCACCAACGTAGTAAACTTTATCCCATTTCTTCATATCTTCCGGCAACGGTTCGCGGTTCAAGAATACAACCGGTGTGTCCTTCGCTTTAGCTTTGTCGATAATGACGCCTGCTGCCGTCCGGTCAACCGGGTTAACAATCAGCGCATTCGTCTTCTTCGTCAAGAACAAGTCGATTTTATCGTTTTGCGTAGGCTGGGAGTTTTGGCTGTCAACGATGTCCACTTTCGCGATCCCGTCAGCATTTTTCTCGATCGAGTTACGAACGCCTGTCATAAACGTATCGTCAAATTTGTAAATCGCCACACCTACGTTTGGAGTAGAACCCCCATTTCCTCCGCTGCTCTCTTTATCGCTGCTGTTGGAGCATCCGACCATCGTCGCTCCCAGCATGGCTGCAGCCAGCATGACCGTTGTAAGCTTCTTCATATTTTTTGACCTCCTGAAA
>Ga0310830_100677_pt1 | contig 21378 bp, 15 predicted proteins | sample WT_ome_5_FD_201301 | JGI IMG/M metagenome (GOLD analysis project Ga0310830, IMG submission 201301) | Sorghum-adapted microbial communities enriched on wild type (WT) sorghum from Joint BioEnergy Institute, Emeryville, California, United... ...
CCCACGTACTCACACGTCTGCCGCCGCCGCCACTCCGCCGGCGCCACCCCGATCCGCTGCCGCACCGCCCGCGCGGTCAGGAACAGATCCACCAACAACTCCGCCTGCAGATGCCAGATCTGCCGCGCCCGCGCCCGCAACACCAACTCCAGCTCATCGGCATCCACCGCGAACTGATCGATCGACTCCAGCAACACCGCCAACCGCGGCCCCGGCGGCAGATCCACAATCCCCTCCGGCACCGACCGCGGCCGCTCATCCACCACCGCCGCCGACCCGCACATCCCCCGTGGCGCACCCATGCCCCGACCATAGAACACAGGTACGACAAGAACGCGCCCGTCACGCCGGACACCACAAGCCCCAAACAGGCCGACGCGGTCGGTAGAACAGGACACAGCAAGCGACGCCCGGCACGCGAACAGGCGCACGACCCGGAGCCGAACGACACATCCAGTGAGTCGGCCCGGCACCGACCAGGCGTCAGCCCTCAACGGAAGGAAGCCAGGCCCACGCAGGCCGAAGGTAGGACCGACGCGGGCCAGGCGATGGGGTGCCCCGGTGGCGCGGGCCTGACGCTGGCGTGCCCGCACCCCTACAGGGGGCGAACACCCGAGGCCGACACCGCCGGCCGCGAGGTGATGTCCGAAGCCGGGCTCGCAACCACGCACCGGTCGGCTTCACTGACCGTGCGGTCCGGACCGATGCGCAACGTCACCACGAAGGGTCACGGACCCGCGGCGAAGTTCCGGCCGCCTCGCCCTCGGTAGCGCCGATCAGAAGCGCGTGATCCGTGGCCAGCCATCGGCACAACATCAAATATGGAGATCAAGCCAGCAGGTCGTACCTGCCGATGCCGCCGTAGCCGCCACCCGACGGTTCAGTATGCGCCCGGCCGCCCGGTAGAGCCCGAGGCCGACCGCCACCCCGTCCGGTGGCGGAGCCACGAGGTCGGGGCGTCGCCAGGCCTGTGGCGGCGCCCCGACCGACGTGGTCTGCCGTGGCCTTACCTGGCCCGGGCGCGAGCGGACTGACGCCGGGCGGCACCCTGACGGGCGTAGCTGCTCTGCGCCCGCGACGACTGGGCCCGACTGGTCTGGGCCCGGCTGGACTGGGCGCGGCTGGTCTGGGCTCGGCTGGCCTGCGCGCGCGCGGTCTGGGTCCGGCTGGCCCGGGCCGGCTGGGCGCGGCCGGCCTGGCTCCGGCTGGCCGGCGCGCTGCGCTGTACCTTGCCGCTGGCGACGAGCGTCTTGAAGGTCTGTCCGGGACGGAACACCGGAACCGACGTCTGCTGGACCTCGATCGGCTCACCGGTCCGGGGATTGCGCCCCACCCGAGGCGCCCGGTCCCGTTTCTCGAAAACGCCGAACCCGCTGATGTTCACCTTGTCGCCCTTGGTGACCGCGTTCTGGATCTCGGTCACCAGCGCGTCCACGGCGATGCTCGACGCCTTCTGGTCACCCAGGCGTCCGGTCACGCGCTCGATGAGCTCGCTCTTGTTCATGGCAGTCCCCCATTCCTGTGTCGCCCCGTACGGCGCTGGGACCGTCGTGACCGGTACTGCACCCGCTTGGCCCCCGTGTCGGCCCGTACAGAGCCCGATCAAGGCGTCACGCTACCGCACGCATCGTCGTCGCGCGGCGAGTCTGAAATGCTGACGGCACAAGGCGTTTACGGCCGCGGGAGGATACGGAACACAGGTCTCCCCCGTCACCGCTGGCACGCGCCGACCGGGCTCAGCCGGCCGAGTCTCGGCAGCGGTTGGGCGGGGTGGCGCAGGGCGCTCGGGCGGCGAGCACCGGGCCTTCCGCCGAGACGCCGTCGGGCTGGCCCGTACGGGACCGCCCGGGACGGACGGCATCGGAACGTACTCCTTGCGCTCGGCAAAGGTGGCGCCGCTCGCCGGCCTGTCGGAGCGGCACCGCCCACGGCGCGGCCGTCCCGCCCGGCCCGGAGCAACGGGCCCGGCGGCCGAGCGCCCCGTCGACTGACCCGTACGCGCCCCGACGGCTCGGTCGCCGATGGCTCGAGCCCTCGGGCCCCGGCGGCCTCGGCTCGCCCCCGGCCGCCGTACACCCGTGACCGCCGGCGCAACGACCGGACACCCGGCCGCACCCGGCCCCACGATAGAGCGTCTACTGTGGACGCGCCTCCGCCGAGCGAGCGGCGACGAGGCCTCGCCCAGCGGCACTCCGAGGCGTCGGCGTCGACGACCGGTCCGGCGTCAGCGGAGGTGGGCCCGAACCATGGCCGCCGTCGCGTACGGCGACCAGCGCGGCACCCACCGCACCACGGCCGCGGCGGCGAGCAGGCCTACGGCGCCCGCCCCGATGATGGCCCCGCCCAGGCTCCACATCGCCACGGCGGCGATCAGCAGCGGCCCGGCCCCGTGGCCGGAATCGTTCATGAACCGCCACAGGGACAGGAAACGAACGGTCGCGTCCCGGGGGGCCACGTCCGCGCCGAGCGTCATCACGATGCCCGAGCCGAGGCCGTTGCCGGCCCCCATGATGAGCGTGACCACGGCCAGGCTGACCGGGCCGCTGGTCAACGGGACCAGAATCATCGATCCGCCGAGCAGCACCATGGACGGCACCGCGATCCACAACCGGCCGAACCGGTCCATGATGCGGCCGGCGGGATAGAACAACGCCACGTCGATGGCCGAGCTGATGCCGAAGATGACGCTCGTCGTCTGGGCATCGAGTCCGATGTGGTCAGACCACAGCGGCACCACCGTCGGCCGGGCGGCCCGGACCGCGCCGATGGCGAAGACCGCCAGCCCCAGCGTGCTCAGCAGCCGGCCGTGCTTGCGCCAGACGTCGGCCACCGAGGCGGTCTCGCGGGGGCGGCGGGCGATCGCCTCAGCCTGCGGGGGTTCGGGCGCCACGACCAGCAGCGCCACCGTCACCAGGGTGGCCGCGATCCCCACGAGGAAGGCCGCGCGCAGGTCGGCCAGCTGGATCGCCGCGGCGCCGATGAACGGACCGATAAAGAGCCCGATGCGGTGGCTTCCGCCGAGCGTCGACATCGTGGCCGCGCGCGAGGACGCGGGAACCACCAGCGTGACGAACGACTGACGGGCCAGGTAGAAGGCGGCGTTGCTGGCCCCGACCAGCGCGGTCGCGGCCGCCAGCACGACCAGATGGCCCGCGAGGTAGGCGGCCACCATGCCGACGCTGGCGGCGACGGCCGACACCATCATGGCCCGGCGGTCGCCGATCCGGTTGATGAGAGCGGCCGACGGCACGGTGCTGAGCAGCTGGCCCAGCCCCAGCCCGGCCACCACCACACCCGCGACGGCGGGTGAGGCGCCGAGTTTCAGCGCCATCAGGGCCAGCACGGGGGCGACCGCGCCGTTGCCCATCTCATAGACGATCGTCGGTATGAAGACGGACGGCGCCAGCGAACGGAGGGTGAACCGGCTCCCTCCGTCGACACTCACGCAATCATCTAAACCGCCACGGAACAGAGACGGAACAGGAGTGCCGCCAGGATCACAGCAATACTCGCGCCCGTCCGGTCACGGGCTCGACCCGCCGCGGGGCCCCGGTCGCCGGTGCGCCACCAGGTCCGCCTCGAGCCGGCGGGCGAAGCGGCGGGCGGCCGGGGCCGACGAGCGTGCCCGGCCGCGGTCACGCCAGCTGGGCGTTGGTGAGGGCGGCGACGTCGGCGTCGGTGAGGGGGACATCGACCGCCGCGATGTTCTCCTCCAGGTGGGCCACGCTGCTGGTGCCCGGGATCAGCAGCATCGTCGGCGAGCGACGCAGCATCCAGGCGAGCGCGACCTGGTGCGGCGTGGCCCCGTACCGCTGGGCGATCTCGGTCACCGGGCCGTCGCCCAGCTCCCGGATGGGTCCCCACGGGATGAAGACGAGCTCCTCCTGCTCGCACAGGTCCACGAGCGACTCGGACGTCCGGTCGACGAGGTTGTACTTGTTCTGGATCGAGACGATCGGCGCGACCTGGAGCGCCTCGCGGACCTGCTCCTCGGTGACATTGGACAGTCCGATGTGGCGGATCTTGCCCTGCTCCTGGAGCTGCACGAGCGCGCCGACGGACTCGGCGATCGGTACCTCCGGGTCCGGTCGGTGGAACTGGAACAGGGGGATCTGCTCCAGGCGCAGCCGGCGCAGGCTGCCCTCGCACTCGGCGATCAGGTGCTCGGGCCGGCCGTTGGGCACCCACTGGCCGGGGCCCGGCCGCAGCTGGCCCGCCTTGGTGGCGATCACCAGGTCGTCCGGATACGGGTACAGGGCCTCGGCGATCAGCTCCTCGCTGACGTGTGGCCCGTAGGAGTTCGCCGTGTCGATGAAGGTGACTCCGAGCTCCACCGCCCGCCGCAGCACGGCGATGGCGGCGTCGTGATCACGCGGCGGACCCCAGATCCCCTCGCCGGTGATCCGCATTGCCCCGAAACCCATCCGGTTGACGGTCAGGTCACCCAGCCCGATCGTCCCGGCCTTAGACGCGTTCGTCACGCCGCCGAGCCTAGCGGCGTGACCGTACGGCGGGACACGGTTCCGGGGCATGCGGGTGATCGGGGTGGGGTGGTTCCTCCCGGCTCGGGTGCCCGGGTTGCGCACGATGATCACGAAACCGCGACGACACGCGATGATCACGCAACCGCGACGACGCTCTCCCGAGTGGTGACCACCGAGGCTCACGGGGTTTCTGAAGCCATCGAAAGCTGCAATGATGGCCGGGAAGTCCGTGAGCCAGGAGGTCGCGATGCCGTCAGCGGTCGTTCATCAGCCACGGGTCGCCTGGGATGCCGCACTCACCCTGGTCAGGGCCGCCCAGGCCGACGACGCCACCGCCTCGTGGTGCCGGGACTGGGTCGCTGAGCTCCTCGGCGCGGACAGCGCGGCCGCCTTCCTGGCCACGCGACGCCGGCTCGGGGACGGGACCGCGGCCGGGAACGAGGTCCAGGTGCAGGAGGGCCTGTGGCGCGTGCGGATCCAGGACGCGCTGAGCCTCCGGCCCGACCTGGCCGAGCCGCTGCTCGACCGGGTGGCCGACACCCGGGCGCGCCTCGCCTGAGGTCGTGTGACCCGGAGCGTGACCAGCGCACGGACCCGCCCGCCTGTGCACCTGTCGGGTAGCCTGAGCCGGTTGCCCGCCCCGGCGGCTCATCGCCCGCTGCGGGCAGCTGTGCCGCGAGCTTCGACGAGGTGCCCATGACGAACGCGACGCGCACCGCGGACGTCCCGCGGACCGGCGTTCTCGCCTCCGCTCGCGCCTTCCTCGGCGCGGGGGCGGTGGTCGGGGCGGCGACCGTGGCCATGAACGCGTTGGCGTTCGTGGTGCCCCTGCTGGCCGCGCGCCTGCTGACCGCGGAGGACCTGGGGGCGCTGAGCGCCCTGCTCGCCGTGGGCGCGATCGCCGCGACGGTCGGTGTCGGCCTGCAGACCGCGTTGGCCGTCCGGTGGGCGAAGCAGGACACCGTGTGGGGCGCGGGTCGGGTCTCGCTGCAGGCCGCCGCGGCCACCACCGGCATCCTCCTCGCCGCGGTACCGGTCCTGTCGGCGAACCTCGACCTTCCCCCGGTGCAGCCGCTGCTGCTGGCCCTGCTCACCTTCCCGGTGGTCCTCGCCGGCCGCTGGCTGGGTGAGATGCAGGGGCGGCGGCGCTACGGACGCCTCGCCGGCGGCCTGGTGCTGCTCAGCGCCGGCCGCTTCGGTGGGATCATGATCGCGCTGGTGGCCGGAGCGGGCGTCACCGGGTCGCTCGCGGTCGGGGCCCTGGGGGCGTTCGCGGCGATCGTCGCCATCGCCGCGCTCTGCGGCCACGGCCCGCGGGTGGTCCGCGACCGGGTCGTCGCCCGCTGGAATGGAATCGCCCGCGGGAATGGAATCGCCCGCGGGAACGGCATCGCCCGCGGGACCGGACGGGCCGGGCGCGGGAACGGAGGGGCGACCGCCGCCGCCTCGAGCGGACCGGAGCCGGCCCGGGTCAGCGGACGCGAGGTGCTGCGGGCCAGCGCAGCGACGCTCGCCATGCTCGCCGTCTCGTACGCCGACCTCGTCCTGGCCCGGGCGCTGCTGTCGGCGGCCGAGTCGGGCGCCTACGCGGTCGGTTCGGTGCTGACCAAGGGAGCGATCTGGGCCCCGGCCGCGGTCACCGTGCTCGCCCTGCCGGCGTTCGCGCAGGCCCGGCGCCACGCGGTGCGCATCACCGTGCTCTGCACGGCGGCGTCCGGGGTCGTGCTCGTGACGGCCGCCGCGCTCTTCGGCGAGCTCGCGATCGCCCTGGCGTCGGCCGGCAAGGACGGCTACCAGTGGCTGGCCCCCTACGCGTACGGCTTCGGCACCGTCGGCGCGCTCTACGCCCTCGTCTACGTCTTCGTCAATGCCGAGATCGCGGCCATGGCCCGCCGCCCCGCGCTGGGCTTGTGGCTGGGGCTGGTCGGCATCGTCACCGCCGCCGCGATCATTCGTCCGTCCACTGTGGGCGGCGTGCTGGCCCTGTCGCTCGTCACCGCCGCGGTGACGACGCTCATCATGGCGCTCGCCTACCTGGTCCGCCGCCGTCGCCCGACCCCACCCGTCCCGGCGGCCGGCGGCGGCGCCGAGCCGAGCGCCTGAAACCCCCCGTGGTGGCCCGCGGCCCCGTCCTGTTAACGTCTTAACAAGACGTACGTACGGTTTGTTTTGGGGGCGTCGCCATGTGGGACCCGGACGCCTACCTGCGGTTCGCCGACGAGCGGTCACGCCCGTTCTTCGACCTGCTCGCGCGGGTGCCGGCCACCGACCCGGCCACGGTGGTCGACCTCGGCTGCGGCCCCGGCACGCTGACGCTCCACCTTCGCCGGCGCTGGCCCGCCGCCACCATCCACGGCCTCGACTCCTCGCCCGAGATGATCGCCGCCGCCCAGGCCCAGCCGCACGCGTCGGCCGTACGGTTCGCGGTCGGCGACGTCCGGGACTGGCACCCCACCCCCGACGTGGGCGTGGTGATCGCCAACGCGGTCCTGCAGTGGGTGTCCGACCACGAGGCCCTGCTGGCGAACTGGGCCGACGAGCTGCCGGCCGGGGCGACGCTCGCCTTCCAGGTGCCGGGCAACTTCGATGCCCCGTCCCACGTCGCGATCCGGGAGGTCGCCGCGCTGCCGGCCTGGCGGGACCGGCTCGCGGGAGTGCCGCGCGGGTCCAACACCGTGCTGCCTGCCGCGGGCTACGCCGAACTGCTCGCCCGGCGCGGCCTCGTCATCGATGCCTGGGAGACCACCTATCTGCACGAGTTGCCGGCCGACGGGAGCGATCACCCGGTGATGAGCTGGGTGGAGGGAACCGCGTTGCGACCCGTCCGAGCCGTGCTCGACGACGCCGACTGGGCGGCCTTCCGCGCCGAGCTCAATGCCCGCCTCGCCGCCGCCTATCCCGTCCACAATGGACGAGTCTGGTTCCCGTTCCGCCGCATCTTCGTGGTCGCCCGACGCTGACCAGCGACGGCCTACCCGCGCGATCAAGCCCGGTCGCCCGTTCCAGCCCCAGCGCCCGTGTCGGCCGGACCACCTGGTCCAATCCGTGGTGCCCGCCGTCAGATCCGGATCGCGGTCCCCGGCGCCATCGCCCCGTGCGGCTCGAGCGTCCGGTGCACCACGGTCAGGTCCTGATCGCCGAACCCGCGGGCGGCCGCCCGCTGCCACTCCTCGGCCAGGCCGGCGAGCGCGACGAACTGGTCGTCGTCGGTGACCTGCTGGGCGAGCTGCACATCGTTGAGCGCGAGCGAGAGGCGGAACTGCGGCTCGTACTCGTCCCGACCCACCCGCTTCAGCTTCTCCCGCTGCCACGGGGAGACCAGCGGATTGTCGGCGAACAGGTTCATCACCGCCTCGGTCGGCAGCCCGAGCCGCCGGGCCACCGCCATCGACGCGACGACCGCCTCCGAGGCGAAGGCGAGCCAGGTGTTGTTGACCACCTTCAGCCGGCTACCCGTCCCGACCGGCCCGGTCCAGAGGGTCCGCCCCAGGGCGTTGAAGAACGGATTCAGCCGCGACCGGGCCGCCTGCGGTCCCGAGGCGAGGATCAGCAGGTCGCCCTGCTCGGCCAGCTCCCGGTCGCCGACCACGGGGGCGTCGATGAAGGTCACGTCCCGACGCTCGGTGCGCACCAGGTCGGCGAGCTTGTCGGTGGCCGCCACCCCGATGCTGCTCATCTGCACCCAGACCGCCTCCGGTCGCAGCGCCGCGAGCAGGCCCTGCTCCCGGGCGAGCGAGCCCACCGCCTGCGCGTCGGAGACCATCGTGACGACGATCCCGGCCCGCAGCGCGGCGTCGGCGGCGGTCTCCGCGACCTCGGCCCCCGCCTCGGCCAGCTGTCGGGTGGCTTCCGGATGCCGGTTCCAGACGATCGTCGGGATGCCGGCCCCCAGCGCGCGCTGCGCCATCCGGCGCCCCATCGTCCCGAGCCCGAGCACGGCCACGGGTTCCCACGTTCCAGCCACGGCTCCCCCCTCGCGCACACACGCCGGGCCGCTGTGCCGAGCGGCCCGGTCCGGCCGGGGGGCTCAGGCGAGCATAGCGTCGCCGGGTGGCCACGGGGCCCGGATTCCGGCCAGCGGTGGGGGCACCCGACCCGGGATCCGGATCGTTCATCCGGCGAGGATCCGGCCTGACCGGTAGGTTTCGGTGCGTGACCGTCAATCGAGGCCGACTCCCCTCCGGCCGTGGTGGTCGACACGCCCGCCGCCCATCGCCGCTGGCCCGAGCGTTGCCCGCGATCGTCACCGCCGCCGTTCTCGGGTTGGGCGCCTGGGGCGGGCTGGCGCTCCGCAACTCGGCGACCATCGCCGCCGCCCCCGCCGACGCCGACCGTACGGTGGCGTCGCCGACGCCCGAGGCGACCGAGCCGACCGCGTCCCCGACCCCGAGCCCGACGGCGACGCCGACCCCGACGCCCGAGCCGACCACGCCCCCCACCAGCGAACCGCCGACGACGACCGCCCCGCCGCCCCAGCCGCCGGCGCCACCGCAGCCGTCCCCGCCGGGGTCCGCGAACGAGGCGTACGAGCTGCAGGTCGTGGACCTGGTCAACGCGGAGCGGGCCGAGGCGGGCTGCGCGCCGATGACGGTCGACAGCCGCCTGGTCGCGGCGGCCCGGGCCCACTCGGCCGACATGGCCGCGCGGGACTACTTCGACCACACCACCCCGGAAGGCGTCACCTTCGACCAGCGGATCAGGCAGGCCGGCTTCTCGTTCTCGGCCGCGGCCGAGAACATCGCCTACGGGTACCGGGACCCGGAGTCGGTCATGCGGGGGTGGATGAACAGCGACGGCCACCGCCGCAACATCCTCAACTGCCGCCTGACCCACATCGGGGTCGGCCTGGCCTACGGCCCCAACAACCGTCCTTACTGGACACAGGACTTCGCCACCCCGCAATGACCCGGCGCGGCCGGGCCAGCGGGTGGGCGACCGGGTCGGCCCGGTGAGGTCCGGTGGATGGCCCCGGCCCGACCCGCCTCAGCGGGCCTCGACCCAGGCGGCGTGCAGACGGGCGTAGACCGTGCCGGTCTGGGCCACCAGCTCGCTGTGGGGCCCGCGCTGCACGATCTTGCCCCGATCGAAGACGATGATCTCGTCGGCGGCCTGGGCGGTGGAGAGGCGGTGGGCGATCGCGACCGTCGTCCGGCCGCGGGTGACGGCCTCGAGCGCCCGCTGCAGCCGGACCTCGGTGGCCGGGTCGACGGCGGACGTCGCCTCGTCGAGCACCAGCAGGTCGGGATCGGCGACGTGGGCCCGGACGAGGGCCACGAGCTGACGCTCGCCCACCGACAGCGCCTCCCCGCGCTCACCCACCGGCGTGGCCAGCCCGTGCGGCAGCGACTGCACCCAGTCCGCCAGCCCCAGCTCGGCGAACGCGTCGAGCAGCGCGTCGTCGGACAGCGACGGATCGGCGAAGCGGACGTTCTCGGCGACCGTGGTGTCGAAGAGGAAGCCGTCCTGCGGGACGAGCACCACCCGCCGGCGCAACGAGGCGAACCGCACCTCGGGGAGCGGGATGCCGGAGAGGCGGACCGTACCGTCGGTGGGGTCCATCAGGCGGGTGAGCAGCTTCGCGAACGTGGTCTTGCCGGAACCGGTCTCGCCGACCACGGCGACCCGCGTGCGGGGCGCGATCCGAATGTCCACATCGGACAGTACGGTCGGGCCGTCCGGGTAGGCGAAGCTGACGTGCGAGAACTCGATCGACACCGGTCCGGGCGGCAGGTCCTGACCGTGCTCGCCCGGGTCCCGGACGTCCGGTGAGATGTCGAGCACGTCGAGCACCCGCCGCCAGCCGGCCACGGCGTTCTGCGCCTCGTTGAACACGTCGGTGGCCACCTGGACCGGCTGCACGAACAGCTGGACCAGCAGCAGGAACGCGGTCAGCTCGCCCACCCGCAGGCCGCCGCCCACCCCGAGCAGCGTGCCGACCACCACGACCCCGGCCATGGCCAGCCCGGCCGCGATCTCGCCGATCGAGTAGGCGCTCACGCTGATGCGCATGCCCCGCATCTGGGCGGCGCGGGCCCGGTCGATCGCCTCGTCGAGGCGCCGCGCGCTGCGGCCGGCGACGCCATAGGCCCGGATCACATCGGCGCCGACCACGGTCTCCGCGACCGCCGCCAGCATCACGGCGACCCGTTCGCGGACCTGCAGGAACGCCCGGGCCAGGCGGCGCTGCAGCAGCCGCACGATGATCACCATCGGCAGGAACGAGGCGTAGACCACCAGGGCGAGCTGCCACGAGTAGGCGAACATCACCACGCTGGTGACCACGATCTGCGCGCTGCTGACCAGCAGCGTGATCCCGCCGTGCTGCAGGAACTGGGTGATCTGGTCGACGTCGGAGGTGACCCGCGAGGTCAGCGCACCACGCCGCTCCCCCTGCTGGTGCAGCATCGACAGATCGTGAATGTGCCGGAACGTGCGCGTGCGGACGGTGGCCAGCGCGGACTCGGTCGCGGTGAACAGCCGCCGCATCATCAGCGTCTGCGCGAGGGTGGTGACGGCGAGCACGGCCAGGGCGGTCGCGACCGTGCCGAGCACGACCCCGCTGTCCGGGCCGCCCGGGGCCCGCAGCCCCCGGTCGATGACCTGTTGCACGGCGACGGGGACCGCGACCCGACCGACCATGGCGACCAGCGCGAGCCCCAGCGTCCTGGCCAGGCCCGTGCGCAGCTCGGGCGAGAGCGCGAGCCCCCGGCGGATCGTGCGCAGCGCGCCCGGCGTCCGAGGATCGCTCATGACACCGCCTTGGTCCGTCCGACGTCGTCGACGATCTCCTCCACCCGGACCGCGTCGTCCCCGCGGGCCGGGTCCTCGTCGGGCGTCTCGGCGCCCAGACCCGGGGGTTGGTCGTCCTCGCTGGCCAACGCCTGCTCGCGTTCGGCATCGGCCCGCTCGTAGGCGGTGACCAGGTCGGCGTAGGCCGGGACGGTCGCCAGCAGCTCCTCGTGCGGGCCGCGGGCCACGACGCGGCCGCCCTCGAGGAACACCACCTCGTCGGCCAGGGCGATCGTCGCCCGCCGGTAGGCGACCACCAGGATCGTGGGCACCGCGACCGCGGTGTCCTCTGTGGACAGCGAGGCCCGGCGCAGCCCGCTCAGGATCGCCGCCTCGACCCGGGGATCGACGGCGCTCGTCGCGTCGTCCAGCACGAGCAGCCGCGGCGCCCCGGCCAGGGCCCGCGCGAGCGTGAGCCGCTGGCGCTGCCCGCCCGACAGCGACGTCCCGCGCTCCCCGAGCGGGGTCGACAGCCCCGCGGGCAGGCGCTTGACGAACCCGTCGGCCTGGGCCAGCCGCAGCGCCCGCCACACCCGGTCGTCGTCGATGCCCTCGCGGTCGAGGGCCACGTTGCCCCGAACCGTGTCGTCGAACACGAACGGGACCTGCGGCACCAGGGCCACCGTGCGGGCCAGCTCGGCCGCCGACAGCGTGCGGATGTCGACGCCGTCGAGGGTGACCGTCCCCGCCGTCGGGTCGATCAGGCGCGCCGCCAGCGCGGCGATCGTGGACTTGCCCGACCCGGTGGGGCCGACCAGGGCCACCGTCCGCCCGGCCGGAACCTCGAACGACACCCCGTTCACCGCGTCGAGCTCGGGACCGGCCGGCGCGCCCGGGGGCGGTTCGTAGGCGTGCCGCACGTCGTGGAAGGCGAGCGCGACGGGGGCGCCGGCCGGCGTCGGCAGCGACCGCCGGCCGTACGGCATGTCCCCGGTGGCGGCGAGCACGGCCCGCACCCGGTCCCACCCGGCCACGCTGCGCGGAATCTCCGTCAACGTCCAGCCGATCGACCGGATGGGCACGGCCAGCATGGAGAACAGGAACGAGACGCTGAAGATCTCCTCGACGGTCGCCGCGCCCTGCCGCAGGCGGATCAGACCCACCACGAGGACGAGGAGCGTGCCGAGGTTCGGCAGCGCCTCGATCAACGGATCGAACACGCCCCGGACCCGGCCCACGTCGACCATGGCGTCACGCAGCTGCCGCGTCCGGGCGGCGAACCGGTCGGTCTCTTCGGCCTCGCGGCCCAGGGTCTTGACCACCAGCGCGCCGTCGAAGCTCTCGTGGGCCACCGCGCTCACCTGCGCCCGCAGGGCCTGGGCCCGGGCGATGCGCGGGGCCATCCGGCGGGAGAACACGGCGTTGAGCCCGAACAGCATCGGGAACAGCGCCACCGCGACCAGGCCGAAGGCCCAGTCGACTCCGAACAGGCCGCCGATCGCCACGACGAGCATGAACAGCGTGCCGACCGCGAGGGGCACCGCGGCGAAGACCGCCCACAGCGCCTCCACGTCGGAGCTCGCGTTGGACAGCAGGGTCCCGGTGGCGTGGCGGCGGTGCCAGGCCAGGGGCAGGGCCAGGTAGCGCCGGACGATCCGGCGCCGGTACTCGGCGGTGAGCCGGAACTGGGTCGCGGCCGCGCCCAACCGGCGGGCGGCCAGCCCGACGATCCGGAGCACCGCCACCGCCATGATCACGGTGAAGCCGACGGCGAGCGCCGCCGCGCCCACCGAGCCACGGTCGAGCGCCGGCACGGCGACCCGGCCGACCACCTGCCCGACCACGAAGGCGGTCCCGACGCTGAGTCCGCCGTAGAGGGCGGCGCCGACCACGCCGATGGTGAACATCGACGGCTGTTCCCGGATGCCGCGACCGAGGATCGACAGGCCGCGCCGGAACACCCCCAGGCGGGTGTCGGGGGCGCGGGTCTCGAACGCCCCCGCCGTCGCGCTGACCAACCGCACCTCCCCCGCCGTCCGCCCTGTCGATGCTACGCCCGGCGGCCGACACCGGTCCTTACCGTCCCACCGGGCGGTCGGTACCGCCCCGGCGACGGGTCCTTACCGCCCCGACGGCCGGCGCGGGTCACGCCGGCAAGGGAATCGACGGGTGAATCGCACCAAGAAATTTCCGCAGGGGAAATTTCCCCAGGGAAAATTTCGCCGGGGAATCGACGGACAGAGACCCGCTGGTTGCCAAGCTCGCGCCCATCTTGCGGGTGTACGACCGCTTATGTCCGAGCAAGACGGATCGATCATGATAAAGGTGACGGAGTCGGGCGGAGGTGTGGGGGGATATGTGAGACTCATGACGGTCGCTGGGACCACGTTCACCCCCTGAGTTAGCCGCACCGTAATCTCAACGTAACGTTGGGTGGTTAGGAAGACCGTCATCAGTTAGGATTCACCCATCGAACATCGTTTACCGGGCTGGCCCAGGAGTGGGGTTTCAGCCGGTGGGCGGCCCGGTCCGGAGCTGTATTCCCGGCGTTGGGGTGGCAGCGGGCCGGCGGGCTCGACCGAGCGCGCCGGACTGACAACGGGAGGACGTAATGGCGCGCAGGTCGCTCGTGGTGGTCGCCAACCGATTGCCCGTGGACCACACCGTCGAGGAGGACGGCAGCATCACCTGGTCGCGTAGCCCGGGCGGTCTGGTCAGCGCACTGCATCCGGTGTTGCGCGACCGCCAGGGCACCTGGATCGGCTGGTCGGGAGCCATCGACTCAGCCCCGTACGTGCCGGACGTGGACGGCATCCGCATGCGCTCGGTCCCGCTGTCCAGCACGGAGTACGAGGACTACTACGAGGGGTACAGCAACGGCACGCTCTGGCCGCTCTACCACGACGCGGTCGAGACGCCCGCCTTCCACCGGCGGTGGTGGGAGGCCTACGAGCGGGTCAACCGACGGTTCGCCCAGGCGACCGCCGACTACGCCGAGCGCAACGCGATGGTCTGGGTCCAGGACTACCACCTGCAACTCGTGCCCGCGATGCTGCGCACGCTGCGCCCCGACCTGCGCATCGGGTTCTTCATGCACATCCCGTTCCCGCCCGCGGAGCTGTTCATGCAGCTCCCCCGCCGGACCGAGCTGCTGCGGGGCATGCTCGGCGCCGACCTGGTGGGCTTCCAGACCACCGCCGGCGCGGAGAACTTCATCCGCATCGCCTGCCGCCTGCTCGGCCTCACGGCGACGCCCAACTCCTCCGGCGGCGGCTACATCGAGGTCGACGGTCGTACGGTCAGCGTCGGCGCGTTCCCGATATCGATTGACGTGGCCGAGATGGAGTCGCTGGCCCGCCGGCCCGACGTGATCGAACGGGCGGCCAACCTCCGTGCCGACCTCGGCGACCCGGCGAAGGTCATCCTCGGCGTCGACCGCCTGGACTACACCAAGGGCATCGAGCACCGCATCAAGGCCTTCCGCGAGCTGCTGATGGACGGCCGCGTCAAGGTGGAGGAGACGGTCATGGTGCAGGTGGCCGTGCCCAGCCGGGAGCGGGTCGAGCACTACAAGGTGCTGCGGGACAAGGTCGAGCGGGAGGTCGGCCGCATCAACGGCGAGTTCGGCCGGGTCGGGGTGCCGGTGGTGCACTACCTCAACCAGTCGTTCGACCGGACGGAGGTCGCGGCCCTCTACCTCGCGGCCGACGTGCTGACCGTGACCGCGCTGCGGGACGGCATGAACCTCGTGGCCAAGGAGTACATCGCCGCCCGCACCGACAACGGGGGCGCGCTCGTGTTGAGCGAGTTCACCGGGGCCGCGGCCGAGCTCACCCAGGCCTACCTGGTCAACCCGCACGACCTGGAGGGGCTCAAGGACGCGATCGTGCGCGCGCTCGAGGCCCCGCCGACCGAGAACCGGGCGCGCATGCGGGCGATGCGCCGCCACGTCCGGTCCCACGACGTCCGGGCCTGGGCCCGGTCCTACCTGCGGGCCCTGTCGGCGGGACCCGGGTCGGCCCGGGCGCGCGGGTGAGCGGGCGTCCGCCGCGACGGTCGTCCGGCCGGGGCCGGCGCCCGCCGTCGGAGGCGTTCGCCGCTGACCGCCGTCCGGCTGGCGACCGGGGTTCGGTCGGGACCGACGGCGTGGGGAAACGTCCTCGTGGCGGATCTTGCCAGACCCGGGCGGCCTCCGCGATGCTCTCCGGCCGGAGGTTGTTGCCCGCCCGGGTTTTCCGTACTCTCGGGTAACCCAGGCACGCGCGTGACCGCGGTCACTCGCGCCCCGACCACGGAGGCTGGCGCCCATGAGCAAGCCACTGCACCTGCCCTACAAGTCCATTCCGGACATGTTCCTGCAGCGGGTCGCCGCGTCCCCGGCGGCCAGAGCGTTCGCCTCGCCGGGTCCGGACGGACCGGTGTGGCTCACGTGGAAGGAGGTCGGCGACCGGGCGACGGCCATCGCCGCCGGTCTGCACGCGCTCGGGGTGAAGCCTGAGGACGGGGTGGCGATCGCCTCCTCCACCCGGATCGAGTGGGTGCTGGCCGACCTCGGCATCATGTGCGCCGGCGCGGCCACGACCACCATCTACCCGACGACCGAGGCGAAGGACGCCGTCTACATCCTGTCCGACTCCGGCGCGAAGGTGCTGATCGCCGAGAACGCGGACCAGGTGGCGAAGACGGTCGGCGCGTCGCTGCCGGCGTTGACGCACATCGTGGTGATCGACGGGCCCGCCCCGACCGCCGACGTGCCCGTGCTGACGCTGGCCGAGCTCGAGGAGAAGGGCCGTTCCCTGCTGGCCGCCGACCCGGACCTGGTGAACCGGATCGCCGCCGGGGTCAAGCCCGACCACCTCGCGACGATCATGTACACCTCCGGCACCACCGGCCGGCCCAAGGGCGTCGAGCTGCTGCACGCGAGCTGGGTATGGGAGGGCGTGGCCCAGGCCGAACTGGGCATGCTGCGCGCCGACGACCTGCAGTACCTGTGGCTGCCGCTGTCGCACTCGTTCGGCAAGACGATCCTGGCCGGCGCCATCGCCATCCCCATACCGACCTACGTCGACGGCCGCATCGACAAGATCGCGGAGAACCTGCCGAAGCTGCAGCCGACGATCATGTGCGCCGCGCCCCGCATCTTCGAGAAGCTCTACAACGCCATCAACACGGCGATGCGCGACGCCGGCGGCGCGAAGTACAAGATCTTCAAGTGGTCGTTCAAGGTCGGCCGCGAGGCCTACCAGCGGGAGCTGGCCGGCAAGCGGGTCGGCGGGCTGCTCGCGGTCAAGCGGCGGCTGGCCGACAAGCTCGTCTTCAGCAAGCTGCGGGCCCGGCTCGGTGGTCGGTTCCGGGTGCTGATCTCCGGCTCGGCACCGCTGAACAAGGACATCGCCGAGTTCTTCCACATCGCCGGCATGACCATCTACGAGGGGTACGGCCTGACCGAGACCGCGGCGGGCTCGTTCCTCAACCGGGAGAACAAGTACCGCTTCGGCACGGTCGGCGTTCCGCTCGGCGACCTCGAGGTGCGCATCGACGAGGACGGCGAGATCCTGCTGCGCGGCGTGCCGGTCATGCGGGGCTACCGCAACCTCCCCGAGGAGACCGCCCGGGTGTTCACCGAGGACGGGTTCTTCCGTACCGGCGACATCGGTGAGATCGACGCCGACGGCTTCCTGAAGATCACCGACCGGAAGAAGGACCTGTTCAAGACCTCGGGTGGCAAGTACATCGCCCCGAGCGCCATCGAGGGGATGTTCAAGGCGATCTGCCCGTACGTCGGCCAGGTCGTGGTGATCGGCCAGGCCCGCAACTACGTCACCATGCTGGTCACCATCGACCCCGACGTGGCGACCAAGCTCGCCGCGGCCGAGGGCCCCTTCCACGGCAAGTCGTACGCCGAGATCGCCGCGTCGCCCGAGATGCACGCCATGATCGAGCAGTCGGTGAAGGAGCTCAACAGCAAGCTGAACCGCTGGGAGACGGTCAAGAAGTTCACCATCCTCCCGCGCGACCTCACGATCGAGACCGGCGAGCTCACCCCGTCGCTCAAGGTCAAGCGCCGGGCCGTGGAGGAGCACTTCGCCACCGAGATCGAGAAGATGTACGAGGGCACCCTCGCCGAGGTCGTCTGACGCCCCGGCCCGGTAGGCCCGATACCCGTCCCCTTCGCGTTGATCTAGGGCTTCGGGTGGTGAGTTGATCTCCAACCACCACTCTGAGCCCTAGATCAACGCGTGTTTGGGGGCGGGGTCAGGCGACGAGCGACGGCGGGGTCCACGCGGCCGGACGGGCCCGGGTGAGGTCCGCGTGCGCGGCGGCCAGCCGGCGTACGGCCTCGATCAGGTCGGGCCCGGGCAGCGTGAAGGGCAGCCTGATGAAGCGCTCCAACGTGCCCGCCACGCCGAAGAGCGAGCCGGGCGCGACTCGCACGCCGTGCTCGTGCGCGGCCTGGGCCAGCGCGGTGGAGACCGGCGCGTCGAGCTCCACCCACAGGCTCATGCCGCCGCGTGGCGGGGTGAAGCTCCACTGGGGCAGCTGCTGGCGCAGCGCGCCGACCAGAACGTCCCGGCGCTCGCGGAGTTCCCGCCGCCGGGCCGCGATGACCTCGCCGGCCCGGTCGAGCAGGGCGGCCGCGACGAGCTGGTCCAGCACCGCCCCGGACATGTCGACCGTGACGCGCAGCGCCGACAGGCGCGCGATGACCGGCGTCGCCGCCCGGATCCACCCCACCCGCAGGCCACCCCAGTAGGGCTTGCTCATGCCCCCCACGGTCAGCACGCGGGCGTGGGCGTCGAAGCTCGCCACCGGCGGCGCGGCCTCCGTGGCGTCCTCCGGCTCGTCCAGGCGAAGGTCCACAAAGGACTCGTCGACGATGAGATCGGTGCCGGCCCGGTGGGCGACGGCCGGCAGGAGCGAGCGCAGCCGGGGCGGCATCACGTGCCCGGTCGGGTTCTGGAACTCGGGGATCAGGTACGCCACCGTCGGCCGGGTCGCCCGCAGCTCGGCCAGCAGCAGCTCCTCCTCCCACCCGTCGACCGGGTCGAGGTTGCTGGTCACCACGCGCGTCCGATGCGCGCGCAGCGCGGCGAGCACGTTCGGGTAGGTCGGCGACTCGACGAGCACGGCCTGCCCGGGCGCGACCAGCAGCCGCAGGATCAGGTCCACCGCCTGCTGGACGCCCGTGGTGACGAGGATCTGGTCCGGGCTGGTCGCCAGGCCGCGCGCGGTGAAGGCGGCCGCGATGCGCTCGCGCAGGGCCGGGATGCCGGTGGGGTGGTATCCGGCGCCGCTGGTGTAGCGGGGCAGCTCGGCCGTCGCCTCGGCGACCGCCTCGGCGAACTGGGCCGGCGCCGGCGGGGCGGCACAACCGAGGTCGATCATGTCGTCGGCGTCCTCCGGCGTCCACAGGCCGCCCGAGCCGACGCGCTGCCCGCCGGGGATGGCCGTGAAGCTGCCCGAGCCCCGGCGGCTGGTGAGGTGGCCCGTCTCCCGCAGCTCGCGGTAGGCGGCGGTCACGGTGGTCCGGCTGACGCCCAGGGCGTCGGCGAGCTCCCGCTCGGCCGGCAGCCGTACGCCGATCGGAATCCGCCCGTCCCGCAGCAGGCCGCGGATCGCTCCGGCGAGCGCCACGTACTCCGGCCGACGCCGGCTGGGTCCGACGGTGCGGTTGGCCCGCCACTGGTCGAGCAGCCGGACCAAGTGGCCTGCTCTCATCGCGTTGACCAAGGCCAGTCACCCCGAATTGGCTCTTTCATGGCCGAGAACTGGCCTTCATAGTGGCAGCCATGGCAGCGACTGGCAAGGACGACTACGGTCCACTCCCGATCCGCATCCGCCCGGTGGCCCGTCTGGTCAATCTCTATATCGGCCTGTGTGCGTACGGGCTCAGCATGGCGCTCATGGTCGAGTCCCACCTCGGCAACATGCCGTGGGACGTCTTCCACCAAGGGATCGCGCGCGTCACGGGACTGTCGTTCGGGACGGTCGTGATCGCGGTCGGCGCGGTCGTCCTGCTGCTGTGGATCCCGCTGCGGCAGCGCCCGGGCCTGGGGACCGTGTCCAACGTGATCGTCATCGGACTGGCGACCGACGCCGCGCTGTTCCTGCTGCCGACCCCGTCCGCGCTGTGGGCCCGCGCCCTGTTCCTGGCCGCCGGGGTGCTCCTCAACGCCGTGGCGACCGGGCTCTACGTCGGCGCCCGGCTCGGTCCCGGTCCGCGCGACGGCCTGATGACCGGGCTCGCCGCGCGGGGCTACTCGATCCGCCTGGTCCGCACTGGCATCGAGGTGAGCGTCGTCCTCATCGGCTTCCTGCTCGGCGGCACGCTCGGCGTGGGCACGATCGTCTACGCCCTGGCCATCGGCCCGCTCGTGCACGTCACCCTGCCGCTGTTCACGGTCCGCGTGACCCCGCCCGCCCTGGGCGCCAACCCCGCCGCCGCCAACCCGTGACGGGCCGGGGAGGCTTCGGTGTCGAGAAACCTTCGGTGTCGAGGAACCTTCGTTGGAGGGGCATATTCGCTACAGTGCGACTGGCGTGGTGGCCGTCGCGGGCGACCGTGGAGAGCGAAACCCAATGCCCGCCTGAGCCAGGGGGTGCCGAGTGGCGGAGCGTATGGGCGCCGGGCTGACGATCGCCGCCGCGCTGCTCGGCTGGCGGCCGGGTGCGCGCCCCCGCCGCCCGTTCCGCCGATGCCGCCGCCCGCCGGTGACGTCGTGTCGTCCGTCGACTCGCCGCACGGAACCCGGCTGACCCTCCGCGTATCCGACGTCCCGGAGGACATGATCAAGCGCGACGGGCGGTGCCTCAGCGGACGGGGTAGCCGGCGGCGCGCAGGGAGTCCTTGACCTGGCCGATCGTGATCTCTCCAAAGTGGAACACGCTCGCCGCAAGCACGGCGTCCGCGCCCGCGGCGACGGCCGGCGCGAAGTGCTCGACCGCGCCCGCCCCGCCGGAGGCGATCACCGGGACCGTGACCTCCCGTCGGATCGCGGAGATCAGCGGCAGGTCGAAGCCGTCCTTGGTGCCGTCGCGGTCCATCGAGTTCAGCAGGATCTCGCCGGCCCCGAGCTCGCAGGCCCGCACGGCCCACTCGATCGCGTCCAGGCCGGTCCCCCGGCGGCCGCCGTGTGTGGTCACCTCGAAGCCGCTGGGCAGCCCGGGGGCCCGCCGCACGTCCAGCGACAGCGTGAGCACCTGCCGGCCGAAGCGGTCGGCGATCTCGGCCACGAGCTCCGGACGGGCGATCGCCGCGGTGTTCACCCCCACCTTGTCCGCACCGGCCCGCAGCAGCGTGTCCACATCGGACACCGACCGGACGCCGCCGCCCACGGTGAGCGGGATAAACACCGTCTCGGCCGTCCGGCGCACCACGTCCAGCATGGTCGCCCGGCCGTCGGCGGACGCGGTCACGTCGAGGAAGACCAGCTCGTCGGCGCCGGCCGCGTCGTAGGCGGCGCCGAGCTCCACCGGATCCCCGGCGTCGCGCAGGTTGGCGAAGTTGACCCCCTTCACCACCCGCCCGGCGTCCACGTCCAGGCAGGGGATCACCCGGACCGCGACCGTCATGCTCCCGCCTCCGCGGACGAGGCCGCCTCGGGGGACGCCGACACCGACCGCAGCGTCGCCAAGGCCTCGGCGACCGTGAACGCGCCGGCGTACAGCGCCTTTCCGGTGATCACGCCCTCCACGCCCAGCGGCTCGAGCGCGGCGACCGCCCGGAGGTCGTCCAGCGTGGAGATGCCCCCGGACGCGATCACCGCCGCCGACGTCCGCGAGCAGACGTCGCGCAGGAGGTCGAGGTTCGGCCCCCGCATGGTGCCGTCCTTCAGGATGTCGGTGACCACGTACCGGGCGCAGCCGGCCTTGTTGAGCCGCTCCAGGGTCTCGTACAGGTCGCCCCCGTCCCGGGTCCAGCCCCGGGCGGCCAGGGTGCGCCCCCGTACGTCCAGCCCGATCGCCACCCGGTCGCCGTACTCACCGACGACCCGATCGCACCACTCCGGGTTCTCCAGCGCGGCGGTGCCGATGTTGACCCGCGCCGCCCCGGTGGCCAGGGCCCGGGACAGGGACTCGTCGTCCCGGATCCCGCCGGAGAGCTCGACCTTCACGTCGAGCCGGCCGATGACCTCGGCGAGCAGCTCGGCGTTGGAGCCCCGGC
>Ga0310830_100686_pt1 | contig 21143 bp, 10 predicted proteins | sample WT_ome_5_FD_201301 | JGI IMG/M metagenome (GOLD analysis project Ga0310830, IMG submission 201301) | Sorghum-adapted microbial communities enriched on wild type (WT) sorghum from Joint BioEnergy Institute, Emeryville, California, United... ...
GATCGTTGGTGATTTTGAGACGTTTCATGCAGAATTCCGCTCCTTTTCCATGCTTTTCCTTAGGAGCAGTATAACCGGAGTGGGAACCACTTATACGAAGGTTAACTTTTCAATGAGCATATATATAGAAAACGGTTATCAACCTCATTTGTCGTTTCCGGATATAGGAAAAAAATACGTTTCTAACAGATTGTTCGGGCCTTTTGAGCGGCGTTTGCCTGACCGGCGCCGTCCGGATTTTTTAGAAATTTTGCGGACATACGGCTTGCCGCGCGATTGTACAGATATGGATATGTTGCGAGCGACTGGTGGTAAACTTGCGACAGATTCTTATGAATTTGTAGCGCCAATTTATGTATCGGGAAATCATTTCGATTTTGATTTTTATGTCGCGGGTTGGAGATATTACGAGGGAGATCGAGTAATTCAATATCTTAAAGTGGGGGATAAGGTACATTTTCGATTAGAGCCGGAGAATAGGCAAGATTCTAAAGCAGTAGAAGTGTTAACAGATGAAGGGCGTAAGCTAGGGTATATTCCTGCTTTCTATAGCGAGTTTATGTTTAACCTTATTCAAAATAACGGGCGTTATATGGCGAGAATTGAATCAATTCATGTTGAGGCTTTTCCACAGCGGAAAGTAAATATAAGTGTCTACGGTGAGCTCCTTCCATCTTGCCAGACGCAAGATCTCGATATGCTACATGAAATATCGTTAGAAGTGATTTAGTCTGTTCACTGTTTTCTGAAGTAGGCATGTTTGATTTCAGATGAATGAATATGTCCACGAAATCGAAACGCTACTGCAAAACATCAAAGAAGAAGTGATCGACCGTGAGCTACGGAATTAGCCCGACCGTGTTTGAACGGCTGATGGCGTATTTCGCGGGCGAAGAAGATATACAAAAAGTCGTTTTGTTCGGCTCGCGGGCGCGCGGCACGGCCCGCTACAACTCGGACATCGACTTGTGCATTGACTACACCGGAAAACAGAAGTGGAAAATCAAAGATGACATTGACGAGATTGTCGGCATTTACTCATGTGATGTGCTCTTTTTCGACGCGCTGAACGAAGCGATCCGGCGGGAAATTGAGCGCGACGGGAAGACGATTTATGAGAAATCTCCGTCGTGAGCCTAGGCGGCCTGCCCCGCATGAGCGGGCGGCCGTTTTTTTTGTGTCCGGCGGCTGTAGGACGGGCGCGCACTATGTTAAAAAGGTGCAATTGCCACTCTTTGGATAAGGAAACAAAAAAGTAACTGAATTACTAACTTATTGTTGACTTTTTATTATTATTGGCATTATAATGCAGATAGAAAGTTTTTTGGTCAATACTTAAAGTAAGTAATGTTATTACTAAATAAAAATAATGAGGTGACTTTTAAATGGTGTATGAAAGAGAATTATCTCATTTCATGGATCAGTTGCGCAGCGAGGCGAATATAAGCGTGATCGATTCTGTGCAGACGATCGCGTCGATTGCAAGCGTGAAATTTTTAGAACTGGATAAGGAGCGTTACAGCCTTCCAGACGAACTCTCTTTAGGGGCGATTTTAAAAGAAGGAGCTTTTTTGGCGGAGAAGGTAAAGGCAGTTTTAAACGAAATAGAAGCACATGTCCCTTTCCTAAAGGGAGTATATGAGTTTTCCGACTTGTTTGGCCGATTAAGCAACAATACATTATATCATTTGTTGTCGCGGATTCATTCTTTTGCATTCACGAAAGAGCAGTGGAAACAATGGATTGAATCGTTGTTTGTGTACGCAGGCAATATGGCCGGGGTTGAAGGTGTAGAGCTGATCACGCCGGCTGGTGTTAATGAGCTGGGCATTCGCCTTTTAAATATGGAAGGAGGGGAGTTTTATGATGGTGCTTCAGGGCTGTCCGGCACGTTGTGCGCAGCAAGCGAATATGCACGGCGACATCATTGCGAAGTGGCGCTGTACGGTCAGGAAATCAACCAGCGAGCATGGGCGCTTGGAAAACTGCGTCTGTTATTTCACGACCGGATCGATGCTCATTTGGCCAAAGGAGATACGCTTACCGAGCCTGCATTTGTAGAGGGAAACAAGTTGAAAAAGTTTGATTACATTATGATGAATTTTCCGTTCGGCATGAGAATAAACAGCTATGAACAACTGATGAATGACCGTTATGATCGGTTTGTATACGGCCGATTGCCGCGAACGAGCGCTGACATGGCTTTCATTTTGCACGCTCTCTCTTCGTTGAAGGAAAACGGAAAAGCGGTTCTTGTCGTCACAAACGGAACGCTGTTTAGAGGAGGGCTGGAGGCGGTGATCAGGGAGCATTTATTGGCCGCCGATTTGATTGAGTCCGTGATCGCTCTGCCATCATCTTTGCTTGATGGTGCAGCCATTCAGATCAACCTTCTTGTGCTGAATAAAAACAAAAGTGCAGAGAGGGAAGGAAACATTTTATTCATTAACGCGGAAAATTATTATGGCGAACGGAGAAGAGGCAGAAGATATTTGCGCCAAGAAGATATCGACCGGATTGTGGCCATATATCATGAAGGGCTGGAGATCGATGAAGTAAGCAAATTCGTATCCGTCCGGGAGATTGAAGAAGCGAACCTTTTAAGCAACCGGTATCTGCAAAGCAGTGAATGGACGATCGAGCCGTACGGAAAAGTGAAGTTTTACCCTGATCACATAAAGAATTTGCCATGCGTACAACCATTGAAACGGATCGGCACTTTCTACCGCGGCATCAATATCTCAGCCAAAGACGCAGAAACAGAGAATGGGCCATATAAAGTGATTAAGTTATCTGACGTCCAAAATGGGGAGGTGTTGATCGATCAACTCGCGTCTTATGAAATTACAAACAATGCCAAAATTGAATCATATCTTGTCCAAGAAGGCGATGTCATTATATCGGTCCGGGGGGCGGGGATCAAAATAGCGGTCATCCCGCCGCATGAGGGGGATATACTGATTTCCCATAACTTTATCGGCATTCGTCCGCACCGCCATGTCGACCCATTTTACTTAAAGGTCTTCTTGGAAAGCCCTGTTGGGCAATATCTTCTTTTGAGCAAACAGGTAGGGACAAATGTCACGATTTTGAATATGAAAGATTTGGAGAACATTCCGATTCCAGTGCGGCCGTTCGAAGAGCAGAAGGAAATCATCATGTCCTATCTCGAAGAACAAAAACACATTCAAGACATGATGAAACAATTCGAGAAGCAACGGCTTGAATCGAGTTTAAAACTGTACGAAAAAATGGGAATTCGTTCGACGTTTACACTGATGCAATCGTAAAACTCAAAACGCCGCTCTCCCTGTTGTCGCCTGCCGATAGGCTGGATGACAGGGAGAGCGGGGCTATAGGAAATTAGTTCCTTAATGGCAAAGATTTTTATGGTAAAATGGACTCTGGGAATCAAATGACATATCGTGTCAAACGGGAAAGGAGCAGCGACAGATGGCGACGATCGGTTTTGAAGAAAAGTTATGGTCCGCAGCCGATAAGCTGCGAAACAATATGGATGCGGCAGAATATAAACACGTCGTCTTAGGACTTATTTTCTTAAAATACGTGTCTGATACGTTTCAAGAAAAATGGGAGGAACTGATGAAAGAAGATCCCGATTTTGCGGAAGACCGCGACGCGTATATGGCGGACGGAGTGTTTTGGGTGCCGGAAACGGCCCGTTGGAGCTATATAGCGGAACGTTCGAAGTCGCCGGAAATCGGAAAAATTGTCGATGAGGCGTTGGATGCGATCGAAAAAGAGAATGACAGTTTAAAAGGAGTGCTCCCGAAAAACTACTCCCGCCCTGAGTTAGACAAGCGCATTTTAGGGGAAATTATTGACTTGTTTTCCAATATTGACGTCGGCGGCAGCGGGGCAAAGGAAAAAGACGTCTTAGGGCGGGTGTACGAATACTTCTTAGGCAAATTTGCCGCCAGCGAAGGAAAAGGAGGAGGCGAGTTTTACACGCCGAAATGCGTCGTCAAACTGATGGTCGAAATGATTCAGCCGTTCAAAGGGTATGTGTACGACCCGGCATGCGGCAGCGGCGGGATGTTCGTCCAGTCGATGAAATTCGTCGAAGAACATGTGGGAAACAAGTTTGATATTTCCATTTACGGCCAAGAATCGAACCCAACGACATGGAAGCTCGCCAAAATGAACTTGGCGATTCGCGGCATTGAAAACAATCTCGGTCCGAAACATGCCGACACGTTCCATGAAGACTTGCATCCGACGTTAAAGGCGGATTATATTCTAGCCAATCCGCCGTTCAATGACAGCGACTGGGGGCAGCCGAAATTAATCGACGACCCGCGCTGGAAATTCGGAGTGCCGCCGGCCGGAAACGCCAACTACGCATGGCTGCAGCATATGATCGACAAGCTTGGCCAAAACGGAAAAGCCGCCGTTGTGCTCGCGAACGGCTCGCTGTCCTCGATGACGTCCGGCGAAGGGGAGATTCGCAAAAACATTGTCAACGCAGATTTAGTCGACGCGATCATCGCGTTGCCGGATAAATTGTTTTACACAACGCAAATCCCGGTGTGCATTTGGATTTTAAACCGCAACAAGAAACATCCGAGGAAAACGTTATTCATCGATGCGCGCAAATTCGGCCAGCTCGTCACCCGGAAGTTGCGAGAGTTGACGGATGAGGATATCCGCAAAATCGCCGATACGTATATCAATTGGCAAAACAACGAGAACTACGAAGACGTGCAAGGCTTTTGCAAATCAGCGACGATCGACGACATTCGCGAGCACAACTACATCCTCACGCCGGGCCGCTACGTCGGCATTGAAGAAGAGGAAGAAGACGGGGAATCGTTTGAGGAAAAAATGGAGCGGCTGACAGCGACATTGGCGAAGCAATTTCAAAAATCGCGCCAGTTGGAAGAAGAAATTCGCAAGCAGTTGGGGGGGATAGGGTATGAGATATGACGGGTGGAAAGAAACAAGGTTAATAGATGTTATAGACATAAACCCTAGAACCCCTTTAAGAAAAGGAACGTTGGCCAAAAAAGTGTCCATGCAACATGTTGCGGAGTTTACAAGAAAAATACAGTCATATGAAATTGCCGAGTTTACATCCGGTTCAAAATTTAAAAACGGTGATACTCTCCTTGCACGGATAACACCTTGTCTTGAAAATGGAAAAACAGCTTATGTCGACATCCTTGAAGATAATGAGATTGCTTTTGGCTCTACGGAGTTTATCGTGTTAAGAGCAAAGGAAGGAATAACCGATAGCAAGTTTGTATATTACTTGGCTATTTCACCAGAATTCAGAAATGTAGCAATAAAGTCCATGACGGGATCATCCGGCAGACAAAGGGTGCAGAGCGACGTCTTGGCTAATACCGTTATTTGTTTGCCGCCATTACAGGAGCAAAAGAGAATAGCAAATCTGTTGTCTGCAATTGACGACAAAATTGAACTCAACAACGAAATGAACAAAACGCTTGAAGAACTAGCCCAAATGCTTTTTAAACGTTGGTTTGTTGATTTCGAGTTTCCAAATGAAAACGGCGAACCGTACAAATCAAGCGGCGGGAAGTTTGTCCAAAGCGAGTTGAGGATGATACCCGAGGGGTGGAGAAGTGGTACTTTAGGTGAATTAATAAAAATATCCAGCGGAAAAAGACCATTAAAAAAGTCTAAGGAAAAGACTGAAGAGTTTTTAATCCCTTTAATAGGTGCATCTAGCGTAATGGGATACGTTAAAGAGGTACTATACGATGAAAAAATTCTAATTATTGGACGAGTAGGGACACATGGTGCAGTACAAAGATACCAAAAGAAATGTTGGCCTTCAGACAATACACTAGTGATTAAATCAAGTTACTACGAGTATATTTATCAATTGTTAAAATCTATTGACTATGCTCAGCTCAATCGGGGTTCCACACAGCCGCTTATTACTCAAACAGATGTAAAGAACGTGAAAATAATAATTCCATCAAAAGAGGTGCTGGAAAAATACGAGCTACTAGTCGGAACACTATTTAATAAAGTAGAGAAATCCTTGGAAGAAAATGTGTCTCTTTCTGCTTTACGCGACACCCTTCTTCCCAAACTTATGTCCGGAGAAATTCGTGTCGTTGACGCCGAACGGGAGGTGGAAGTGTGTTTACAGAAGAGCAGCTAGAGCAAGCCGTCATTGAATATTTTCAAGAGCTCGGCTACCCATATATGCCAGCGAAGGAGTTAAAGCGAGATAAAAAGGACGTTTTATTGCTTGACCGTTTGGAAGAAGCGTTAGTGAAATTGAATCCAGAAGTGCCTGTTGAGATCATTCGCGAGGTGATGCGCAAAATCCACTATTTTGAAACGAATGACGTGCTTACAAACAACAAAATGTTTCATAAGTACTTAACAGAAGCGGTAGTAGTGCCTGAGCTTGTGAATGGAGAGACGGTTTACCATCATGTTCGACTCATCGATTGGGAAACGCCAGAAAACAACGATTTTCTCGTTGTCAACCAATTGGAAGTCATTGAAAAAGGACAGGAGAAAATTCCAGACATCGTGCTGTATGTCAACGGTCTTCCCCTTGTTATTGCAGAGTTAAAAAGCACGTCACGCGAAGAAGTCGATATTGAAGATGCATACAAGCAGCTAAAAAATTATATGAACGTCCACATCCCTTCATTGTTCTACTACAATGCGTTTCTTGTCATTAGTGACGGGGTTCAGGCGCGCGCGGGAACAATCACCGCGCCGCTTGACCGGTTTATGGCTTGGAAAAAGATCAATATCGAAGATGATGTCATAGAAAACCGGGAGTTAGAAACGTTAATATTCGGCTTGTTCGAGCCAAAACGCTTTTTGGATGTCATCAAAAACTTTACGCTATTTGCAAACGAAGCAAAAATAATGGCGGCGTATCACCAATATTACGGCATGAAGAAAGCAGTGGCTTCTACGATCCAAGCCATTCATACAGATAAACGTGCAGGAGTCATTTGGCATACGCAAGGAAGTGGCAAAAGTTATTCGATGGTGTTTTTGGCGGGAAACTTAGTCAGACAGGAACAGTTGAAAAATCCAACCATTGTCGTGATCACCGATCGCAACGATTTAGACGGACAGTTATTTGAAACGTTTTGCGAGGCGAGTGAATTTTTACGGCAAACACCATTACAAGCGGAAACGCGCAGCCATTTGAAAGAGTTGTTGGAACATCGGAAAACGGGCGGCATCGTTTTTTCAACGATTCAAAAGTTTGAAGAAGAAACCGGCTTGCTTTCTGAACGGGAAAACATCATCGTGATGGTTGACGAAGCCCACCGCTCCCAATACGGCGTTGATCCGAAATATGATATCGAAACGGGGGAGCAAAAGTACGGGTATGCGAAATATTTGCGTGAAGCGTTGCCGAATGCGACGTATATCGCATTTACAGGGACGCCGATTGAAACGACCGATCGATCGACGACCGGCTTGTTCGGCGATGTCATTGATGTGTATGATATGACCCAAGCGGTGGAAGACGGGGCGACGGTCAAAATTTATTACGAATCTCGCTTGGCGAAAGTGAAATTGGACGAGAAGAAAATGAATGAAATTGACCAAGAATATTGGCGCATGCAAGTTCACGAAGGCGTCGGCGACTATATTATTGAACAAAGCCAAAAAAGCTTGAGCCGCATGGAGCAAATCATAGGCGACCAAGACCGAATTCGCGAAGTCGTCACGGACATTATCCACCATTACGAGGAGCGCGAACATCTTGTCAAAGGAAAAGCGATGATCGTTGCTTATTCGCGCAACACCGCGTTTGCAATGTATAAAGAGATCATGCGTCAACGTCCGGACTGGAAAGACAAAGTGAAAATTGTCATGACCGAAAACAATCAGGATCCGGAGGAGCTCGCGAAGCTTGTCGGAAATAAACAAACGCGGAAACAGCGGGAAAAAGAATTTAAAGATGTCGATCATCCGTTTAAAATCGTCATTGTTGTTGATATGTGGCTCACCGGTTTTGACGTGCCGGCGCTCGATACAATGTATATTGACAAGCCCATGAAGGCGCATAACTTGATGCAAGCGATCGCTCGCGTCAACCGCGTTTATCCGGGGAAAACAGGCGGATTGATTGTTGATTACATCGGCTTAAAGAAAAATTTAATGGAAGCGTTGCAAACGTATACGAAGCGCGACCAAGATAAAGTGCAAGAAAATACCCAAGCCCGCGACATCGCGTTAAACATCCTCGAAGTGTTGCACAATATGTTCCATTCGTTTGATTATCGCGCCTTTTTCGGTGATAGCGACAAAAAGCGTTATGAAGTCATTCGCGACGGAGCAGAATTTGTGCAGCAAACGGAAAAACGAAAATCGCTGTTTATGACGGAAACGAAAAAGCTAAAAGATGTTTATAAAATTTGCACCGGCTTGCTTTCGAAAGAACAAAAAGAGGAAATTTCCTATTTTATCGCTGTTCGTTCCTTTATTATGAAATCTTCGCGAACAGGCACACCTGACTTAAAAGAAGTGAATGAACGAATCGCGAAAATGTTGGAAGAAGCGATTTTGGAAGATGAAGTGATGGTGTTGACCCAAGCGGTTTCATCGGAAAGTTTCGATTTGTTGAATGAGGAGAACATCAAAAAATTACGCGCCTTGCCGCAAAAAAATATTGCGTCGACCATTTTAATGCGCGTATTAAAGCAAAAATTGCAAGATGTGAAAAAGACAAACATGACGGTGAGCCAAACATTTTCCAAACGTTTTGAAAAAATATTAGAAAAATACAACAATCGAAATGATTACACGGATGTGTATGAAGTATTTGAGGAATTGCTTAAATTTAAAGAAGAGTTGCAGGCGGCGATTGAAGAAGGGAAACAGCTTGGCTTAACCGAGGAGGAGAAGGCGTTTTTCGACGTGTTAGGTTCTGACCCGGATATAAAAAAATTAATGGAAGATGAGATATTAATTCAAATCGCAAAGGATTTGGCGAAAACGGTAAAGGAAAACCGGACGCACGATTGGGATAAAAAAGTGCAAGCCCAAGCGCGCATGCGCCTTGAAATTAAGAAGGTGCTGCGCAAGTACGATTATCCGCCAAATAAACAGCCGAAAGCGGTGGAAGATGTGCTTGAGCAGGCGAAGCTGCAGTGCATGAATATGTAAGGGGATCAATCGGTGCTTTGAGGAGAGACAGTTATGGAGAATATGCTGTCTCTCCCCCGCGAAATTCATCGTTTTGTCGCATTAGCAATAGTTTATTGAAGTGGTCAAGATATAAAACAACATCCAGTCATTTTTGTAAGGGGTTCTGTTCATATGGAAAGAGCATTTAACCCGTTAGGACAACTTGTTCATGCGAAAAACGCACATAAGTATGGGGTTGTCTATACGTGTCCATGCTGCGGCGCGAGAGTATTTAAAGCAGAAGGAAGGGTGCAGTCCGCTCACTTTCGTCACGAACGCGGGCAAGGGTCTGAACGATGCGAACTTTATGTTCAACGTTTGTCAGGTTCATCCCATCTTCATGATTATTCAGTGATGATAAGCCGCCCCTTTATTACATTTGAACCATTGGAACGTGATTGGGAGCTTTTTATTACCTTTCCTTATTTAACGCCTTCTCAAGCGATGCAATGTGACGTGCATCATTTGCACTTTAAAATAAAATGCAATGAAATGAATTCCTTTATTTCCTCTGCACAGCTTTGGCCTAACTCTAGTGAAAATAAACTGTGGATTGTTCCGAAACAGGGCTACAGTTTTTCTTTTGCGACTAGAAAAGATGAAAAATGTTATGAGAAACTCGGCTTGTTTTGGCCTGAATATATTAAAGGGTTTCAAAACCATACATATTTGTTTCGGCCAATAAACCAAAGCTTTTGCATGATTGAGCCTAGAGAACTATCACTGAGTGACACGTTTTATATGATGTCACGGAAAAAAATAGAGTTTCCGAGGGAAATGGATGTAACACCATTAAATCAAAAGTATGGATGGTTTGCCTATAAAATCCGTCTTCCTTTTCTATTGGCGGAGCCGTTAATAGAGTGGTTTCGGCAATTTGGATATGACTTGAAACCGCCGTATTATTATTTGGATATAGTCGCCCCTTCAGTTTTTGGAAGAAAAGGCGAAGCGATGTTAATCGGAACAGGAAAATGTAGAATCCAAATATCTTTTCGTGACTTTCAACTGCAAAAGTACAGCCTAGTTCATATTCAACCGGATTATACGAGTCGGGAATATCCGCTGTCGAGTTCTTATGTTGACATTATATTGCATAAAAAGGGTTTTCATACTTTTTATATTAAAAAACATGAAGGAAAGATGTTACATCTATTTTATGATCCAAACGCGAACCCATGTTTTTCGGAACGATTGGAATCCGGGGTTGTGGTTGACCAGCGGACATTGGCGCTGTGTGAGGAAAAGAGCATCTTGAAATATACAACGGTTTCGGTAACAGATCCTCTTTTGTTTCCTTACTGGATCAAAGAAAAAAATCGGTTTGCCAGAGAGCTCAGTCAAGGGGGAGAGTTTTTTCATCCATCTGTTGAGAAGCTTTTTATTCCTGGGGTTTGGGCGTTTGACTTTTCTGCTCAAGAGATGCGCGATTTAGCCCATCCCGATTGGCGCAAAGTTTTATTGGCGTATATGCAGCTTGAGCAAACAAAGTGTTGTTGGATTTCAAATGAACAATATCGTTTCCTAGAGTTTTTGTTGCAAGATGTAGGGGATAAAATGTTGCGGGCAAAACTAGCCTACTATGTAAAGACGTATCGAAACAAGGTTCCAAAAATAGTAAAGGAATTTATTGATGGGAGGAGATCGTCGTGAAGACGGTATTTGGGATTGTCGAAAAAGAAAGAAAGCCAAATAAAAAATATGTGTTTGTTAAAGTTTTAGCGGAATATCGCGATCACCAGTTAATTGAGGTTCAGGAAGCACGATTGCATTATCCAAGTGAGGGGGAAGTGATATGGTCTCCTGCTCCTGAAGACATTCACGCAGGGAAAGTAGGATTTTATACAATCGAAGAAAGAAATGAGGAAGACTACGCAGGAAGACTTGTATATTCAAAGTTTATCGTAAGAAAAGAATTGGAGAATTTAAAATATTATGAGGTATTTCCGATACCGTTTTCACTTGCGCAAAATCATGACATTGTTTATTTGATTCAGAACGGGTTTGATGCCCCGCAGCAGTTTAGTTCAGAAATTTTACTCTTAACGAACGATGATTATTTAGTTGGACCTTACCGTGTCAAACAGACAAAAGAACAAAAATGGGTGATTGATTCGTCCGACGATAAGTTGCTCGAAATACGAAAAAAAGGGATGCATCTCGTTAAATATAATGATAAGAACGTCGGGATCGAACGATACTTTGTATCGGCGATGCTAGCGAGCCCTGTCGAAGATTATCTCGATTGTGCCACTAACGATCGGATTATGCGTTATGCTTTAAAAACGTTGAAAGACCAGCAACAGGTTCAGGAAATTTCACGAAAAGTCATCAGTCAGCTATCTGAATTGGTTAGCGATCTCCCTCCGCAAGTTCGTTATGAGCGCATTATGCGAGCCATTGAGTTGTTGGCTAAATATCAAATAACAAAGGAAGACATTGGTCAATTTGAGGAAGAATTATTACAGTACCCAGCGATTCAAAGGAAAATAGAGGATAAATTAGAGGAAAGGTTTGCTGCGGAGAAAGCAAGAATCGAAGATGAGCATCGAAAAGTATTGAACGAAACAGAACAGCTGCGTAGAAAAAAAGAGCATTTGCTCGTTGAGATGGAAGAGATCGAAAGACAGATAAAGGAAACGGAAGAAAGATTAAAAAAAGCCGATGAAGCATTGGAGTTAAAGATCAAGGAAATGAAAGATAACATTTTCCGGACTTTAGCTGATTTACTCCCTTTCGCAAATTTAGGGTTAAATGTCTCCACGCATAACGAATCAAACGATCGAAATCATTCGCAATGGGTGGTGAAGGATGTTGATGAAACAACAGTTTATTATGAAGATATAAATCATTTAATGACATCCATTGCAGAAAACCTATGCATGATTGGCATGCAGGAGAATAAAGCATGGTTGACAGCGAAAACGATCATCGGAGCGATTTTGTTTCGTAAACCAGTCGTGGTCAAAGGAGAATTTAGTTTTGAACTGTCACAGGCAATCGGCTGGGCGGTTGCAGGAAACGATCATCTAACGGTTTTTCCAGATATAAAGAATTTTACTAATAAAACGTTGATCAATTGCTTTTCTCGTTATACACGGCCTGACTGTGTAAAGTCTCTTCATTTATGCCAAATTGAAAATTCGCCCGCTGAATTGTATTTACAATCGTTTCTCGACTATTGGCGCGTGTCTATTGATGAGTCGTTGCCAGAATTGATTTTGATAAGCATAAAAGAAGAAAGTGAGTTGACCGATTCGTTCATTCAAAAGCTATCGTTTTCGCCTGTGATCAGCGCAGACGAAATGACGACAACTCCTGATATTCTCTCATTAAGAAAGACACATCGCTTAGTCTTCGGCTCCATCCCTGCACATTTACTTGTAGAAGGTAAAATATTAAAGGAGAAATCCAGTGAGTTCAACAATTTTTTGGAAATTGTGCAAGAAGTCATGTCGTTTACGAAACAAAAAGAAGCATTTAAAAAATGGTTTCGGTTATTAGAGGATGAACGGCTCGAGGAAGAAGCTGTGTCTGTATGGGTCGTCAAGGTGCTACTGCAGCCGTATGTTGCCCGTGAGCAGGCAAAGAAGATCTTAGAAGAGTTTGACAGCGAGAATATTTTGATTTAGTAAGGGGGTGGAGCTCGAGAGATGTTGACAGATGCATGGAAGAATACAATTATACAATTTAGACAAATAAAACGTCATGTCCTTTCTTTGGTGCACTTTTATGCATTCGAGGACTATAAAATGAACCCGGTGCATTTTCAGCGGCTTATCCCGCCTTTGCAAAGATTGCTAAAGGGGCGCTTTTTTGAAGATCTTCGAAACGTTATGAAAGAAGAAGATCAAACCGAAGCACAGTCATTGCTCGAACTGTTATCTGGTTTGGGGGAAATATTGAAGCTTGCCAATGGATATTATTTGCCGTTGCCCCCGCGCTGTGTCGAACTTCCCGTGTCTAAAAGCTTGGTTGTGCTTAGCAACCCTGAAGGAAAGAGCGACAAGTATTACGGGTGCGGCAGCGGTTATATGGAAGAGGGCAGTCATGTTCCAACGTTGATGATTGACGAATGGATGCCTTCACCGACTGTAAATGAATTTATCGAAACGCTCAAATTGCAGAACCCAGTAAAACTAAACGATGAACCAACAGAACTATTTTTGCCTCAAAAACGGCGCAAATGGCACCCATTTCAAATGAATCTTGCATCAAAGTCTGATTGTTATATTGCTAGGTATGCATTAAAAAACAGTCAACCGCTCTACTTTTGGGTTGAGAACATGGGGAGGGGTGATGCGCGTTATTACAAGATACCCGAATATTATTTAGAAACGGCCAAGTATGCCTTAGAGTATAAGGCTCAGGTGAAAACAACGATAAAGTGTGCAAAAATTCGTGAGGATGTTATTTATGTCCGTCTTTTTAAAAAGTTTCCTGTGTTTGAACAAAAGATGGCGATGCTTTTTTGTTTCCCGCTTTCCTTTATCAAACCGATTGAGTGGATTGTGCCTTTGTGGCATTATTCAGATTTTATTTGGGTTTTGCGGCGCTTGGGGATTGATGAGGATTCAATACGATGGGAAGGAGTCGAAATGGGATGATGGAATTTACCATTAACTCCGTTTCTGCACGGCTGCATCAAAAATTGCGCGAATATATTGAAGCGCAATATCCAATCAGCCATCCCTCTTTGCTGTTAGAGCGCAGAGAGTTATTGGATTCACCAGGGGTCATTTCGAAGGAGCCGTATATTGAGGCCACTCCTGTTTATGAGCTGGGGCCTGCCTATGAGCAGATGAATTTGCCTGCTCATTGCAAAGAAGCAATGACTTATTTTTCGGAGTTGTCTCCTAGTGTAGGAATTTATAAGAGGCCGTATGTCCATCAGCAGGAGGCGCTTGAATCATTTTTAGTGGATGGACATGATTTAGTTGTAGCGACTGGAACCGGCTCAGGTAAAACGGAATCATTCTTACATCCCATTTTAAACTCATTAATTGATGAAGGATTTAATAGAAGGGAACAGTTTCAAACACATGCGGTTCGGGCGTTAATACTATATCCGATGAATGCGCTAGTCAGCGATCAAATCACAAGATTGCGCCAGCTTTTTGGTGATGAGAGAGTGTCCAAGTACTTTCGGGATCATTTCGGTCGTCATCCATTATTTGGTATGTACACATCAAGAACACCTTACCCGGGAGAGCGGACAAAGGAAAAAGACGACTACCAGTTGAAGGAGATTATTGACTATTATTTGGATATTGAAAAGAATCGGCCGCAGCTGGCGCTGGAAATGAAAAAAAGAGGCAAATGGATAGCGAAAAATTTAACAAACTTCCGTTCAGGCAAAAGAGGCGACTGGAAATCTCGATATTTGACCTCTCCTGACGACCGGGAATTGTTTACTAGACACGAGATGCAAACGACTCCCCCGGATATTTTGGTAACGAACTATTCCATGCTGGAGTATATGTTGATGCGCCCGATTGAGCGGCCAATTTGGGAGAAAACAAGACAATGGCTTGCAGAAGATGAAGCGAACACATTGATTCTAGTGCTTGATGAGGCGCATATGTACCGAGGAACGAGCGGTGCAGAGGTGGCTCTACTCATTAGAAGGCTGCAGGCAAGATTAGGAATTACACGCGATCGATTGCGCTGCATTCTAACGAGTGCAAGTTTGGGCGCGGAGGATGATGATTCGGCGGCTATTGAATTTGCTGAACAATTAACGGGTAAACTGAAAAAACGTTCGTTTAAGTTGATCAAAGGAGTGAAAGAAAAAAGAAAGCCCGGAAGAATTGGCACGACAGAAGAGGCCTATGCATTCGCCTTGCTAGACAGCGAGCAGTTTACCAATCGCATTCATCAGTACGATACATTGCGGTCGAATCTCCAGGCTGTAGCAAAGCGGCTTGGATGGGGAGATGTCCCACATAATTTAGATGAGTTGCCGTCGTATCTATATAAAAGTTTAGACGGATTTGGACCGCTCGAATTAATTATTGAACAAATAAGCGGAAATGCTAAAAAGTTCAGCGATATTGCCAAGTTGGTATTTCCAAGTGTCGATATGAAAATGGCCCAAAAAGCGACGAGCCATTTATTAATGTTGGCCAATGCAGCTAAAAATAATGAGCGAGTGTTATTGCCGGTAAGGATCCATTTATTCTTTAAAGGTGTATCAGGCATTTATGTCTGCACCAATCCGAAATGTGAGGAAAAAAGAGTAAAAGGAAACGATTCGATTTTAGGAAAAATGTATGATTCTCCGAAATTACAATGTACTTGCAGCAAGGAAGCAAGGGTCTACGAATTGCTTACCCATCGAAAATGTGGAACTGCATTTATTCGAGGGTATATATCGAAAAAGGACCGCAACTACTTATGGGCTGAAAAAGGGAAAGGCATTGTTGGTAAGGAGTTGACAGAGATTCATTTGCTGGTTGAACCGCCCCATGAAAAAATACAAAAAGGAGAACGATCGGTGCGTCCTGTATGGCTCGATATCAGGACGGGATATTTAATGAAGTCGCCGCCGGAAGATCCTGAAGGTTATCTAAAATTGTATTTGCCTCATGATGAGGCAAATAAGAACAAAAAGAAAAAGCAAACAATTACATTCCAACAATGTCCGTGCTGTATGAGAAAAGTGCAGGGAACGATTACGGACTTAAAAACAAAAGGTGAGCAGCCTTTTGCTAATTTAGTTCGCGAGCAATTTTTATTGCAACCTCCGGTAAAGCTGAATAAACAATTGCCTAATGAGGGACGGAAAGTGCTGCTGTTTTCTGACGGACGCCAAAAGGCTGCACGTCTTGCCAGGGATATTCCCCATGAAGTAGAGCTTGACTCTTTTAGACAGTCCATTTTATTGGCGGCTCAAAAATTAATTGATCAAGATATTGAACCGAAACTGAGCGGCGCTTTATATTGTTCGTTGTTGCAAGTGATTGATGAGCATAAATTATACTTTTTTGAAGGACAGGATCGAAAATCGTTGGCCTATCATGTTCAAATTTTACATGAGGATTTTGATGGCGACTATGAGGAGCTGATTGAAAACGGCGACATTGAACTGCTGCCTCGTTTCAAAACAGAACTTCTTCGCCAGCTTTGCCATCCACTCTACTCGGTTTATACAACGGCCACAGGCTACGTAGAGCCTGTTAAAAGAGAAATGGCAAGAGTAGAAAGAAAGCTAAAAGAGATATTGTCGAAGGAAGACATTTATGTACTGACTATGCTGTTCATTCAAGAAATGTTGGATAGAGTGGCCATAGATTCAACCATTCATTTCTATGAGAGGCTGAAGATTAGAGGGTTCGGGGGCGATGATTGGGGAGTTGAGAAAGGTTATATACCGAAAAACTTAGAGAATATCATTCATCTTTATGTTCAAAGTGAGGAGCATAAGAAGGAAATTGTCGATGCATTGTTTAAATTGTGTACAGAATCGGAAGGGAGATATTATTTATCCCCTAGAAAATTAAAACTGATTCCCGGCATTTATACAACTTGGTATAAATGCAATGATTGCAAAGAAATGAATATCGTTGCAGCAAAAAACAAATGTGTGAATTGTTTATCGGAAAATATCGAGATATTAGACGTGAACAGTAAACGGTTGGATTCAGAAAAAGGATTTTGGCGTTCACCTATACAAAAAATATTGACAAACCATGAGAAAATTTCGAACATCACCGTTGAAGAGCATACCGCTCAACTGTCGCAAAAGGATGCGAAAATAGCGATCGCAACAACAGAAGAGTACGAATTGCGGTTCCAAGATATCATATTAGATGTTTTAGAAGGACCTGTCGATATTTTAAGCTGTACAACCACAATGGAAGTCGGCGTCGACATCGGTTCACTGACTGCCGTTGGACTACGAAATGTTCCGCCACAACGGGAGAACTACCAGCAGCGTGCGGGACGTGCTGGACGGAGGGGAACGGCTTTATCGACCGTAGTTACTTATGCCCAGGGAGGGCCGCACGATTATTATTATTTTCAACAGCCTGAAAAAATGATCAGCGGTTCGGCTCGCAAACCCATTGTTTATATTGATAATAAAAAAATCACCAAAAGGCATTTGAACGCATTTCTCATTCAAACGTATTTTCATGAAAACGTTTCTACAAGTGCCGTTGCGTCAAGCATTCTCAGCAGTTCGTTAGGTGATACAAAATCATTTTTTGAAGGTACTCCGCCTTTTAATTATGAGCAGTTTAAAAAATGGCTGAATGACAATATCGCTTGTCGTTTTCGCGACTATCCGGTGATTTTTGACTTGATTCCGGATGAGGTTGTTTCGACAGAAGGAATATTAGGCGGGGATATGGTAGAGCGAAAATGGTATATTGTTAAGGAAGCATGTAATGAGCTAGTAAGCGAGTTGGAACGGAATTATGAGAAAGTCAAACATACAATACAACCCATCGATGGTGACGATATAGCGGAAGTAAATCCGAACGATAAATTTCTCGATTTTTTGTTCAATCACGGCTTGCTTCCAACCTATGCATTTCCACAAGATTTATGCAGTTTTTACATCGAAGGGAAGGATGAAAGAACGGGGAGAATAATCGTTAAACAACGACCGCAATTGGAGATAAACAGAGCGTTGAGCGAGTATGCGCCAGGAAGACAAATTGTTGTTGATAAGAAAACATATCGAATAGGGGGAATTTATGTACCTAATCCACACGATCCGTTAAAACCGGCTAAAGATTTGTTGCTTGACAGTTTGCCGGTTATCACCTATTGTGAATCGTGCTTATTTGTTTCTTTGGATCCAATCCAAACGAAAAAATGTTCAGTGTGTGGTGGTGAGTTGAAAAACAGTCCGTTGTTGCGACCAACGGGGTTTTCGCCTGAGAAAGGGATGGAGGTGAAGGAAGGAGATAGGGAGCAGGAATTCACCTATGCAGTTCCTCCTCAGTTACCTATTCCTGTGTCTGGCGAAAAACTAAGTTTGAAGGCTTATTCAGGTTCAGAGCGGCTTCAATATGCTAATGAGATGAACAAACAGCTTATCGTCATGAATAAAGGGACGGATCGACAGGAAGGATTCGAAATCTGCACGGATTGTGGGGCTATTTGGCCAGCAGGGGAGAGTGAACATAAATTGGCCCATGATGTACCTTACAGGTTGAAAACACATCTTGGTCAAAGGGATAGCCGCTGTAGAGGAAGTATTATGAAAGTGTTTCTTGGGAATATATTTAACTCTGATTTATTACTATTGCGGATGAGTTTTGATGAAAAAGTCGATTTTCACCCGAATCATCAATGGGTTCATGACGGTTTGAAGACGATTGGCGAGGCGCTCGTATTGGCTGCAAGCCGGGTATTGGACATCGATTATAATGAGTTACTGTCAGGATATCGCATTCTTCCATTAGAGACAAAAAGTCCACAACATCTGTATCAAGCCGATGTTTACCTGTTTGATACTTTATCCGGAGGAGCGGGGTATTCACACATTGCAGGGGAAATGCTCCCTGATATTATTAAAATGGCAAGGGAAATTTTGCATGAATGCGAAAACCATTGCGAGACATCTTGCTATAAATGCTTAAGACATTACTCCAATCAATTTTATCATCATCAGTTAAATCGTTTTGTCGCCCTAGAGTTGCTTGATTATATCGTTAAAGGTGAATTGAAGGCATTAACATTAACGGAACAACAAAAAGTGTTGGCCCCCATTAAGCGCATGTTAGAAATACACAATGAAAAATTCGAGGAATTCGAAGAAGGGGGACGATATCTCATTAAAGTCAAATCGAAAGGGAATCGCTTAATTGGCGCAAAAAATAATATAGAAAGGATGTTGGTATGCGCATACAGCCAGCCTGCTATTGCGCATGTTTCGGCTTATGAAGTTTTGCATGATTTGCCCAATGTATATTTAAATGTTGTAGAAGGCAAACAACAGTTGCTCGTTTGAGGACGGTTAGAATCAATGCTAATCGCTCAAAAAGAGGAGTGGATTTATTTAGGGTATACTCAATTCGCGTAACGCCACGGCCCATGTGTACAATGAAGACGATGATGAGCAGATCAAAAACCGAATTGTATCAGAATATATCCACGAAATCGAAGCGCTGCTGCAAAACATCAAAGAAGAAGTGATCGACCGTGAGCTACGGAATTAGCCCGACCGTGTTTGCGCGGCTGATGGCGTATTTCGCTGGCGAGGAAGATATTCAAAAAGTCATCTTGTTCGGCTCGCGGCACGGCCCGCTACAACTCGGACATCGACTTGTGCGTGGACTACACCGGCAAACAAAAGTGGAAAATCAAAGAGGATCTTGACGAGATTGTCGGCATTTACTCATGTGACGTGCTTTTTTTCGACGCGCTGAACGAAGCGATCCGGCGGGAAATCGAGCGCGACGGGAAGACGATTTATGAGAAATCTCCGTCGTGAGCCTAGGCGGCTTGCCCTGCATGAGCGGACAGCCGCCTTTTTTGTCCTTTTGCGCCTGTTGGGACAGATCGGCTTCGGAGCGGAGGCCAGGATTGTCCGTTTTTCCTTGCACCGAAAGCGCCGTCATCGGTACAATGAAGTCGGCAACCATTGGCAAAGGAGACTCGCGATGAAAATCGGCTATCGGACATTGAAAACGGCGGTGGGGGCGGCGCTGGCGATTGCCATCGCTCAGCTCATCGGTCTTCATAACTTCGCTTCCGCTGGCATTATCGTCATCTTATGCGTCCAAGTGACGAAAAAGCGGTCGCTTGAGACCGCCCGGGCTCGTTTTGCGGCGTGCGTTGTCGCGATCGGGTTTGCGGCGTTGTTTTTTACCGTCTTCGGCTATCATCCGTGGACGATCGGGCTGTTGCTTTTGTTGTTCATTCCGGTGACGGTTCGCTTGAAAATCAATGAAGGCATTGCGACAAGCTCGGTCATTATTTTGCATTTGTATGCGGCCCAAGACATCACGTGGGGATTGGTCGCCAATGAGATCTTGCTCGTGGCGGTTGGCATTGGGGTAGCGCTGCTGATGAACATGTACATGCCGAGCGCCGAGAAGGAGCTCAAAGAGTACCAGCGCATTGTCGAAGATTTGTTTCGCATTATTTTAAAAGAAATCGTCCGCTACTTGCGCACAAATGAGCTTGATTGGGATGGAAAAGAGCTGCCGCTTGCGGCGGAGACGCTCGACAAAGCGAAAAAACTCGCCATGCGCCACGCCGACAATCAATTATGGCGGAATGAGGATGAATATGTCCGCTACTTCCGCATGCGTGAGCGGCAGTTGGAAATCATCGAGCATATGCTTCCGCTTGTGACATCGCTCGTCTACACGGTCGAGCAGCGGATGATGGTCGCCGATTTTATCGACGAATTAAGCGACGCCATTCATCCGGGAAATACGGCGGACCGCTTTTTGCGGCGCCTTGCCGAGATGCGCGAACAGTTTAAAGCGATGCCGCTGCCAAAGACGCGCGAACAGTTTGAAGAGCGGGCGGCGTTGTTTCATTTAGTGCGCGAATTGGAGCGATATTTAATCATCAAAAGCGAATTCCATCCCGGAAACGAACGAAAACCGCAGCGGCTGAAGGCATGATGCAGGGCATATGTCCATCCGTTTTGGCGCACACTATAGCCAAACATTCAAGCAAAGGATGGACGGATATGCGGGTATGGTTGGCCATTTGTCTCGTGATCGCCGCCGTATTGGGGGCTCCTTTTCAGACAGCGGCGGAGGCGAAGCCGCTTGTCATTGTGAACAAAGCGATCAATAAGCTCGCGCTCGTCCGCGACGGCCGCATCGAAGCCGTTTATCCGGTGGCGACCGGGGTCAATGCCGATTTGACGCCGGAGGGGATGTTTACGGTGACGGTGAAGGCGGAAAATCCGTACTATCGGAAAAAGGGCATTCCAGGCGGAGCACCGAACAACCCGCTCGGCACGAGATGGATCGGTTTTAATGCGCGGGGGACGGATGGGCGCA
>Ga0310830_100688_pt1 | contig 21136 bp, 16 predicted proteins | sample WT_ome_5_FD_201301 | JGI IMG/M metagenome (GOLD analysis project Ga0310830, IMG submission 201301) | Sorghum-adapted microbial communities enriched on wild type (WT) sorghum from Joint BioEnergy Institute, Emeryville, California, United... ...
AGATCATCGATTTGCGCCATCCGCCGACCAAGGACGACGAGCTGATGTATGACTGGCTGAAGGCGTACGAGCTTCCGGTCTGCGTCGTGGCCACCAAAGCCGACAAGGTACCGAAATCGCGTTGGCAGAAGCACCTGAAAATCATCAAGGAAGCGCTGGTGCTGCGGGGCGGGGATCCGTTGATCCTGTTCTCTTCGGAAGAGGGGATTGGCAAAGATGAGCTGTGGGCACAAATCGAGCGGTATGCGGGGCTGACGGAAGGAACCGAGGCTGCAAGCCTGGACACCTCCGATACAGAAAATGGGAAAAGCTAAGAATTCGGTGAATACGAAAGGGATTTGGAGCAGTTTCGGCAGGAAAGTGAGCATGCAGCGAAATTGTTCGGGTTAAAAACGGCTTAATGCCGTTTTTTCTGGAAAATGGCAAGAATTCACGTTTTGGCCGCTGAGCGTACGGTTGGAATCGTAGTGTATAATTATAATAAAGCGATGAAGAATTGAGGAGATTTGTATGGCTCAGCGGTTAGCCACAGAGTATGTCAATGCAAGTATGCGTTTAACGGAAGTCCAAATGTCGCAGTTTATTCACAAAGTCTACGATCCCCATGTGCGCCAGCGAGTCAAGGTGCTGGACAACGGCGGGCAAGAGGTCGTACTGGAGGATGATGGCGGCGAGGAAGTACATCTTCCATTTGAACGTGTTGACGGGTTCTATGTCTGTGAAATGTCTTTCCGCTTGGAAAAACCCCATTTAACCAACGTGATGAGACTGTTGTTCGCCGCCTTTAAAGGCTCCGGCATGGTCACCCGAATTTATAATGGATTCATGATGATGTATTATTATCAGGAAGGCCGGGTTCGCAAAATCGTCGAATATTCCCGGGATTCTTACAAGCTTGTGTTTGAATACAAGGATGCGGCGGCGGAGCTGCAGCAGATATATCGGAATAACGATATTGAGTTGGAGATCGCCCGGATCCGCAAGGACATCAATGCGCTGCTTGACCAGCGGTTTATCGCCGATGAGGCGGATGTGGAACGCATCGATAATGAGCTGCGTCAATGCTCGCGAAGACTGTTTGTGCTGGAGGCTTAAATCAAGATCATTAAGGCCCGACCACTGGTGTCACCAGAGTGAGGGCGACAACATAATGTACTAATGATAACTACCCTGTTACAGGGTAGTTTTTTTATGCCTGAACCGCGAACGGATGTAGGTTTTTGCTGAAAAAATAGGTTGCATTTGTCCGCAAGAGATGTTATTTTTAATCTCGTTGAAAAGAATATAGGAACCAGGATTCACTCAGGACATGGAGATGTTGCGAGAGATGTTTCCCTCGAGAAGTGAATGACGTAGGTCCTAGCGGATGAAATTTTTTCAAACATTTTATTCCTAGGAAGGGGGAGCCGAAAGATGGAATATTCAACTTTCGGAAGACACGTTGCGGTTGATGCTTGGGGAATCGACTATGAGGTGCTGAACAACGCCGGGTTGTTGGAAGCTCACTTGGTTGAAGCGGCGGAAGCTTGCGGAGCCACCATTTTGTCGATTCAGTCCAGACAGTTCGAACCGCAAGGAGCCACTGTGCTTGTGATGTTGTCGGAAAGCCACCTCTCGATTCACACGTATCCTGAGAGAGGGTTTGCTGCGATTGATTGTTACACCTGCGGGGAATTTGTAGATCCGCAGCTGGCAATTGATTACCTGGTGTCCGTCTTGAATCCGGAGAAAACGTACGCGAAGAAGCTGATTCGGGGCGTAGGCGAGCTGGAAGTAGCTGAAGCGGATTCGAATCGCGCTGAATTTGTTTAAGCTGGGTTAGAAATTCTAAAAAATTGGGAAAAATAACTTAACCATGGGTCATCCATGGTTATTTGTTTTGAATGAATGAAATTCATAAATAATTCATAAAAAACTCATAGAAATCCCAGGGGAGCCGAAGGCTACTGTGATATAATTAACATAGTTTGTTTGTGATACATGCTATAGATACTTCTTTCAAGGCAGGTGAACTTGCAATGCACATCGTCGTAGTTGGGTTAAACTATCGCACGGCGCCTGTGGAAGTCAGGGAACGCTTTTCTTTATCAGATACGGACATGCCGCAAGCGCTGCAGGAGCTCTTACGTACCAAGAGTGTATTGGAAGGCGTAATTATTGCCACCTGCAATCGTACGGAAATCTATGCCGTAGTTGATCAACTGCACATGTGCGGGTCCTTCGTTCGCAGTTTTATGGAACGCTGGTTTGGGGTTCCTCGCGAAGAATTTACCCGCCATTTATATATATATGAAGATGAACAAGCGATTCGCCATCTGTTCCGCGTTGCGTGTGGTCTGGATTCGATGGTGTTAGGGGAAACCCAAATTCTCGGCCAGGTCAAAAATGCGTTCTTGCTCTCGCAAAGGGAGAAATGCACCGGAACATGGTTTAATATGTTGTTTAAACAAGCGGTCACACTGGGCAAACGTGCCCATTCCGAAACCGCCATCGGGGAAAGTGCTGTTTCGATCAGCTATGCTGCCGTGGAGCTGGGCAAGCGGATATTTGGCAGCTTTGAAGGCAAACGCGTGCTGATCCTTGGCGCCGGCAAGATGAGTGAATTGACGGCCAAGCACTTGAGCGGTGCGGGTGCGGAAGAAGTGCTGGTGGCCAACCGGACCTTCGCCCGGGCTCAGGAGCTTGCTGCGAAGTTTCATGGCGTGCCGTGCACCATGCAGGAAGCGATGGAGCGGTTGGAAGAGGTGGACATTCTGATCAGCTCGACCGGTGCGGAAGGGTATGTGATCACTTCGGCACAGGTTGCCCGCAGTATGAAGCGGCGAATGGACCGCCCGTTGTTTATGATCGATATCGCTGTGCCGCGGGATATCGAACCGGCAATCGGTGAGTTGGATCAGGTATTCCTATATGACATCGACGATCTCGAAGGTATCGTAGAGAGCAACATGGAGATGCGCCGCGCAGAAGCGGTCAAGATTGAATCGATGATCGAGGACGAAATCGCCGCCTTCGGAACATGGCTGCAGACGCTGGGGGTGAAGCCGGTCATTCGCGCGCTGCAGGAGAAGGCTTCTGACATTCACCAGAATACGTTGGACAGTCTCTTTAACAAGCTGCCGGAACTGGATGAACGGCAACGTAAGGTGATTCGTCGTCTCACCAAGAGCATTTTGAACCAAATGCTGCATGATCCGATTAATCGGATCAAGGAGCTGGCTGGCGAAAGTCAAGGCACGAAATCGCTGGAGCTGTTTACGCAGATTTTTGCGCTGGAGGATCGTTTGGAAGAACAAGGAAACGGTCCTTCCGGATCCGGCGAGGAGATCTCTGCCTCTCGGGAAGCCCAAGAACGATTAGGGTCCCGGGCGTCTGAAGGGTTGGCAGGACTTGAAGACGAGCCCCCAAAACAGGTCCCCTTTGAGCCGGAACCTTCATTGCCGCTAGCGAAGGTGTCTGTATAACTGGATAAGTGAAACCGCGAGAACGCCCTGAGCCCTCTGCCGGATGCACCCGAATCATGGCTGATTCGACGCTGAAGCGGAGGGGGAAGGGCTTTTTTTTGAAGGGATGAACATGGAAAATTGCGGCAGGGTAAGGTATGCTAATAATCAGTTGAAGCAGGAGGGATGCGTCATACCTCATTATGTGCCTGTCCTATTAAATTTGGCCGGTCGTCGTTGTGTCGTGATTGGCGGCGGACCAGTAGCCGAACGGAAGGCGACGATGCTGGCAGAGGCCGGAGCGGTAACAGTGGTGATTAGTCCCACCGTAACGGAAGGCCTGCGGCGGCTCCATCAAGAGATGGCACAAGTAGAGTGGATCCAACGGGAGTATCGACAAGGGGATTTAGCCGGAGCGTTTCTTGCTTTTGCTGCGACCGATCGCCCGGAGGTAAACGCCGCTGTAGTCGCCGAAGCTGACGCAGAGGGCATCCCGATGAATGACGCGAGCGAAGGGTCGCGAGGCAGCATGATTACACCTGGCGTTTTGCGCCGCGGGAGGCTGGTTGTAGCCGTCTCCACCTCGGGGGCGGGACCTACGGCCGCACGGGAGCTGATCCGCGAGATTGATGAACAATTTGGCGAGGATTACGAGCGTTACATTGACTTTTTAAGCTCGGCACGGGCTTTTATTAAGGCGCGAATCGACGATCCCGTAAGACGGAAACGTCTGTTTCGGAAGTTGGCCGAGACCGATATATTGACCTTGATCCGGGAAGGAAGCTTTGAGCCGTGGAGCGAAGCAACGATGATCGCCTGGATTGAGGAACAGACGGAGGAGTAAGCATGACGAAGCGAACGATAGTGGTGGGTACGAGACAAAGCCAGCTGGCGCTGACCCAGACGGGACAGGTTATCGACGATTTAAAAGCGATCTGCAAGGAGCACAACCTGCCTTTTGATTTTGAAATCCGCAAGATCGTAACCAAGGGTGACCGGATATTGGACGTGACATTGTCCAAAGTAGGCGGCAAAGGACTGTTCGTGAAGGAAATTGAGCAGGCGATGCTGAATGGAGATATCGATTTGGCGGTCCATAGCATGAAAGACATGCCTTCCGTGTTGCCGGACGGATTGATGAACGGTGCGGTGCCGCGTCGCGTTGATCCGAGAGATGCGTTGATATCAAGAGATGGATGGAGTCTTGACGAATTGCCGCAGGGGGCGAAGGTAGGGACGAGCAGCTTACGCCGTGCCAGTCAGCTGCGCGCTTATCGCCCGGATCTCGTGTTGGAGCCCATTCGCGGCAATATCGATTCCCGGTTGCGCAAGCTGGAGGAGGAAGGTTTTGACGCGATCATTTTGGCTGCGGCGGGATTATTTCGCATGGGCTGGGAACATCGGATTACGGCATTTCTTCCCGCAGAGGTCTGCCTGCCAGCTGTAGGTCAAGGCGCGCTTGGCATCGAATGCCGCGAGGATGATGAAGAGGTGCGCCGTCTCTTGTCCTTATACAATGATCCGGACACGGCGGTGACGGTGGCTGCAGAGCGCCGATTCCTTGGCGTGCTAAATGGCGGCTGTCAGGTGCCGATTGGAGCGTATGCGACGTTGTTGCCAGAGGAAGGGACAAGCGGGGAAACTGGTCGTCCGCGTTTGCGGTTGACGGGGATGGTTGGTTCAGCGGACGGAACGAGGATTTTGAAGGAAAGTGCCGAGGGATCAGATCCGGTCGAGCTGGGAGAGCAGCTTGCCGGCCGCCTGATCTCGATGGGAGCGGCTGCATTATTACAAGAAACCGGGGAGTGAACGAATATGGCTGGTAAGGTGTATCTGGTTGGCGCAGGCCCTGGAGATGCGCGATTGATTACGCTGAAAGGGCTTGATTGTCTGGAGAAGGGCGACGTGATCGTCTACGATCGTCTGGCCAATCCCAGCCTGCTGCGAAGAACGAAGCCCGGAGCAGAGAAAATCTATGTCGGGAAACGAACCGACCGTCACACGATGAAGCAAGAGCATATCAACCAGCTGTTAGTTGATTTGGCGTTAGAGGGGAAGACCGTCGTTCGCTTAAAAGGCGGCGATCCGACAATCTTCGGCCGCGTTGGGGAGGAGGCGGAGCTGCTGCGGCAGCACGGGATTCCTTACGAAATTGTGCCGGGGATTACGGCGGCCATTTCGGTGCCGGCTTATGCCGGTATTCCTGTCACCCACCGGGATATGGCTTCCTCAGTGTCAATCATTACGGGTCGTGAAACCCCGGATAAGCTGGATCAGTCCATTGACTGGGAGAAGGTGACCAATGCGACTGGCACCCTGGTGTTTATGATGGGCGTAGCCAATATTGGTCATATCAGCAGACAGCTGATCCATTACGGACGCCCGCCCGAAACGCCAGTTGCGCTGATTCGCTGGGGAACGAGAGCTGAACAGGAGACGCTGGTCGGGACGTTGGCGGATATTGAGCAAAAGGTACGCGAAGCCGACTTCAAGCCGCCGGCCGTCACGGTCGTTGGCGAGGTCGTGGCTCAACGGGAGCAGCTGATGTGGGCGGAATCGTTGCCGTTGTTCGGCAAGCGAATTCTCGTCACTCGTTCGCGCTCGCAAGCCAGTGAATTGGTGCGCGGCATCGAGGAGCTTGGCGGCGAGCCTTACGAGTTCCCTGTTATCGACATCGTAATGCCGGAAGGCGAGGAGCTGGCTGGCACGGACGAAGCGCTCCATCAGCTTGAGCAGTACGATTGGGTGTTCTTCACGAGCGTGAATGGCGTGGAGTATTTCTTCTCGCATCTGGAGAGACTGGGGGAAGATGTCCGAGGGTTGCATAAAGCTAGAATTGCTGCCGTAGGGCCGGCGACACAGGCGGCGTTGCGCCAACGCGGAATTGCGGCGGAGGGCTTGCCCGGCAAGTTTCAGGCTGAGGGCCTGATGGAAGCGTACGGCAGCGAGTTGAAGCCTGGACAGCACGTGCTGTTGCCGCGCGGCGATCTGGCTCGCGCGTGGTTGCCTGCTGCCTTGCGCGAGAAAGGCTTGACCGTCACCGAGGCGGTGATGTACCGGACGGTGCCAGCCGGGGAGACGGATGACGAGCTGTTGAAGCTGCTCGAGAAAGGCCGGATCCACGCCGTCACCTTTACCAGCTCGTCCACGGTAACGAATCTGTTGGCTGCGCTGGGCGGCATGGGGGTGGCCGATCCGGTCGCTGCCCTGCAAGGCGTGGACATCGCCTGCATCGGGCCGGTTACGGCAAAGACGGCGGAGGATGCCGGCTTGCGGGTATCAATACTTGCGGAAGAAGCAACGATCGACAGCTTGATCCAAGCGCTCTGTGACTGGAAAACGCGGACGGCGTCGGCGAAGTGAGTTTTGTTGGTTAACACGGGGCTTCACCCTGTGCTGCATACTTAGGAGGGAATTAAATATGAATTTTCCAATCGTAAGACATCGCCGGCTGCGTCAGTCGGCTGCGATTCGCGGGATGGTACGTGAAACTGTCCTGACGGTGGACGACTTGATTCAACCGATCTTTGTCACTTATGGTAAAGGCGTCAAAAATGAGATTTCTTCGATGCCTGGCGTGTTTCATTTTTCGTTGGATACGCTGGAAGAGGAAGTTAAAGAAATCGTTGATTTAGGTATTCCGGCAGTTCTGCTGTTCGGCATTCCGGAAACGAAGGACAGCGTAGGCACCTCGGCTTATGCGGAGGACGGGATCGTACAAGAAGCGACGCGGATCATCAAATCGCGGTATCCGGATCTGCTGGTCGTAGCCGACACTTGCCTATGTGAATTCACAGATCATGGCCATTGCGGGATGGTACATACGTTTGAACGCGACGGGCATGTCTGCGGCGACGTGATGAACGACGAATCGCTGGAGCTGCTGGTGAAGACTGCTGTCTCCCAAGCGCGTGCTGGTGCGGACATTATCGCTCCGTCCAATATGATGGACGGTTTTGTACAAGCGATTCGTGCTGGGCTTGATGAAGCGGGTTATAGCCATGTGCCGATTATGTCGTATTCTGTTAAATACGCGTCTTCTTTCTACGGGCCGTTTCGTGAAGCGGCGGACTCCGCACCGCAGTTCGGTGACCGGAAGACTTATCAAATGGACCCGGCTAACGCCCGCGAGGCTTTGCGAGAAGCGGAATCTGACGTGCTGGAAGGCGCGGATATGCTGATGGTGAAGCCGGCTTTGGCTTTTATGGATATTTTGCGGATGCTGCGGGATCAATTTGATCTTCCGCTGGTCGCATACAACGTAAGCGGAGAGTATTCGATGGTGAAGGCAGCGGCTCAGCAAGGCTGGATTAACGAGCGGGCCATCGTTACTGAGATGCTGCTAGGCATGAAACGGGCGGGTGCGGATATCATCATCACGTATTTCGCCAAGGATATGGCACGTTGGCTGCGCGAGAAGCAGTAAACCTAGAACCGAGAACGGGGTTTAAACAGTTAAGGAGGGGTATCGATGAGCAAGGACATGATTGGCCGGCGGGGTGAAGAACGATCGCGCCTGGCTTTCGAAGAAGCGAAGCAGGTCTTGCCCGGCGGCGTCAACAGCCCGGTGCGGGCGTTTAAATCCGTTGGGTTGACGCCGATGTATATCGAACGCGGGGAAGGATCCCGAATTTACGATATCGACGGCAACAGCTTTATCGATTATGTGGGCTCCTGGGGGCCGTTGATTATGGGCCACGCTCATCCAGAGGTGGTGCGTGCGTTGCAGGAGACGGCTGCGAAAGGGACGAGCTTTGGAGCGCCAACGCTGCTGGAGACGCAAATGGCCAAGCTGGTTGCGGAACGGGTACCGTCGATTGACGTGGTGCGAATGGTAAACTCGGGAACGGAAGCAACGATGAGTGCGATTCGTCTGGCACGGGGATATACAGGCCGCAGCAAAATCATGAAATTCGAAGGCTCCTATCACGGCCATGCCGACAGTTTGTTGATTAAAGCAGGCTCTGGCGTAGCGACGCTGGGATTGCCGGACAGTCCAGGCGTGCCTGAAGGCGTTGCCTCCAACACGATTGCGGTGCCTTATAACGACTTGGCTTCGGTGGAGCTTGCATTTGAACGCTTTGGCGAAGAGATTGCCGGCGTCATCGTCGAGCCGGTAGCCGGGAACATGGGCGTTGTGCCGCCGTTGCCGGGATTCCTAGAAGGTCTGCGCCGGATTACCGAGCAGTACGGCAGCTTGCTCATTTTTGACGAGGTCATGACGGGCTTCCGCGTAGGTCTCAATTGTGCACAGGGGCGCTTTGGCGTGACGCCGGACTTAACTTGCCTTGGCAAGGTCATCGGCGGCGGTCTGCCGGTGGGAGCGTACGGCGGAAAACGCGAGATCATGGAGCAAATCGCACCAAGCGGGCCGATTTATCAGGCCGGGACGCTGAGCGGCAACCCGCTGGCGATGGTAGCAGGTTACACGACGCTGTCGCTGCTTACTCCGGAGGTGTACGACCGTCTGGAACGGTTGTCGGCGAAGCTGGAGGAAGGCTTTACGCGCAATGCCAAGGAAAAAGGGATTCCGTGTACGATTAACCGCGTGGGTTCGATGATTTGTCCGTTTTTTACCGAAGAGAAGGTCATCAATTACGAAACGGCAAAAACAAGCGACCTCGACCTGTTCCGCCGTTACTTCGCGGCGTTGCTTGAGCAAGGCATCAACGTAGCGCCTTCGCAGTTCGAAGGGATGTTCGTTTCGGGCGTGCATACCGATGAGGACATTGAGCTGACGATCGAAGCGCATCGCTTGGCGCTGCAAAAGCTGTGAGCGGTAAGCTAACCTGGACGCGGCGCGGCGACTGGCTCGAGCTGATGCCAGGCAAGCTGCCTGTACGTGAGGGGCAAGACCGCCTGGATGCGGCGATGGTATGGCTGGAGGAGGGGCTGCAGGCTCCTCCCAAGCTGCTGCGCCGGCTGCGGGCGGAAGGCGGCATCAAGCTTGCCGGGGATCGGTTAAGGCTGTTGGCTTTTCCGGCCAGGGCCTCCCAATATGCTCCGGTTGAGGCAGAGGTTTCGCTTATATATGAGGATGATTTTTGCCTTGTCGTGCACAAGCCGGCAGGGCTTAAAGTCCATCCCGATGGCCATGAGGGGGACGCTTCCCGCAGGAATTCTGCTCCGCCAGACACCCTTGCCAACCGCGTGGCGGGATGGTACGCGGGTCTCGGTCAGCCGATTGCTGCGGCGCATATTCACCGATTAGACGAGTATACGTCAGGACCGGTGTTGTTCGCCAAGAACGAATACGCCCATTTGAAGCTGGATGAAGCGATGAGCCGCAAGGAGATCGGACGAACGTACATCGCGTTTGTACAAGGCGTGGTCAGTCCTGCGCTTAAAGTGATCGATCAGCCGATCGGTCGGGATCGCCACCATAACCAGCGGCGCCGGGTGTCCCCAACGGGCAAACCGGCGATCACCCATGTGGAATTGCTGGAGGTATACCCCAAACACGAGGTGAGCCTTGTTCGGTTGACCCTGGAGACCGGTCGCACGCATCAAATTCGCGTTCACTTGAGCGCGGCGGGCCATCCGCTCGTAGGGGATGCGCTGTATGGCGGCAGCACGAAGTGGATGCCTTATCAAGCGCTACATGGGGAGCGACTGGTGTTCCCGCACCCGCTCACCGGAGAAACGGTGGAGCTGGACGATCCTTGGCCGTCGGCCATGATCCAGCTGAGAGATCGCTTTCGTTGACTAGCCGGGCTGTCTGATGGCAGCCTGGCTTATTTTTTTTACCTAATGTGAGAAGGTCTGTACCCTCCAATCGGCAAAAAGCTGGCATGCACTCTCTTTTGTAGCATATAGATTAAACGAGGATGATTTGGATCAAGATTCATCGATTTCTAAATCAGGTTTGGATATGCTGAAAGGAGGTAACGAGTTGGCTGATCAATCCTATGGTCTCAGGTTTGATATTTATGAGCGGATACATCTTTCTGAAGATGTGATCGGCATTGAAGAGCTGGAGGAGATCGAGCTCTATCCGAAAATCCAGGTGATTCCCGGGGAGGAGTATGCCGCGCTGCGCGGCCATTTGCTGTTGTCGGGGGTGTATCGGGGAGAAGGAGAAACGCAGAAGCTGGAACATTATATTCCAGTCGAAATTACGATACCGCTAAGCCGGGTGAACCGGTTGGAGGATATCACGGTTGAAATTGAAAACTTCGATGTTGACCTGCTTAGCTCGCGCAGCTTGAATATTACAGGGGTCTTGTCGCTTCAAGGGGTGGAGACTACTACCCTCGTGTCCGAGCAAGATGCATGGAAAGATCGCGAGTTTACGACTGCCCATGTCGTACCGGATCTGCGAGAGGATGAACCGGAAGCCGAATCGAATTTCAGCGCGGAGGAATCGGAGGATTACGCTTCGGCGGTGACCGAGCCTGAATCGATCCCGGCAGCGCCATTGCTGACGGAAGAAGTGCGCCAAGAGTCGGAGCCGACGTTCTCGTGGAATTCGTTAATCCGCGATACGACAGACGAAGAGTCTCAGCCGGAGCCGGAACTCGAGCTGCAGCAAGAGGAGCAGGATGAAGAGCCACAGCCCATTCCGCAATTTGCTTCATGGCAGGCGTTTCCGGATGAAGTCCTTACCGCGCAAAAACGAAGTGCGGACGAGCCGCAGGAATCCGCCGCCTGGAGAGAGGATGTCCCTGCATTCCAGGAAGCTGGTCCTTGGGCGGACAAGGAATCTGAATCGGATTTTGACGCTGCTGCAGAGGTTTTTGCTGACCAGACAGAGGAGTTGGATGCAGGCGCAACATTTGAGGAGGAGATTCGCCCATTCGCGGAATCCGCGCCAATTGAACGTGCGAGTGAAGCTGTAGAGGCGGAATATGCTGAACCGGAACGGGCTTCGGATGGGGTTGGCGAAGAAGTCGCTGCCGTGTCAAACGATACGGCGAACGAACCTGTTTTGGAGGCGAATGCGGAGGTTGAAGCGGACCAAGTTGTACCTGCCCAACCAGAAGAGAAGAAGGAAATGAAGATTGCGTTGGGGGCCAAAAAAGGGGATGACGAGGGAGATCGAGACAACTTTGGCTTAACGAAGTTGATTTCCTCTTCGGCCCTGCCTGCTCAGGAACCGCAGGAGGAAGCTTCGGATCAGGCGAGCCTAGACGACAGCAGAGACCAAGGTGAGGGTGAGGAGCTGCGGTGGAAGAACCTGTTCATCAGCAATGAGGATCAAAATCCCTTCCGCAAAGTGCGTCTCGTGATCGTGCAGCGTGAAGAGACGCTGGATGATATCGCCCAACGCTACCACCTGAGTACGCGGGAGTTGCAGCTGTACAACCGTCTGTCCGAGCATCAGGTGAATGAAGGGCAAGTTTTGTACATTCCGTGAGGACCTTCCCGTGAAATCAGGCAGATTGTTGACTCCCGTTCCTTTCCAAGTTATGATAATATAGATTAAAGTAATAAGATCTATGGCAAAGACTTGGAACGGGAAGAGTAGGCAGCGTACCCTTCAGAGAGCGGAATCCACGGCTGAGAGATTCTGCAGGACATGTAGCTCGCCGAAGTCGCCCGGGAGTTGTCCGTTTGAGCAGCATCTGATATGAGGTTAGAACGGACCGGCCGCAGCCGTTATCTGCATGAGTGTCGTATTTCTTGCACCGGATGCTGAAGGAGCCGGATGCCATTGATGCGAAACAAAGGTGGTACCGCGAAAGTAAAGCCTTTCGTCCTTTGAGACGAAGGGCTTTTTGTTTTTTTCTTAGGCATCATGAAGCAGGCGCGAAAGCCCGTCCGAAGTCTTATGCACACGGGTGGAGCCGATAACGCCAGTCGACTATCTTGGGATAGCTAAGGCTATGCTTATTTGTAACGGAGGTTGAATAGGATGACAGAAAATCAAGGTCAACAAACTTCGTCGGTAGAAATGCCAACGACGTACGATCCGAAAGCAGCGGAGCAGAAATGGCACCGTTATTGGTTGGAGAACGGCTTCTTTAAAGCCGGACAACGGCCAGATGCCAAGCCCTACACGATTGTGATTCCGCCGCCTAATGTAACCGGGATGCTGCATATCGGTCATGCGCTCGATTTGACGCTGCAGGATATTTTGACCCGGACTAAGCGGATGCAAGGCTATGATGCGTTGTGGCTGCCTGGGATGGACCATGCGGGGATTGCAACTCAAACAAGAGTGGAGCAGCGGCTTAGAGAGCAAGGCGTATCCCGATACGACCTGGGCCGTGAGAAGTTCCTCGAACAAGTCTGGGCCTGGAAGGACCAATATGCGGAAACGATTCATGAACAGTGGGCCAAAATGGGTGCTTCGCTCGATTATTCGCGCGAGCGGTTTACCTTGGACGAGGGCTTGTCTCAAGCGGTTCGCGAAGTGTTCGTGAAGCTCTATGAGAAAGGCTTGATTTATCGCGGCAAGTATATCATCAACTGGGATCCGGCGGCGCGTACGGCGCTTTCCGATATCGAGGTAGAATATAAAGAAGTGAACGGGCATCTGTACCATCTGCAGTATCCACTGAGTGATGGCAGCGGATATATTACCGTGGCGACAACTCGCCCAGAGACGATGCTTGGCGATACAGCAGTTGCCGTTCATCCCGAGGATGAACGTTATCGTCATCTGGTTGGCAAGACGCTTCGCCTGCCGATCGTTGACCGTGAAATCCCGATTATTGCCGATGAATACGTTGAGAAAGAGTTTGGCAGCGGCGCGGTAAAAATCACCCCGGCGCATGACCCGAATGACTTCGAGGTTGGTTTGCGCCATAACCTGCCGCAAATTAACGTGATGGACGAGACCGGCAAGATGAACGCGGAAGCAGGCAAGTATCAAGGACTCGACCGCTTCGAATGCCGCAAGCAGATCGTGAAGGATTTGCAAGAGATGGGTGTGCTGATCAAAATTGAAGACCACGTGCATCAAGTTGGTCATAGTGAACGGACCGGCGTTGTGGTTGAGCCGTATTTGTCGACGCAATGGTTCGTGAAGATGAAGCCGCTCGCAGAAAAAGCAATTGAAGCGCAAAAATCGGGGAACGGCGTGAACTTCGTACCGGATCGGTTCGAGAAAATCTATTTGAACTGGATCGAGAACGTTCGCGATTGGTGTGTTTCCCGTCAGTTGTGGTGGGGTCATCGTATTCCGGCTTGGTATTGCGACGAGACCGGTGAAATGGTTGTTGCCCGCAGTGAGGAAGAAGCACGGGCCAAGCTGGGACGCGACGATATCCGACAAGACGAGGACGTGCTGGATACGTGGTTTAGCTCTGCACTTTGGCCATTCTCTACACTGGGCTGGCCGAATGAGGACAGCGCGGACCTCAAACGCTATTTCCCAACGTCTGTTCTTTCCACTGGTTACGATATCATTTACTTCTGGGTTGCCCGGATGATCTTCACTTCGTTGGAATTCACCGGTCAAGTTCCGTTCAAGGATGTCCTGATCCACGGCCTCGTCCGCGACAGTGAAGGGCGCAAAATGTCCAAATCGCTGGGCAACGGCGTCGATCCAATTGAAGTTATTGAGAAGTACGGCGCTGACGCCATGCGTTACATGCTGTCCACCAGCAACACGCCGGGTCAAGACCTGCGGTTCCGTTGGGAACGCGTTGAGCAAGCCCGCAACTTCGCCAACAAGATTTGGAATGCTTCGCGCTTTGCTTTGATGAACCTGGAGGGCGTGAAGTACGAGGATATCGATATCAGCGGTGAGCTGTCGACGGCGGATCGCTGGATTTTGCACCGGATGAACGAAACAGCCAAGGAAATTACACGCTTGATCGATTCTTACGAATTCGGGGAAACGGGTCGATTACTGTACAACTTTATCTGGGACGATCTATGCGACTGGTATATCGAGTTCGCCAAGCTGTCCCTTTACGGGGAAGATGCCGCGGCGAAGAAGAAAACCCAGTCTGTACTGGCCTATGTACTCGATCGCACGCTGCGCATGATTCATCCGTTTATGCCGTTTATTTCCGAGGAAATATGGCAGCATTTGCCGCATTCTGGCGAAACGATTATGCTGGCGGCATGGCCGGAATACGACCCAGCGCTGGAAGCGCCAGACGCCGTTCAGGAAATGAACCTTCTGATCGATGTCATTCGCGCGGTGCGGAATATCCGTGCCGAAGTGAATGTGCCGATGAGCAAAAAGGTCGAGCTCGTCATCAAGCCGGGCAGCGCGGAAGTGCTGGAAGTGTTGTCCCGCAACGAGCATTACGTTCGCCGATTCTGCAACACTTCGGAGTACGAGGCTTCGCTGAACGCAAATGTGCCGGATAAAGCGATGACCGCCGTTGTAACGGGGGCCGAGCTGTTCCTGCCGCTATCGGGTCTCATTGATATCGCACAGGAAATCGAGCGGTTAACGAAGGAACTTGACCACTTGAACAAAGAAGTGGAACGTGTCGAGAAGAAGCTGGCTAACGAAGGCTTCGTGTCCAAAGCACCGGCTAAAGTGATCGAGGAAGAACGGGCGAAGATGGCCGATTATTCTGAGAAACGCGACAAGGTGCTGGCTCGGATTGCGGAACTGAAAGGTTAATTGAACTACTTCGTGATCCGAAGATGACTTTTTGAACTACAGTTCAATAAAGGTTGAAAAAGTTAGGTTTGGAGCACCGAGAAGGTTGGATGAAGCTAGGGACTGAGTAGCGGAGCGTAGACAGATCTACGTGAGCAACGGAAGTCCCGGCTGAATCCAAGATTCGACGCCGACTCTGCTTCATTGAACTACTTCGTGATCCGAAGATGACTTTTTGAACTACACTAATATTAAGTGAAGGTGACTGACATGGGGGATCGTACAGAGGAAGAAGCACGGCCGCTCAAGAGCTACGCTGAAGCGGTTGATTGGATCAACGGGCTGTTGCCGTTTGGCATCCGTCCCGGCTTGGAACGGATCGAGCTCATGATGGAAAAGTTAGGCCATCCCGAACGGAGACTGAAATTTATCCATGTGGCGGGGACGAACGGTAAAGGCTCCTCCTGCGCTTTCCTGACCCGGACACTCCGGGAATGCGGTTATCAAGTGGGGACTTTTACGTCCCCTTATATCACTAAGTTCACAAATCGTTTCCAATATAATGAGGAAGATATCCCTGAGACGGTGCTGCTCGATCTGGCGAACCGGATTGCTCCATTGGTGGCTGAAATTTCCGAGACTGAACTCGGATCCCCAACCATGTTCGAGGTGAGCACAGCGATCGCGATTTTATATTTTGCGGAAGTGTGTTATCCCGATGTGGTAGTATGGGAGACCGGGCTTGGGGGAAGGATGGATGTGACCAATATTGTGACGCCGATCGTCTCTTTGATTACGAACATCGGCATGGATCACATGGACGTCCTTGGCGATACCATCGAGCAAATCGCCCGTGAGAAGGCTGGCATTATCAAGGCGGGAGTGCCCGTAGTCAGCTGTGCCGAACAACCGGAGGCCGTTGCCGTACTGAAGGAAACGGCGGCAGCCAAACATGCTACCCTGTATCTGATGGGGGAACAGTTCCGGTACGAGCGGGTGGCCGTGGATGCCAAGGAGCAGCAGTTGCATTTTCAAGGTCCATTCCGGGAGATGGATTTTACAATTCGCATGCTTGGGGAGCATCAATGCAAGAACGCCGCCGGCGTCATGATGGTGCTGGAAGTGTTGCGGCAGTATATGGCTTTTATCCTCGAGGATGAACAGGTGCAGGACGGTTTCCGTACCGCCTTCTGGGCTGGACGGCTGGAAGTGGTGCGGGAGGAACCTCGCCTTGTATTGGACGGAGCACATAATCCGGAGGGGGCTGCTTCGCTGGCGAAAAGCCTGCCTGAAGCGTTCCAATACCGTAAGCTGCATTTGATGATGGGGATGCTGGCCAACAAGCATCATCAGGGCTACTTGAAGCATATATTACCAATAGTGGATACGCTAATTCTGACCGAGCCCGATTTTCGCCGGAAAATGGACGCCGATGCGTTGTATGAACTCGTGGCCGAACTACAGGGGACAGAAGCGAAAGCGGATTTGGAAATCATCGTGGAACGTGACTGGAGAAAAGCCCTTTCGCTTTTGGAGTCACGGACGGAACGGGAGGATCTTGGGGTAGTCACCGGCACGTTGTATCTGATCTCGGACGTGCGGGCGGCCCTTTTGCATCAAACCGATTCTGAAAAAGGCTGGTGACCATTTTGTTAAATACGACCGAACAACACGTACATTTTATCGGTATCGGCGGATATGGCATGAGCGCCATTGCCCGCGTGATGCTGGAAATGGGGTATACCGTCACGGGATCGGACGTTGCCTCCCAAGAGTTGACGGAGAAGCTCGCCGCGAAGGGAGCAAAAATCTATATCGGCCATACCGCCGAACACGTGCATGGGGCGGATTTGGTCGTTTACTCTACCGCGCTGCCGCAGGATAATGTGGAGCGTTTGGAAGCGCAAGAGCAAGGCATACCGGTGCTGCATCGCTCTCAGATGCTGGCCCGCCTTTTGAATGAGCGTAACGGTGTTGCTGTTGCCGGAGCTCATGGCAAAACGACAACCTCGTCGATGATCGCGCTGGCGATGGAGCTTTGCGGTACCGATCCTACCTACATTATCGGCGGGGAAATTATGGACATGGGCACAAATGCCAAAGCCGGACAAGGAAAATGCGTGGTTGCGGAAGCTGACGAAAGCGACGGCTCCTTCCTGCAGTATTATCCATCACTTGGCGTCGTGACCAACATCGAGGCCGACCATTTGGAAAACTACGGCGGTGACTTCAATCGCTTGAAGGAAGCCTACGTGCAGTTTCTAAACCAGATAAAACCGGGCGGCAAGGCTGTTGTATGCGGAGACGACCCGAACGTACGGGAATTGCTTCCTCGGGTTCAAAGCCCGACGATTACGTACGGTATCGAGACCAACTGTGACTATACGGCCCGGGAGATCGAGCTGGGGGATCGCTGTGTCACCTTTAAAATGCATCATGGCGACCAGGAACTCGGGACGATCGAGTTGTCTGTGCCTGGTCGGCATAATGTTTACAATGCGATGGCGACCGTGATCGTATGCATGGAGGCAGGCATTCCGTTTGATGAAGTTGTCAAAGCGTTGCGCCACTTCCATGGCGCGAAACGCCGTTTCCAGGTGCTTGGAGAGAAGAACGGAATTCTGATTATCGACGATTATGCACACCATCCAACGGAAATCCAAGCGACGATCGCAGCGGCCAAGGCAACCGGCAAGCGAATTATCGCCGTCTTCCAACCGCAGCGGTATACGCGGACCTTTTTCTTGTTGGATGCGTTTAGCCGGGCGTTTGGAGATGCGGATGAGGTGATCATCACCGACATTTATTCACCGGCCGGAGAGAAAGCGATCGAAGGTGTAAGCTCCTCCAAGCTGGTTGAATTGATTAAGCAGAACAGCAATGCCGGCGCCCGTTACTTGCCAACGAAGCAGGATGTGATTGCCGATTTACAGCACCGGCTGAAGCCTGGCGATCTCGTGCTGACGATGGGAGCAGGCGACATTTACAAAGTGGGTTACGAGCTGGCCAAAGGGTTGTCTAACTAAATCCCCAGCTTGACACTTAATATGAACGGTCTTTACCGGGATGAGGTTCCCGGTAAAGACCGTTTTTTCGTTCCTGACCAAATAGAAGCTTCACCCTTGTACAGGCTTGGCATAACCGTTGGATCGCTCTCATATGGATAGGGTAGAAGAATGGACAAGGAGCGTGCGGACCGTGAACAAAGCCAAAATGACATTCCGGTTTGACAGGGATGGCCGGGAAATCCGGCCAGAACGGGAGATTGCGGAGGAGCCAATGCGGAGGACGACACCCCAATATCGCGCGGTAGAAACGGTGGAGGAATGGGGAGATCCCTTCACAGACCATACCGGGATGGGGCTCACTGTTTTCCCGGGCGGTCAAGACCAGAGACGACGCCAAGATCCGACGGTAACCGATCGGGATGATTGGGCAATGGAGAAGGCGGATATGTCTGTTTACTCTACTGCATCTGCGGCTGATAAGGCGTGGGAAGAGATTTATGGCAATGATCCTTGGCAAACAGAGTGGCAGGAAGATGCCCCTCCTATCTATACCCGTCCACACCGAACCTCCTGGTGGAAGGTGGCCGGCTCTTTGACCGGAGCGATTGTTACGGGCGCACTGTTTGGGTATGTCGTGCTATCTTTATTTAATCAGGAGGTCGAGCTCCCTCTTCCGGGAATCAATACGAACACGACGCAGCAGGAGGAAAAGGGAGACACCGCAAGCCAGCCGGCCATGGGGGAGATTGAAGGAGAGGACCCCGCCAAAGAGGACAACGCTCCGCTCATTAGTGTCGCATTGCCGGAACAAACCTACTACTTTTTGCAATATGGCGTGTTTAGCACAGCCCAGGGTGTACAGCTGGCACAAGAAGAGCTGCAGGCGTCCGGCATTGCAGCGGCGCGGGATACGGTCGACGAGAAGCGGGTATATGCCGGGGTTTCCACGGATCGTGAGCAGTCGAAACTGCTGACCGGCCAACTCAAGGCGGCAGGCGTGGAACTAATTTTGCACGAGATTTCGTTGCCGCCAGCGGCCAACGTCCCTTTTGCCGGCGAACGTGAAGCGTTGGAAGGGTTTATGGCGCAAAGTGCAGAGCTGGTTGATCTGCTTAGCACTTCATCCGCTGCGCTATTAACCGAGGCGGACCCGCAACCGCAGCAGCATCCGGAATTGGAACAATTGGGTGCCAAGCACCAAGCTTGGACAGAAAGGGCTTCGGCGATCCGCGGCAAATGGTCCGCGGAGGGAGCCGCCCTAGCCGGGGAAATGGAGAAAGCGATCAACGGGGCGGTCGAGGCCATGAGCGAATATCAGAAAAACAGGGCGAAAACGCTGCTCTGGGAAGTGCAAAATGAGATGATGCGCTTCATTATGGCCGAGCAATCCCTCGTTCACGCCGGAGCATAAATATGCAGCAGGAAAATAGGACCAAGGACAGGGGCTGGAAATAGTTTCCCCTGTCCTTTTTGTGTTTGCGCCTGGGGCCATAATAATCTTATAATAGGTTAGTGTCAAAAAATGGCGGGGATGACAGCAAACCGCTGTCGATTCTTATCTATTTTTTACCAACTTATGCATGTAACCATTCAGGACATCAATTCGTTTTCTACAAAGGAGAGTTCCATAATGGATACCGCAAAATTGCGCCGGATTATTCTTGCTTCCACTTCACCTCGCAGGCGTGAATTGATCGCGTCTTTGGCGATTCCTTTCGAAGTAGTTCCGAGCCATGCCGAGGAATCCTTCGAAGCGTCGTTACCGCCGGAGCAAATCGTGATGGAGCTTGCCGGGCGCAAAGCGGAAGCCGTTTACCGGGAGCTTGATTCTTCGGCAGACCGTAATGCAGTGATCGTTGGAAGCGATACGATCGTGGTCCGAGACCAGGAAGTTTTGGGTAAACCGAAGGACACCCAAGAGGCAGCGGATATGCTGCGAAGCCTGCAGGGACGCGCGCATGTGGTGTATACCGGCGTAGCCTGCATTGACGCCTTAACGGGGCGACGCCACGTGGATTACCGGGCGACGACCGTAAGGATGAAGGCATTAACCGAAGCGGAAATTCAAGCCTATGCTCGTAGCGGAGAAGGATTGGACAAGGCTGGAGCGTATGCGATTCAAGGACTTGGCGCTACGATCGTTACTGGAATTGAAGGATGTTATTTTAATGTTGTGGGCTTGCCGGTTTCGCTGCTTGTGGACATGTTGAAGGATTTCGACATTCAGGTACTGTAAGCAGGGGACTGAGCTTGCCGCGTTTGGCAGGTCATCGGGAAGTGATAAAGCATATCCTTCCGAAACCAAGGACGGGCGGACTCGGAATAACCGGGAGCGGCCTGATACTATTTCGGAAGCGAGGGATAGCGATGGAGCAAGCACAAACTCCCTATATGCTGCGTGATCTTCCTTCTGAGGAGCGGCCAAGGGAACGAATGATCAAATACGGGGCAGGAGCGCTCAGCCATGCGGAATTGCTGGCGATTCTGCTCCGCACGGGAACACATCAGGAATCGGCAGTTCATATGGCCCAGCGATTGCTCGCCGAATTAGGCGGGTTGCGCGGGCTGGTGGATGTTAGCCTGGAAGAGATGACCATGCTGAAAGGCATCGGACCCGCAAAAGCGATCCAGCTGAAGGCGGGGATTGAGTTGGGGCGGCGACTGGCCAAATCGCGGCTGCCGGATCAAGCGGTCATCCGCAGTCCGCACGATGCGGCCGAGCTATTGATGGAGCAAATGCGCTATTTGCAGAAAGAGCATTTTGTATGTCTTTTTTTGAATACAAAAAATCATGTTATTGCTCAAGAGACGCTTTCGATCGGAAGTCTGAACGCATCGATTGTACATCCGCGTGAGGTATTTCGGGCTGCGATCAAATGCAGCAGCGCTTCTGTCGTATGTGCCCACAATCATCCCAGCGGGGATCCTACTCCAAGCCCGGAGGATATCCGGATGACGCGGAGGCTTTGTGAGGCGGGGGAAATTATCGGCATCGATGTGCTCGATCACATCGTCATCGGGGACGGCAAGTTCGTCAGTTTGAAAGAGCGGGGCTTAATGTGATATCAGAAGGTTGGATGAAGCTAGGGACTGAGTAGCGGAGCGTACATAGAGGTACGTGAGCAACGGAAGTCCCGGCTGAATTCAAGATTCGCTGTCGAGCTTGCATCGAAGAT
>Ga0310830_100691_pt1 | contig 21119 bp, 18 predicted proteins | sample WT_ome_5_FD_201301 | JGI IMG/M metagenome (GOLD analysis project Ga0310830, IMG submission 201301) | Sorghum-adapted microbial communities enriched on wild type (WT) sorghum from Joint BioEnergy Institute, Emeryville, California, United... ...
CGGCCCGGGCCCGCAGCGCCGCCACCGTCGGCGCCGCGTCCGCCCCGCGCCGCCAGGTCTGGAAGGCCGCGACCTCGGCCGCCACGATCGCCTCGGCCGCCTCGCGGTCCGCCGTGGACAGGGCCTCACCCGGCGCGGCGGCGATCGAGGCCAGATCGATCAGGCTCACGCCCGACAGCGCGCCGACCCCCGGCTCGACGTCCCGTGGCACGGCGAGGTCCACGATGGACAGTGGTCGCGTCCCGCCGGTTCGCACCGCGACGGCCGGGGCCACGAGGTCCACGGTGATCACCGGCGCCACGGAGGCCGTGGCGCAGACGACGACGTCCACCTGCGCCAGGTGCTGGGCCAGCTCGGCGAGCGGGACCGCACAGGCGCCGTACGCCTCGGCCAGCCGGTCGGCGGACGTGGCGGTGCGGCTGGTGACCAGCAGCGGCCCGGCGCCGAGGCGGGACAATGTGGACAGTGCCAGCGCGCCCATCGACCCCGCACCGACCACCAGCGCGGCGCGCCCGGCCACGCCGCCCGGCACCAGGCCCAGGGCCGCGCCGACCACGCTGCGGCCGGCCGCGTCGATGTTCGTCTCCGTGTGCACCCGCTTGCCGGTCCGCAGCGCGTGGCGCATGAGCTCGTGCAGCAGCCGCCCGGCCGCGTCGTGCTCGGTGGCGAGCTGGTACGCCTGGCGCATCTGGCCGAGGATCTGCGCCTCGCCGACCACCATCGAGTCCAGCCCGGCGGCGACCCGCAGGGTGTGGCGCACCGCGTCGGTGTCGTAGTGGACGTACAGCGAGGGCGTGAGCTCGGCCAGGGTCACCCCGGCCCGCTCGGCGAGCGCCGTGCCGATCTCGGTCAGGCCCCCGTGGAAGCCGCTCACCGCGGCGTAGACCTCCACCCGGTTGCAGGTGGAGAGCACCACGGCCTCCCCGAGGTACGGCGACTGCAGCAGGCGTCGCAACAGGTCAGGCGTCTGCTCCGCCGGAACGGCGAGCCGCTCCAGCAGCTCGACCGGCGCGGTGTGGTGGGAGACGCCGACGACGAGCAGGTTCACCGGGACACCACCTCCCCGGGCCGGGAGCCGTTCGGGCTCGGCTCCGCGGAGCGGGGCACGACCGGATGGGAACCGGTGGCGCCGGTGAGCGCCTTCCGCCGCTCGTGGAACGAGAGGATCTGCAGTTCGACAGCGAGGTCCACCTTCCGAACATCCACCCCGTCCGGCACGTTCAGCACGCACGGCGCGAAGTTCAGGATGCTTGTCACCCCCGCGGCGACCAGCCGGTCGGCCACCTCCTGGGCCGCGTGCACCGGAGTGGCGATCACCGCGATGTTGATCCGCTGTTCCCGCACGACCCGCTCGAGCTCGTCGACGTGCTGCACGACGAGCCCGTTGATCCGCTCGCCGACGCGCGCCGGGTCGGCGTCGAGCAGGGCGGCGAACCGGAACCCCCGCGAGGCGAACCCGGTGTACCGGGCCAGCGCGTGGCCGAGGTTGCCGACCCCGACCAGCGCCACCGCCCGCCGTTCGGTGAGCCCGAGGACCGACTGGATCTGGTCCACCAACACCGCCACGTCGTACCCCACGCCCCGGGTGCCGTACGAGCCGAGGTGCGACAGGTCCTTGCGGAGCTTGGCCGAGTTCACCCCGGCCGCGGCGGCGAGCGCCTCGCTGGAGACCGTCTCGTGTCCGGCCTCGGCGAAGGCGTGCAGCGCCCGCAGGTACTCCGGCAGGCGGGCGACCGTGGCCTCGGGAAGGTCGGTGAACTCGCCGGCCGCCGCCTCACCCACCGTGGCCGGCGTTCCCCGCGCACCCCCCGTCACCCCCGCGTCGCGGCCGCGCACGGGCCCGACCGGCGCGCTCGCCGCGACGCCGGGCTCCCCGACGTCACCAGGCGCCGAACTGGTCTGGGGCTGCGCGGGCTTCTCACCGCGAGGCTGGCTCATGCTGCTCCGGTTTGAGGGCGCGTGGTCGGGCCAACAGCGCTGGTTGCTTCCCACGACGGTGGGGCGGCGTCCTCACCGCATCGGCTGCCGGAGGCTACGCCGCTCGTACGCCCGGTAACGGGCGCTTACCGCCTGTGTTTGGTCAGACTAGGCGCTTGTGAACGTCTGCACAAATCGTGATCTTGAACATCACCCGGTCGGGCGGAGGTCACGACGGCCCGCGATCCCCTTGGTATGACAAGTGTCACGGGGGATAACCCCACTCCTCGGACGCCGGGCGGCAGGATGGGAACCACGCTGTCGCCGCCCTAGCGTCACCAACATGACACCGATCGCCGACCCCACCGTCGCCGTCGCGCCCCGCCGCCGCTGGCTCGTCCAGCTCGGCGTCGACTCGGCGTACGTGCTCGTCGGCCTCCCGCTCGGCGGCATCGCGGGCCTGCTCATCCTGGCCGGGCTGACCGGCGCGGCCATCCTGATGCCCCTGCTCCTCCTGGGCGTCCCCGTGCTGGTCGGCACGGCGTACCTGGCCCGCGGCCTCGCCGAGGCCGAGCGCGCCCGGCTCGCCCCGGTGCTGCGCCGCCCCCGGGTCGGGGTGTACTACCGGCCGGCCCCGCCCGACGCGAAGGCGTTGCGTCGCCTGCTCACCCCGTTCACCGAGGTGCAGTACTGGCTCGACATCCTGCACGCGATGGTCCGCGGTCCGGTGAGCCTGGTCACCGGCGGCACCGTGCTGACGTGGTGGCTGGTCACGCTCGGCGGCCTCACCTACGCCCTGTGGGAGTGGGCCGTGCCCCTGGACCCCGCCGATCCCCCGGGCCTGATCGTGGTCAACAACGTCCCCCTGGTGGAGGTGTTCGGGCTGCCGAACACGTTCGCCAACCGGGTGCTGGTGGTGACCGCCATCGGCGCCGCGTTCGCGGTCACGCTGCCGTTCGTGGTGCGCCTGTGCGCGCTGCTGGAGGCGTGGCTGGCCCACGGGCTGCTCAACGGGGTGGCCGGGCTCCGCGACCAGGTGGCGCTGCTGGCCCGGGATCGCGACGCCGCCCAGGCCCAGACCGCGGCCGCGGTCTCGGCCGAGGCGACCGCGCTGCGTCGCCTGGAGCGCGACATCCACGACGGGCCCCAGCAGCGGCTGGTCCGGATCGCGGTCGACCTCGGCCGGGCCCGGCAACAGCTCGCGTCCGACCCCGAGGCGGCCACCCGAACGGTCGACGAGGCGCTCGCCCAGACCCGCGAGGCGCTCGACGAGCTCCGCACGCTCTCCCGGGGTATCGCCCCGCCGATCCTCACCGACCGCGGGCTGGCCGCGGCGGTCGCGGCCCTGGCCGCCCGCGCGACCGTACCGATCGACGTGGACATTCCGGCCGACCTGCCCCGGCTGACCCCGGTGGCCGAGCAGACCGCGTACTTCACGATCGCCGAGGCCCTCACGAACGTGGCCAAGCACAGCGGCGCCACCCGTGCCGCCGTCGTGGTGAGCCTGCCGGACGACCGGCTCGTGGCGACCGTCACCGACGACGGCCGGGGTGGTGCCCACGTCGCCAAGGGGCACGGCCTGGCCGGGCTGACCGACCGGTTGCAGGCGGCCGGCGGCGAGCTGTGGATCAGCAGCCCGCCCGGCGGCCCCACGAGCGTCCGGGCCGAGATCCCCCATCCGCTCGCCGACGGGACCGACCGCGAGGGCGGCGCGGCGGCCACGCACCGCCCGGGGCCGCCGGCATGAGGATCCTGCTCGCCGACGACGCCGTCCTGCTGCGCGAAGGGCTGGTCCGCCTGCTCACCGAGCAGGGCCACGAGGTGGTGGCGGTGGTCGGCGACGGCCCGTCGCTGGTCTCCTCGGCCCTGTCCCTGCGGCCCGATGTGTCCATCGTGGACATACGGATGCCGCCGACACACACGGACGAGGGGTTGCGCGCCGCGGCGACGATCCGGCAGGCCTGGCCGGGCGCGCCCATCCTGCTCCTGTCGCAGTACGTCGAGGTCTCGTACGCCGACGACCTGCTCGCCGACCGACGCGGCGCGGTCGGCTACCTGCTCAAGGACCGGGTGGCCGACATCGCCGAGTTCTCCGATGCGCTGCACCGCGTGGCCGCAGGCGGCACCGTACTCGATCCCGAGGTGGTGGCCCAGTTGCTGGTACGTCGTCGGGTCCGCGATCCGCTGGCGGCCCTGACTCCCCGGGAACGCGAGGTCCTGGCCCTCATGGCCGAGGGTCGGTCGAACACCGCGATCGCCCGCACGCTCGTCATCACCGAGGGTGCGGTCGAGAAGCACGTGGCGAACATCTTCGCCAAGCTGTCGCTCCCGCCCGACGAGGACACCAACCGCCGCGTGCTGGCCGTGCTCACCTTCCTGCGCAGCTGACCGTCCGGCCCCGCGGACCGGGGCGACCGGCCGGCCGCTGGTCCCCGCAGCGGTGGCTCACCGAGTCACTCGGCGCGCCGGCCCGGCGCGCCACCTCACCGGCCGGCGACCTCCGGCTCGGCCACCTCGCGCCCGGCCACCTCACGCTCGACAACCTCACGCTCGACACCCTCAGGCCCGACAACCTCAGGCCCGGTCCGGTCCGGCCCGGCCAGCTCCACGGCGAGCGTGACAGCCTGCAGGAGCGAGTCGGCCACGGGCAGGCCGGTGGCGCGCAGGCGCTCGGGGTGGGTGATCCCGCCCGTGTACAGGACGATGCCCGCCCCGACCTCCTGGGCGGCGTGCGCGTCGTCGATCGAGTCGCCGATGAGGACGCAGTCGGACCCCTTGAGGCCCAACGCGTCGAGGTGGGCCCGCAGGTACGGCGCCTTCGAGCCGCCGCCGACGCGGTCGCGCAGACCGTCCACACGCAACAGTTGCGTGTGGAGCCCGTGCCGGGTGACCAGCGGCACCAGCTCGTGGTGCCGCCACATCGACAGCAACGACTGCGTACCGGTCCAGGCGGCCATGGCGTCCCGCGCGTCCACGGCGAGGGCGGTCTCGGCCAGACCGCGGCGGTACGCGTCGTGGAAGACCCGGTCCAGCGCGGCGAACTCCTCGGGGGTCAGCCGGCGCCCCAGCACGTACTCGTAGTAGGTCCAGACCGGACGGCGGAAGTCCCGTCGGTGCTCCTCGGCCGTCACCGACGGACCGCCGACGCTGGCCAGGGAGACGTTGGTCGCGGTCACGACCAGGGCGAGGTCGTCGAGCAGCGTGCCGTTCCAGTCCCAGACGAGGTGAGCCACGGCATCGACCTTACGAGAGAGCCGGGGACGCGCCGAAGCTCACATTTCTCGTATCCAGGGCGGACCTCACATCTCGGATCGCGCGCCGCGTCTCACATCCAGGGCGGGGTCCCGGGCTCGGCGGCCAGCGCCCGCCGCAGCCGGGCCTCGTCCACCCGCCAGTAGTCGTGCACGCGGCCATCGACCAGGATCACCGGGACCAGATCCGAGTACTCGGCCAGCAGCGCGGGGTCGGCGTCGACATCGACCTCGGTCCAGGTCACTCCGACCTCGGTCGCGACGCGGTCGACGACCTCTTTGGCCACCTCGCACAGGTGGCAGTTCACCCGGCTGACCACCGTGATCCGGGCCGGCTCGCTCACCTCGCCTCCTCCTGGCCGTGGCCTCGCTCCCGGGGCCCGACCTGACCGGTCGTGTCATCTGGCCGGCCCTGTCACCCGACGCTTCGTGCCACGGGAAGGTCCGGGTCAGCGGACCGTACGTGTCACCTGGCCGGTCAGGTCACCGGCCCACCAGGTTTCCAGCCCCGCAGGTCACCGACCAGGAGATGTCACCACCAGTCGGTCACCGGAGCGGTCCAGCGGCGACAGGGCCCAACCGCGAATCGTCCCACGGATACCCGGCGGTCGAGCGGATCGCACAGCGTGTCCGCCGAGTCGGCTAGGAGTCACCAAAGAATCCCGTCTTGGCCGCTGTAACTCCCCCACCCGGCCACATGTCGCCCGTATCCTGCTCAGGACGACAAATCCGTTTTGGGCGACTCATACCCCTCATACCGGAGGAGGCCATAGTGCCGTGTTCATGCCCACTGGTCCTGACCACCCGACTGACGGGACCGGGACGGTGACCCGGTTCGACGCGCCCGGCGACGGCCCGCCGAGCCGGGGAACGCGAGCGACCGTCGGTGAGGACGCCCCCGGCTGGACCACACCGGCGAGCACGGGCGAGCCGAGCCACATCGCGCCGGACGGACCGGCGCGCCTGTCCACCGGCTCCCCTCGGACCAACCGTCGCGGCGAACGGCGGGCCGCCCGACGCAACGACGACGACACGCATCGGCGACGAACGGACACCGACGCCCCCGACCGCGAGGGCATCCGCACGAACCAGCGCCACCCCGACGGCCGACGGGGGAACCCCATCTCCTGGTCGACGGGCCCGACCCGACCGCTCCAGGCGGCGACCCTCCCCGCGATCCCGTCGGCCCGCGAGGAGACCGTCGAGCTCGCACCCCTGCCGCCTCCGCCCCCCGGGGCCCTCAACGGCCAGGCGCCCCTGGCGGTGCCGGCCCAGCCGGACTACGGCGTGGTCGACCGCGACGGGTCGGCCCCGGCCGAGCGAGCGGAGGAGGACGAGCGCCCGACGCGCCCGGCCCGGCCCGCGGCCGGCGACGCCGCGGCCGAGGTCTGGACGCTGGTCGAGCGGGCCCAGGCCGGGGACTCCGACGCCTTTGCCCAGATCTACCACCGGTATCTTGACGTTGTATTTAGGTTCATCTACTTCAGGGTGACCAATCGGCAGGTCGCCGAGGACCTGACCGCCGAGACGTTCCTGCGTGCCCTCAAGCGCATCGGCGGGGTCACCTGGCAGGGCCGGGACATCGGCGCCTGGCTCGTCACGATCGCCCGCAACCTGGTCGCCGACTACTTCAAGTCGGGCCGCTACCGCTTCGAGGTGACCACGGGCGACGTGCTCGAGGCGGACGACGAGGACCACGGCCCCGAGGGCAGCCCCGAACTGGCGGTCGTCGACCACATCACGAACGTCACGCTGCTGAGCGCCGTCCAGCGCCTCAACCCGGAACAGCGGGAATGCATCGTGCTGCGCTTCCTGCACGGGTTCTCAGTCGCTGAGACCGCGCAGGCGATGGGCAAGAACGAGGGCGCCATCAAGGCCCTCCAGTACCGGGCCGTCCGGGCGTTGCACCGCCTGCTCCCGGAAGGCTTCCGACCGTGACCGTGGGCACAGGTCGCCGTCACGCCGCGACCGCTACGGGGCCTGGACCGTTACTCGATGCGAGGAAGAATCGCCGGGCCGAGGCCGTGGAAATCGGTTTCTGCCCGACGGGGGAGGTGGCGTGATGAGCGACGGGACCGGCGACGCCGCAGCCAGTCCCTTGCGGAGCCGCCAGCGAAACTGGCCGCGTTCCCGGGTGGACCGGTTCGCCATGCTGGTGGAGGAGACAGGCCCGGGGCGCCACCACCATCGGCCCACGGACGACGACCGCGACCTGTTGGCCCTGGTCGAGCTGGCCCAAAAGCTCGGACGGGTCCGGCAGCCCACGGTCCGCCAGCGGTTCCGGGAGGAGCTGCACGAGCGTCTTCAGCTCGAGTTCGCGCGCCAGCGCGCGGCCGGCATCCCGGCGGCCCGGAGCGCCCCGGACGGGGAGGCCGTCGTCGACAGCCGCCGCCTCGCCGAGGTCGACCCGCTCGCCGCCGACACGGTGGCCGTCGAGACTCTCACCGACGTCAACCCCCGGGCCGACATCGACACTCGCGCCGACGCCGACACTCGCACCGACCTCGACACTCGCGGCGCCGACCCGCTCGCCGACGTCAAGACCCAGGTGGTCCGCCAGGTGCGGCCGCGGCGCAGCCACGGTCGGCTGGCCGTCGTCATCGGGCTGGCCACCGGTGCGCTGGCCTTGTCGGGCGTCTCGGCCGCCAGCGGCGGCGCCCTGCCGGGCGACCCGCTCTACTCGGTGAAGCGCTCCGGCGAGCAGGCCCAGCTCATGCTGGCCGGGTCGGACGCCAGCCGGGGCCGGCTGCACCTGGACTTCGCCCGCAACCGCCTCGCCGAGGCCGGCCGGGTGGGCCCGGACGAGGTCGCGACGGTGCTCGCCGAGATGGACCGGGAGCTCGCCGAGGCCGCCCGGCTGCTCTTCTCGGCCGCCCTCCAGACCGGCGATGTGAGCCTGATCGACACGGTGACGGTCTTTGTCCGCCAGCAGCGGGTCGAGCTGCTCCGGCTGCGCGCCTCCGTACTCCTTCCGGGCGATCCCGCCGGCGCCTCCCTCGACCTCCTCGACGCCATCGAGCTGCGCGCCGAGGAACTACGGGCCGCCATGACCAACGGGTGTCCCGCCGTGGACGCCGATCGGCTCGGCCCGAAGCCAGCCTGCTGACCCGCCTGGCCGCCAACCGCTACGCTCGGTCGCAGATCGGAACCAGCGGGAGCGGCTGCGCCGGGCGGGCGACGTCGGCGTGGAGGCGACGGGAGGCTGACTCGGGTGCGGCTCACACGGCGCAGGGCGCGGACGCGGGCCGAGACCGACGCCGGCGTGGACTACGCCGTCGCGGATCTGGAGCCCGCCCCACCACCGGACACCACCGTGGCCGGGTTCTTCGATCTCGACAACACGATGCTGCAGGGCGCAGCGATCTACTACCTGGCTCGGGGTCTCGCCGCGCGCCGGTACTTCACCACCCGCGACCTGCTCCGCTTCGGACTCCAGCAGCTCCGCTTCCGGATCACCGCCACCGAGCACGGCGGGCACATGGCTCAGGCCCGGGAGCTGGCGCTCTCGTTTGTCGCCGGCAAGCCCGTCGACCAGCTGCGCGGCCTGACCGAGGAGATCTTCGACGAGCTCATGGCCGAGCGCATCTGGGCCGGGACCCACGCGCTGGCCCGGGTGCACCTGGACGCCGGCCAGCGGGTGTGGCTGGTCACCGCCGCCCCGATCGAGGTCGGCGCGGTGATCGCCACCCGGCTCGGTCTCACCGGCGCGATCGGCACGGTCGCCGAGGTGCGCGACGGCGTCTACACCGGACGCCTGGTCGACGGGCTCATGCACGGCCCGGCCAAGGCGGCGGCGATCACCGACCTCGCCCAGCGGGAGGGCCTGGACCTGTCCCGCTGCGCGGCCTACAGCGACTCGATCAACGACCTGCCGATGCTCTCCGCGGTCGGCCGGGCGGTCGCGGTCAACCCCGACTCGGCGCTCCGCAAGGTGGCGGCCGAGCGGGGCTGGGAGATCCGTGACTTCCGCACGGGCCGGCGGGCCGTCAAGATCGCCGCTCCGGCCGCCCTGGGCGCCGGGATGCTCGCGGGCGCCGTCGCGGCCGCCGTCGCCGTCAGCCGCCGCAACGGGGTCACGAGAACGGGTCGGGCCGGCGCTCGAGCAGCGCATAAAGAGTCTGTTGGATCGTCTCCCGCACCTGATCGGCGACATTGAAGACGACCACCGGGTCGTCCGCGTCCTCGGCGCGCCCCACGGTCGGGATCGGGGCGCTGAACTCGATCAGCCACTTGCTGGGCAGCGGAAGCAGGCCGAGCGGCCCGAACCACGGGAACAGCGGTGTCACCGGGAAGTACGGCAGGCCCAGCACCTTCGCCAGCGGGGTGATCGAGCCGATGATCGGGTAGATCTCCTCGGCCCCGACGATGGAGACCGGCACGATCGGCGTCCCCGTACGCAGGGCGGCCGAGACGAACCCACCCCGGCCGAACCGCTGCAGCTTGTACCGGTCGCGGTAGTGCTTGCCGATGCCCTTGAACCCCTCGGGGAACACGCCCACCACCTCGCCCGCGCGGAGCAGCCGCTCGGCGTCGGGGTTGCAGGCCAGGGTCGAGCCGCTCTTGCGGGCGAATTCGGAGAGCACCGGGATCCGGAACACCAGGTCCGCCCCGAGCAGACGCATGTGCCGGTGGGTCGGGGTCTCGTCGTGCACCGCCACCGAGAGCATCAGGGCGTCGACCGGAACCGTGCCGGAGTGGTTGGCGACGAGCAGCGCCGGGCCGTGGGTGGGCAGGTGGTGCGCCCCGATCACCTCGACCCGGAAGTAGTGCCGGTAGAGCAGGCGCAGCAGCGGGTAGAAGACGGTCTCGGTCAGTTCGGGGTCGAAGCCGAACTCGTCCACCTCGTAGCGCCCGGTCAGCCGCCGGCGCAGGAACGCGAGCAGGTCGGCGACCCGCTCCGGCCAGTCGTCGGCCCCCGCGGCGTCGTCCGGCCCACCCGGTTCGCCGGCCGGGGCGGGGCGTCGGCCGTTGGCCCGCGGCGCGCCGTCCGTCCGGGCCCGCGGTCTGCTCCGCGCCGCGGCCACCCCGTCCTCGTCCGGGGTCGCGCCGTTTCCGCCCGGGGTCGCGCCGTTATCGGCCTCGACCTCCGGCGCGGCGGCCACCGTCGACACCGTGGCGGCGGCGCGGCCCCGGTGCCCGTTGGCGCCGCCGGTCGAGTCGGCTTCCGAGGGACGGCGCGTCGTGGCCGCCGGACGCCGACGCCGTACGGTCGGCCCGTCGCCCGCGGCCGCGGCGGCGGCCTTCCGCGGCCGGGTCACCGGGTCACCTCGGCCCGCGACGGATCGGCCGGCCGGCTCACGCGCTCGCCCAGCCGGCGCATGCCCTCGACGAGCGTCCGCTCCACCGCCTCGACCGTGTCCGGACGCAGCGCGGCGAAGGCGGGACGGTGCAGGCCCCGGCCCCGCACGAAGTCGTCGAACGCCTCGGCGGTGCTGCGCGGGCGGACACCGAACTCCTCCACGAGCGCCCGGGTGTCCACCACCCGGCCGTGCACGAGCAGGTCGAGCTGGTCGTGGCTGAACTCCCCCAGGCGCAGCGCCCGGACGAGGGCGGCGAGGGCGCCCAGGCCCGGCTCGACGATCGGCACCGCGATCCGCCCGGCCCGCCGGATCGCCTGCGACAGCACCAGCACGCCCTCACCCGCCACGTTGTAGGTGCCGGGGTGGTTCTCCACCACCGCGCGGACCAGCAGCTCCAGGGCGTCGTCGAGGTGGATGAACTGCAGCCGCGGGTCGCGGCCCAGCACGGTCGGCACGACCGGAAGGGAGAAGTACCGGGTCAGGGTGGTCTCGGCCTGCGGCCCCACCATGGGAGCGAGCCGCATGACGGTCGTGATGACGTCGGGGCGGCGTCGGGCGAAGCCGCGCACGTACCCCTCGACCTCGATCACGTCCTTGGCGAACCCGCCCCGGGGAGCCAACGACGGCGGGGTCGTCTCGGTGAACACGCCCGGGTCCCGGAACGAGGCGCCGTAGGCGGCGGTGGAGGAGCGGACGACGACCTTGTGCACCTGGGACGAGACCTGGCAGGCGGCGAGCAGCTGCATCGTGCCGATGATGTTCTGCTCCTTCATGGCCGCCCGGCCGCCCACACCCGGGGTCGAGATGATCCCCATGTGGGCGACGGTGTCCGCGCCCGATCGGGCCAGCGCGACCGCGACGTCCCGCGCCTCGCCCGTGACCACCGGAACCCGGTGCTCATCGAGCATCTCGCGCAGTGGCGAGGGCGGTGCCGCGCTGTCGAACCCGGTCACCTGGCCGACCCGCGGGTGCGCGGCGAGCCTGGCCGCGAGGTGCGCGCCGAGGTATCGGCCGACGCCCGTCACCAGGACTCGCACCGTGGCCTCCCGCTGACTGCGCGCTGTCGGTTCCGGTCCCGCTGGCCATTTCGGGCCGCGACCCGGCTGGGACCGCCCAGGCTCCGGTCGCCTGGCCGGGCCGGTCGCCCCGGCCGGCGGCGGGCCGAGCCGGCCGGTCAGGCCGCGAGGCCGGAACCGACGCGGTTACTTACCGAGACGGCGACGCTGGATGCGGGTCTTGCGCAGCAGCTTGCGGTGCTTCTTCTTCGCCATACGCTTGCGGCGCTTCTTGACCACAGAGCCCATACGGCCGTCTCCTCAAAGAAAGTCTCGTGCGGCAGGGACGTACCGGCCGTGCGCCGGCCCAGTCCGACTGTCTGTCCTGGTTTGACCGCGATCTGTGCCTCGTGCCGCGGACGCGTACGCGCCGACCGTCGTACTGAGGTGGCGACGCGTGCCAGCCGGACATCCGGAGATGACTCCGGACGGCGTCCTCGTGGTCGGGGTACAGCGTAGCCTGCCCCCCGTCCGAGGACGAAACCGAGGTACTCCCCCCGCACCCGGGCGCGCTGGGCGCCCGGTGACCCCCAGGTCGGCCGCCTAGGCGCTCTCAGCGAACGCGTCACGCAGGTACTCGTGCACCGCATGCTCCGGTACCCGGAAGGACCGGCCCACGCGAACGGCCTGCAGCTCTCCGGTGTGCACCAGGCGGTACACGGTCATCTTCGACACCCGCATGAGCGTCGCCACTTCGGCCACGGTCAGAAACTTGACCTCTGACAACCGGCCCTGGGACTGCTGCGATGCAGTCATGGCTCACCCATCCCATCCCCCGGGCGCCCCGCGCCCGCCACCCCTCACGTCCAGGGATGGCCGCGACGCGCCTGTTACCGGGTTACGGTACCGGTACCCGAGTGACCGGCGGACCGGCTTACGCCAAGTCGATCACGCAACAACACGCTCGCGTGACCGGGCGGGATCACGGTCCCCCGCCGTCGCGTCCGGTGGTATTCGGCGGAGCCGTTACCGCGTCGCCACCAGATCCCGGGCAGCCGCATCCCGGGCAGCCGCATCCCGGGCCGCCGACTCCCGCGTGGCCGAGTCCCGAGCGCCCGACTCCGGCGCCGCGGCGGGCTGTGCGGCCGCGTCCCGGGCGGCCGGGTCCCGGGGGGTCGAGCCGGACCGGGCCGACGCGTCGACACCCGCGCGCTTGCGCGCCCGGTGGGCGGCCACGTGCGACCGAGTGGCGCAGCGCTCGGAGCAGAACCGGCGGCAGCAGTTGGACGAGGTGTCGAGGTAGACATTGCGGCACCGCTCGTCCGCGCAGACGCCGAACCGGTTGCTGCCGTACTCGCACAACCAGACGGCCAGGCCCCACACGGCGCCCGCCATGTGCTCGGCCGCGACGCTCGAACCCCGGCTGGTCACGTGCATGTGCCAGTCGTTGCCGTGGTGGTACGAGATCCGCGGCTGCACGGGATGGGCCTCGAGCAGCAGGTTGAGCGCGGCCACCGCCTCCGCGTCGCGGCCCGCGGACCCGTGCTCGAACACTTCGCGCAGGCGCTTGGCACCCTTGCGTAGCACCGCGACGTCCTTCTCGGTCACCTCGGCCGCCTGCCAGCTGCCGGGACCGTAGAAGGCACGCAACTGCTCCAGCGTCTCGACCTTGGCGTTCACAAGATCGACCGCCGTGCGCGCGTACTCGTCGAAGTTCACGCGTCCACCGTAGCGGCCGCCGTCGGCGCGGGGGAGTCCCCCGACGCGCCGCGCGCGGCGGTCCCGCTGACCGGCCCCGAGGGCTAGGCTCGGGGTCATGCTTCGATCCGCCATCCTGGCCGCCGCCCGCAACCCCCGAATCGAGCGGTTCATCTCGACGGCGCCGGTCACCCGCGACGTGGTCAACCGCTTCGTCGCCGGGACCGACCGGGAGGACGCCCTTCGGGTGGGCCACCAGCTCACCGGAGACGGGATGGCGACGACCTTCGACTACCTGGGTGAGGACACGCGCACGCCGGAACAGGCCGAGGCCACCCGGGACGAGTACGTACGCCTGCTCGGCGCGCTGGCCGACGCGGGCCTGACCCCCGCCGCCGAGGTCAGCGTGAAGCTCTCGGCGCTGGGCCAGCGCTTCGACGAGAAGCTCGCGTACGAGAACGCGCGGGCGATCTGCGCCGCCGCGGCCGCCGCGGGCACGAGCGTGACGCTGGACATGGAGGACCACTCCACCACCGACTCCACGCTCGACATCCTGATCCGGCTGCGGGCCGAGTACCCCAACACGGGCGCGGTGCTGCAGGCCTACCTGCGCCGGACCGAGAGCGACTGCCGGGAGCTGGCCGGGCCGGGGTCGCGCGTCCGCCTGTGCAAGGGCGCCTACCGGGAGCCGGAGACGGTCGCCTACGCGAACCGGTTGGACATCGACAAGTCCTACGTGCGGTGCCTGAACATCCTGATGTCCGGCGAGGGCTACCCCATGATCGCGACCCACGACCCGCGGCTGATCGCGATCGCCGAGGACCGCGCCAAGTGGTTCGACCGGGGCCCGGAGACCTTCGAGTTCCAGATGCTCTACGGCGTGCGCCCGGAAGAGCAGCTTCGCCTCGTCGGCGCGGGCTATACGATGAGGGTCTATGTGCCCTACGGCACGCAGTGGTACGGCTACCTCATGCGCCGCCTCGCCGAACGACCGGCGAATGTCGCGTTCTTTGCCCGAGCGCTCGCGTCGCGCCGCTGACATAACGACTGTGGGTTAGAGTCGCGGCAGACGGCACCGGCCGCCCGGCCTCGACGGCGACCGCCCCCCGGCGCAGAGCGAAGGTGATGGATGTTCTGGGGCCCCGCCCCGAGCCACGCGCAGGTGCGCGGAGGGGCAGACACAGCCCCGAGCCACGCGCAGGTGCGCGGAGGGGCAGACACAGCCCCGAGCCACGCGCAGGTGCGCGGAGGGGCAGGGACAGCGCAGGTGCGGGACGAGTCGGGTAACGCCCCAGCGCGCGCAGAGCCCGGTGCCGCGCCGATGCGCGCAGAATCCGGTGTCGGGGCCATGCGCGCGGAATCGGGTGACGCGCCAGTGCGCGAAGGGACGGGTACAACGCCGGTGCGCGACGAGGCACACACAGCGCCGGTCGGCGACGGGGCCGGTCCGGCCCGGGGCCGCGCGCGCGTCGCGATGCCGGCGGGGCCCGCCCCGGTGCCCCCGCCCCCGGTCGGGTACCCGCCCACGGGTCCGGTCGGTGCCGTGGCGTACGGCTACCCGCCGGGTCACCCGCCGCCGCCCGGCTACCCGCCGCCGTACGGTTATCCGCTGCCACCCGGTTACCCGCCGCCCGGCTGGCCCGCGGCTCCGGCGCCGCCCCCGCACCCTCCGGTGCGGCACAGCCCGCTGGGCTGGACCGTGGTCGTGGCCAGCCTCCTGGTCATCGTCGTCAGCGCGGCGATCGGGGTCACCCGCTTCCTGCGGGTTCCGCCGGCGCCGGAGGTGACCTGGTACGCCGCCCACGAGATCGCGGCACCCCCGCCCGCGGACGCGCCGGCGGCCGAGTGGAACGCCTGGGTCCGCCAGGCGATCGCGGTCGCAATGCGCGAGCAGGCCACGGCCCTGCTCGCGGGCGACGAGGAGGGGTACCTGGCGCCGGTCGACCCGGACGACACCCGGCTTCGCGACGACCTGCGGCGCCGCTTCGCGGTACTGAGCCAGATGGGCGTGGGCCACTGGAGCCAGGAGATCCGGGCCACGCCGGACGTCACCGGGAAGTACTCCTGGCACGCGGAGATCCGGATCAGCTACTGCTTCGGCGACCAGACGTGCCGGCCCAACGACCTGCTCATCGGCACCGACTGGCGCCTGCGCGGCGACGACCTCGTGCTCACCGGCCTGACCTACTCCGGGGCCGACCAGGTGGGCCCGCGCCCCTGGGAGGCGGCCGAGCTGGCCGTGGCCACCGGCCCGCGCACGGTGGTGGCGACCTCACCCCGGCTCGACCAGCGCCTGCCGGGCGCGCTGGCCGCGGCCGAGGAGGCGGCGGCCGTGGCCGACTCGCTGGCCCGCTGGGGTGGCCCGCCGAGCCGCTACGTGATCTTCCTGGCCGACTCGGGCGACTGGTCGACCTGGTACGGGCTCGAGCAGCCGGAGTGGGCGGCCGGCGCCTACGTCAACCAGACCGACAACGAGGTGGTCATCAACGCCTCGGTCGTCTCGGCCGCCGACACGCGCGAGCTGCTCATCCATGAGCTCGCCCACGTGGCGACCCTCGCCGGCGAGCGGGACGGGCTGCGCGGATCGACATGGTGGCTGGTCGAGGGGGTCGCCGACTACGCGATGATGCTGGACCGGCCGCTGTACGACTACGCCGGCATCCCGGCCGTGCGCTCCTTCCTGCGGCAGTCCTGGGACGGCGACCCGGCCGTCGACCATCCGTCGGTCAACGCCACCAGCGAGGAGGCGGCCGCACGCTACGGCATCGCGTTCCTCACGGTGTGGCGGATGGCCGACGTCTACGGGCACGAGGCGATGCTCGACTTCTTCGGCCGGGTCGTGCACGACGGCGCGTCCCTGGAGGACGCCGCCCAGGCCGCCTACGGCGAGAGCTGGGCCACCATCCGCGACGACTGCGAGCGGTTCATCCGCAGCGTGTGAGCCCCTCGCCGGGCCGCTGGGTGTGAGCCCCCGCCAAGCGCGGTCCGACGCCGGGCGTCGGAGGCGTACGGCCCGACCGGTGGTCAGGCCGCGCGGGCCGGCGTGCCCAGGTGTTCGCGGGCGAAGGCGAGCGCGGCCGCGAGATCGTCGATCCGGGCCTGCCGGGACCGGGCCCGACGGGTGGACACCTCGACGGCGACGGACCCGGTGAAGCCGCGCGACCGCAGGGAGGCGAGCAGCGGGCCGCACGGCTGGGTGCCCCGACCGGGGACGAGGTGCTCGTCCCGCCCCTCCCCGCGACCGTCGCCGAGGTGCACGTGCTGCAGCGCCGACCCCATCGCGTCGGCCATGGCCAGCGCGTCCGCCCGGGCCGCGGCGCAGTGGGAGAGGTCGAGCGTGTACGCGTCGTAGCCGAACCTGCTCGAGTCCCAGCCGGGTAGGTACGGCACGAACTCGCGGCCACCCACCCGCACGGGGTACATGTTCTCGACCGCGAAGGCGACGTCCGGGAACTGCTTGTGCAGCGCCCGCAGGCCGGCCCCGAAGCCGGTCGCGTACTCGCGCTGCCAGGCGAACGGGGGATGGACCACGACGGTGGGCGCGCCCACCTCGGCGGCGAGCCGGGCCGAGCGCCGCAGCTTCTCCCACGGCTCGGTGCCCCACACACGCATGGTGATCAGCAGGCACGGGGCGTGCACGGAACGCACCGGCACCCCGTAGTGCGAGGCGAGGACCTGCAGCGCCCGCGCGTCCTGGCTCACCGGGTCGGTCCAGACCATCACCTCGACTCCGTCGTAGCCGAGCGTCGCGGCCAGCTCGAACGCGGCCGCGGTCGGCTCGGGAAAGACCGACGAGGTGGAGAGCAGGACCGGAATGTCCGTCACCCTGCCAGGTTAGCCCGGTCCGTGGCCTCCGGCCCGGCTCCGGCGGACGCAAGCGTATCCAGGCGACGGAGGATCAGGCCCTCCCGCAGCGCCCACGGGCAGATGTCGACCCGGTCCACGCCCAGCCGGGTCATGGCCTCCTCGGCGACCACGGCACCGGCGAGGAGCTGGTGCGCGCGTTCCGGGCCGACCCCGTCCATCTCGGCCAGGGCCACCGACGGGATGCGCTGGATGAAGCCCAGGATCTGGTGCAGGCCGGTGCGGGTGAGGCTGCGCGGCACCCGGAGACCGGCGCTGGCCGGGGCGGCCCCGGCCAGCCGGGCCAGGGTGCGGAACGTCTTGGAGGTCGCGACCGCCCGGTCCCACTCGGGAAGCTCGATCCCCTCCAGGTGACTGGCCACGTACGCCCGCAGGTCGTCCACCTCGTCGGTGGGCGGGGGGTCGGCCGTGAAGCGGTCGCGGGTGAGTCGGCCGGCGCCCAGCGGCAGCGACAGGGCCGTGTCCGGCTCCTCATCCAGCCCGGCCGCGATCTCCAGGGAGCCGCCGCCGATGTCGAGCACCAGCAGCCGGCCGGCCGACCAGCCGAACCACCGGCGCACGGCGAGGAACGTGAGCCGCGCCTCGTCCCGGCCGCTGAGCACTCGCAGGTCGACGCCGGCCTCGGCCCGCACCCGGTCCAGCACCTCGGGGGCGTTGGCGGCGTCGCGGACGGCCGACGTGGCGAAGGCGAGCAGCTCGTCGACCCCGTGGTGGCTCGCCGCGGCCCGGGCGGCGGCGACCGCCGCCACCAGCTCGTCCGCGGCGTCGCGGGACAGGGCGCCGTCCGGCCCGATGCGCTCGGCCAGGCGCAGCACCCGCTTGTCGGAAAAGGCCGGCCACGGATGTGCCCCGCGATGGGCGTCCACCACGAGGAGGTGCACGGTGTTCGATCCCACGTCGAGCACCCCGAGCCGCATACCGGCGAGCCTATGCCCGCCGGGGTGGCTCCCATGGCGCAGGACACGGCCGCCGCTGCCGGGAAGATCGGGCGAAACGACGTACGCTGGCGCGATGACGTGTGTCCCGGCCTCGCTGTCGGTCCGCTCATGAGCAGCCGCTCGCGGGCCCTTCGCCGTACCGCCAAGGACTCCGCCCCCGGACCCTGGCGGCCCTCGGACCATCCGGACGACGACATGCCGGTGCAGATCACCCTCGATCCGACCCTGGCGGACTCGCCCAGCGATGGCGCCGACACGCCCGACGGGCGCACCGACCGGCCCAACGGCCGGGGACCGCGCGACCGCGAGGTGGGGTTGGACTTCCCGCGGGAGTGGCTGGAGTTCACCGACCCGGCCAACCCGGACCATGTGATCCGCGCGGACATGACGTGGCTGCTGTCCCGGTGGACGTGCATCTTCGGCCGCGGCTGCCACGGCATCGTCGAAGGTCGATCGTCCGACGGCTGCTGCTCGCACGGCGCCTTCTTCACGGACAAGGACGACGAGAAGCGCCTGCGGGCCGCGGTCAAGCTGCTCACCCCGCAGACGTGGCAGCACTACCGGCGGGGCTTCGAGAACTACACGGAGATGGACACCATCGACGGCAGTACGCCGGCTCGGCGCACCGCCACGCGCCCCGACGGCCCCTGTGTCTTTCTCAACGACCCGGACTTCCCGGGCGGCGGCGGGTGCGCCCTGCACGCTCAGGCGCTCCGGGACGGGCGGCACCCGCTGGAGTACAAGCCCGACGTCTGCTGGCAGCTGCCGATCCGGCGCGACCAGGAGTGGACCAAGCGGGTCGATGGATCCAAGATCCTGCTCACCGTCCTGGCCGAGTTCGACCGGCGTGGCTGGGGCGAGGGCGGCCATGACCTGTACTGGTGGTGCACCTCCTCGCCCGAGGCGCACGTGGGCGGCGAGCCGATGTACCGCTCGTACGGCCCCGAGCTCATCGCGCTGATCGGCGAGCCGGCCTACCGGCGGCTGGTGGAGCTCTGCGAGGCGCGCGAACGCTCCGGCCTGGTCGCGGTCCATCCCGCCACCGCGGCCGCCCGCCCGCGCCGCCGCTGAGGCAGGCTGCGGCCCCCGCCCGTCGCCGGGGCTCCGGCCCGCAGCCGGGCGCTCAGGGGCCGGTGGCGACGACGAGCGCGCCCAACAGCCACTCGTCGTCACCCGCCACCGCGCTCACCACCGGATCGCGGTCGCGGGCGGTGCCGGTCAGCACCACGGCGTCCGTGCCGAACGTGTTCCATCCGGCGGCCGTGCCGGCGGTTCGGCTGGTCAGCATGTTGTCGGGCGACGGCGCGTCGAGGGCGACCCCGTCCAGCGTCACCCGGTCGCCGGTCCGGCCCCGGTCGCCGTCCCAGGCGACGAGCGCCACGCTCGCGGGCCCGGCGGTGAGACCGGTGAGGCGGGCCGACGTCGGTTCGGTGCCGCTGACCGCGACCGGCCCGTCGAAGACCGCCACCGTGCGTTCGGGACCGCCGTCGTCGACGATCGCCACGATGGCCCAGCCGGCGAACGCACCGCGGCCGGTGGCGAAGGCGGAGGTCGGTACCGCGACCCACCACTGTCCGCTGGCCTGAGCCGCGCGCGCGATCTCGGTGACGTCGACGAACGCCTGGTAGACCGGATGGTTCAGCCACGGGGCCGCGACCTGGGACACCCGCGTGGCGCTGACGACCTGGTAGCCGCCGGTGCCAGGCGCGCGGACGTACGCTGCCGGGGTGCCGGACGGGGTGCCCGTGCCGGCCCAGTAGAGACCGGCCCACCGGACCTCGCCGCCGAGCGAGAGGCGGGCCCCGCTGACCGCCGACCCCAACGGGGCACCCAGCGGAGCGAGGAGCTCGTGGTGCGGCTCCATCACGTAGTCGTCATTGTCGACCCCGGTGAGGCCGATGCCGCCCTGGGCCAGCGTGCAGGGCACCGCGAGCAACGGGCAGGACAGCAACGAGTTGCCGGCGGTGACGATCTTCGCGGGGCCCCTCATGATCGTGACGCCCCCGAGGCTGCCGCCGCCGCCCGAGCTGGGCCCGACGGCGGGCGGTACGGCCTCCGCCACGCTGATATGGATCAACGGCACGCCGATCTGCGCCGTTGGGGCGACGGCGACCTTCAGAAGGGTCTGCGCGATTTCGCCGACGGCCAGGCGCGCCAGGACGCAGACAACGTTGCTGGTGCCCGTGCAACTCCAGCCATTGCCGTCCTCACTGCCGATCATGGTGATTCCGGTCGGCAGGTTCAACGTCACGGTGATCGGGCCGAGACCGAGCAGTTCGAGTGAGACGGCGGCCGTGACGGTCAGCACGAGCTCTCCGTCCTCGCCGGGCTTCAGCTCCTCGACCGGCTCCACGCGGGCCTCCACGCCCGTTGGCCCGGTGGCCGTCCACACCGGCGCTGAAGCCGTGGGGGACGGGCTCGGCTCGGCGACCGCGGGTGAGGCTGCCGGGGCGGCCGGCGCGGGTGACTCGGCCGGCGCGGGCGCGAGCTTGGGCAGGACCGCCAGGGCCACCGCGATGATGCAGGCGGCGGCGCCGAGGGCGGCACCCACCTTGACCTCCGGTCCCCGGGCGATCTCCGTCGCCGGGGCACCGCCGGACGCCGTGTCGAGGACGATGACGCCCTCGGCCGGGCCGTGGGCGGCCAGGTAGGTGGTCGCGACGCCCCCGAGGATGGCGGGCCCGAGCAGCGCGCCGAGGCGGGAGTTGAGGTCGGCGAGCTCGCCGAAGAGCACCTGGCACCGGCGGCAGGCGTCCAGGTGACGCCGGACCCGCGCCGCCTCGGCACGGGAGAGCCGGTTGCGGGTGTAGGCGGGCAGCCGGGACACGGTCGGGCGGCACTCCTCGTCGGTGGCGGTGCCGAGGTGCGCGCGCAGGTAGCGCTCCCGCAGGCCCTCGCGGGCGCGGTAGGCCAGCGCCGCCACCGCGTTGGGGCTGATGCCCAGCAACGGCGCGATGTCGGCCGGTTGGTCGCCCTCGACCTCGGTGTGCCAGAGCACGACCTGCCACCGCTCCGGCAGGTCCTGGAACGCCGTGGCGATGAGACGCCGCTCGTCGGCGGCCGCGGCGGGGTCCACGAACGGAACCCCCGGCGCCACCGGGGTCAGCTCCTCGACCGGTTGCTCGCGCAGGCTGCGCCGGGCGCTGTCGTAGAACG
>Ga0310830_100715_pt1 | contig 20311 bp, 9 predicted proteins | sample WT_ome_5_FD_201301 | JGI IMG/M metagenome (GOLD analysis project Ga0310830, IMG submission 201301) | Sorghum-adapted microbial communities enriched on wild type (WT) sorghum from Joint BioEnergy Institute, Emeryville, California, United... ...
GGTTGGTCGAGGCCATCGTGGCCGGGGCCATCGACCACGGTTGCAGCCCCAGCAGGGCCGTCTACGTCTTCCGCAGCATCTGGTACTACACGGTCGGCGAGATCCTCGTCCGCGCGCACTCCACCGGCAGGCGCTCCCAGGGCGGCGACGACGATCGCGGCGGACTCGGCGCGTCCGGGCTGCCACGCCTGGCCGCCATCGGCGACCAGTGGGCGTCGCTGGCCGCCCAGGACACCTACGTCGAGGGACTGCGCGCCTTCGTCGACGGGCTGCTCGCCCAGGTCACGACGAGATAGCAACCCGTGGTGCGGACGGCTGCCGGCCCGCGGCGTTCGGGCGTGCCCACCGCGGTGGGCACGCCGCCCCTTCGTCCGCCGTCGCTATCCGGGTTCGCGGCGGACCTGTGGCAGGACCTCGGTGCCGAGCAGCTCGATGCTTTCGAGGAAGACGCCGTGGGGCATACCGCCGACGTCCATCTGCAGGATCTGACGGCTGTGCCCGGGTAGTTCGTGCAGGTGCAGGATGCGGTCGGCGATCTCGTCGGGCCCACCGGCGAAGACCATGCCCCCGGGTTCGTACGTGTCGCCCCGGCCGGTCGGCGGCGGGCCGGGGCGGCGCAGCTCGCGGGCGGCGGTGGTGAACATGCGCAGCTCGTGTTCGAGGAAGGTGGCCTTCGCCCGCCGGTTGTCGGCGGCGACGAACCCGTGCACGGCGACGGCGATGTCGGCGGTGTCGGCGGGGTGCCCGAGTTCGGCCCGGGCCTGGCGGTAGGCGGCGCCGTACCGGGCCCAGTGCTCCGCGGTGCCGCCGAGGATGCCGAGGAACATCGGCAGGCCCAGCTCGGCGGCCCGCAGCACCGACCCGGGGCTGCCTCCGGTGCCCAGCCATATCCGCAGCGGCTGCTCCGGCCGCGGCACGACCAGCGCGTCGACGAGGGGTCGCCGCCGGTGCGGGCCCGTCCAGGTGACCCGGTCGTTCTGGTTGGCGGTGACCAGCAGGTCGAGCTTGGAGCGGAAGAGCGTGTCGTAGTCGCGGACGTCGAGGTCGAACAGCGGGAAGGTGATGTCGGAGGATCCGCGTCCGGCCACCACCCCGACCCGTCCGGGGGCGATCGCCGCGGCGGTGGCCAGCTGCTGGAACACCCGCAGCGGGTCGTCGGTGGACAGCACGGTGACGGTGGTGCCCAGCCGGATCCGTCGCGTGGTGGCCGCCGCGGCGTTGACCAGCGAGGTCGGAGCCGACAGGGGCATCGAGGGGGTGTGGTGCTCGCCGAAGCCGAAGAAGTCCAGGCCGGCCTGTTCGGCCACGTGCACGGCCTCGAGCACGTTCCGGATCGCCTGGGCGCTGTTCCCGTCGGCCGGGGTGTTGCCGAACGAGTAGACGCCGAGTTCGAGGGTCATGTGGGGCGCTCCTTGGTCGGTGGCCGCTCGCGCTGGTGACGGGTGGCGCGCAGCATGGCCCGGTACATCTGCCGGGGTGTGGGTGGGTCGGGTAGCGGCTGTGCGGCCTGCGCGGCGCAGGCCTGGATGAGGTAGCCGACGAGCCGGCGCCAGGTGTCGGGGGCGGCCTCCGCGGTCGCGGTGAGGACGCCGGCGTTGGCCGTGAGGAACATCGGCACGTCCTCGGCGACGAAGTCGGCGCGCAGCCTCCCGGCAGCCTTGGCGCGTGCGATCAGGGTGGTGAGGTCGGCGTAGGCCCGAGCGGACCGGCGGTGAACCGGTCAGGGCGTGCACCGGACGTACGGCCCCGGTGGCGCCGGGGTCGTCCCCGGCGCGTAGAAATGAGGTTCGGGTTCTGCCGCGTCCGGTCCACACTGGCACACGGGTGGGCCGACACCGGCCACAGTCGACGTCCCGGCAGGCCTCCGCCGTGCCGCGTCGTTCGGGTCACCAGCAGCGCAGGGGAGGACGCGTGCTCGAGAAGCTGATCATCCAGAGGACCCTGCGCGTGCCGGCGAGCACGGGCCCGGCCGGCGACGGCACGGCGGTGGCCCGGCAGCTGGACGCGGCGCTGCTGGACGTCGGGTTCTCCGCGTCGCGCGCCCTGCTGGAGCACGTCGGAGCCCTGGCCCCCGGACCGGCGCTGGACCTGGCTGCCACGGTGGTGTCCGCAGTCCGCGAGCTGGTCGGCGACCACGTCGCGCACAACGCCTACTTCATCAACTTCCCGGACGGCGTGCCGGACACCATCGAGTTCTGGGTGGAGCGGCTGCGGGCGGCCGTGCTCGCCGGTGGCGGCACGGCGACCGACGCACAGCTGCGGGAGATGGTCGGCTCGGGTGTGGTGAACCTGCTGGACCTGCCGGCCTACGGCACCTACCAGCACACCCACGCCGAGCTGTTGGCCGCGCACGACGCACTCGTCGCCTCGGCCGACGACCGGGTGACCGTGCTGCACCTCGGCGACACCGTCGACGTGGAGGCCGAGCGGCTCTACCTGGCCCTGGCCGAGAGCACGACACCACTGGGCGAGGCGGACCTCGCGATCCTCAGCGAGCTTGCGGTCGCCTGCCTCGACGGAGCGCAGCCGGTCGGGATCCCGGTGCGGGAGAACCGGGCCCTCCTCAACGGGATCCGGCTCGTCCTCGGCCGCCCGCTGGTCGCCGTGGACACCACGACCGACGTGCTGCGCGTGGCCTGCCAGGCCTCCGGAGGGGACGTCTCGCTCGCCACGCCCACGCGGTTCCGTTCCTTCCGGCGCCGGGAGCGGCGGATCCTGCTGGCGGCGTTGGACGCGGTCGTCGCCGCCAGCCCGGACAAGCTCGGCGACGTCGTGCGCCACGCGGAGCGGTGGAAGCGGCTCGGGGAGCGGCTGCACCCGCACGAGTACGACCAGTGGCCGCACGCCCGGGAGGTGTTCGCGGTCGCGCGCGGGGAACGGCGGGTGTCCACCCTCGCCGGCCGCGCCGAGGCGGCGATCCGCGCCGGAGCCGTGGGCCGGGCCGCGACGGTGCTGTCGGCCGCACCCGGCCTGCTCCTGCGGTCCGCGGACCGGCTGCTGCGGCAGGCGTCGGCGGCGGAACGGGCCACCGTGGTCGAGGCGGTCACCGACGCACTCGGCGCGGCGTCGGGCCGGGTGCTCCTGTCCCTGCGGGAGCATGTCGGCAACCGGCTCGCGCCCGCGTCCGTACGGATGTACCCGAGTCGGTCGCGGCGTGCCTGGGTCGAGCCGGACCGGCGGCCGCCGCTGCCGGCCGAGCTGGTGGCGGAGCTGTCGGCGCGGCTCGACGCGGAGATCAGCGCCCGGCTGCCGGAGCCGCAGCGGCCGCTGGTGGTGGACCCGGAGGTGCTCGACGTCGCCCTGCCGCTGTCCGGCAGGGCCTCCGAGAGCGGGTTCGCGGTGCTGCCGAGGGGTTCGCGGGCAACGGTCTCCGGTGAGCTGCTGCGCTTCTTCATGTACTGGCGCCAGACCAGTCGCCGCACGGACTACGACCTGTCGGTGCTGCTGCTCGACGACGACTACCACACCGCGGGCCAGGTGTCCTGGACGAACTACCGCCATGACGGCGTGGTGTACTCCGGCGACGTCACCGACGCGCGCGACGGCGCGACCGAGTTCATCGACGTACCCCTGACGGTCCGCGCGCGCTACGTGGTCCCGCAGGTCAACATCTACACGGGCGAGTCGTTCGACGAGGTGGCCGAGTCGATGTTCGGGTACCAGACCCGTACCCGGGACCAGCGTGGTGCCCCGTTCGAGCCGCGTACCGTGCGGGCGCGCTCGCAGCTGCGCGGTCGGGGCAGGGTCGCGCTGCCGGTGGTGTTCGCCCGGGGCGAGCAGGGCTGGCAGGCCGTGTGGCTGCACCTGTACCTGCGGGGTTGGCCGTCGTTCAACCGGGTGGAGGGCAACACGTTCACCACGGCCCACCAGGTCCGCGCGCTGATGGAACGCACCCACCTCACCGTGTCGTACCTGGTCGACCGGTGGCGTGGACGGGCCGAGGTGAGGACGTGGGACGGCCGCCTGCCCGAGGAGCCGGTCACGTTCGTCGGCATCGACGCTCCCGAGGGCCTGCCGGCCGGCTCGGAGGTGTATACACTGGACCGGCTCAGCGAGCTTGTGCCTCGGTGAGCGGTGACGGCCGAGGCCATGGGGGCGCTTCCTGCTATCCGTCTCGGACCTTGGTACCCAGCGCCCGCGCTCTCCTCGGCCGTCTCCGCCGCGCTCCGGCCGGCGGTCATCACCGGGATCTTCCTGCCCCTGGCGGTGCGGCGGAACCTGCGGCTCAGCCGCTGACCGGCGCGGCCGTCACCCCGACGGGGCGGGGGCCCGGCGCCCGCCCTCGTCGTCGCCGGCCTGTCCCGAACCGGCCACGCCTCACTCGGGCGGGCAGTTCCTGCTGGTCCGGGTGACCGTGTACTCGGCGTCGTCGTGGGTGATGCCGGAGGGTTCGCCGTCGAAGTACGTCTCCACCTTCCGCCACCCCCGGCGCTGTTCGTAGTGCAGGTGCGGCGCGCTGGAGTCGCCGGTGCTGCCGACCCGGCCGATCTGGTCGCCCTGCGCGACCCGCTGGCCGACCTTCACCAGGGGTGGTTCGAGCAGGTGGAGGTACTGCGTCTCCCAGCGGCCGCCGTGGTCGATCTTCACCCAGTAGCCGCCACCGCGACCGCGCGGACCGTTCGGGTTCTCCGGGGTGCGCCCCCCGAGCGACCCGTTGATGCCCGCCGCGGTGACCGTGCCCGCGTAGGAGGCGAGCACCGGTCGGCCCCACGCCTCACCCTCGGTGGGGAACATGTCGACGTCGTAGTCGTCGTGGCCGGGATAGGTGCCCAGCTGCCACGTCTCGCCACACGGGACGGGAAGCTGGAAGAGCGGACGCGGCCCCGGCGGCAGCAGCAGCGGCACGGCGAGGGCGGCGACGGCGAGGACGCACGCGACCGCGCCGAGGGCGAGCAGGAGACGGACGGCGGGTCGTCGGGCGCGGCGGTGGGCGCCGCCACGGCTGCGCGGGTGGCCGGTCATCATCGCCTTCGAGGATGTCAGATGTCGGCAAGGTCCGGACCGCCGGTGACACCGGCCGTCGTCGCCCCCACCACCGCCGCCGGGCTGGTCGCGTATGGGTGACGCGGCCCGGCGGCACGGTCTCGCGGCGGGCCGGGGGTTCGGGGCGGGACCGGCCGGCTCGGCCGTGCCGTCAGCCCGGCCGCGGGACCGGATCGGCCGTGGCCGCCGCCCGCGCCGCCCACTCCTCGTCGGCGACCTGCTTGCGGGCCAGGCCCTCGCGGCCGTCGTAGCGGACGAGCGCCGGCAGCGCCGCCGCCAGCGCCAGCGTGCCGACGACACAGAGCACCCCGCCGGAGACGATCGACCCGCCGACGCCCAGGAACCGGGCGGCGACGCCGGAGCGGAGCTGACCGAGCAGCGGTCCGCTGGTGTACGAGACCATCTCGATTCCGGCCAGCCGGCCGCGCAGGTGGTCGGGGATCGTCTGGTTCCAGATGGTCATCCGGAAGATGCCCGAGATCATGTCGGCCGCGCCGGCGAACGCGAGGAAGAACAAGGCAGGCCACAGTGAGCTGGCGAGGCCCACGCCGATGATGCCCACCCCCCACAACGCGGCAGCGATCACGACCACCAGCCCGTGCCGGTGCACCCGTCCGGTCCAGCCGGAGGTCACCGTCGCCAGCAGCGAGCCGACCGCGGGTGCCGCGTGGAGCAGGCCGAGCACCGCCGGGCCGCCGAGCCTGTCCGCCATGAACGGGTAGAGCGCCTGGGGCATGCCGAAGAACATCGCGTTGATGTCGACCAGGTAGGTGCCGAGCAGCTCCGGCCGGCTGCGCGCGTACCGCAGGCCGGTCATCACCGACCGCAGCGACGGGCGGTCGGCGGCCGGCGGGGGCGGCACCGCCCGCACCATTGACAGGCAGACCAGGGAGAACGCGAACGTGGCGAGGTCGACGGCGTACACCCAGGCCATGTCGACCGAGGCGATGAGCAGGCCGGCGACGGCTGGGCCGCCGAGCTGGGCGAGCTGCATCCGCAGCGAGTTGAGCGCGCTGGCCGCCGGGATCTCGTCGGGGGCGACGACGCGCGGGGTGAGACCCTCCAGCGCCGGCCGCTGGATGCCGTCGACCGCGGCGCTGAGCGCGGCGACCAGGTAGAGCAGCCACAGGTGCGGCCGGTCCACGAGGGAGTTGACCAGCAGCACCCCGCACAGCGCGGTGAACGCGACCTCCGCACCCAGCACCAGCGCGCGGCGGTCGAGGTAGTCGGCCAGGGCGCCGCCGACGAAAGCCGTGACCAGCAGGGGTACGAGCTCACAGACACCGAGGAGGCCGACCAGGAGCGGGTCGTCGGTGAGGGCGTACACCTGGAAGGGGATGGTGACGTACGTGATGAAGGAGCCGAATCCCGACACCCCGCCCGCCGCGAAGAGGAGCCGGAAGTCCCGGGATGTCCGCAGCGGCGTGAGGTCGAGTGTCACCCGGCGAAGCAGACGTTGCACACGCCGGGATGTTTCCCAGCTCGCGGGCTGTTGTCGACCGGATTCCCGCCGCCGTCCCGCCGCCGCCGCCCATCGACGGTCAGTTCCGGCGCAGGAGACGCCCGACGGCGGCCATCATCTCCGCGACCATCTCGTCGGCCCGTCCCTCGGCGGCGCCCTCGTGCATGCAGTGCCGGGCATGCCCGTCGAGCAACCCGAGAGCGACCTTGTCCAGCGCCGCCTGGATCGCCGAGATCTGGGTGAGGACGTCGATGCAGTAGCGGTCGTCCTCGACCATCTTCCCGACTCCGCGGACCTGGCCCTCGATGCGTCGGAGCCGGGCCAGCAGCTGCTCCTTGCTGGCGGTGTAGCCCCGGACCGGGCTCGCGGAGGCTGCGGTCACGGGCTCACACTATAGCCAACCCCCGGGGGGTATGAGGGTCGCGTGATCACGGCGTGGCGCGGTGCCGGGCCGCCGCGCACGTGTGCGGAAAATGTGCGGAACGCTTGGCACCCTCGGAGCGATCCGCGCCAGGAAGACCCGTGCTGGTGCGCCGGGCGGCAGCGGACGTGCGCGGTGGAGGGCGCGATGACCCCTTGGGTTGGGATCACCGGTTGGTCGACGACACTCGTGACGGCGCTCGTGGTCGGCGCCGCCGTTCCATCTGGTCCACCGCCTGCCCCGGCGGCCGCCGGCGGGGCGGTACCGCGGTCCACCACACCGGTCGCCGAGGCCGCGGCCGCCGGCGGCGTCGAGGGCGCGACCGAGGCTGCGCGGGCGGCCGAGACGGCACGCCGGACGGGTGAACCGGTGGAGATCGTCGGCGAACGCACCGAGACGTCCCGCGTCTTCGCCAACCCGTCCGGCACCCGCACCCTGGAGCAGTACGTGCTGCCGGTGCGGGTCCGCCGCGACGGACGGTGGGTGCCGGTCGACACCCGGTTGGTTCGGGACCCGGACGGAACCGTCTCGCCGGTGGCCACCCCGGTCCGGCTGCGCCTCTCCGGAGGCGGCACCGACCCCCTGGTCCGCGCCGAGCAGGACGGTGCCGAACTGGCGCTCACCTGGCCGGCGCCGCTGCCGGAGCCGGTCCTGGCCGACGACACCGCGACCTATCCCGAGGTGCTGCCCGGGGTGGACCTGCGGGTACGGGTCAATCCGGTGGGATTCTCCCAGGTCCTGGTGGTGAAGAACGCGGAGGCGGCGAGGAACCCGGCGCTGCGGAGGATCCGGTTCGGCACCCGGACCCGTGGACTGACGCTGCGGGCGGGCACGGACGGCAGCACCGTGGCCGTGGATCCGAGCGACCGTCCCGTCTTCGCCTCCGGGCCGCCGCTGATGTGGGACAGCACCCCGGAGGCGGTCGAGGAGGACGGCGCGTCCGCCGCCGCAGTCGGAAAGGCCGGTGCCCGTACCGCCGGGGCCGAGCCCGCGCCCGCCGGAGCGGACCCGGCGACGACGGGTCGGCGACGGGTGATGGGCCTGGAGGTGAGACCGGGAGAGCTGGTGGTCGTCCCGGACCAGGAGTTGCTGACCGGAGCGGACACCCGCTACCCGGTCTACATCGACCCGTCCTACAGCGCGGCCCAGTACCGGTGGACGATGGTCAACCACGACAAGCCCACCACGTCGTACTGGACCGACGACTACTACCGCAAGGACGTCCGGGTCGGCACGGTCTACGGCACCGGGGACGGTCCGTGGCGGACGTTCTTCCAGATGCGCGTCGCACGGCTGCCCGGAGCGACGATCCACCGTGCGTGGTTCTCCATCACGATGACGCACAGCGCCAACTGCGCGGCGACCACCGTCGAGCTGTGGCACACCAAGCTGATCGATCCCGCCACCGCCGTCACCTGGAACAACAGCAGTGGCAACTGGCTCGGCGGCAAGGCGCTGTTCACCCAGTCGGGCAAGGCCAACAAGTCGGCGTGCGGCCAGCCGCCGGCACTGCTGGAGTTCGGCCTGAACCCGGACACGGTCACCCCGGTCGTGCAGGAGGCCGTCCGGGGCAGCAGCGGACCGCAGGAGGCGATCGGGTTCGGTCTGCGCATCCCCTCCGCGCACGAGAACGACGGCCTCTACTGGAAGCGGTTCGACCCGTCCACCGCCCGGCTGAACATCGAGTACAACACGCCGCCGGAGAGCCCGACCGACGTGTCGACCGTGCCGCCCACCCGCTGCGGGACCGCCGACGCGCCGACCGCGCTGAACACCGCCACCCCGACGTTCTCCGGGGTCGGATACGACCGGGACGGCGACAACCTCGTCAACGAACTGGAGGTGCTCTCCGGCGAGACGGTGCTGACCCGGCTCCAGTCCGGCACCGTCGGCACCGGCACGGTGACCCGCTGGTCGCCGGTACCCGCGGGCGTGCTGCCCACCGATTCGCCCGGGACCGTCTTCAGCTACCGGGCCCGCAGCCGCGACGCCGGCCTCACCGGTGGGTACAGTGCCCGCTGCTACTTCACCGTCGACACCAGCCGACCGGCCCCGCCCGTGGTGTCGTCGACCGACTACCCCGGCCCGACCCCGGCCATCCCGCTCGGCCAGGCCGGTACGGTGACCTTCCGGCCGGGCGGAGCGGAGACCGACGTCGTCGGCTACCGGTACGGCTTCAGCCCCGACGTCACCACCATGTACGTGGCCGCCGGCGCGGACGGCCGGGCCAGCGTGCCGATCACGCTGTGGCCGTCGGACCCCGGTGAGGTCGGCGAGATCCGCCGCACCCTGTACGTGCGCGCCATCGACCGGGCCGGCAACGTCAGCCCGCTGAGCTCCGGGTACGAACTGGTCGCCCGGTGGAGGACCGTGTCCGACCCGCCGGTGCGCGGGGACGTCAACGGCGACCGGCGCGGTGACGTGACCGCGCTGGTGGACCACGGGTACGGGCGGACCGCGGTGTGGAACCTGCTCGCCGCCCCCGACGGCTTCCACCCCGGCTACATCGGTTGGGACACCGACATCAACGGTGGGTTCCCCGCCGACCTGGTGCGCGGCGCGGCAGGGGACTTCGACGGGGACGGGCGCACGGACCTGGCGGTCTTCCGGGAGGACGCCGACCAGGTGGTGCGGCTCTTCCTGCTCCGCTCCGACGGCAACCGGTTCTCCGCGGTCAGCGAGCCGGTGTGGAGCGGCACCACGTTCCGGCTCAGCCACCTCAAGGTGGTCGCCGGTGACTTCGACGGCGACGGCGACGACGACCTGGCCGTGTACCAGGGGTTGGCGGACAACCGGGTCCGGCTCTGGACCTTCCGGTCGGACCGGGTCGGCTTCTCCGCGCCCGTGTCGCACTGGGACAGCGGTGCCGGCGGCCCCGGCCTGGCCGGCGCCAACCTGGTCGCCGGTGACTTCGACGGCGACGGCGACGACGACGTCGCCGACGTGCACGACGCCGGTGGCGCCCGGACCCGGCTGATGGTGCACACCGCCACGGGCGGTGCGTTCGGCGCCCCGGTGCAACGCTGGGACAGTGGTGCCGGCGGCCTCGACGCGGCACGGGCGCGGTTCGTCGCCGCGAACGTGACCGGGGACGCGGCGGGCGTGGCCGAGGTGGTGGCGCTCGTGGACGACGGCGCCGCGACCGCCCGGCTGGTCACCATCGTCAACCAGGGCGGTACGTGGACGGCGACGACCTGGTGGAGCAGCGGTGCGGGCGGATTCGACGCCGCCCGGGGCACCCTGGCCGCCGGCGACTTCGACGCGGACGGCCGGAGTGACGTCGCGTTCCTGTCCGACGTCGGTGGTGGGAACCGGCGCCTGGTCAGCTTCGCCTCGACCGGCACGAGCTTCGCCGCGCCCCGGACCGGCTGGGAGGGCTACGTCAGCGACGCCACCCCGACGCTGTACCTCGACCCGGGCCGGAGGTACCGGATCCACCCGGTGCACAGCGGCAAGTGCCTCGACGTACCGGGCGGGAGCACCGCCAACGACGTGCTGATCGACCAGTGGGACTGTGTCACCACGGCGAGCTGGGAGCTGTTCCGCTTCGAGCGGATCGGGGGCTCGCCGTACTACCAGATCCGGACCGCGGCGGAGAAGTGCGTGGACCTCCAGGCCTGGAGTCTGCTGGACGACACGCCGGTGTTGCAGTACACCTGCCACGCCGCCGGGGTGACGAAACCGAACCAGCAGTTCCGTCTGGAGCTGGTGTCGGGCGGCGGGTACGAGCCGGTGGTGCGGCTGCAGGTGGTGCACAGCGGCAAGTGCCTTCGGGTCAGCGGCGCCAGCACGGCCAACGGTGCCCGGATCGTGCAGGCACCCTGTGCCGCGAACCCGGCGCCGGAGGCGCGGTTCGCGCTGCGGTTGGAGCCGTGACGGTACCCGGCGGCCCGGTCCGGTGAGCGGCCCGGTCCGGTGAGCGGCCCGGTCCGGTGAGCGGTCCGGACCGGTGCGCCGTGCACGCCCCGTCAGCCGTCGGCGCCTGTGCGTTTCGTGTGCGATCCGGCCCGAAGATGATCCCGATCGTGGCATGTCGATTGGTCGATCGACCTGTTGACGGCCCGACAACGAGGGATCTCGGGACAGGAGACGGCATGGACCATGGCTGGAGACCGAAACGGCACCGCTGGCGGGCCGCGGGTCGAGAACCGGGACGGCACCGCATTCTCCGGTCGCTCCGGTACACGCTGGCCCCCGCACTGAGCCTGGTGCTGGTGGTCACCCTGGCGGACGCGCCCGCGTCCGCCCGACCGCTGCACGACGAGGAGCTCTTCAAGCCCGTCGCCGAGCGTTCGGTGCCCGGGCGCGGGGTGACCGTGCCGGAGCCGGGCCCCGACCCGGCGGAGCAGCAGGCGCTCCGGACCACCCCGAAGGTGGTCTGGCCGAGCCCGGGCGTCGCGGAGATCACGCTGGACGGCAAGGCCCAGCGGGCCACGCACGGCGCGGCCGGCTCGCTGCCGATCCGGGTGGCGCCGGCCGGCACCAGAGCCGGCGTCTCCACCGGTCCGGGTGGCGCCTCGGCCGAGGGCGACCGGGCGGCGGCCGACGCCGCCACGCCCGCCCGGGTACGGGTCGAGCTGAAGCAGCGGTACCTCGACGGGCTGCTGCTCGACGTGCGCCGCGCGGACGGGGTGGCCCGCGACGGCCGGGTGTCGCTGGAGGTGGACTACTCGGGCTTCCGTGACGCGTACGGCGCGGACTGGGCGGTGCGGCTGCGCCTGATGAAGCTGCCCGCCTGCGCGCTGAGCACACCCGAGCGTGCGGAGTGCGTGGGTACGCCGCTGGCGACCCGCAACGACGGTTCCGGGGTGCTGAGCGCCGACGTGACGGTGCCGGGCACGGCGGCGGTCTCGGCGCGGCCGGCCGACGCCGGGTTGTACGCCGTGGTCGCCGCGGCCTCCTCCGGAGCCGGTGACTACAAGGCCTCTCCGCTGGCGCCGTCGTCGACCTGGACCGTCGGTGCCGCCTCCGGGGACTTCGTGTGGAAGTACCCGATGGACACCCCGCCGGCCGTCGGCGGCCCGGAGCCGGAGCTGGAGCTGGCCTACTCCAGCGGAATGGTGGACGGCCGTACCTCGGCCACCAACAACCAGCCGTCCTGGGTGGGGGAGGGCTTCGACTTCACTCCCGGTGGCTACATCGAGCGCCGCTACACCAGTTGCGGCAACGACACCTCGGGCGGCAACAACAGCGGAAACAAGACCGGTGACCTCTGCTGGGCGACCGACAACGCCGTGTTCGCACTCAACGGCAGGGGTGGCGAGCTGGTCCGTGACGACGCCACCGGGGCGTGGCGTCCCCGGGTCGACGACGGCTCCCGGGTGGAGCGGCTGACCGGTGCGGCCAACGGCGACAACGACGGCGAGTACTGGCGGATCACCACCCGGGACGGCACCCAGTACTACTTCGGAAGGCACGAGATCCCCGGCGGCGAGGTGTCGAACTCGACCTGGACGGTGCCGGTGTACGGCAACCACGCCGGCGAGCCGTGCCACAAGTCGACCTTCGACGCGTCGTACTGCAACCAGGCCTGGCGGTGGAACCTCGACTACGTGGTCGACGTGCACGGCAACGCGATGACGTTCTACTACCAGCGCGAGACGAACCGGTACGGCCGCAACATGTCGGCGTCGAAGGTCTCGAGCTACGACCGCGGCGGTTGGCTGGACCGGATCGACTACGGGCAGCGGGTCGAGAACGGCGTCGTCGTCACGCCGCCGGTCGCCCGCGTCCAGTTCACCGCGGCCGACCGCTGCATCCCGGGCAGCGCCTGCGTGACGTCCCAGCCCGCCAACTGGCCGGACGTGCCCTGGGACCAGTCCTGCACCAGCAGCACGAGCTGCCCGAACAAGCACACCCCGACGTTCTGGTCGCAGAAGCGACTGGCGAGGGTGACCACCATGGTGCGGGACGGGTCGGGTTTCCGCAGCGTCGAGTCGTGGGAGCTGGACCACACGTTCCCCAGCCCGGGTGACGGCACCCGGGCCGGCCTGTGGCTCGACAGCATCCGGCACACCGGCCACGTCGGCGGCACGGCCAGCGAGCCCGAGGTCCGGTTCACCGGCAGGCAGCTCAACAACCGGGTGGACGGCCTCGACGGGATCCCGCCGATGAACTGGTTCCGCGTGGTCAAGGTGCAGCTCGAGTCCGGCGGTGAGGTGGCGGTCGACTACTCCCCGGGCGAGTGCGTGGCGCCGGGCAACCTGCCGACGCCGGACAACAACGAGATGCGCTGCCATCCGCTGCGCTGGACCCCGGAGGGGCAGCTCACCGAGCGCCAGGACTGGTTCCACAAGTACGTCGTCACCAGGGTCACCGAGACCGACCGGGTCACCGGGCTGGAGCCGGAGGTGACCACGGTGGAGTACCTCACCCCTCCGGCCTGGCGGCACGACGAGGAGGACGGTCTGGTCCCCGTCGAGCGCAAGACCTGGTCGCAGTGGCGCGGCTACGGCAAGGTGCGCACGTACAAGGGCACGGCCAACACGGTGCGCACGGTCACCGAGTCGGTCTACTTCCGGGGCATGGACGGCGACCGTACCGCCTCCGGCGGCACCAAACGGGTCGTCGTCCGGGACTCCTCGGGCGGCACCTGGCCGGACTCCGACCCGCTGGCGGGGATGGAGCGGGAGCACGTCACCCTCGACCAGAACGGGAAGATCCTGGAGCGGTCGATCACCGATCCGTGGGTGTCCGAACCGACGGCGGTGCGGACCCGCAGCTGGGGCACGACCCGGGCGTACCAGGTCGAGGAGGCCCGGGTCCGGCAGTCCGAGGCGACGGCCTCCGGCGGGTGGCAGGAATCCGGCGCGGACAACGTCTACGACGAGGCGGGTCGGCTGCTGTACTCGACGGACCACAACGACCTGGCCGACCCGGACGACGACGTCTGCACCCGCTACACCTACACCAGCAACGAGGAGGCGTGGCTGAAGGACCTGCCGGTCCGGGTGGAGACCCTCGGGGTGAGCTGCGACAGGACCCCGTCGTACCCGGACGACCTGCTCGGCGACGAGCGGTACTACTACGACGGTGCCACCACGCTCGACGCCGTGCCGACCAAGGGTGACGTCACCCGCAAGGACGAGCTGTCCGGCTGGGTCAACGGGGCGCCCACCTTCATCACCACGCTGCGGTCCAGCTACGACGTGCACGGCCGGCAGGTCGAGACGGTCGACGTGCAGGGCGGGCGGACCACCACCCGCTACACCCCGGCCACCGGAGGCCCGGTGACCGCGGTCGCCACCACCAACCAGCTCGGACACGTCACCACGACCGAGCTGGAGCCGGCGTGGGGCGAGGAACTCTCGGTCACCGACCCGGACGGGCGGCGTACCACCTTCCGGTACGACCCGCTGGGCCGGCTGACCAGGGTCTGGGAGCCGGGCCGCAACCCGGCGACCGACTCGCCGAGCGTCGAGTTCAGCTACCTGACCCGCACCACCGGTGCGAACGCGGTCACCATCCGGGCGCTGCAGCCGGACGGCAGCTACGAGACCGAGTACGAGCTGTACGACGGCTTCATGCGCCCCCGGCAGCGGCAGGAGCCGGCGCCCGGCGGCGGGCGGATCGTGACGGACACCATCTACAACTCCCGGGGCCTGGAGGTCAAGGAGAACGGACCGTACTTCAACGACGCGCCGCCCGGACCGGACGTGCTGATCGTCGACGAGGCGCTGCTCCCGGCCCAGACGATCACCGTCTACGACCACGCCGAGCGGCCGGTGTCGGAGATCTTCCTGGTCGACGGGGTGGAGCGGTGGCGTACCACCCACACCTACGGGCACAACCGGCACGACATCGACCCGCCGGACGGGGAGACCCCGACCACCCAGATCCTCGACGACGAGGGCCGGCTGCTGGAGCTGCGCCAGTACCACGGCGACTCGCCGACCGGACCGTACGACGCGACCCGGTACACGTACACCAAGCGCGGCCAGCTGGCCAGTGTCACCGACCCGGCGGGCAACGTCTGGCGGTACGTCTACGACCTGCGCGGCCGGGTGGTGCGGTCGGAGGACCCGGACCGTGGCGTCACCGAGTTCACCTACAACGACGCCGACGAGAAGGTGACCGCCCGGGACGCCCGGGGCGTCACGCTGGCGTACGCCTACGACGCGCTCGGCCGGACCACGGCCGTGCACGAGGGGTCGCTGAACGGCCCCAAGCGGGCGGAGTGGCGCTACGACACCCTCGCCGACGGCACGCCGGCCCGGGGCCAGCAGACCTCGGCGACCCGGTACGTGGACGGCAACGCCTACACGGTGGAGTTGACCGGGGTCGACGCGGCCGGGCGGCCGACCGGGACCCGGTACACGATCCCGGCGAGCGAGGGCGCGCTGGCCGGCACGTACGAGTTCACCACCACCTACCACGTCGACGGCGAGGTGGCCTCGCTGGGCCTGCCGGCCGCCGGTGGCCTGCCGGCCGAGCAGCTCCGGTTCGGGTACAACGCGCTGGGCCTGCCGTCGACCCTGACCGGGCACACGTCGTACGTCGTCGGGGCGGGTTACACCCCGTACGGGGAGCTGTCCCGGATTACCCTGTCGGCGGGCGGGAAGTGGCTGGTGTCGAACTACGAGTACGAGCGCGGCACGCACCGGCTGAGTCGGGCGGTCGTCGAACGGGAGACCTCCCCGAGCCGGCTGGCCGACCTGAGCTACTCGTACGACGCGGCGGGCAACGTCACCCGGATCGCCGACCGGGCGGACCCGGGCACCGGGGGCGGGGCGGAGACCCAGTGCTTCCGGCACGACCACCTGCGCCGGCTGGTCGACGCCTGGACCCCGGCGTCGGGTGACTGCGCGGCGGCACCGTCGGCGGCGAATCTGGGCGGTCCGGCGCCGTACTGGCACTCCTGGACGTTCGACAAGACGGGCAACCGGCTGTCGGAGACCCGGACCGATTCCAGCGGGGCCGTCACGACCAGCACCTACAGGTACCCGGAGGCGGGCCAGGCGGGGCCGCACGCGGTCCGGGAGGTGACGACGACCGGGCCGACGGGCACCCGCACCGACCGCTACGAGTACGACGCCACCGGCAACACCACGACCCGGGTCCGCGGCGACGGCACGCTCAACCTGGTCTGGGACGCCGAGGGCAACCTGGCCGCCACCACCGGAGCGGCGAACACGAGCTACGTGTACGACGCCGACGGCAACCGGCTGATCCGGCGGGACTCCACCGGCACGACGCTCTACCTCGGCGAGACCGAACTGCACCTGAGCACCGGCGGTGTGGTCACCGGTACCCGCTACTACGAGTTCGCCGGGCGGACCGTGGCGGTGCGGACCTCGGCCGACAACAGGCTGCACTGGTTGGCCCTGGACCACCACGGCACCCCGGAGATCGCGGTGGACGCCACCACCCAGCAGGTTCACCGTCGTCGGCACACCCCGTACGGGGAGCTGCGCGGGGCCGCGCCGGACTACTGGCCGGGCCAGAAGTCCTTCGTCGGGGGCACCAGCGACCCGACCGGCCTGATACACCTGGGTGCCCGGGAGTACGATCCGACGCTCGGTCGCTTCCTCTCGGTCGATCCGATCATCGACTACGCCGATCCACAGCAGGCCAACGGGTACGCCTACGCCAACAACAGCCCGGTGACGTACGCCGACCCGGACGGCCAGTGGGGCTTCATCACCCGGGTCTTCTCCAAGACGGTGGTGCGGACCGTGGTGCACAAGGTCGTCCACCACGTGACGAACCTGATCCGGGTGCCGGTGACCGTCGTCAAGGACAAGGTCAAGAAGACGGTCACCAAGCTGAAGGAAGTCAAGAGGAAGATCGTCCGCAAGGTCAAGAAGATCCAGAAGCGGATCGTCAAGATCAAGAAGAAGATCAGGACCGCGGCGAAACGCGTGGCCAAGCGGGTCGCCAAGAAGGTGGTGAAGAAGTGGAACCAGGCCAGGGCCGCGGCCAAACGGGCAGCCGCCAGGGCGGCCAGACTGGCGGCCCAGAAGGCGAAGGCGGCCCGGGACGCCGCGGTCCGAGGGGCCAAGAAGCTGGCCGCGGCGACGGCCTCGGCGTACCGGTGGACGAGGGACAACCTGGGACCGGGTAGCGCCTTCTGGGACACGGCCAAGATCGGACTCAGTGTCGCCGCCCTGATGGGCTGCTTCGCCTGCGGTGCGGTGGCCGCCGGGATGGCCGGGATAGACGCGGGCATCAAGGCGGCCAACGGCGACTACGTCGGGGCCGGGCTGGAGGCCGCCACGGTGTTCAGCGCCGGGATCGGCGGGCAGGTCAAGGCGGGACTGGATGCGGCCAAGGCCGTGCAGCGGGCGGCCGTCGCCCTGCCCAGCACCCGTGGGGCGGCGCTGGTACGCCGGGCCGCCGCCAACAGCGTCCGGGACTGGCAGCGGGCGACCCGCGCGGTCCAGGCCACCGACGCCGGGCTGTTGGTCACCAGCGTCGCCACGTACAGCCACCTGCCGAACTGACCGGGTCGGCCGGCTGACCCACACCGGGCCGGGAACCCGCGGGTTCCCGGCCCGGTTGCCGTCGGTCGCCGTGTGCCGACGCCGCCGTGCACGGGTGCGGCCGCCGGGCGGGGGAGTCGGGGCGGCCGGCGCGACGTCCGGGCCACCCCGACCCGCTCTCCGCCCGGTGCCGACCGAGGACGGACCTCCTGCCCGGCCCCGCGGTCAGCCGGTCAGCGTGCAGTCGTCGACGAGCAGCGTCGGCCCGCCCGGGGTGAGGTGGTGTGAGTAGACGATCAGCGGCAACAGGTTGTCGCTGGTCGTGGCGGTGTGGGTCAGGGTGATCTGGTACCAGGTGTTCGGGTCGCTCAGTGTCACACCCGCCGAGTCGATCGGCCCGGTGACCGACTGCCAGGTCGGGGTGTACTCCTGCACGCGGATGCGGGCGGTGATCGGGCTGGCCGACCGCACCCAGCACGACGCCGAGTAGGTCCGGCCGGCGACCGTCCGCAGCTGCGGGCTGGGGCTGGTCGCCCCGGCCGTGACCGGCGGGGTTCCGGTGGTGCTGATCTGCAGCGCCCGGGCCCCGGTCCGGGCGGTGCTGACCGGGGTGAGCACGGTGGCCGGGCCGAAGGTGTTCCAGACCGGCGGGTTGGCCTCGAAGCCCGGGTCGGTGAGGTGGTTCGTCGGTGGCGTGACCGTCGACCCGAACGGGATGCCGGTGGCGGAGGCGAACGCCGCGATCGTGGAGTAGCGGGTGCAGGTGCTCGACGGGCACCAGTGGATGGTCTGGTTGCCCGAGACCGTGTTGCCGGTCGCCTGTCCGATCATCTGGGCCGCGTTGACCTGCGCCGTACGGTTGGTCTCCATCAGCAGCGTGGTCGCCGACGTCCCGACGATGGTGTTGTCGGTGATCACCGTGTTGGTGGTGTCCCAGGTCAACCCGAGGCTGGCCGAGTACGCGTCGGTGGACGGCGACCGCGCGTCGTCGTAGATGCCGAGCTGGGTCCGGTTGCCGGAGAACCGGTTTCCGGTGATCGTCACGTGGTCGGAGCCGGAGACCTTCACGCCCCGCCCGTTGCCGTCGATCTGGTTGTCCGAGATCGTCGCCCGGGACGAGACCTCCCAGTAAATGCCGTTGTTGGAGTTGTTGACCACCGTGTTTCCGGTGATCACGCCGTTGGTGCAGCCCAGGTCACACCAGTACCCGGTGCCGTGGTTGTCGGCGAAGACGTTGTCGCGCACCGTCGGGTTGGCGGTGTGCGCCATCTTGAGCCCGGCTATCGTGCAGGCGTAGGTGCAGGTCGAGACGGCGAACCCGGCGGTGTTGTTCCGACTGAACGTGTTGCCCTCGACCACCACGCCGTGCGCCCGGTTGAAGCTGCCGCCCGTGCCACCGTTGTCGACCACCTGGTTGCCGGTCACCGTGATCCCGGTGTTGTAGACGCCGAGCGCCCGGCCCGCACTGCGGGTGAAGACGTTGTTCTCGATCACCGAGTCCGGCGCGTTGACGACGAGCACCGCGAGCTGGTCCTCGTTCCAGTGCGGCGCGTACTCGGTGAAGGTCAGACCCCGGATGACGCTACCGGCGGCCGACGGGTTGAGCAGCATGGCCCGCCACCGGACCGACGCCTCGATCACCGCGCCGGCCGGGTTGTCGCCCACGTACAGCGCCCGGCTGTCCGGGTCGACGTAGAAGGTGCCGGGCACCACCTCGGACCGCGAGCCGACCTGACGCAGCTCGACGCCGTTGCGGAACACCTGGTCGGGCTTGCCGGCCAGCGGGTACGCCGGGTCGATGGCGTCCTCGTCGTAGCAGGTCTGGCACAGCGGCGAGGTCCAGTTGGTCGCCCGCCAGTCGTCGCCGTCGGCGGTCCAGGCCGAGATGATGTCCGAGCCCTTGAGCTGTACGTTCTCGTTGGGGTAGGGCTGAACGGTGATCCGTTTGTTGATGCCGCCCAGTCCCTCGCGGTAGACACCGCCGCGCATGACGATCGTCCCGCCGGCCGACACCCTGCTGACCGCGGCGGTCAGCGTCCGCAGCGGTTGCGCCTCGGTGCCGGGGGCGCTGTCGTTGCCGGTCGGCGACACGAACAACGCCCCGGGCGGGATGGGGTACGCCACGGCCCGCGGCGACGGCACCCCGGCGGCGGCCGGGTCGGTCGTCCGCCCCGGGCCCGGGGCGACGGTGGCCCCGGTGTCGGGAGCCGCACCGGCGGACGCCGTCCCCGGGACGGCGGCGAGGTTCAGCACAACCAGGCCGGCGGCGATCGCGACGCCGGCCCGGCGACGTCGACGCGCCCGACGTACGGCCGCACGGATCATGCTCGGTACTCCTTGGAGGTCGACGTGTCGACGGGACTGTCTCGCCGGGTCCGTCGCGACGCCCGTCGCGGCGTTTCACCCCTGCCCGGCAGCAGGCGAGGATGGTCAGCCGACGTGTGGCTGTTCCCTGAGGCCACTCCACCCCATCGGCACCAGGCTATGGTTGGCGCGGTGATAGTAGCGAGTGCCGACCGGTCCGTCCATTTCGGATAGGGCCGGTACCCGGTGCGGACCGTGGGTGAGGCGGGCGGCCACGGCCGTCGTCGTACCCGCCGTGTGCGTGCCCGGTCGTGACGAACGGGCCCGGTGCGGAGGGCGACACCTCCGTACCGGGCCCGCAGGAACCGGTGGGTGGGGACTACCGGGCGGCGCAGGTGGGCGTCATGCCCGTGCCGGTGCCGTCGCCCTGGAAGCCGAACTCGGTCGACTGGCCGGGGCCGAGAGAGCCGTTGTAGCTGACGTTGCTGAACTGGACCGTGCCGGAGTTGCCGCTACGGTTCGCGTTCCAGAGGTTGACGATGCTCGCGCCCGGCGGCAGGGTCATCGTCACCGTCCAGCCGCTGACCGGGGACGATCCGGCGGTGACCCGGACCGTGGCGACGAAGCCCCCGGTCCACGACTGCACCGACACCGTGGCCGAGCAGCCGGCACCGGTCGGTGGGGTCGTCGGTGGGGTCGTGGGCGGCGTGGTGGGCGGTG
>Ga0310830_100725_pt1 | contig 20076 bp, 12 predicted proteins | sample WT_ome_5_FD_201301 | JGI IMG/M metagenome (GOLD analysis project Ga0310830, IMG submission 201301) | Sorghum-adapted microbial communities enriched on wild type (WT) sorghum from Joint BioEnergy Institute, Emeryville, California, United... ...
AGTGCCCTGGTTCCGTTTCCGTTAACGGAATACCGTTGCTCGAAGCGCTCGATACCGATAACGGCAATTCGATGTGGAACGAAGCCGTCAGCCCTGGAACGCTGTCAAAGGAGACCGTCAGCGCTTCACCTGCTGTTAAATGAACATCCTCTGCCGGTGTCAGATTCATGATCTCCGGCAGCTCGGTATCCACGTAGACCGTCCGAGTGACCGTCGTTTCGTTTCCGGCATGGTCCGTCGCGGTCACGGTGATCAGATTCTCACCGGCGTTAATCAACATACGATATGCGAACGCGCCGCTGCCTTCCAACGGAACCTCTTGCCCGTTGACGGTCAACTTGTTGATGAACTCATCGAACATAGAACCCGTCACATTCAATACTTCTGAATTGGTTCGGAAGCCGTCCACGGGTGAAACGACTTCAAGTTCCGGAGCAACCGTATCCAGTGTAATTGTGGCAGGCAGTGAGCGATCGGTTGCCTTCCCGTTCACGAGGACTTCGGCAGTCAACTCGTTGGCTCCGTCATGAAGCTCGATCGGCAGACTGAATTGCCCGTTTTCAACCGTCGTTGTTCCTGCCAGCTCGGTGCCGTTGTATACCTTCACCTCAGCGCCGTTCGCCATAGAGGTTCCGGTTACGGTAAAGGCGGCTTGATTCGTATAAGATCCATCCTCTGGAGACGTAATCACTGGTGCATGCACCGGATAACGGACGACGGCGCGAATCATAAAGTTGCCTTGTGATTGATCAACCAAGCTCCACACTCCGTTGATGCGATTCCAGCTGCGACCGGCGTTCGGGCTGGATTCGTCCGTCCCAATCCCTGGAGCGTTGGTTCCGACTAAGGTTTGAATGTAGACGATGTAGAAGTCACCTTCAACTGTAACCGGCTCTGGCAGCTCAAGCACGGTCCATTCATCATTACGCAAAGCAGTGCCGTCAAAAGGACCGGCGATTTGCTGGCCTGGTGCTCCGTCCGGGCCGGAGGCATCGTAAACGGCGTATTGGATTTCGGTTCCGCCCGGAACCGGCCATTCCGTATTCATGAAACGGATCAATGCACCGGTGACTTGCACCGCGCCGGCCTCCGGCGTCATGCGTACCGCCCAGGCGTTGTCTGCTTTGTTGAAGACCCACGCATTTTCCAGCGTGCCGTCATCGTAGGCGATTTCGCCAGGCAAGCCCACAAACGGCTTGAGTGCCAGCGAGCCGTCAGCAGTTCCGTTCGGCGGTACTGTCACCGTTAACGTATCGCCGTAATAATCGGCCGCTCTTACCGACAACGTATAGGTCCCTTCCAGAAGTTCTAAGGAGAAGCTGCCATCAGCCCCGGTGATTTGTGGTGCAACCATCGCATCTTCAAGTACGGATACTGTTGCACCTTCGATCGGCTCACCTGTACGTTCATCCGTGATCGTGCCAGTGAGCGTGCCCTTTGGAATCGGCTCCAGGGTGAAGTTCACCTTGGCGTTCACCTGATCGGCGATGGTCACATTTGCCGTTTCCGGATAATAGCCGTAGGCTTCCGCTTTCAGCGTGTAATCCCCAGCCATATGATTGAAGCTGTAGCGTCCGGTGGCTGGATCGGTTTTGACAGAACGCCCGGTTTCCACCACCGTCACCGTTGCGCTGGCCGGCAGGCTGCTGATGCCGATGTCACCGATTGGCTTCGCTTCCTTCACTTGTCGCTCAAATTCAGCCTTGCTGGTACGCGTCAGTTTGTAGGCCGGTCCGGATTTTACAACCTTGTCCTTTTTCGTTCCGGTGTCACTAAGCACGTTGCTCGTCACCTGATCTTCGGGTGTATTCACGCTCAGCACCTGAACATTGTCAATGTACCAGCCGGCCCTCACAACGCTGCCGTCTGTTGCTAATCGGAAGCGAACCTGTACCTGTTCTCCGACGTAATCCTCGAGATCGTAATAAGCAGGGCTCCAAACCTTGCCCTCGGTGTTATGCGAAAATCTCCCCAGCTCGTTCCATGTCGCTCCGCCGTCGGAGCTGATTTCCACATAACCGTAATCAAAGTTGCTCTCAATTTCAAACCAATGATCAAACACAAGGGTTGCATTATCGACGGTGCTCAAATCGATCGTTGGGGAGACAAGCGAAGCATTTGCTCCATTCTCATAATTGTTGTCGAGATCAGTTCCCCATACGTTTGGCTCGGATACAGCGCTGATCGGACCGGGTTCCATCGGAGTGCCGCGTTCCCATTTATCCCCTGCGCCGCTGTGCGTCCAGCCGTTATCGCTGTCACCGTCAAAGTTGTCGCTGAAAATGATAAGCGGACGAACAACGTTGATCTCCAATTCTTCCGACTTGGCGCTTTCGTTACCGCTATAGTCCGTTGCGGTAACCGCATAATAATAAGTAATGTCCGATTCGGTTGTGGTGTCGGTATATTCCGTCAAAGATGTTGTAATGAGTTCTTCATAACCGGATCCTGAAGTTGTGGAACGGTATACGGTGTACTCTTTTACGTCCTCGTCAACGGAAGGAGACCAGGTCAGTTCAACGCTGCCTACGAGGGTGGCGGAGCCGCTCAGATCCGTAGGAGCCGCAGGAGCGGAGTCATCAGGCAATTGCAGGGAGAGATCATCCAGATACCATCCTGCTTTCTGCACGACACCATCGCTCGTTAAGCCAAATTGCAAGTACACTTGCTGACCGGCGTAGTCACGCAGATCCAGATATTGCGTGGTCCAGCCGTTGCTCGTTCCGGTATACTCTGCCACGGGTACAAAGGCATAATCGGTATCCAAGGTTGCCATGTACAACGTGCCGACATCAAATCCCTCTTCAAGATCGTACCAATGTTTGAAAGAGAGGATGGCTCCTTCCGGGCTGTCGGTTAAATCAATCGGAGGCGCCAGCAGATAGGAATTGGCAAGGGGTTCATAACTGTCGGTTAGATTGGTAGCGTACACCTTCTCACCGGAATAAGCACTGCCCGGTCCGCTGACCGGCGTTCCCCAAGCCCAGGTATTCCCGGCTCCGCCGGAAACAAACCCAGTGATATCCGTTTCGAAATCCTGCAAATAACCGGGCACAACACCGGCGGATACGCTCACGGAGTAAGGGTCGCTGTCAAATCCGTTGTTACCGTAATCGTTCACTCGAATGTAGTAGTCGAGCCCAGCAGTACTAATTAGGAAAGAGGGGATCGTTGCTTCATATACCCCGTCTTTTTCGTTCCCCGACACTCGTACAGCTGGAATGTATACATAATGGCTGGTTCCCGCTTCTTTGGCGTAAAATTCAACGGATGTGACGGCAACATCATCGCTTACTTGAGCGGATAACGTCACATCGAAGCCTTCATATATTAAAGTAGGCGGTGTATGTGTCAGCACCGGTTCCTCTAAATCCTCCCCTGCCGTGATCACACGACCTGAGACCGTGCCGATACCTTGGAGCACGGAACCTACGGCATCCAATGCATTTACGATGCCGTATCCGTACCCGTTATTAGGTACTGTGTCATACTCAGCGTCTGTCCGCGGCGTGGCCGTGCTGGTCAAGATTTCCTCGAGCTGGTCTACCGTGAGCGAGTGGTTCGCCTGCAGCAGCAAGGCCGCGATGGCTGTCGTATGCGGACCTGCCATCGAGGTGCCGTTCCAGCCGCCCTGATAAGCTCCGCCAGGAACAGAGGAACGAATGTTAACACCTGGCGCGGAAACCTCCGGTTTAATTTCATCGTAAGGGGAAGGTCCACGCAAAGAGAAATCCGCTAAATTCCCGTTGATGTCCGTAGCGCCGGTAGCGAACGCTTCAGGATAGTTCGCTGGCGCAGCTACCGAACCCGGACCGCCGGGGTTATCAAAATCGGTGTTGCCCGCCGAGAACTCAGGGAAGATTTGCGCGCTTCTCCAAGCTTGTACGATCGGGCGGAACCATTCATCGATGCCGGGACCGCCTCCCCAGGAGTTGTTCACCACGTCAGGAGCGAGCTCCGGATGCAGATTCCCTTCGGCATCCACTGGCGCGAGCAGCCATTGGCCGCCATCCAGGATGATGTCATCCGTTGTGGTAGGATTAAAAATCCGGACAGCGATCCATTTTGCACCAGGCGCGACGCCGATCTGGTTCGAGCCGTCTGGCTCCGAACCAACCATCGTTCCCATGGTGTGCGTACCGTGGCCATGGGAATCGGCAGGCAGCGGAGCGTGGCTGTGCGGATCATACCAGCTGAGCTCGGGATCCACGATATTGCCCGAAGCATCCAGTCCGCGCCATTTGCTTCTTAAGGCCGGGTGGTTGTAATCCACGCCGGTATCGAGGTTGGCGACCACGATGCCGGTGCCATCGATGCCCATGTTCCACACCTCAGGGGCGTTGATTTGGGCAATATTCCACTCAACGCTGCTTGGGTTAACGTCCTTGGTCGCTTGCTTTGAATCGCCCAGTGAAGTGGAGACCTCGTCGGCCGGTTTCACAGCAGGCATCTTCACGGCAGGCTCTACAGCCGCATCTTTATCGATTTCAACCTTTTGCAGATGACGTTTTTCATTCGGCAAAATTTTCTCGACTTCGGGGAAAAGGGCGATTCGCTCCATCACTTCTTTGGAGCTTGTCACCGCCATGGCATTTACGATAAAGTAGCTTTTGTAGTCTTTCACTTCTCCGGATTGCTGGGCTTTCCGCAAGTATTCCTCCAGCTTAAATTGGGTGCGGGAGGCCGTTTCGCGCAGAGCGCTGACAACGGAAGTCCGTACGGACAGCTTCGCGGCGGAAGGAGTCGATTTCTCCAGCTGGGCTTTCTGAAGAGCCAGCTTGGCGACCGAAGTGGTATCGGTCTGCTCCTTGAGTTTGACAAGGTAGGTGACGAAGTCGTCCTGCTTAAACTGGGTCTGCAATTTAGCGTCAATTTTGGCTTCGGCCACTTGGGGCGCGGACGATCTCAAGCTGCTCTGTCCCGATACGCTGCTGCTGCTGGCGGAGGCGACGGGAACAAGAGTTAATGCAAGAAGGATCGACATGCCAAGCGAGAAAGGTTTGCGAAATCTCTTGAGACTTATCAACTTCTTCACTCCCTTTGATTAAGTTTTAAGCCCAACATCCATCCTGTGACGGCCGTCCGGAGTAACAAGATCTGAGTCCGGATGCATGACTGACAAAAAATGAATCAATTGCCTCTTGGGTACATCACCTCCTTTATGTAAAATAGTGGAATCAGGAGTAGTAAACTATGGTGGATGTGAGTTAAAACTAATGGCGTGGAGTGAACCGTTAGGTTAGTAGAGGTCATAGAGTGAAGAAAAGTTAACACGGAGCGAACCTTATTTCTCAACATTTCATAAAATAAGGTAATATCTGGGGTTGTTAGGGACAGTATATATCTGTAAAATCAGGTACACAAGTAGGTGGATGTGTAAAATATACATATTTTCTTATAAAAATAGGAAAAAATAACTAGAATTTGATGCAAATTATCGGATTTTATGTGAGTTATCTTGACATCTTGCTAACTTCGGTTTACATTAAGCACAAATTCATATTGGCGAATGAGGATGATGGGAGAGTCCGCGGGCTGAACCGAAGATGGAACCGGCTTAGCGGCACCGAAGGAGCAAGGGCCGGTCCTGCAGCCGGCAGCCGAATCTCTCAGGTACAAAGGACCATGATCGGACGCCGCTCTGGAGAGAGCGAACAGCCACCCAAGAGGTACATGGATCTCGGATTTGAGGTTTGGACCGGGACCATTAAACTTTCAGGTAACGGGGACAGAGCGAAAGGCAGCAGCCTTTTTGTTCTGTCTCTTTTTCGTCATAGAAAAATGATGGGGAGATGTACGATGCGATTTAAAAGCGTATTTTCAATTATCGGTCCAGCGATGATTGGGCCCTCCAGTTCACATACGGCCGGGGCTGTACGGATTGGACGATTTGCCCGTCAGCTGCTCGGAACCGCGCCGGTTAAGGCGGAGATTTGCTTCTATGGCTCCTTTGCTGAAACGTACAGCGGACACGGAACCGATCTGGCCATCGTTGGCGGCATTTTGGATTACCGTACGGACGATGAGCGAATCCGCCAGTCGATACAGAACGCTGAACAACAGGGGATTGAAGTGGTGTTTACTACTGGAGTCCTGCCTGGGGCCCATCCGAATACGGTAAAAATAAAACTGACCTGCCAAGACGGAAGTTCAATCGAGGTCATGGGCGCATCCATCGGCGGAGGGACCATCGTTATTCGCAGCATTAACGGTTTTGAGGTGAAATGCTCTGGCGAGCTGCCGACGCTGGTCATCTCCCACACGGACCGGCAAGGGGTGCTGGCAGGAATTACGGCTTTGTTCAGCCGGGAGAATGTGAATATCGGCTACATTATTACCGATCGGAAAGGGCGGACCGCCGAGGCACTGACGGTTGTGGAAGCCGACTCGTCCATTCCGCCGGAATTAGTGGAGGCGATCCGTGCGTTGGAGCATGTCAGCCAAGTCTCCTACATTGATCTGACGAAGTAAAACGAGGAGGGAGCACGATGCGTTTTAAAAATTTGCGTGAGCTGGTTGAACTCTGTGAACGGGAATCCAAGACGATCTCCAGCATCATGATTCAGGATCAGGTGGAAGAGAGCGGGCAAACGGAGGAAGAAATTGTGGCTGCCATGAACGAGTACTACCAAATTATGAAAACGGCGGTACATAAAGGGCTGACTGAGGACATCGTCTCCACAAGCGGGCTGACCGGCGGCGATGCCAAAAGGGTCGAGGCCTACCGCAATCGCAGTGAGACTTCGGTTGGTGATATCGCATGTCAGGCCATGGCTTATGCGCTGGCTGTCTCCGAGGTGAACGCCTCGATGGGGCGCATCGTCGCTACACCGACGGCGGGCTCGTGCGGCATCATCCCCGGCGTGTTTGTCAGCGCACAGGAGCGCTTCGGCTGGAAGGATGAGCATCTCGTGCGCGGGCTGTTTTGCGCTGGAGCCATCGGGTATGTGATCGCCAATAACTCGTTTATTTCTGGCGCGGAAGGCGGTTGCCAGGCAGAGGTTGGATCGGCGATCGGAATGGCGGCCGGGGCGATGGTCGAGCTGCGCGGCGGGACGCCGGAACAAGCGGTGCACGCCGTTGGCCTCGCGCTCAAGAACACGCTGGGCCTGATCTGCGATCCTGTTGGCGGTCTGGTCGAAATCCCTTGCATCGTGCGCAACGGCTTTGGAGCGGTCAATGCGCTGGCTGCCGCCGATATGGCCTTGGCCGGTGTGCGCAGCGCGATCCCGTCGGACGAAGTGATCGACGTGATGCTGGAGGTTGGCTCAGCGATGCCTAGTCGCCACCGCGAAACTGCGCAAGGAGGGCTGGCACAAACGCCAACCGGCCGTAAGATCATGAAGGAGCTGCGCAGTCGGAAGAAGTGAATGTGAACCCCTTATCTTCATCTTAACGCCGCTGCCTGCACTGCATATCGCGATGGCTCTGATCGTAATCTTGTCTTTTTAGTGCCGGCTGTCGCGGGCAACGATTGTGGAGATTACAGGAAGTGGAGTGAATTTTGCGGAGTAGGTTGCGGAATAAGCGAAATAACAAAACCCCTGCGGGGGCATCGATAGGATTACCTATGGAATGCTCCCTCAGGGGTTGTATGTTTTTATCGGGTTATGCTTCCAAAGAGGTGCTTTGCTGCGTACGTACTTTTACAGTAACCTTACGCAAATAGACGAACGACGAGACGAGTGAAACTAGCGCGATCACCATCAAGCCCCAGAAAATGTTCGAGTAAGCCGTGGACAACGGCAAATCGTGCTGCCATTCCATTGCGCTGGATGCCATGGCGACGCTGAAAGCACCGCTAAAGAATTGCAACAGCTGGTAAAGTCCCATTCCTGAACCTACCTGAGATGCCGGAAGAACACGGGAGATTTCATTGGATACACTGCTCGAGATTATCGTAAATCCAAGGCTCATCAGAATATAGATAAACAGGATGGCGAGCCACGATTGCCCGCTAAACAACGCGAACAAAGCCATAGAGATCAATACGAGCAGCGGAACGTACCGCAGGATCGTACCGTTCCCATGATGGTCAATGATTGAACCTATCTTGCGGGAAGCCACCATTGCAAGGATCGAGCCTGGGAAGATGATCATACCGGCATGGCTGGCGGTTAATTCGTATTGATGCACTAAAATTTGCGGCAGCAAAAACAAAGTGGCAAAGCTGCACAAATACGATGTGATCCCTACGATCGACAATGCTAAATATGACCCGTTACGAAATAAAGCGGGCGAAACAAACGGATCTGCAAAGGTGCGTATGCGCCAGACGAACAGCGCTAGCGCTACTGCGCCAATGGCGAGTGCCAACAAGGAATGCTGTGTCAAGTACAGCAGCAAACCTGTTGTTCCCACAGCTACGAAAATTGCACCAAGAGTATCAAACGATCCCCGCACGGGTTGTTCTTTTGGAATATACCGAAGAAACAGCGGTACCAGAATCAGAGTTAACGCCGTGATGATAAAGAGGTATCTCCAGCCAAAATATTCGACAATCGCGCCGCCGACAACGGGCCCTAGACCAAGACCCAGTGATACGGCTGACATGTTCATGGCCATCGCTTTGCCGCGCCGCTCGACGGGAACGTAACGGGATAACGTAACCAGGGATAACGATACGACCGCCCCAGCACCAGATGCTTGCACAACGCGAACAGCGAGCACGATCCAGAAGTTGGGGCTGAACATCCCGGTAATGGCGGCAAGTCCCAGTATCGTAAGTCCAATTGCCAGTAATCGCCGAATCGGCAGAAAATCGGAAAGCCGGCTGAAGGTAATTGACGAGATGGCGAACATAATCGAATAGCCGGTGACGATTAGGGATGTGGTGGTTGCCGACAATTGGAACGTCTTGGTGACGTCCGGCAATGCCAAGTTAAACATTGCTGTATTCATGATAACCAGAACGACAGCGATAGCAAGCAACACTGTCAGCAGCCCTTCGCGTTGGAGTGCTTCCGAAGAAGTTGGAGTTCCGGAAGATTGAGGACCGGTGGTAGTGTTACGCATGATTTTTACCTCCACTCTTTTCCTTGTTCTATTGTTCGAATATTATCGAACGTTTGAAATATAACACGCCTTATCTTATGATGTAAAGAGGGGAAAATAAAATTCATCACGAAATTTAGTAATAAAGGAGTTTTTCCTTATGAAAGTTCTATACCACCCCGAACGGGATGATATTCAGTTGTCTTCCGTCTTATATGCTTTAAGTGACCCGATTCGGCTTAGCGTCGTGGCGGAAATGAAGCGCTGCGGCGAACGGCCTTGTAATTATTTCGAGGTTCCTATCGCCAAATCGACGTTATCGCACCATATCCGGACACTGCGGGAAGCCGGTATCATCACGACTCGGATTCAAGGCACACAGCGGTTTATATCGGTGCGGGAAGAGGATTTGGAAGCCCGCTTTCCCGGGTTGTTGAACTCGATCCTGGAGGCTTATGAGAAAACCCAACCGCAGGAGCAATACACCGAATCGAAATCGGAGTAAGATGTTCCAATTAGTAGAGACTTGAGTGAGAAATCGAAGCCAAAGGGGAGCTTACCTTATGTTAAATTTGGATCTCTCAGGACAAATTGCGCTGATTACCGGAGCGACCGGGCAGCTAGGTCGGGTGATCACCCGGACATTGTCCGATTGCGGAGCAAAGGTAGTTATTCATTATGTGAATAACGAAGCCAAAGCCCGGGAATTATTTCAAGAGATCACCGCGGCCGGAAGAGAGGCCATGATCGTACAAGGCGATATTACAAAGGAAGCGGATATCCAAGCGATCCAAGCGAAGGTCACGGCCGAGCTTGGCGATCCGGACATCGTAGTTGCCAATGCCGTGGTGCAGTATAACTGGACTTCGGTTCTGGAGCAACCTGCGGAAGATTATGTGAGTCAGTTTGAATCTTGCGTTCTGCAGAGTGTGTTCCTGGCCAAGGCATTTATTCCGGCGATGATGGACAAAAGAAAAGGGCGCTTCATCGGAATTAACACTGAGTGCGCCATGCAGAACTTCCCCAACCAGTCGGCGTATACGGCAGGGAAAAGAGGCATGGACGGCGTTTACCGCGTTCTGGCTAAGGAGGTTGGGGAGTACGGGATAACTGTGAATCAGGTCGCTCCGGGCTGGACGATCAGCGATCGCGACCGCGAGCTGACAGATCGGAATGATGCTGCTTATATCGCCGGTGTTCCGCTGAAGCGGCGGGGAGAAGATCAAGATATTGCCAATGCGGTGGCGTTTCTGGCTTCTGATTTGGCTGGTTTTATCACGGGTGCGTACCTCCCGGTGACCGGCGGAAATGTCATGCCGGCCATTTAAGCTCTTGGCTAAGTTAGGCTGGACAAGAAGGAAGCGGCCAATGTGGAATCAGCGGAGGGAAGTTATTCGTTGATCCAGAGCCATTTACGACAGGTAGAGGCGGCGGAGCGGGTACGGATTCTGTATGCCTGCGAAGCGGGCAGCCGAGCCTGGGGTACTGCGTCTCCTGCCAGCGACTACGACATCAGGTTCATTTATGTTCGGCCGGTGGAGTGGTACTTGTCGCTCCGAGAAAAAAGGGACGTTATCGAGTATGCTCCACCAGGAGGAACGAAATCTGCTGGCGTTGATTCACTTGGTCCGGCTCAGCTGGGGAACAGCTGCAGTCTCGATCTTGTTGGCTGGGATCTGCGCAAGGTGCTGTCGCTGCTGGGGAAGGGCAATCCCTCTTTATTCGAGTGGCTGTCTTCCCCCATTATTTATACCGAAGGCTACTCCTTAAAGGAACGCTTGCAGTCGCTTGAAGAACGTGCTTTCTCTGCCAAAGCGGCGATGTACCATTACTTGCATATGGCGAAGCAAAATTGGCGCCCCCAGCACATGGGCAAGCAAGCTGCCCCGAAGGCATACTTATCGGTACTCCGGCCTGTGCTGGCTTGTGCTTGGATCGAGCGCTACGGTACCCCGCCGCCAGTGAGCATAAAGCTGCTGCTTGAAGCTGCATTACCGGACTTGGATAACGGGATTCGGGAAGAGATCGGCCTACTGCTGAAGCTTAAGCGAGGTGGAGCCCACCTCGAGCCCAAATCCCGTCTTTCGCATATGGACGGTTATTTAGCTGATCGAATAGAAGGATACGAGCGGCTCGCATCGATCTTGGAGCCCCCGAGTCGAAATAGGGGCTCGGCTTTGTCTGAAATGCTGGATGAAATGTTCATTTCCGTTCTGCAGGAAGTGTGGAAGATGAGAATAAGGTAAGAACCACTCAAAGGACCGCTGAGGCGGTTCTTTCTTTTTTCTCTTTTATAATAAACTTCAAAAATTAGTGACACAGATGCATACATGGTCTATAATCAACGGAAGAAAGCACAATGTAACAGAATAAAAAAATAAGTAATACAGTCACTGGAGTGAGAGGGGGGACGCTTATCATCACGTTGGAGCATGTCAGCAAAACGTACAGCTTGCAAAACGGGCAATTTGAAGCGTTGCGCAATGTCTCCCTGCAGATCCCGGAAGGCACCATCCACGGCATTATCGGACCTAGCGGAGCAGGGAAATCGACGTTGCTGCGAATGATGAATGCTCTGGAGCTGCCGGATCAAGGGAAAGTGACAGTTCTGGGCCAGGAGCTCACTGCGCTCCCTGAAACAGCGCGGCGTGAGGTGCGGCGCTCGATCGGCATGATTTTTCAACAGTTCCACTTGCTGAATAACCGGACGGTCAGCGGGAACGTATCGGTTCCGCTGGAGCTTGCCGGATTACCGAAGAAGGAGCGCGCCGAACGCGTGGGGGAATGTCTGCGTTTCGTTGGCCTGGAGGACAAGGCTGAGCAATATCCGGCATCCCTCAGCGGGGGACAGAAGCAGCGGGTAGCCATTGCCCGGGCGTTGGCAAGTCAGCCTAGCATCCTGCTGTGCGATGAGCCGACCTCCTCGCTTGATCCGAAAACCACAGCAGAGATTCTCGAGGTGCTGCTGCATATCCATCGGACCTTAGGGGTGACGATCGTGATCGTCACGCATGAGATGGACGTGGTGCGCAGCATTTGCCAAGGGGTTTCGGTGATGGAAGAGGGGCGGATCACCGATGCGTTTACGCTTCAGCGGAATGAGGCGGAAGTTGGCACTGCTGGAAGAACCGGTTACCACGCCTCGTACCGGGAGCAGTTGCTTGGCGGGATGGAGGTGTAAAGGCGTTGGATTTTCTCATGATGATGTGGGAGGGCTTCGTTCAGTACCGCAGTCAAATTGGCGAAGCGATCGGCGAGACCTTCATGATGGTTGGGATCGCGTTGCTGGCAGCCTTACTAATTGGCTTACCGCTGGGAACAGCATTGTATCTGAACGGTAAAGGCCAGTTATATGAGCACTCCCTGAGGTACGCTCTGCTGAACGGGATCGTGAACGTCGTTCGTTCCTTTCCGTTCCTGTTGCTGGTGGTGTTTATGATTCCGCTCACCCGCCTGATCGTGGGTACGGCGATCGGAACGCTGGCTGCCTCGATTCCGCTGGCCGTTGTGGCCATTGCCATCTATGCGCGATTCGTTGAGCAATCGCTGTTGGAGGTGCCGCGCGGCGTTATTGAATCGGCCCGGTCGATGGGGGCGTCCAAGCTGCAGATCATCACGAAGTTTTTGTATGTAGAAGCCCGTTCCGGCCTGGTGCTGGGGTTAACCTCCTCGACGATCAGCTTCATTTCCTATTCGACGGTGATGGGTGTGGTTGGCGGCGGAGGGGTTGGCGATTTTGCCATCCGTTACGGTTATCAACGGTTTGAAACCGAGCTGATGGCTGTGGTGATTGTGCTGATGGTTATTTTGGTACAAGGAATTCAATTTATAGGAAATGCGTTGTCCCGATGGTTGGATAAACGCTGACAATGGAGGGAGAAACCATGCTAAAAACAGGAAAATGGATCATGTCGCTCGTAGTTCTGATGTTGGTGCTGAGCGCTTGCGGCAATAACAGCAATACCTCGAATAACGGAACAGGTGTGGAAGCACCGGCAGCGGCAGAGACGGAGACGACAGAGAACGGAACTACAGAAACCACACTGAAAGTAGCTTCGCTGATTCCACCGATGACGGACATTCTGGAGCTGATCAAACCGCAGCTGAAGGAAGAGGGCATCAACCTGGAAGTTGTGATCTTGTCGGACAATGTGCAGCCCAATGATGCACTGGCGAACAAGGAAGTGGATGCGAACTTCTTCCAGCATGTCCCTTGGATGGAGGAGTACAATAAAAACAAAAACGCGAACCTCGTACCGGTTCAGCCGGTGTATCATGCGGTATACGGCGCTTATTCCAAACGGTATAAATCGATGGAAGAACTCCCGGATGGAGCAACGATTGTTATCGCCAATGACGCGTCTAACGGTGGACGCTCCCTTGACATGCTGGACAAAGCCGGCGTGATCAAATTGAAGGAAGGCGTAGGGATTAACGGGACTGTTGCAGATATCGTAGAGAACAAACATAACTATAAATTCGAGGAAGTTGACCTGCTCATGTTGGCCCGGATGCTGGACGATGCCGATTTGGTGCTGATGACACCGGCTTATGCCAGCCCGCTGGGACTTACACCGAAGAAGGATGCTTTGCTGACGGAAACCATCGAATCGGCATTTGCCATCACTTTGGTGGCTCGTGAGGATAACCGCGATTCCGAGCCGATTCAGAAGCTGGCAAAGGCGATTTCTAGTCCAGAGGTCAAGCAGTTCCTCGAGGACAACTACGACGAGATTGCGCTTCCGGCGTTTTAATTTAGTGCCCTGGCACGAATCTTGGTATAGTACCTGCTGATCGGAATAGGTCAAACTTCCCTCCTCATAGGATGATGTTAGCATGATCCATATGGAGGAGGGGAGTCGATGCAGGTTCATATCGTCCAGCCGGGGCAAACGACATATCGTATCGCACAATCCTATGGCATACCTTATGAAGATATCGTTGAAGCTAATGAATTGCCGAATCCGGAGAGGCTCGTGGTTGGACAAACCTTGGTCATCCCGAACGTCGGCAACTATTATTGGGTCCGGCCTGGGGACAGCTTATGGTCGATCGCTCAACGATTTGGATTAAGTTATCATGAGTTGGCCCGCGTGAATGCCATCAGCGTAGATCAACCCCTTTCGATCGGGTTTCGGCTGTACATTCCGCCGCGGCCGCGAAGAAGAGCGGAGTTTAACGCTTATGTAGAGCCGCGCGGCGGAACGGTCTCTGCAGCGCTGGAGGAAAGTGCGCGGGAAACCGCGCGATATCTGACCTACCTGGCTCCGTTCAGCTTCCTAGCGCAACGGGACGGCTCGCTTCGAGAGCCGCCGCTCAATCAGTTTCCGGAAATTGCTCGGGCAAACCGGGTTGTCCTGATGATGGTGATCACGAATCAGGAGAACGACCAGTTTAGCGATGAGCTTGGCCGGATCTTGCTCAATGATATCCCGATTCAAGATCGGTTTCTGGACAACATCGTCACGACCGCAAACCGATACGGATTTCGGGATATTCATTTCGATTTCGAGTTTTTGCGGCCCGAAGACCGCGAGGCATACAACGCCTTCTTGCGTAAAGCCAAAGCGCGATTCGCGGAGCAGGGCTGGCTGATGTCGACTGCTTTAGCGCCAAAGACCAGTGCCGATCAGAAAGGGAAATGGTATGAAGGGCATGATTACCGGGCCCACGGTGAAATCGCCGATTTTGTTGTGATCATGACCTATGAATGGGGCTACAGCGGTGGACCGGCTCAGGCAGTGTCGCCGATTGGTCCTGTCCGCCGAGTACTTGAATATGCGCTGACGGAAATGCCAGGCTCCAAAATCATGATGGGGCAAAACTTATATGGGTACGACTGGACGTTGCCATTTGTGCCGGGAAGCACCGCACGGGCGATTAGTCCGCAGCAGGCGATCCAAATTGCCGCGCGGCATGGAGTCGCCATTCAATACAGCGAGCGGGATCAGGCACCGTTCTTCCATTATTGGGATGCGGAAGGAAGGGAACATGAAGTCTGGTTCGAGGACGCCCGCTCGATCCAAGCCAAGTTTAACCTGATCAAGGAGCTGGGGCTGCGCGGAATGAGTTATTGGAAGCTGGGTTTAAGTTTTCCGCAAAATTGGCTGTTGCTTGAAGACAATTTCGAGGTGGTCAAGCGGGGATAAAGATGAATTGTTGGGACATGATCAGGCTTTGTGATTTTTGCAACAGAGTCGCTTGACAACCTGCGTTATGATAGAAACAACTTAAGTAATCCAAAATTAAATGAATAGAGATCTTCGGGGTAGGGTGAAATTCCCGACCGGCGGTGAGGTTTCGTCAAGAGGAAACCGCAGCCCGCGACTCGCGGATGGCCTTCACGGCCCGAAGCGACTGACTTGGTGAGAATCCAAGGCCGACGGTAAAGTCCGGATGGGAGGAGATCAATGAAGCTGAAGTTTGAATCAGGGACCTGCCATGGTCGCCTGCCAAGCTTATTTGGTCAGCCCTCGCAAAGCCTTCAGGAAGGTCGATGCGGGGGTTTTCTACGTAGACCCTCTATTCAAGAAGGGGACAGACACCATGGAGAAAGTCAAAGTAAGCAGTGGTATGCAATTCTCAGCCGGAGTGAATGCAGGAGCGCTTGCCGGCGCATCCGGTCCGATTCAACATTCGCCGAGAACGGCTCAAGCCCGCAAATCGCGCAGCGGTTTCTGGCTTGTCGTGTTGGGGGCAGCCTTGTGGGGCGTTGACCCGTTGTTTCGGGTCATCCTGCTGAAGTCGCTCACCTCGGCGCAAATCGTACTGATTGAGCATCTGATTATTGCGCTTTTTGCCATCCCGGTCTTATGGAAAAATCGCTCTGAGCTTAAAGGGCTAGGTTGGCGTCAAGGAGGCGCGCTGCTATTCATTTCGTGGGGCGGTTCGGCGATTGCCACGATTCTGTTTACGTTAGCTTTGTCGAGCGGAGATCTGAACGCCGTCCTGTTGCTGCAAAAAATGCAGCCGCTGTTTGCCATCCTGCTGGCCGGATTGCTGCTTAAGGAGAAACTGCCGCGCCACTTTTTCGGATATTTGCTTATTGCGTTGCTGGGCACGTATCTGCTGACCTTCGGTTTTACGATGCCGATTGGGCATTGGAGTGATTTCGTGCAGATCGGCAGCCTGCTCTCATTAGGGGCAGCCGCCTTGTGGGGCGGATCCACGGTAATGGGGCGGTTGATGGTCGGGACGATGAAATATGAGACAGTGACATCGTTGCGGTTTATTTTGGCGTTGCCGCTGTTGCTGGCGATCACTTGGAATGAAGGGGCTGCATGGAGCCTGCCGACCGGCACCTCGCAAATTGCTGCATTTTCCCTCAATATGCTTGGACAAGCGTTGTTGCCAGGCCTGCTAAGCTTGCTCGTCTATTACAAGGGGCTGACCACAACCAAAGCGTCGGTCGCGACTCTGGCGGAGCTAAGCTTCCCAATGGTTGGCGTTCTGATTAACTGGATTGCGTTCCAGCAATTGATTACAGTCGCCCAAGCCTGTGGGTTCGTGCTGATATGGGGCACGTTATTCCTGATCTCCCGCCAGGGAGATACCAACCACTAATTTTGCAAAACGATGAAATAGCGGGGATCTCCTCCTGTTTGACAGGAAGGAAATCCTCGTTTTTTTTCATTCTCTGCATCCTCTTTGGCGAAATTTGTTATATGATAAGAAAAAGTATCAAATAAGGATGAAGATTATTTCGTGGGATGGAGACGGTGGAAAGTTTCATGTTGGATCTAAAATTAGATATGGGAACGGAATTCGTATTGCTCGTATTGGGCCATCTTCTGACCATCATTCTCTTTAGTGCATACAAGTTCCGTAATTCCAAACAGTCAGTGATGGACGTGTTTTATGCCGCCAAATGGCTGCAGGCTGTAACCTGGGGTTTGTTTATATTATCGGAAAATACACCGGGCATGGCCGTGCTCACAGCGGCGAATTTGTTTTTACTGCTGGGGGCTGCCTCTGAAATGGTTGCATTGCTGCAAGTGACTGACGGATTTAGCACCAAAGCGAGGAGGTTCTACGTATATTGGACCGCAGCGGGTATGACAGCCTACCTGTTGGTTGTTCTCCTGCATAATACCGCTTCACTTCGCATTGCTGTCGTCTCCTTCTCTATCGCGGTGATGCTGGCGATCCCTGCCGTTCGGTTAGTGTCATCGTCCTTGAATTCCTCATTGTCCCAGCTGATAGGTTACATGTACCTCACAATCGCGATTGTCTTGACCGCTCGCACCCCGCTGGCTTTCTTCAGTCTCGGATTGGTGGACATGATGAACCCCGGCGTCTATCAAACGTTAACCTTCCTGGCTTTGTATGCGCTTTTAATGCTGGGGAACATGGGCTTCTTCCTTCTCTCCAAGGAGCGGACGGACCGGGAGTTGATGAGATTTGCCAGCTATGACGATCTGACTGGTGCGTTGAACCGGCGGGCCTTTATGCACCATACCCAGCAGACCTTGCGGCAATGCCGGAGGGTGGGGATCCCGGCCTCGTTTATTCTGATCGATGTGGACCATTTTAAGACGATTAATGACTCCTTTGGTCATCATATCGGAGACGAGCTGCTGCAGGAATTCGCCGGGAAGGTCCATCCCTGGCTGCGGGAGGGGGATTTGTTTGGGCGGTATGGCGGAGATGAATTCGCGATCTTCCTTCCGGGAGCGGACGAGCAGGCCTCGGATGAGTTCGCTGAAAATCTGCGTGCCGCCGTGCTGGAGAGTCAGAGAAATCGCGGGCGCCTGGACACTAGACCCGAGTATACCATCAGCATTGGTGTGGTCACTGTTCCCGCAGGCTCGGATGTGCCGTTGCAGGAGTTGTTTAAATCCAGCGATGAAGCATTGTATCAAGCCAAGCATGCTGGCCGTAACCAGGCTGCACGTAGCGGAGCATAACAGCGAAAGGCCGGCCCCATAAGGGACCAGCCTTTTTTTGGTTGTGTGCAAGCGGGATCAGTTCTCGTCCAGCCACAAAATTGCTGTAACCCCGCGCGGATAATACCGACTTCCGCAGATGACACCGGCCATCATCTGGTCGCTCCAGCTCCAGTAGGCATTCTTCTCGGAAGTCAGCCAGCCCACATGTGCTGCATCGGCAGCTTGACCTCGTTCGTCCCACGGAAGACCCAAGATCCGGCGGGCGATGAACTGGCAGAGATAAATTTTACTTAGCCAGGAGTTGTTGCTCGTTGAGGACAACTTCCAACCGCCGTCCTCGAACAGGCAGATGCCCGGCTGCAGCACTGTGTTCAGGTGCGTGGACAGCGCTGCGATATATGCGCCGAATCGACCGTTTGGATCCAGCGCTTCTTCGCAGCCGGTGTAGAGCGGGTAGATAAGACCCTCGATCGCAGGGATGATCTTCGAGTCATTGTTCTCTTGAATGACCGCTGGAATGTAACCGCCCGGCAGCATATGAGAAGTAATCGTGGCAGCACACAAATCGGCTTGGCGTCCGGCCAGCGCAGCCGCCGTTTCGCGGCCATTGTCGCGAAGCAGCTTCTCTAAGGCAACGTACGCTGCCCAGCTCTTGCCGGCCAAATAAATGTTATTCCGCGCTTGCCCCAGCGAGACGTCCAGACTGTCATAGGTGGTGATTTCCGCTCCGCCCATTGTACGGGAGCTGTCGAGGCCCATAATGCCGGTACGCTGCGACGGATCAGGATGGTCGCGGTTCACCATGCTTTCCAGGCATTGCTCCAGAATCGGCAGGTTCTGCTTCAACCATTCGCGATCGTTCATTTGATGGACGTAAACGGTGGCGCTTAACACCCAGTTGACGAGTTGCTCCTGCGTCATGTGAGAGAAGCAGTCGTCGAGCGCATGCAGCTCATAAGACGAATAGCCAGGAAGGGTAAACGAGTTCTTTACGCCCATGTCATGCGTGAAGCTGATGCCGCCAGGATATTCGGTTGAATCTCCCGGAAACCGCACCGTATCCCGGTAACTGTAGCGGCTGGTGTAGAAATCGAGTTCGTTTTTAACCGTCCATGGATTCATTTTGATCTCGTAAAACAACTGGTCAACCAGCAAATCAAACGTATTCATCATCCGGTATTCGCCTTCATTGACGATCCAGAGCGGCTTGCCGTCATGCTCCAGCAGCTCCGTGGAACCGTAATAGCTGCGGATGGCATGCGCAAGCATAAACTTCTGATCCTCGCTTAGCTTAGCGTCGTTTACTAGCGCGTCGCCTTGGCGGGCAACCTCCAGCTTACGGTCAAATTGTGCTAACGCATACTCGGCTACTTCTTCGATGTTCGCGAAATACCGCGTATAGTAGTAGGATGCATCTATCCCTGTTGTGACGTAACCAGCGCGGTAGAAGCAAAGTGCAAAGCGGTAAGTGGCTTTCTCGCCAGCCGGTGTATCCATAAGCAGTGCGCCCACGGGGCCAAGGCCAAACCGGAGATTTTCCGGAACCTTTGGTTTGAGAATCGATTCCATCGTAAAAAAGCCAGCGCTGGTAATCCGCGGATCGCTCGCCGCAATGGCGGTATGGCGGCCTTGGCCAATGCCGCAAATGCGGCCGCTCGTCACGTCCTCCAAGCGACGAATGGCGCTGACAGGGTCGTTGTTTTGCATACCAAAGAAGGCTTTGCGCGTCGACGTTCCCCGGGTATTGTCCACCGTGATCTCGGCAAGCACGGCCGGCATCAGCGCGAAACGCAGCTGCTCTTCCGTTGCTGTCTCGGGATCAGGTACGCCTTCAAACGGGGAGATTAAGCGGAACGTCAAATCGCCGGCTTGCCATTCGTCGATGGCTGCCCCAAATCGGCGGACGATTTCATTCCGATTGTACGGCAGGATGAGACCGCCCTCCACTTGCTGAACGGAATGTCGCTCGCTGGAGCCTGAATTGCTCTCTTCGGTCGTGTAACGATTACGCTCGTCCAGACCTTCGCCAAAGAACGGGAAAGCGCGGTAATGCTCTTGCCCATCGTCCTGCAGGCCAATATAGATGTTTTGGTTCGGCGGGCTGGCCATTTCTAGGTCGAAGCCGCCGCTTTGGCCGGGATAACCTAATGTAAAGCTGGCAAACGCTCCCATCGGAGAGTGATGCGCGTTAAAA